>UMHE01068424.1_pt1 | contig 82759 bp, 51 predicted proteins | sample 1965451 | NCBI WGS metagenome assembly UMHE01 (sample SAMEA4836090, study PRJEB28245) | human gut metagenome | biome: gut microbiome; material: fecal sample | place: Denmark | collected 2008 | reverse complement strand
GTTTGCGGGTTTCTTCTGAAAGCTTATAGTTGGTTACCAGAATACAGTAACTCTGGTCGCTGCCTCTTCCTACACGGCCTCGCAGCTGGTGCAACTGGGACAGACCGAAGCGCTGTGCATCCAGGATAACCATCACAGAAGCATTGGGCACATTTACACCTACTTCTATTACGGTGGTGGCAACGAGAATCTGTGTTTCGCCCTTTACAAACAGCTCCATCTCTACCTCCTTTTCGGCAGATTTCATCTTGCCATGAATCTTACTCAATTTGAATTCCGGGAATGCCTGTTTCAGCGTTTCGTAACCTTCTTCCAGGTTCTTCAGATCGCTCTTCTCACTTTCTTTGATCAGCGGAAAGACGATATATACCTGTCTGCCGAGATTAATCTGGCGGCGGATGCTCTGATAGAGGCTGGTGAGTTGGGTATCAAACTTATGTAGCGTCTGTATAGGTTTTCTGCCCGGTGGCAGTTCATCAATCACGCTCACGTCCAGGTCACCATAAATGGTCATGGCGAGGGTGCGGGGGATAGGAGTGGCGGTCATCACGAGGATATGAGGCGGATTCTCGCTCTTGTTCCACAGCTTGGCTCTCTGTGCTACACCGAAGCGATGCTGCTCATCGATGACGGCTACGCCTAATCTTCTGAAAACCACAGGGTCTTCGAGGATGGCATGGGTGCCTACCAGAATCTGGATGTCGCCCGTAGCCAGGTCGGCAAGAATCTTTTCTCTTTTCTTTCCCTTTACGATGCCTGTGAGCAGTTCCACCCGGATGTCCATTCCCTGCAGAAAGTCACAGATGGTTTGTAGATGCTGCTCGGCAAGAATTTCGGTAGGTGCCATCATACATGCCTGATAACCATTGTCCAGCGCAATGAGCATGGTCATGAGTGCCACGAGCGTCTTGCCTGAACCCACATCCCCTTGCAGAAGACGGTTCATCTGTCTGCCGCTGCACATATCGGCTCTGATTTCATGCATCACCCGTTTCTGTGCTCCTGTCAGTTCGAAAGGCAGATGATGGGCATAGAACCCGTTGAAGATGTCAGCGATGCGGTTGAAGACATAGCCCCTGAACTTGCGGCGCTGGTCGGTGGCATACCTTATTATATTAAGCTGCACATAAAAGAGTTCCTCAAATTTAAGGCGTACCTGTGCTTTCTGCATCTCCTGATGGGAATGCGGATAATGAATCATGCGGATGGCTGCATCGCGCGAAACCAGATGCAGACGGTCTACGATATGGTTTGGCAGCGTTTCGGGAAGAGGAGGAAGGATGGTGACCAACTGCTTGGTCATCTTCTCTATGGAACGTGAGGTGTAGCCGCGTTTTCTCAGGTTCTCGGTAAGCGAGTAGTAGGGCTGCATGCCCATCTCTGAAATCTGGAGATTGGTGGCATCGTCCATATCGGGATGGGTAAACTGGAATCTGCCGTTGAAGACGGTTGGCTTTCCGAAAACGAGATATTCGGTTCCCACACGGTAAGTCTTCATGATGTATTGGGCACCGCGATACCAGATGAGGTCAGCCACACCGTAGCCGTCTGAGAAATGGGCTACCAGCAGCTTGTTGCGCTTGCCGGTATCTATCTCATCGTAGCTGAGTATCTTGCCTTTGAGCTGTACAAAGGGCATGTCGGCATTGAGTTCGCTGATGTGGAAAACCTTGGAGCGGTCTACATATTTATAAGGATAGTATTCTAGCAGGTCACTATAAGAGTTGATACCGAGTTCCTTGCTCAGTATCTCTTTCTTCTTGGGCCCTACTCCTGGCAGGAACATGATGTCTTGGTCTAAAATACTATTCATATTATGCAAAAGTACAACATTCAGACAAAACAGCCAAAATGTTTAACTTATTTTTAAATAGTGACGTTACAAAACGGAGCGTCTTGCGTCTTTATTCTATAATCATTAGAAACAAACTCTAGAACAATGATAAAGATAAAGAATAAACTGTTCATCATCTTATGGTTGCTGTCCTTGGGCTTTGCAGTCCAGGCACAGGATCTTTATGTATCAACCTCTTTCCACGAGCCGGCAACCGACGGCTTGCGGTTCATCTATAGTAGGGATGCCGTCCATTGGGACAGTATTCCGGGCACCTTCCTGGCTCCTAAGGTAGGCAAGCAGAAAGTGATGCGCGACCCTTCCATCATCCGTACCCCAGACGGTGTGTTCCATCTGGTATGGACCAGCAGCTGGCGGGGCGACCGTGGCTTCGGTTATGCCGAGAGTCGCGACCTGATGCATTGGAGCGAACCGAAATTCATCGAGGTGATGGACGATCCTACTACCGTGAATGTATGGGCACCGGAACTCTTCTGGGATGAAGACCGCCAGCAGGCAATGGTGGTATGGGCATCGTGTGTGCCTAGCCAGCACTTCGCCCTGGGTATCGAAGACGAGAAGAACAATCACCGTCTCTACTATTCCGTAACCAAGGATTTCAAGACATGGACCAAGGGCAAGCTCCTGATAGATCCGGGATTCAGTTGCATAGATGCCACTCTGCTGAAGCGTGGCAAGAACGATTATGTGATGGTATTGAAGGATAATACCCGCAATGCCCGCAATATCAAGGTGGCTTTTGCCAAGAACCCGATGGAACCATGGAGCAAGGCTTCTGAACCGTTCACCGGCAATTTCATGGAAGGACCAACCACCGTCAAACTGCCTAAGAACAGTCCGCTGGGCAATGGTTATCTCATTTATTACGATCGTTACCGCCTCTTCGATTTCGGCGCTCATTTTACCAAGGATTTCGTTCATTTCACGGATGTGAGCCAGCAGGTGAGTGTGCCGAAGAACCACAAGCACGGCACCATCTTCCGTGCTCCGGAACGCATCGTGAAGGCCATGCTCGAACAGGACCGCATCCATTATACCGGAACCACGATGGCAGATCCGTCTCGTCATGACGGAGCCTTGTCGCCAGTGGTAGGAGTCCACAATATCCAGACGCTCCGTGCCAACCGCGAGCATCCTTCTCAGGCAAATGGCGGGGGCTGGACCTATAACCATCAGCCGATGATGGCGTATTGGAACGGCAAGTTCTACATGCATTTTCTGAGCGATCCTGCTGAGGAGCATGTACCCCCATCGAGAACCCTGATGCAGGTTTCTGAGGACGGATACAACTGGAGCCAGCCACAGATTCTCTTCCCTGAATATGATGTGCCAGCCGATTTCAGAAAGGCGAAATACCAGCCGAAACCGGAACTGCAATATCCTGATGTCTACAAGCAGAAACCATTGAAGGCAATCATGCACCAGCGTGTGGGCTGGTATGTATCCAAGGGCGGCATCCTCCTGGCTACCGGAAACTATGGTGTGGCATTGGACAGAAAGGACGACCCGAACGATGGTAACGGCATCGGCCGTGTGGTGAGAGAGGTGAAGAAAGACGGTTCGCTCGGACCTATCTATTTCATCTATTACAACCACGGATTCAATGAGAAGAATACCGCTTATCCTAATTATAAGAAAGCATCCAAGGCGGTAAGAGTGGCTTGCGAGGAAATCCTTGCCAACCCACGTTACCGCATGCAATGGGTGGAAGAGGCAGATAGAGGCGAAAAGCTGATACCTGTCAACAATGGTTACAAGGCTTATTGCGACTATACCCTGCCGGATGGCAGAATAGCCAGTCTGTGGAAGCATGCCCTCACCTCGTTGAGTCTGGATGGCGGCAATACCTATACTACTACCAACCGTGCCCTGGGATTCGTCAACAGCAATGCCAAAATCTGGGGACAGCGGTTGAGTGATGGTACCTATGCCACCATCTACAATCCGTCTGAATACCGCTGGCCGCTGGGCATCTCGCTGAGTGGTGACGGATTGGAATACAAAACGCTGAATCTGATTTGTGGCGAAGTACCACCGATGAGATACGGTGGCAACTATAAGAGTCGTGGCCCGCAGTATGTCCGTGGCATTCAGGAAGGCAATGGCGTTCCTAAGGATTCTGATATGTGGGTGAGCTATTCCATGAACAAGGAAGATATCTGGGTGGCGCATGTACCCGTTCCGGTAAAGACCGTGGCTACTGCCCATGCCGATGATGATTTCGCCCAGTATCAGAAACTCGGCGATCTCAAGACCTGGAATATCTATTCTCCGCTGATGGCGCCGGTTTCACTCCGTCAGGAGTGGCTCGAACTGAAGGATGAAGATCCGTTCGACTATGCCTGTGTAGAGCGCAAGATTCCAGCTTCTTCCTACCTGAAGGCATCCTTCGATGTGCAGGCAGCTCAGACCCGCAATGGTTCCCTGCAGATTGAATTCCTCGATGAGAAGGGCATCGCCTGCACCCGCATCGAACTGAACAAAGAAGGAATGATCCGTGTGAAGAACGGAGCGAGATATGGCAATGTGATGCCTTATCAGGCTGACCAGACCTATCGTTTCGAAGCTGCATTGGATACCCAGCACCGCCAGCTCAACCTCACCGTGAGCACACTCGGTGCAGATGGCGAGGCATTGCAGAGCAAGAGCACCAAGCGCATCTTCTACGCACCTGTGCATCAGATAGAGCGCATCCGTTTCCGTACCGGCGACTTCCGTACCTTCCCTACCATCGACACTCCTGCCGACTGGTTCGGTACTTTGGAGCATGCCGGTGATACCGATACCACCGCCCTCTACCGCATCGCTCATGTCAAGACCGTGAGTCTGGATGCTGATGCAGGTTCGGCTGTGCTCAAGACCGCAGATTACAAGCATTATGTAGACGATTTCAATGCAATGGAGCCGGAGGTCCTCCATACTTCTGCCATCCCGAATGCGCAGGCATGGGACTGGATGAAGCAGAATGTGCCCCTCTTCGACTGCCCTCAGCGCAACTTCGAGGAGATGTATTATTTCCGCTGGTGGACGCTCCGCAAGCATATCGAAAATACACCTGTAGGCTATGCGATGACCGAGTTTCTCGTGCCTCGCAGTTATGCCGACAAGTATAATCTCATCGCCTCTGGAGTGGGACATCATATCCACGAGAGTCGCTGGATTCGTGATGGAAAGTATCTCGACGGCATCTTGAATACCTGGTATCATGGCAATGGTGGCAAGCCGATGGCTAAGATCAATTTCTATAGCAGTTGGATGCCTGCCTCTATCTGGGAGCGCTATCTCGTAGATGGTAACCGGAAGGAGTTTAAGTCGTTGTTGAATGACCTGGACAAGGAGTATCAGCTGTGGGATGACCACCGCTGGAGCAACGGACTCTACTGGCAGTATGATGTGCGTGATGCGATGGAAGAGACCATCAGTGGTGGCAGAAGAGAAAAGAATGCCCGTCCTAGCATCAACAGTTATATGTATGGCAATGCAATGGGCATCGCCCAGATGGCAAAGACCATCGGCTATCAGGACTTGGCTAGGAAGTATGAGGCTAAGGCAGATACTCTGAAGCATCTGGTAGAAACCCAACTCTGGGATGCCGACCATCAGTTCTTCGAGGTGTATAAGCCGAATGCCGGCGAGGCGAAGGAGGTAGCCACGAAGAGAAGTTTCCAACCTAGTGGCGATGCTGCTGTATCAGCAAAGGTGCGCGAGGCAATCGGTTTCCTGCCTTGGTATTTCAATCTCCCTGCCGATGAGGCGAAGTTTGCTGAGGCTTGGAAACAGGCAGCAGACAGCAAGGGCTTCTCTGCTCCTTACGGACAAACCACCGCAGAGCGCCGCCATCCGCAGTTCCGCTCTCATGGAGTAGGAAAGTGTGAGTGGGATGGTGCCATCTGGCCTTTCGCTACCGCCCAGACCCTGACAGCGATGGCGAATTTCATCAACAATTATCAGGTGAAGCCATCTGCCCTCGCAGTTTCTTCAAAAGGTAGTCTCGATATGGACAGCCTTTACTTCAATGAGATGGAGAAGTATGTGCAGAGTCAGAGCATGCGTGGCAAACCTTACATCGGTGAGTATCTTGATGAAACCACTGGTTACTGGTTGAAGGGCGATCAGGAGCGCAGCAGATATTACAACCATTCTACCTTCTGCGATCTCATCATCACCGGCATCGTGGGTCTTCGTCCTCGTGCCGATCAGACCATCGAGGTGCGTCCTATCATTCCAGCTGGCAAATGGCAGTACTTCTGTCTTGACAAGGTGCGTTATCATGGTCACGACCTCACCATCCTCTACGACCAGGATGGTTCCCGTTATCATGTGGGCAAGGGTCTGCAGGTGTGGGTAGATGGAAAGTTGGCTGGTCAGCGTGATACGCTCGGCAAACTCGTAGTGAAGGATGCATTCAAATAATGTAGAATAAAATACGATATGAAACGAAGAAAATATTTATTGATACTGATAGGACTTTTGGGCATGATACAGATTCATGCTCAAAAGTCTGTTGCTTTTAAGGCGGATAATGAAGCGCCTCAGCCACAATGGATTGGAGCGATAACCGATGAGGATGCGCACATTCCGAGTAACCGAGATTATGTAGGAACGGGAACGGTGAATGCGAAGGGAAAACCAGACTGGAAGGCTACGGCTCCATTGTCAAGACAAAGCATCTGGCTGAAGAAAGAAATGAAACTCCCGGCTGATGTCCGCAAGGCAACGATGAAGATTGTGGGACTGGGTTTCTATGAGCTCAGCATCAACCGACAGAAGGTGACGGATGCCGTTTTCGCCCCTCTGTGGAGCGATTACGACAAGACCGTCTTTTACAATACTTACGATGTGACTGCGTTGTTGAAGAAAGGCAAGAACCAACTTTCGGTATTGCTGGGCAACGGATTCTATAATGAGCAGGGTGGAAGATACACCAAGATGAAGGTTTCTTATGGTCCTCCTACGCTCTACTGTTCGCTCGAAATAGAACTGAAGAATGGCAGAACCGTCTGCATTGTCAGCGATGGCTCATGGAAATATTCGCCTAGCAGCATCACCTTCAACAGTATCTATGGTGGTGAAGACGAGGATGCCCGCATCACGCCTTCCTGGAAACCAGTGGTGATACAGAAGGGACCTCGTGGCATTCTGCGCCAGCAGATGGCACAGCCGGTGAAGATGATGGAATACTTTGGGGTGAAGAGCCGTCATCAGCTCACTCCTCAGCAAATCGCCAAGGCTTCCAATGCCAAACATCCTATTCCGGCAGGAACCTTCGTACTGGATATGGGACAGAATCTCGCAGGTTTCCCACAGATTAAGGTCAGTGGAAAGGCAGGACAGCAGGTACGGCTCTATCCCTCCGAGACCCTGACCGCACAGGGAACCTGCAACCAGAAACAATCGGGCAGTCCTTACTATCTTACTTATACACTCAGCGGAAAGGGCGAGAAGTCGGCTGACGGCAAGCGCATCGAGACTTGGCATCCGCATTTCACCTATTATGGTTATCGCTATATCCAGGTAGAAGGTGCCGTGATGAAGGGTGATGAGAATCCTGATGGCAAGCCAGTGATAGAGGATATCCAGTCGTGCTTCGTCTATAATTCAGCTGCGAAGATTGGCAACTTCGAATGTTCTAATCCGATGTTTAACCATGCTTATCAGATTATCGACCGTGCCATCCGAAGCAACTGGCAGGCTGTCTGGACCGACTGTCCTCATCGTGAGAAACTCGGTTGGCTGGAGCAGGATTGGCTCAATGGCGAGGGATTGGTATACAACTACGACTGTCGTTCGATGATAGAGCAGACGTTACAGAATATCGCTGATGCCCAGCATGCCAACGGTGCCGTTCCTACAACCGCTCCTGAGTATATCTACTTCAAGGGCAAGTGGCTCGACCCGTTTGCTGAATCACCGGAGTGGGGCGGTGCCCTGGTAGCGCTTCCGTTCCTTTATCTGCAGCATTACGGCGACGACCGGATGGTGAAGAAATATGCACCGCAGATGTTCCGCTATGTGGATTATCTCCAGAGCAAGGACAGTTGCCGTATACTGAAACAGGGTTTGGGTGACTGGTATGATTACGGAAAAGGCCGTTCAGGCTTCTCTCAGAATACCCCGATGCCGCTGGTAGCTACAGCCCATTATTATCTGTGGGTGAAACTGACACAGAAGGCTGCGGCAATGAGCGGAAAGACAGCTGAAGCCAACCGCTATGCCATCCTGGCTTCTGAAATCCTGCAGGCTTTCCAAAAGGAATTCCTGCATGTTGAGAAGGCTGCATCTTCTGGGAAATCTTCTTCGGATGCAGAGGTAAAGGATGCTGTAGAAAAGGTATATTACGGTTCGGGAAGTCAGGCTTCCAATGCCATTCCTTTGGCGCTGGGCATGGTTCCATCCCAGTATCGCAAGCAGGTTCTCCAGCATCTGGTAGATGATATTCATGCGCATCACGACCGGCTGACAACCGGTGATGTGGGCAACCGCTACCTCTTCCAGGCATTGCTTAGAAACGGATATGCCGACCTCTGGTACAAGATGCTGGCGCATGATGATGTGCCGGGCTACGGCTTCCAGATCAAGAAGGGAATGACCACGCTCACCGAACAATGGAATCCGGAGATGGGTGCTTCGATGAACCATTTCATGATGGCGCATATCAACAACCATTTCCTGCCGGATATTGTGGGCATCCGCATAGAGCAGGGCAGACTCATCATCGCTCCTCAGCCGATGGGCGACTTGACCTGGGCTAAGGGAAGTACCCGACTCAGCGATGGCAAACAGGTTGCCGTGGCTTGGAAGAAATTGGCTGATGGTAAAATAGAAGTAACGGTAGATACCGATAATGATATAGAATACGAAATCAAGATAGATTATGATGAAACAGAACATAATGATGGCACTTATCGCGGCAAGCATGTCTTTGTCGGCAAGTGCGCAAAATAACGGAAACCAGCCAGAGGCTGTTGCTCAGAACTGTTATCAGGGTCATTTCACCCGTAGTCTTCACGATGTGATGCAGGACGTATCGCAGCGCTGGGGTGTCCGCTTTAAATATAATGTGGATACTGTTGGTAGGCAGTTGCCTTATGCCGACTTCCGCATCAAATCCTATTCGCTGGAGGAAACCCTGACGAATATCTGCAAGTATTTCGACTTCAACTGGTGGAAGCAGAATGGTAATGTATATAAGATCAAGCCTTATGAATATCCCCGTCGCCATACCGAAGAGGGTGAGCAGATGCTGGCTTATCTCAAGACACTCTACCAGAACCGGGAACAGTTTGAAGCACGCAAGGATTCTGTACGCAAAGAGGTGCGCCACATCCTGGGTATCGACCGTTATATGGATTCCCTGGTTCATAAGAAACCGATTTTGGGAAAGGTACGCAGGTATGATGGTTATACGGTTCAGAATATCTGCATCGAGACCTTGCCTGGCGAGCATGTCTTCGGTTCCATCTATACGCCCGCCAAGAAGGGCAAGCATCCTTTGATTATCTGTCCCGACGGTCATTTCGGTGGCGGCAGATATCGTGCCGATGAGCAGCAGCGCCTCGGAACCTTGGCAAGAATGGGTGCTATCTGTGTAGATTTCGACCTGTATGGCTGGGGACAGAGTGAGGCTGAATATGGCAAGAATTCGCATCAGACCGACCGTGCCCATGTGATTCAGGCTCTGAATGCCGAGGTATTGCTCGATTATATGTGGAACCATCGCAAGGATGTGGATAAGACGCGCATCGGAGCGAATGGTGGCAGTGGTGGCGGTACGCATACAGTCCTGCTGACGGTACTCGACGACCGAATCACGGCAGCAGCTCCAACGGTGAATCTCGCCTCTCATTTTGATGGCGGTTGTCCTTGCGAGAGTGGCAAACCTATCCAGTTGGCGGGGCATGGTACGTGTAATGCCGAGTTGATGGCTTTCTTTGCCCCTAAACCGTTGTTGGTAGTGAGCGATGGTGGCGATTGGACCGCCTCTGTTCCAACCCTCGAATATCCGTATCTGCAGTATATATATAATATGTATAGTGCCAAGGAGCAGGTTACCAACGTGCATCTGCCTAAGGAACGTCATGATTATGGCATCAACAAGCGCCAGGCAAACTACGATTTCTTTATCCGTGTCTTCGGTTTGGACCGCAGCAAGTTGGATGAAAGCAAAGTGAAGGTTGAAAAACCGGAAGTTTTGCAATCTGTTATCAGATAATAAGATAGAAGATAATAAATCAGAAGAAAATAAAACAGACCTCATGCCGTTTTTTTATGGCGTGAGGTCTTTTTCATCTTCTCTGACGACAAAGTCGGCTTATCTGCGTCTATAAAAAAATAGTTTAATCGATTAAAACAAAAGCAAATGAAAATCTTAAGAACCATCACTCTATGCTGTCTGGCTTGCCTCTCTTTGCAGACTACAGCACAATCGTATAAGCTCTGGTACGACAAACCAGCGCTGGTCTGGACCGATGCCTTGCCTTTGGGTAATGGCCGTTTGGGTGCCATGGTATATGGCATTCCAGCCACCGAACGCCTGCAGCTGAACGAGGAAACCATTTGGGCAGGACAGCCTAACAAGAATGCTAATCCTCATGCCAAGGCTGCTCTTCCAGTCGTGCAGGACCTCATCTGGCAGGGCGAATACCGTAAGGCACAGGATATGTGTACCGAGAAAACCATGTCGAATACCAACTTCGGAATGCCTTACCAACCCTTTGGAGATGTCTATATCTCGGCTCCCGGGATGGATGGCTATTCTCAGTATTATCGCGAACTGAGTTTGGATTCTGCCCGCTGCCTCACCCGTTGGACAGCCCATGGTGTCACCTATCAGCGCGAGGTTATCACCTCCTTTTCCGATAATGTAGTGATGGTAAGATTTACTGCCAACAAGCCTCATAGCATCACCTTCAATGCCAACTTTACTTCCCCTCACGATGATGTCATCATCCGTACCGATGGCGAGGAAGCTACCCTCGAAGGAGTGGCTGCCAAGCACGAAGGTCTGAAGGGAAAGGTGAGGTTCATGGGCAGAATGGCGGCTCAGATCAAAGGCGGCGAGGCTGCGAAGACCTGTCGCGACGGTGTGGTCAGCGTGAAGAATGCCGATGAAGCCGTACTCTATATCTCCATCGCTACCAACTTCGTTAACTACAAGGATATTACCGGCAACGAGGTGGAACGCAGCAAGCAGGCTCTCCATACCGCCATGGCGAAGGATGCCCGAGAACAGATGGCGCAGCATGTAGCTAAATTCCAGAGCATGATGCATCGCAACTCGCTCTGGTTGGGTGCTGACAAGTATCAGAATCTGCCTACCGATGAGCGCCTCATCCGTTTTGCCAAGCAGGACGACAACTATCTCGTAGCCACCTATTATGCTTTCGGCAGATACCTTCTGATATGCAGTTCGCAGCCAGGCACACAGCCAGCTAACCTGCAGGGCATCTGGAACGATAAGATGTTCCCGTCATGGGACAGCAAATATACCACCAACATCAACATGGAGATGAACTACTGGCCATCAGAGATGACCAACCTCTCCGAACTCAATGAACCGCTCTTCCGGTTGATTCGTGAGGTAAGCGAAACCGGAAAGGAATCAGCTCAGACCATGTATGGAAAGAACGGTTGGGTATTGCATCACAATACCGATATCTGGCGAGTGACGGGCGGTATCGATAAGGCAGCATCAGGCATGTGGATGACCGGTGGCGCCTGGGTTTCATCCCATCTCTGGCAACATTATCTTTATAGTGGCGACAAGGAATTCCTACGTAAAGCTTACCCGATTATGAAGGGTGCAGCCACCTTCCTCGACGAGATGCTGATACCGGAACCTGAGCATGGATGGCTCGTGATTTCGCCAGCTGTGAGTCCGGAGAATACTCATCCTTCCAAGGATGGAAAGATAGCCATGAGCTATGGCACTACGATGGATAATGAATTGCTCCACGAACTCTTCTCTACCGTTATCAGAGCGAGCGAGATTCTGGGAGAAGATGCCGGATATGCTGCTCATCTGAAGGAAGTATTGGGAAAGATGGCACCGATGCAGATTGGCAAGTGGGGACAGTTGCAGGAATGGATCAAGGACTGGGACGATCCTCAGGATAATCATCGCCATGTGAGTCATCTCTATGCGCTCTATCCAGGTAATCAGATTACACCGGAGCAGACTCCGGAACTCTTCGATGCAGCCCGTACTTCGCTCATACATCGTGGCGACCCGAGTACAGGTTGGTCGATGGGATGGAAGGTCTGTCTCTGGGCTCGTCTTCTGGACGGTAATCACGCCTATAAGTTGATTCATAACCAGTTGACCCTGACCGATGATCATTTCCTTGCCTATGGATTGAACAAGAAAAAGGGTGGAACCTATCGCAATCTCTTCGATGCACATCCACCATTCCAGATAGACGGCAACTTCGGCTGTACTGCTGGTATCGCCGAGATGCTGATGCAGAGCCATGACGGATGTGTCAATATTCTGCCGGCTCTTCCTGATGCCTGGAAGGCAGAAGGAAAGATACAGGGGCTCCGCACGAGAGGTGGTTTCCTCATCGAGGAACTGGCATGGAAGAATGGCAGAATCAGGTCGCTCAAGATCCGTTCTACTCTCGGTGGCAATCTCCGTCTCCGTCTGCCGGCAGGCAACCGGTTAAAGGGCATCAAGGGCATGAAATCAGCCAAGGGCAAGAATCCGAATCCGCTCTTTGCAGTCTTTGACCAGCCACAGATGCAAAACCATTCAGAAGTGAAACTCAACAAGGTGGTGTTGCCAAAGGCAAATACCTATGACATCACTACACGAAAGGGAGAGACCATCCGATTGATTTAAAAATATGGGTATAAACTCCTTAACATCAAAACTCTTTTAGAAAATGAAAAAAATAATGATAACATTGGCGCTGGCTTGCGGAATCTTTACCGCAGCCTCTGCCGCAAAAAACGAAAAGCCTTGGGCTAATGGTAAATTACAGGTTTCTGCCAACCAGCGATTCCTCCAGTTTGAAAACGGACAGCCGTTCTTCTTGTTGGGTGATACCGGTTGGCTTCTTCCGGAACGTCTGGATAGAGCCGAGGCACAGTATTATCTTCAGAAATGCCGTGTAGCGGGATTTAATACTGTTCTCATCCAGGTGATGGACGGCACACCTTCTTTTAATATCTACGGACAGCAGTCGCTCCCTGCCGGTTGGGATTTGTCGAAGGCAGACCCAGCAGGTGTTTACAGCTATTGGGATCATCTCGACTACATCATCAAACTTGCCGAACAGAACGGCATCTACATTGGCATGGTAACTATCTGGGGTTCTCAGGTAAAGGCTGAGAATATCAATGCCCAGCAGGCAAAGGCATACGGTAAGTTCCTTGCCAACCGCTATAAGAATTCGCCTAATATCATCTGGGTGATGGGTGGCGATATCCAGGGCGATATCCACCCAGAGGTGTGGGAGTCGCTCGCTACCAGCATCAAGAGTATTGACCACAACCATCTCATGACCTATCATCCTCGTGGCAGATATACTTCTGCCAAATGGTGGAGCAAGGCGAAATGGCTCGATTTCCATACCTTCCAGAGCGGTCACCGCAAGTATGGTCAGCGTATGGGCAACAAGGATTATCCTATCCCTGACAATACCGAGGAGGACAACTGGATGTATGTGGATTCTACCTGGGCATATAAGCCAATCAAGCCTGTGCTCGATGCCGAACCGAGCTACGAGGATATTCCGAAGGGACTGCACGATCCTAACGAGGAGCGCTGGCAGGATTATGATGTTCGCCGCTATGCCTATTGGAGTGTCTTTGCCGGTTCCTGCGGTCATACCTATGGTCATAATGCCATCATGCAGATGTTGAAACCGGGTTATCCTACCAGTTATGGAAGTGATGGAGCCGAGAAGCCTTGGTATGTGGCGCTCAACGACCCAGGATTCAACCAGATGAAGCATCTCAAGAACCTGATGCTCTCGCTGCCATACTTTGAGCGTGTGCCTGACCAGAGCATCATCGCCGGTGAGAATGGTGAAAAATATAACCGTCTGCTGGCTACCCGAGGCAACGATTATCTGATGGTTTACAATTACAACTGTGTTCCGATGAAACTCGACCTCCGCAAGGTTTCGGGTAGCAGAAAGAACGTATGGTGGATGGATGCTGCCAACGGACAGCTGGAATATATCGGAGCGTTTGATAACAAGGTCATCACCTTTGCTCCTCAGAAGGCTACCCGCGGTATCAGCGATGGTGTTTTCATCGCCATTGATGCCAGCAAGGACTATCTGAAGAAAGACCAGAAGATGATAGAAGACCAGAGTCTGGCTGGTAAGAAAAGAGATTTGAATGAATAAATAAAGTGAAGAGTGAAGAACGAAGAGTGAAGAATTCAAATGAAGAATAATATATTGATGAGTGTGTTGCTGACGGCATCGCTTTCGGCAACACTTCCGCTTTCCGCTGCCAGTCATGTTGACGTGGTAAAGATGCGGACGGAGAATCAGGTGAATCCTCTGGGCATCGGAACATCAACCCCTCGCTTCTCCTGGCAGATTACTTCTGACAGGAAGGGCGTGGTGCAGACGAATTATCAGATCCTGGTGGCTTCTTCCAGAGAAAAACTGGATAGAAACGAGGCAGATTTATGGGATAGCGGTGAACGCAACAGCGATGAACAGTTGTGGATTCCTTATCAGGGCAAGGCGCTGCTGAGTGGTGCTCAAGCTTATTGGAAGGTGCGTATCACTACCAATAAAGGCAAGTCGGAATGGACCGAACCGCAGCTCTTTACCATCGGACTGCTCGGTGAAACCAAATGGAGCGGCACCTGGATTGGATTGGAAGACCTGCAGCCGGGAGAACAGAAAGGCATGCATACCCGACTGGCGGCACGCTATATCCGCAAGGACTTTGTGGCAAAAGGCAAGGTGAAGCGGGCTGTGGCTTATGTTGCCGGACTCGGTGTATACGAGTTTTATGTCAACGGACAGTGTATGGGGGGCAGTCAGGCATTGCAGCCTGCACCAACCGATTATCGCAAGACCATCTACTACAATACGTTCGATGTCACTTCGCTCCTGACTGAGAAGAATGCCATCGCCATCAAACTTGGCAACGGCAGAATGTTTCCGATGCGACTGGAGAAGGCATACAAGACACCTTTCTTCGGTTATCCGAAATGCCGCATCAACGTGAAGGTGGAGTATGAGAACGGAAAGACTGAAACCTGGGCTACCAACAACACATGGAAGTTGAGCTTCGATGGTCCTATCCGCAGCAACAACGAGTATGATGGCGAGGAGTATGATGCCCGCAGGGAACAGGCTCTGAAGGGCTGGACCCAGGCTGGTTTCGATGACAGCCAGTGGCAGAAAGCCGAGCGCTGTGCCATTCCAGACGGTACGCTGATGGCGCAGCCGATGGCGGGAATGGTTGAGAAGGAATTCGGTCATCCGGTGAGTCTGAAGCATCGCCACGATACTCTCATCGTAGATTTCGGACAGAATATGGCGGGCTGGATCGGTTTCCAGGTCCGTGGCAAGCAGGGTGATACTATCCGTGTGAAATATGCCGAGAAACTGCAGGCTGACGGCAGTCTGTATCTCGACAACTTCCGCAATGCCCTCTCTGAGGATATTTATGTCTGCAACGGCAAGGAGAACGGAAAGTCTTGGCGTCCTGCCTTCTCTTATCACGGCTTCCGCTATGCTGCCATCACCGGTATGAAGAATGCCCGCAAGGAGGATTTCACCGCTTATACCGTGAGCGACGAGATGGCTACTATCGGACATATCGAGACTTCTGATACGATATTAAATAAGGTGTTGAAGAATGCATGGTGGGGCATCTACGGCAATTACAAGGGTATGCCGGTAGACTGTCCGCAGCGCAACGAGCGCCAGCCTTGGTTGGGCGATCGCACGGTGGGTTCGTTGGGAGAGAGTTTCGTTTTCGACAACGAGCGACTCTACAGCAAGTGGATGCACGATATCTGCGATGCCCAGCGTTCGGATGGCAACATCCCGGATGTGGCTCCTGCCTTCTGGAATTACTATACCGATGATGTCACCTGGCCGGCAGCCTTGCCTTTCACCTGTGATATGCTCTATCATCAGTTTGGCAACAAGCAGCCTATCATCGATTCTTATCCATCCATCAGGAAATGGATCAACCATATCCTGGCAGAATATACGGATAAAAACGGCATCATCACCAAGGATAAATACGGCGACTGGTGCGTACCACCGGAGAAGCTGGAACTGATTCACAGTCAGGATCCGAAGCGAAAGACCGATGGCAAGCTGATAGCCACCGCTTATATGATCCGCTGTCTGCAGCTGGCAGAGCAGTTTGCCAACTTGCAAGGTTTGAAGGAAGAAGCGAAAGCTTGGGCAGACCGCAGAAGCGGGATGATAGAAGCCTTCAACAAGCAGTTCCTCACCAACAAGGCAGGAACTTCCCGTCGTCCGGGTCATGTGCTTTATCCAGACAGCATCTATTATGGCAACAATACCTCTACAGCCAATCTCCTGGCGCTCTCCTTCGGTATCGCTCCCCAGGAGTTGCGCAGCGAACTCATCAAGCAGGTAGTGAAGGGTATCTGCATCGATGCCAAGGAACATGTCAATTGCGGTGTCATCGGCATCTCCTGGCTTCTTCGCGGTTTGAGCGACAACGGTTTTCCTGATGTGGCTTATCTCCTGGCTACCCAGCGCACCTATCCGTCGTGGGGTTATATGGCAGAGAACGGAGCTACTACCATCTGGGAACTCTGGAATGGCGACAAGGCTGATCCGAAGATGAATTCAGGCAACCATGTGATGCTTCTGGGTGACTTGCTTACCTGGTGCTATCAGTATCTGGGAGGCATCCAGCAGAAGGGTGTCAACGTGCAGCAGGTGGCTGAGGCTGATGCCAGCGTGGCTTATAAGCACATTGTATTGAAGCCAGCCTTCAGTATTCAGAACTGCGAATCGGTAAAAGCTGATTACGAGACTCCATACGGAGTAGTGAAGAGCCAGTGGAAGAAAACCTTGCAGCATGTGGACTGGGATATCACCGTGCCTTGTAATACCACAGCCGATGTCTATCTGCCTGATGGCAAGGTTGAGACGGTGGGTAGTGGCGATTATCATTATTCGGTAGAAATCCCTACCCGCGATGCTGCCATCCTGAAGGATGAATTCCTTTATGATTATAGTGGATTCCCATCGGCCCATGCCTCTACCATCACCCAGTTGAAGAATGGTGACCTGGTGGCTGCTTACTTCGGCGGTACCTTCGAGCGCAATCCGGATGTCTGCATCTGGGTAAGTCGTAAGCCGAAGGGTGCCAAGGCTTGGGAGAAACCTATCCTGGCTGCCGATGGTGTTTATCGTCTGGGTACTCCTGAGGCTAAGAAGGCGGGTCTTTCGGGCATCGATGAGAAGACAACTCCGGCTGATAAGGGTCCTATCAAGGATGGATTGCGCCGTTTCGGTGTGCCTGCCGGTTACAAATATGATTTCCGCTCTAAGTCAGCCAATATCAAGTTGCCTGCCAATCTGAAGCGCAAGTCTTGCTGGAACCCTGTGCTCTATACCATGCCGGATGGCGAGATATGGCTGTTCTATAAGGTGGGTTCTACCGTTGGCGACTGGACGGGCTGTCTTGTGAAATCGAAGGATGGCGGTAAGACCTGGAGTGATCCGGAGGCTTTGCCAGACGGTTTCCTCGGTCCTATCAAGAACAAGCCGGAAATGGTGAACGGCAGACTCATCTGTGGTTCCAGTACCGAAAACAAGGGTTGGCGATTCCATGTGGAGATTCTCGACTTGAAGACCCAAAAGTGGAAGTATGTGGGTCCGGTAGATGCCGAACTGAAGCCTCGTACCGATGATGTGGATTCGGCTACGGTGGATATGCAGCATCCTATCTACAAGGAGGGTGAGAAGGCGAGATATATCTACAGTATCCAGCCATCTATCCTGAAGTTGAAGGATGGCAGATTACAGGTCCTGATGCGTACCCATAATGCCAAACTTGCCACCAGTTTCAGCAGCGACGGTGGTGATACCTGGACTCCGGTTACCCTGCTCGACATCGAAAACAACCAGAGCGGTACGGATGCAGTCACCCTGAAGGATGGCAGACACGTGCTCATCTACAACAATTTCGAGACCTTGCCGGGAACCAAGAAGGGACCTCGCACACCATTGAGTCTTGCCATCAGCGAAGACGGCACCCATTGGCGTCATCTCCTCACCCTGGAGGACAGTCCTATCAACCAGTATTCTTATCCAGGCATCATCGAGGGAAAGGATGGCAAACTGCATTGCATCTACACCTGGCGCCGCCAGAGAGTGGCGTATAAGGAAGTGGATTTGAAAAAGATAAAATAAGAAAATAGTAAATTAAAAGGATAGAATATGTACGATGAACGTATCATACTCTATCCTTTTATTGTTTTAAGACCCCCAAGCGAATGTTCCTTCATTGATTACAAAAATAAGTTATTTGCGTCTTTATTTATAAAACAAAGACTAAGACAATGATAAAAGTACAAAAGATTTTTGTGATGGCAGCCCTCGTGCTGATTCCATCTGTATCCTTTGCTCAGAAAGTGAATATCCTGACCGAAAAGACGGCTTCTAATCGGGAACAGTATGCTGCTGAATACTTGCAGAAGAAGCTCAACAGCCTGGGCTTCCCAACTGTGGTGAACGGCAAGAAGGGCGAATATCGCATTTCGCTCTCCCAAGCCAAGGATACTGCCGGCCTGAAGAAGGAAGGTTTCTCATGGACCCGCAAGGGAAAGAAGATCCAGTTGCAGGGAAATGACGGCTCGGGTGTCATCTACGGCTGCAACGAAATCGCTGAATACGTGGCTCAGCATGGTTCTCTCAATGTGCCGCTGATGCAGAAGGATGCGCCTGAAATGGTGCTCCGTGGTGCTTGTGTAGGTTTGCAGAAAACCGTTTATCTGCCGGGCCATCAGGTTTACGAATACCCTTATACCCCGGAGAACTTCCCTTGGTTCTATGACAAGGAACAGTGGATCCAGTATCTCGATATGCTCGTAGACAACAAGATGAATTCGCTCTATCTTTGGAACGGTCACCCTTTTGCTTCGCTCGTCAAACTGAAGGATTATCCTTTCGCCCTTGAGGTGGATGAGGCTACCTTCAGGAAGAACGAAGAGATGTTCTCGTTCCTGACCAGGGAGGCTGACCGACGTGGCATCTTCGTCATTCAGATGTTCTACAATATCATCCTCTCCAAGCCTTTTGCCGATCATTATGGCTTGAAGACACAGGACCGTCATCGTCCTATCACTCCGCTCATCAGCGATTATACCCGCAAGTCGGTAGCAGCCTTCATCGAGAAATATCCGAATGTAGGCTTGCTCGTCTGTCTCGGTGAGGCGATGAATACCTATGAGGATGATGTGGAATGGATGACCAAGACCATCATTCCGGGTGTCAAGGACGGCTTGAAGGCTTTGGGAAGAATCGACGAACCACCAGTCCTGCTCCGTGCCCACGATACCGACTGCAAGATGGTGATGGAGGCAGCGCTCCCTCTCTACAAGAACCTCTATACGATGCATAAGTATAACGGAGAGTCGTTGACCACCTATCAGCCTCGCGGTCCTTGGACCAAGATTCATACCGATTTGGCTGCCCTGGGTTCTACCCATATCAGCAACGTGCATATCCTTGCCAATCTCGAACCTTTCCGCTGGTCATCTCCTTCTTTCGTTCAGAAGGCGGTAACGGCGATGCACGATGTTCATCACGCCAATGCCCTGCATCTCTATCCGCAGGCTAGTTACTGGGATTGGCCTTATACGGCAGATAAATTGCCTGGCGGACAGCGGGAGAAACAGTTGGACCGCGACTGGATGTGGTACAAGACATGGGGAAGATATGCCTGGAACTGCCGTCGCGATGTAGCTGCCGAGGGTAATTACTGGGATAAGGTACTTGCTGATTACTATGCTTCTGATGCCGCTGTTGCTGACAGCATCCGCAAGGCATACGATGAGAGCGGTGAGATTGCGCCTAAGCTCCTCCGCCGTTTCGGTATTACAGAGGGCAACCGTCAGACGCTGCTCCTGGGCATGTTCATGAGTCAGCTGGTGAATCCATATAAGTACACCATCTATCCTGGTTTCTATGAGAGTTGCGGTCCTGAGGGCGAGAAACTCATCGAATATGTAGAGAAGGAGTGGAAGCATCAGCCTCATGTGGGTGAGTTGCCACTCGATATCGTAGCTCAGACCGAGGCTCATGGCGACAAGGCTGTGGCTGCCATCGATGCCGTAGCGAGTCGTGTAACCGGCAATCAGGACGAGTTCCGCCGTCTTCAGAACGATATGCATTGTTACCGTGCCTTTGCCTATGCTTTCGGCTGGAAGGTGAAGGCGGCTCAGCATGTGCTCAACTATAAGTGGGGTAAGGATATCAAGGAATTGGATGCTGCCGTTCCACTGCTCGAAAAGAGTCTGGAATATTACCGTCAGCTGGTAGATCTTACCAAGGATACCTATCTCTATGCCAATTCGATGCAGACCGCCCAGCGCCGCATCCCAATCGGAGGTGATGGCGGCAACATGAAGCATTGGAGTGAACTCTTGCCGAAATATGAGCAGGAACTGGCGAATCTGAAGAAGAATATCGCCATGCTCAAGGCTCAGGCTGCGGGTACTTACAAGATGAAGGCAGAGGACATCAAGCCTTTGAAGGATGCAGGGGTGCAGAAGGGAGCTTTCCAGATGGAGAATATCAATGGCGAGGCTAATTTCAAGATGGTGAAAATTGCCAAGGGTGCCAAGCTCTTCAGCGATTTGGATAGTGTAGTAACCGATTTTGCTCCAGAGTTGGCAGGTATGAATGCTTACGTGATGAACAGCAGCAAGCAGCGTGGCGAGTCTACCTCGCTCACCTTCACCACCAAGAAGCCTGTGCAGCTCTTGATAGGATATTTCCGTGATGACCAGATGAAATATGCCAAGGCTCCTAAGTTGGAGACCGATGCCACAGCCAACGATTACGGTCAGGCAGAGCCACAGCTCACCAGCGCCATCCGCATAGACGGCATGCCACAGGTCAACATCCACAAGTATGAGTTTGCCGCCGGCAAGCACACCCTGCTCTTGCCAAAGGGCTTCCTGCTTGTGCTCGGTGCTACGGGCGATAAGATTACCGCTCGTGATGCCGGTCTATCAGGTGCCGATAAGGCGATTGATTGGCTGTTCTACTAAATAGAATGATATAATTGGAAGGATAGAGTATAGCACAAATTATGTGTTATGCTCTATCCTTTTTTTCATATGTTGTCATTTTCTGAGTTTCTTATAATTTTATAGTGTCTTTTAATATCTGGGTGTCTGCTCCAATCTTCTTCATATTTTATTAGCCATTTTTTATGTATTTTTATATTTGATGACTTGCGTTGGGAGACTTTTTCATATTGGTGTTTAAGATACTCTTTCGAGAAAAGGATATTTATTTCGGATACTATATAAACTCTCTTGTCACCGATACAGAAATATTCAAATGGAATATTTGATAGCGTCTTTACTTGATTGAGCTCTCCCCCAGAATAAAGTTCACCAATAGTAAAGTAAGTTCCTATACCATATTTATTAGCTATATTGGCATCAATTTCATTGTTGAAATATAATGCGACAGATTCTATGTTAGAATTCTTCTTTATATATAATTTTATGATATTTATGAGAGATTGGTCAATGTCAGAGGAATTTAATTCTGTAGCCACTCTTTCATAATGACGATTATTCAATGTACATTGGCAAAGCAAATGTATCATTATTACGGTTACGATAATATTCTTATAGTTCATGTCTTTTATCTTTAAAATGGTATATCTTGTGCACCTGTAGAAACGTCACACTGTTTATTGATTATTTTATATCCGTTTTTATAATCATATTTGACTAACCATCCGGTATGTTTGGTTTTATCAAAAAAATGGTTCAGCCATTTGTCTTGTGCAAGAACCTTACTTGGATAATTGGGATGTAATATTGTGTTTGATGAGGATACTACATATACTTTTTTGTTTTTTAAAAGAAAGTAAAAGGATGGTAAGAACTTGTTTTTGAACATATCGTTAGCTTCAAAATGTGGAATGCTAAATTCTCCAATGGTGAAATATATACCATTGCCATAGTATGTGGAAAGATCTGACTCTAAATTAAAGAAAACCACAATATTGCTATCGTTAGGATAAGCTGTTTCATATTCTTTTATAATATTTAAAAAGGACTTGTCGATGTTTGTAACCTCTAATTCTTTAAGACGAGTAGTACTTTTGTTTTTGTTGCATGAACAGAAACAAATGGATAAAACGAAAGTGATAAATAAGATATGTTTCATTTCTTATGATGTTTAAATGGATTAACAGATTTTTGGCAAGTAAGCTCCACATTCCCTAAAAGGGCAAAAGCTCCTAGCCGTATTTGAACCACTTACGAAAATTCGGTTATAATTCTATTCTTCATTGTGTACGTTTTTGTTTCTTTTGAGAATTTGCTGGAAAGTTTCTGTTTCTTCAATTATGGTTATACCTAATAGAGTTTCGACATGTTTGTTGATGACAGTGTATTCTTTATTTGTTTCATGGATTTTATCGTGGTTAATCTTGTGTTGAATTAGCCATGCCTTATGTCTTGTGCAATCAAAATAATCTTTCAACCATGGATTGCTTGTAAATATATCCTTTGTAAATTTGGGTGTTAGTAGAACATTGCTTTTGGGAACAATGAAAATCTTTCTGCCGTTTAGTACAAAATAACATGATGGTATATAAGCATAAGATTTTGAAATCTCTGCTTCGAACCTAGGGATATCAAATTCTCCTAAAGTGAAGTAGTCTGCAAGTCCGTATTCTTGATTTCGAATAGAATCAACTGGCAAATTAAAAAATAAGACCATACTGCTATCTTGTGGATACTCTTGCATGTATTGCTTAATAATATCCTTGATAGAATCATCAATATAAGACGATTCTATTTCTTTAATTTTTAAAAGAGCATCGTTCTTTTTGTTTGTACATTGACAAAAGAGTAATGCAATAAATATTAATAACAAATGTTTCATATTTATTTATTTTGAAAAGAATTTTATAATATAACATAAACTTTTGTTGTATGTTTACGCCTTAATCCATTACAGAAAATTCTCTTAAATATTGCTTGTATTCTTGTATTATCTGCTCTTCTATTTCTGGCCCCATCCAAAACCAACTATAAGTATTGATATATAGGGGTGAATACTCTATAAGTTTTTCTGAAATATTTATTATATTTTTGTCTTTTATATGTCCTCTAGGTAAGTTTATATGCTGATTTTTAAGCCCCATATATATATAGGTGGCATCCTTTACTAAAAGTGGTATGGTATCTGTTGTGGGATTTGATAAAAGTTGGCAGATTATAGTTTGTAAACTATCGTTCTGCTTTCTGGTTATCTTTTGAGATTTGTGAAGATAAATTCTTCTAAATCTTACCTCTTTCATATTGATTTCCTGATTATATACTAATTTATCAGTAATATCGAAAGATAGGGCACCACATGTGGTTTCTATCGAATCTTTTCCATTATAGTTTATAAGATAAGATTTAGTAAAAGTTGCTTCGTCATAAACAATAATTTGACAAGGCACATTCTTGCTTTTGTTGTTACAAGAAGAAAGTGCCATCAGTACAATTCCTATTATAAATAATGTTCTATTTTTCATGTGTTGTATGTTTTATAGTTGAAGCCTTGAAGTATTGGATTTCTTTAGAAATAGGAATCTCATTTTTTTCTATATCCTTTGTGACGATATATGCTTGTTGATTGTTTGGAATACATACCAACCAATAGTATTTTCCAATGTTGTTTCTTATTCCTTTGATTTCCAAATGTTTTTTATAATCATTTTTAATGGATTTTTGATTCGTCATATTGTCAATTGATGACTTTAAGAAGATTCTTCTTCCTTGGAACGAGAACGAAATAGAAGGAAACAGGTAACTCAAATTTTCCCCAATTTGTTCGCCTATATAGGTTGGTCCTAAATAATAGTACTCTTTAGCCTCTCTGTTGGGAAGGGGCATTCTGATGGTAATTTCATTGTCAAGAATAAGATTCTCAAATTGAGGATATTGTAAGATATACTCTGATAGAATCTTTTTTACTTGGGGAGTCAGCGTTGTTGAGTCAATGCCATAGTTATAGTTCTTCTTGTCAACATTGCTTATATGATGCTCACAGGAAATAAATATGATGGTGATAAATAATATATATTTCTTCATTGTCTGTAATTTTTAAGTTGCTGCAAATATACCCTTTTCCTTTTGTAATGTGTGATTTTTTATGGTTAATAATTCTAAAACACATAAACTTTATGCTATTAGTTGCAAAAACGATTTCTAAACGTCTTTGAATTTGTAAGATTTCATCACGGTTGAGATATTAGGAAAGGATAGAGTATAGCACAAATCATGTGTTATGATCTATCCTTTCTTCGTTTTGTTGGCGAGGTTTTTATTTCTATTTCAAGTTTTGCATGTAAACTCCACACGCCCTGAAAGTTCAGTTATGTTGTATGTTTACGCCTTAATCCATTACAGAAAATTCTCTTAAATATTGCTTGTATTCTTGTATCATCTGCTCTTCTATTTCTGGCCCCAACCAAAACCAACTATAAGTATTGATATATAGGGGTGAATACTCTATAAGTTTTTCAGACAGTTTAATGAGTCTTTTATCTTTTATACACCCTTTAGGTAGATTGGTGTGTTGATTTTCTAATGCAATATATAGATATGTAGCATCTCTTGCCAAAATCGGGATGGTATCTGTTGTGGGATTTGATAAAAGTTGGCAGATTATAGTTTGTAAACTATCGTTCTGCTTTCTGGTTATCTTTTGAGATTTGTGAAGATAAATTTCTCTAAATGAAATATCCTCAGTGTTGATTTTTTGATTATAGTGTAATCTTCTAATAATATTGAAAGAAAGTCCTCCACATATAGTTTCAATAGAATCTTTTCCATTATAACTTATGAGATAAGCTTTAGTCGAAGATGCTTCGTCATAAACAATAATTTGACAAGGCACATTCTTGCATTTGTTGTTACAAGAAGAAAGTGCCATCAGTACAATTCCTATTATAAATAATGTTCTATTTTTCATGTGTCGTAATTTTTAAGTTGCTGCAAATATACCCTTTTCCTTCTGTAATGTATGTTTTTTCATGGTTAATAATTCTAAAACACATAAACTTTATGCAAATAGTTACAAAAACTATCTCCAAACGTCTTTGTCTTTGTAAGATTTAAAATTAATTTGTACTAAAATAAAATGAATTCAAAAGAAAAACTGGTGCTGTTTTCTTTGTATTAAGAGTTGAGTAGGATAAGTGGACCTGTTTCTTTGAAAATATATTCTTAATTATCTATAAAACTTTAGGCTAACCCATCTTAAAATGAAGTATATTGTTTATATTTGCATATTATAATTTGGATTAAGATTATGGCAAAGAATACAATGGCTAACAAACTTCCAAGGAAGTTGATACAGAAAATGGAAATCGTGGGGGAGCAGATCAAGCTTGCCAGATTACGCCGCAACCTGAGCATGGCACAAGTTGCAGAAAGAGCAACCTGCTCAGAAGTTACACTTTGCAAGGTGGAGAAGGGATTGCCAACGGTTTCCATCGGAATCTACCTGCGTGTACTCTATGCACTTCAGTTGGATGATGACATCTTGCTCTTGGCAAAGGATGATAAACTCGGAAGGGCATTGCAGGATATAGGACTGAAGAACCGACAAAGAGCAACTAAAAAAGGATAGAAATGGAACGACTGTTTGTTTTCGCAGATTTTAACTGGCTCGACAAAGCGGAGTTGATAGGGGAGTTGTGTTATGAGAAATTGCGCGGCTCTGATAGTTATGCCTTTAAGGTTGATGAAAACTGGCTTAAGATTTATGGCGGAATTAAGCTTTCGGAGGACATCAATAACTATCCAGGCATGCAATACACCCAACCAGGAAGTGATATTTTCGGATGTTTTTCTGATGCATTGCCAGATAGATGGGGACGTACCTTGCTTAAAAGAAGAGAACAGATACAGGCCGCTGAAGAAAAAAGAGCTGTCAGAACACTTTCTTCATTCGATTACCTCATGGGCATAGATGACTTCTCCAGAATGGGTGGCTTTAGATTTAAAAGGGAATTGGAAGGTGATTATATCAATATGTCACCATCTTTCAAGATTCCCCCATTGACAGAGATTAGAGAATTGATTCATGCCAGTCAGGAAGTGGAAAAATCCGAAGAGAATGATGTGTTGCCCGAGAAAAAATGGATAGCACAGCTTATCCAACCTGGTACCTCATTGGGTGGCGCAAGACCTAAGGCTGGTGTGTTGGATGAAAAAGGCAATCTATGTATTGCTAAGTTTCCTTCGCGAAAAGATGACTATGACACAGGACTTTGGGAACATTTTTCTCATCTTCTTGCCCAAAAGGCAGGAATCCAGGCTGCTCAAACCAGGACATTGGGAGGACTAGGAAAATATCACACACTCCTGTCCAGACGCTTTGACAGAACAGATGAAGCCAAGAGAATACATTTTGCGTCATCCATGTCTCTGCTAGGATTAAAGGATGGTGATAATGCCCAAGGTGGTTATGGTTATCTTGATATAGTTGATTTCATACTCCAAGGTTGTTGCAACGTAGAGAAAAATCTTCAGGAACTCTACAGAAGGGTTGCCTTCAACATTTGTATTGGTAATTCTGATGACCACTTCAGAAACCATGGCTTTCTGCTGACACCAAAAGGATGGACTCTCTCTCCTGCCTATGATATGAACCCTACTCTTAATGAATATCAGAGTCTTCTGATCAATGAATCTTCAAACAAGGCTGATATCCATGTTCTGCTTGATTCGTGCGAGAGTTATATGATTAAGAGGGAGGAGGCAGAAAACATTATTCAGGAGGTTCAAACGGCCGTTGATCTATGGGAAAATTTGGCGATTCAGCTTCAGATTCCTGCAAGAGAAATGGCTATGTTTAAGGAGAGATTTAAACTTAACCTATAATATAATGAAGTAATATTCGTAATTACTTCATTATATTTAGGGTTACTTCTTCTAAATCTTTATCATTTCATGTTTTGTAATTCTAAAACACATAAACTTTATGCAAATAGTTACAAAAACTATCTCCAAACGTCTTTGTATTTGTAAGATTTAAAATTAATTGATACTAAAATAAAAATATGAAGATCGAAAGAAAGAGACTGGTACTCTTATCTCTTCTTATCTTTGGCAGCATCACCGCTTTTGCACAGAAAATCAGTAAAAACGTGATGCAGAAGATATACGACGAGGTGAAGACGCCTTATAAATATGGTATGGTGGTTGCCCCAAAGGACAACTACCACCAGATAGACTGTCCGATGGTGTACAGGGAGGGCGGCAAGTGGTATATGACCTATGTGGTATACAACGGCAAGGACGGAACGGATGGCAGAGGGTATGAAACATGGCTGGCTACCAGCGATGATCTGCTGCAATGGAAAACCTTGGGCAGACTGCTCTGCTATGCCGACAAGGGATGGGACATGAACCAGCGTGCAGGATATCCGGCGCTGATAGACTGGACCTGGAACGGATCTTATGAGATGGCAAAATACAAAGGTCGCCACTGGATGAGCTATTTCGGTGGAGAAGGTACGGGCTATGAGGCCATCCGCAAGCCGCTCAATATGGGTATGGCTTCTACCAAAGGCGATATCACCCAGGCACATCCTTGGGAAACATCCCCTTCGCCTGTTCTCTCTATCAACGACAAGAGTGCACAGTGGTGGGAAAAACTCACCCATTATAAAAGCACCGTCTACTGGGATAAGAACAAGACGCTGGGCAAACCTTTCGTCATGTTCTATAATGCCGGTGGCATCAACCCTGCCAACCAGCTGAAGGCAGAGCGTATCGGTATCGCCCTCTCCAGCAATATGACTTCCTGGCGCCGTCTGCCTCTCCGCACAGCCAAGCGAAAGACTGGCAATCCGGTGTTCTTTCATGAGGCTCCGGGCATCATTACGGGAGATGCACAGATCGTGAAGTTCCCGCATTATTATGTCATGTTCTATTTCTCTGCCTATAATCCGGAGAGAAAATACAATGCCTACAATACATTTGCCGTAAGCCGGGACCTGGTGAACTGGCAGGACTGGGATGGAGCCGACCTGGTTTATCCTTCCAAACCTTATGATGATATGTTCGCCCATAAGAGTTATGTGCTGAAGCATCAGGGCGTGGTATACCATTTCTATTGTGCCGTGAACCATGCCGGACAGCGAGGCATCGCCGTGGCTACGAGTGTGCCGATGGGACGTTCGCAGGTTTCTTTCCCGACACCTGAAAAGAAGGGAAAGCGACAGATTGTAAGTCTGAATCAGGACTGGCAGGTAACCTTCGGCAAGACTTCGGAAGACAGTATCACGAAGAAGATGGGAACCTTCCGGGTGAATGTGCCTAGTAATCTGGACGATTATTACGGTTACCGCCAGCTGAAGCACGGCAACCTGCATGGTACCGCCACCTACGAGAAGCATTTCTCCGTTCATAAACAGACCGGAAAACGCTACTTCCTGCAGTTGGAAGGTGTGGGAACCTTTGCTACGGTCAAGGTGAACCGCAAGAGTTATCCGAAGGAACTGGTAGGCAGAACCAGCTTTATGCTCGATATCTCGGATGCACTCCGTGAGGGAGATAATGTATTGAATATCAAGGTAGAACATCCTGCTATGCAGACCAATAACCCTTGGCCTTGCGGCGGCTGTTCATCAGAATGGGGATTCTCGGAGGGCAGTCAGCCTTTCGGCATCTTCCGTCCTGTATCGCTCATCGAAACTGATGAGGTGAGGGTGGAGCCTTTCGGAGTACACGTCTGGAACAACGAGGCATGCGACAGCGTCTTCGTGGATACCGAGGTGAAGAACTATTCCGACCATGAGCAGACCATCGAGGTAATCAGCAAACTGGCGCTGAGCAGCGGCAAGACCGCTTTCCGCCAGACCGGAAAGATTACCCTGAAGGCAGGCGAGACTCAGGTGGTCCGTCATCAGGAAAAGGTCAGCGATGCCCATCTGTGGAGCATCACGGATCCTTATCTCTATACCCTTTCCAGCATCATCAAGCGAGAGGGCAAGACCATCGATGATGTGGCTACACCTTTCGGCATCCGCTCCATCTCCTGGCCGGTACTCCGACAGAAGCAGGCTGCGCTCCGTGGCGATTCAGCCCAGATGGATAAGAAAGACGGCAGATTCTATCTCAATGGCAGTCCGGTTTTCATCAACGGAACCTGCGATTACGAGCATCTCTTCGGTCAGAGTCATGCCTTCTCTCACGAGCAGATTGCCTCCCGTGTCAAGATGATGCGCCAGGCAGGTTTCAATGCCTTCCGTGAGGCACATCAGCCACATAATCTCTATTACCAGCAGTTGCTGGATGAGCAGGGCATGCTGTTCTGGAGTCAGTTCTCGGCACATGTATGGTATGATACATCCGCCTTCCGCAAGAATTTCAAGCGTCTGCTGCGCCGCTGGATCAAGGAGCGCCGCAATTCGCCTAGCGTCATTCTCTGGGGGATTCAGAACGAGAGTGTGATGCCGAAGGATTTCACAGAGGAGTGTGCTGCCATTATCCGGGAGATGGACCCTACCGCTCAGACCATGCGCGCCATCACGACCTGTAATGGAGGAGAGGGAAGCGACTGGAATGTGATTCAGAACTGGAGCGGAACCTACGGCGGAACAGCCGATAAATATGATCAGGAATTGAAGCAGCCTAACCAGTTGTTGAATGGTGAATATGGTGCCTGGCGCACGCTCGGTTTCCGCAGTTCCGATGCAGAGAAACTGCATGCCGGTGATGCAAAGGCTCTGTCAAAAGCCTATACCGAAGATGCCTTTGTATCTCTTCTCGGCAAGAAGGCGATGCTGGCAGAGAGTGCCAGGGACAGCGTCTGCGGCCATTTCCAGTGGCTCTTCGTATCGCATGAGAACCCGGGCAGAGTGCAGCCGGATGAGGCTTACCGCCGCATCGACAAGGTGGGACCGTTCAATTACAAGGGACTTCTCACGCCTTGGGAGCAGCCTACCGAAGGCTTCTACTGGTATCGCAATCATTATACTAAGGTGCAGCCAGATACGCTTACGCCTACAGCTGCCGACCGCAACAGAGATCTTCTGAAACCAGCCGAGGGTTATACCTACCTGTATAGAGTGAACTGTGGCGGTGATGCCGTTACAGACAGTTATGGCAGCGAGTGGGAGCAGGACGACAGCGTCTATTCTCATTCCTGGGCAGAGCGTTTCGGCATGAATCCGTTTACGGCGAGTCAGGGACATATCACCTCCCGCATTCATGGCTTGAAATCATCATCTGCAGCCTCTCATCATGCTGCGGTTCATGATGCAAAGCTCTTCCAGTATTTCCGTTGGGGGCGTCATGCGCTGAACTATCTGTTTGCCGTTCCGGATGGAGAATATCGCGTAGAACTCTATTTTGCTGAGCCTTGGCTGGGCAAGCGTGAGGGCGCCGGCATCGATTGTGAAGGCGAGCGCATCTTTGATGTAGCCATCAACGATTCTGTGGTAGTAGATGACCTCGACCTTTGGGCTGAGGCTGGCTTTGCGGGAGCCTGCAAGAAGGTGGTAGATATCAAGGTAAAGGGCGGTCTGCTGATCGTTTCTTTCCCGGAAGTTAAGGTGGGAGAGGCAATCATCTCTGCCATTGCCATTGCTGCCAAGGGAGAGATAGGAGATGCTGAGAAGTGGAATCTCGCCTTCAAGGGCAGCAAGCCTGCGAGCGGAATGAGCAAGACTTACTGGGCTGACCTGGATAAGGATGTGGTAGAGAAATATCCGAAGGAGCTGTTACCTCAGGACAACGAAGTATTCCCGGCTGTGCGCTACAAGAGCAAGACCTCAACCTGGACCATCAATCCTGGTGTAGCCCGCGAATACATGTTGCGTTTCCGCTATAAGAACACTACCGGTGAGCAGCAGGTTGGCAGGTTGAAGATTGTGGACAGCAAGGGCATCGTCCTGCTGGATAGAGACATGACCTTCCCTGAAACGCCGAACAAGTTTAAGACCATCGGTACTACTACTGATTCTCAGATCAATGCCGGTACCTATCAGATAATCCTCTCCGGTCTTCCGAACGTTTCGTTCGATTATCTGGAAGTGCAATAAAAGGAAATCTGCGCCATTTGCGAAATCTGTGTGACTTAAGAATCTCACGCAGATGACGCAGATGGCGCAGATTTTTTTTCTTGCGTAATAAGTTTTTTTGAGAAAAAAGTCTCAAAGTCTCATTATTTGGTGGAGCTATTATTGTAAAGTGTTGATATGTAATGATTTGTAAAAATGAGATTTCCTAATATCTTTACAAAAAAGTATCATAGAAGTATCATAAAATAGGGAGAAGTATCATGAAATCGAGATACGCAAGTCCGTTAGGCGTTAGGGTTCCGCAGGAACGCCTAACGGACTTGCGTATCTCCCTAATGCCTAGCGGACTTGCAAACCAGTATTACGGACTTATTCCACAGCAACTTCTGCCCTGTGTTAGGGCGTGTGGAGCTTACTTGCGAAAGTTCAGTAACATAAGCAATAGTATCATTTTATCCATAACAACTATATGTAAAAGTAATTTTAATAAGCCATAACCATACCTGTCTTTCGATAAAGTTGAATATGAACAGGCGATTCATAACTGTTACCATATACTTTCCAAGATTTTACATCCTTTACCACCTTTAAAGGATATTCATTCTTCATGTATCCAAAATGAAGTTCATCCAATAACATAGAAGCAACTTCTGCCACACACTTAGGTGTAGAAATTATTCCTTCATCGTAAGAATACACAGTACTATCAGACTCATACAATGAATCTGATTTACTTTTAAACCACAATTTTTCATTTATTTTTCCTTTATAACAAAACTCAATATGATCAAAACTAGAACTTTCTGCCTTAGTCGTAATACCTACTAGATAACAACAAAACATCCCAGTAATGAAACTTGCTATGAACAAGACTAAAAATTTCTTCATACCTTTTTATTTTTTACTATTTTATTTATTACTATATATACCTAAAATTTGTCCGTCAGCTGCCTGGATATATATTGCAGATGGTTTTTCTAGCACACAAGGATTCCCAGAAACTTTCCAAACTTTATTATTAACTAAAACAACGGTAAAAGGTTTTTGCTGCATTATATATTTTTCTCCAAATTTAGAAATTAATATAGATACCCCTATTTTTACCGCATTTTCTGGTTTTTCTATTAATGCGACATCTGTCGGTTTTTTCTGTCTTACAGAATTTGGCACTTCATTATAAGCATAAAAATACCCAGAATCACAATTTTCTATACTATAGTCTTCAAAACCATCATAATTAAAAAGCTGAAAATTCGAAGCCTTAATTTGATGTTGTGGCACAATACCAAGAAGATTTTTTAAAGTTAGAAAACCAAAAGCAAAGCCTATGAAAATTATGGCTATCAATGAAATTCTTTTTATTTTTTCCATGAGTAGTATTGATTGTTTAATAAAATTTTTATGACGTTATTATAGAGATCAAAGGTTTCTTTTACAGAAACCGGCTTGGTCTCTTTTAATGTTTGAGGCATTTTTTCTCATGGTAGTAATTGTAGAGAAATACCACCTAAAAGAAACTATAAGTCCTAAAAATAAGACGAAAGTTGGAACTGAATTCATATAATAATAATCACTCATTATATGAATATTTGTAGTATCACCAATAAATCTAACAATTACTATCAAAAGCAGAGTAAAAGAGAACTTCTTTAAAATAAAAAGAACCCCTTGAAGATTACTCTTCTTTTTATAAGCTATAACACACATGCTTAGGCTATAAACAAAAGGAATTGTCCAGCAAGCTATAACTGCAAGAATGTAGTACCAACTTTCAGGAGTGGTAATTCTTTTTGAAACATAATAATACCACGTTTCTCCTATCCATGGACAGTCCCATTGCCCTACATGGAATAATCGAAAAAAAATCCACCTATCTATCAAAGATACAAACATAAATGTATAAACACTACAAATGTAAATATAAAGGGTAACCTTCTTATATACATTGTGATGAACCAGGCAAAAAGTATGTTTCATTTTTTTATGTAATAGGACTATAACTACCAAATATAAAAAACAGAATGTAAATGTTGATAATGCTGTTACAAATGTTGCATAACTTACATTTTCGTCTATTCCCACACTACAGTTCACTATTTTTACAATACTAACAATAATCCCCATATAGCATATAATTTTACTAAAAAACAGAAATTTATTTTTAACTTTTCCCGTTTTTAGAATACTGCATAAATAGTAGACAAATACATAAATGGAAAATAAAATCCCTAAATAAAGAAACGCATTTGTCAAAGTAAATTGATAAATTGTTGTTTCCATATTTTTTAATAAATTATTAGTATCACTAAAAAGCCAACTGCAAGTTGGGTAGATACTCTCTAGACAATATGCAAACCAATACAGCCCCATTGGAAGCAGCAATACAGATATTCCCAAGCACAATAGCATGATTTTTAGATTTTTACCTTTCATTTTATCTAATTAATTACCAACACGCTGTCTTGTGATAACTCCACCTGCTTGAAGAGACCAATTATGTCCTGTACAAGACGGAAGAGCGTTAATTTGAAAACCAGACGCATCATAATCTAAAGATATAGGCATAGACTTTTCTAAAGATTTGAGTTCAAAAATAGGGATTGTAATCTTTGGAGTCCCAGTAAACATAGAAACTGGAATATCTCCAAATTTTGCAAGAGAAGCTACTGTTGGTGAAGGAATATCATTAGGTATTTCTTGAGCAGTTGCTTTTATCGACAAAAAGCATACATAAATAAATGTAAGAATCCTTATACTCCACATATTAATCAATATTAAATTCTTAATCAAAACTAAATTCATGTGCAAATTTACAAATATTTTTGGATACAACAAAATAAATGGATAGAAAATATTTAATTTATTGGCTTTTATGCTTATTTTTATCGATTTCGATATATAAATGATAGAACTTTTGCAAGTGGTTTAAGGACGGGCTGAAGGTCCACAAGAGGGTGTGTCATAAATCAACAGCTCGCAAGTCCGTTAGACATTGCATAAGAATCCAGGGTATTGCTGATGGTGCAGATTTTGTTTCTTGCGTAATAAGTTTTTTTGAGAAAAAGTCTCAAAGTCTCATTGTCTGGTGGAAATGTCCTTTTAAAGTGTTGATATATAGTGATATGTAAAAATGAGACTTCCTAATATCTTTACAAAAAAGTATCATAGAAGTATCATAAAATCGGGAGAAGTATCATGAAATCGGCATTGGGTTGCTGCAAAAGACTATAAAAACGTCTATTATTTCAGTCTTTTTGAGTCCGTAGCGTCTATTTTTTCAGTTTTTATATCAGTAGTAGTGTCTACCTTTCTAGTTTTAAGAAAGAGTAAACGTCTACGGAATTAGGACAAGTCTCTTTATATATGCTTTTGCCCAGACTTGCCCAAGCCTTTGGGCATTCGTGCCCAACTATGTAGGGCATTGCTGCCCAAGGCTTTGGACATGGATGCCCATCGTTTTGGTCATTCGTACCCATGTACGTGGTCATGGCTACCCATGTACGTGGACATAATTGATGCATTTCGTTCGATATTTCGCTTGTGTTGTATGCTGTTTGCCGGTTTTTTATGATACTTCTCCCTATTTTATGATACTTCGATGAGACTTCTCTGGCTATTTTTAGAAAAGTATCATTCTTATAAACACTTATATATCAGATATATGAACTAAAATTTTCCTAAAAAATGAGACTTTGAGACTTTTTTCGAGAAAAAACACTTATATGTGTGCGCGTGAGAGCGACGGTAAATCTAAAAAGTACTCATTCTCAGTTACAAAAAATGGGGTGGGGCGTCTTTATTGTATGGACAAAAACGATAAACTGGTAAACTGTTTAAAAAATAAATAATATGATGAACAAACGGAAAATCATGATCATGATGGCTGGGATGGTTTTGCCAATCCTTGCACCTCAGGCTTCAGCCGCTGCAGAGCACCATGACTGGGAAGACCAGCATGTGCTTTCCATCAACCGGGAACCGGCACGGGCTGCATTCATGCCTTATCAGGCAAAAAAGGGAGATAGCCAGATGTCGCTCAACGGTGAATGGAAGTTCAGATGGACGAAGACGCCGGAGGAAAGAATCGTGGATTTCTATCGTACTGACTATAGCTGCAAGGGCTGGAAATCGCTCGCGGTACCAGCCAACTGGGAGGTGAACGGATATGGCACACCTATCTATATATCTGCAGGTTATCCCTTTAAAATCAACCCTCCTTATGTGATGGCTACACCCAAGAAGGACTGGACCACCTACGAGGAACGCAATCCTACCGGACAATATAAACGTACCTTCCAGCTGAAGGTAAACTCGCTGCTGTTCCGGCAGGACCGTCAGACTTTCCTGCGCTTCGAGGGCGTGATGAGCGCCTTCTATGTATGGGTAAACGGTGAGAAGGTGGGATATTCGCAGGGGTCGATGGAGCCGAGCGAATTTAACGTGACTCCTTATCTGAAGGCAGGCAAAAACGAGATAGCCGTAGAGGTTTACAAGTATAGCGACGGCAGTTATCTGGAAGATCAGGACTTCTGGCGCTTCGGTGGCATCCACCGTGATGTTTGGCTCTATTCCACTCCGAATGTCCGCATCCGTGATTTCGCCGTCCGCACCCTGCCGCAGCTCTCTTCCGCTACATCCTCTCCTTGTGATTTCACCCTGCAGATTAATCCGCAACTGGCGGTGGCAGCAGGCGAGAAGGGAGAAGGTTACCGGCTGATGGCGTGGCTGGAGGATGCAGAAGGTAAAGGCGTGATGCTAAAACTGCCGGGAGCTGACAGACCGGAGGCTTCTCTGCAGGCTTCTGCCGACGAAATTCTCGACTTGAATCATAAGGCAGCCCTGATGAACGAATGGTATCCGCAGCGAGGTGGAAGAAAATTCGAACGCATGGAAGGTGTGGTGGAAAAACCGCATGCCTGGACCGCTGAGACACCTTATTTATATACCCTGAAACTGGCACTTCTCGACAAGCAGGGAAGTGTGGTGGAACAGGTACAGCAGCGCATCGGATTCAGATGGGTTTCAGTAGAAAACGGACAACTGATGGTGAACGGAAAACCTATCAAACTGCGTGGTGTGAACCGGCATGAGCATGATCCGAAGCTGGCACGAGTGATGACCGAGGAGATGATGCAGCGCGATATCCGGCTGATGAAGCAGGCGAACGTGAATGCCGTCAGAACCAGTCATTATCCGAATGTTTCCCGCTGGTATGAACTGTGCGATAGTGCCGGTATCTATGTGATGGACGAGGCAGATTGCGAGACCCACGGACTCCGTGGTACGCTCACCTCTACTCCCGACTGGAATGCCGCCTTTCTGGACAGAGCCGTGAGAATGGCAGAAAGAGACAAGAACCATCCGAGCATCATCTTCTGGAGCTTGGGCAACGAGAGTGGTTTCGGTGCCAATCATGCAGCTATGGCAGGCTGGCTTCATACCTTCGACCCGACGAGACTGGTGCATTATGAAGGTGCTCAGACGCCTTATCAGCCAGCGAAGGGCCTGAGTGAGAAGGATTTTGATGAGACCGACCCAGACTGTGTGGATGTCATGAGCCGTTTCTATCCCCGTGTGAAGGCAGAATATCTGAATCCGGGTGTTCCCGAAGGTTCTGACAAGGAGAGAGCGGAGAATGCCCGATGGGAGCATCTGCTGGATATTGCGATGAGAAAGAACGATAATCGTCCTGTGCTTACCAGCGAATATGCCCATTGTATGGGTAATGCGCTGGGTAATTTCAAGGAATATTGGGAGGAGATATACAGTCATCCCCGTATGGCTGGCGGCTTTATCTGGGACTGGGTTGACCAGGGCATCTATGCTCCGGGAACCAACCATGTGCTCTATGGCGGTGATTTCGGTGATAAGCCTAATCTCAAAGCCTTCTGTCTGAATGGTGTGGTCTTCTCCGACCGATTGGTATCGGCTAAGTATCAGGAGGTAAAGCATACTTATGCACCGGTGTGGATAACTCAGAAAGGGGATGAAATCTGGGTGAAGAATCATCATTCTCATCTCTCGCTGGAGGGCTTCAGCTGCCAGTATCAGGTGACGAAAAATGGTGCTGTCGTTCAGGAGGGAGAACTGAAAATGCCATCAGTACAGCCGGGTGATAGTGCAAAGTTATGCAGCTTGCGTGACTTCAAAACGTATAAAAATACGGATTCCCGATTGAATCTCTCAGTCATTTCCCAGCAGGGTGTAGAGGTAGGAAGGGAGCAGATAGCCCTCAGCGATGACTTGTATGAAGCTGGCAGGAAACTGGCTGCGGATGCCATGAAGCGATACAAGTCTTCCCGCCGTTTGGCAACTCTGTCAACTGCCGAGTTGCTGGCACGCAATTTCTCCGTGATTCCTCAGTTCTTCCGTGCGCCAACCGACAACGACAAGAGTTTCGGCAACTGGATAGCGAAGGATTGGAAGAAGACTCATCTCGACAGCACACTTTCCGCTATCCCGCTGAAGGATGGGGAGTATGTATATCATTATGGTGAGGATGGAGCATCAGATAAGGCTGGTTCTTCGGCATCGGCTAAGTCTGGCGGCAATATCCGTCTCCGTTTAGAGGTATCTCCTCAGCAGGACGGCTTTGTCGATGTGAAGGCTACCTATAGTTTTGAGGGCAATCTGCCTGAACTTCCTCGTCTGGGTCTGATGCTGGAGCTGCCAAGAGTGGCTTACGACCAGGTGAAATGGTATGGCAGGGGACCTTGGGAGAATTATCCTGACCGCAAGCAGTCTTGTCCGATAGGATGGTATGAGAGCAGCGTGGAGAATCAGTTTACCCACTATCCCCGTCCGCAGGACAACGGCAACCACGAGGACTGTTCGTATATCGAACTGACCAATAAAAATGGCAAGAATGCCCTGCAGGTTATCGCTGCCGGCGATACACCTTTGAGTTTCTCTGCCTTGCCATACAGCGTGACAGACCTCTATGCCGCCCGTCACGATTTCGAATTGAAGCAGTCTGGTAATCCTAACTTGCGCTATACCTGTCTCAGTCTCGACTGTGCCGTTCTGGGTCTGGGTAACAGCAGTTGCGGACCAGGTGTGTTGAAGAAATATGCCATCGACAAAACCAAGACTTATACCCTGCATTTCAAGATGAGAATACTGTGAGGCATCAGGTATAGGGATGCCGTTTTGAGGCAAATTAATAACTTGTCGGAAAAGGTGTGTAAAAGCCCTTTTCCGACAATTTTAGCTCTATAATCTGCGAAAGTTGATGATTTTTGATATATTTTCGCAGCTTATCTCGAATTATTTGTTTTGCATTATGCAATTTGCATAATTTAATTTGCATAATTCGAGAAATCTTATTATCTTTGCCGCCATAACTACTGATTTAATTAGGTAAAGAGTATGGAGAATCCTTTTATTATCACAGGCAAGATTAAGCCAGAGTACTTTTGCGACAGAGAGGTGGAGGCAGAAAGAATCATCCGAAAGGTAACTTCGGGTGAAAATATTGTGTTGATGGCTGCACGGCGTGTGGGCAAAAGTAAGCTTATCGACTTTTGTCTCGACTCGCCGATGGTCAAGAATGATTTTATCGCCATTTCTATCGACATACTCCGTACTTCGAGCATCCAGGAGTTTGCCTTCGAACTAGGTAAGGCTGTTTTCGAACAGGCGGCTCATCGCAGTCAGAAGATGCTCAAGATGGTGGTCAACACATTGAAATCTATCAATGGGTGTTTCGGCTATGATCCCATCTCGAACACGCCGACCTTTAACCTTTCGCTAGGTGATATCTCCAATCCGCTCTATACCCTGGATGAGATATTTGCCTGTTTGGAGCATGCCGACAAGAAATGTATCGTGGCGATAGACGAGTTCCAGCAGATTGGCTATTATCCAGAGAAGAACATGGAAGCAATATTACGCACTTATGTGCAGAAATGCAGCAATGCCAACTTCATATTCTCAGGTAGCGAGCGCCATCTCATTACCAAGATGTTCTCCGAAAAGGCGCATCCATTCTACAATAGTGCCGACATGATGAACTTGGAGGTGATACCATACGATAAGTACTTGGAATTTGCGAAAAGTTTGTTTGCCAGGTTCGGGAAGGACGTGGAGGAAGAGGCTGTGCGTGATGTCTATGATACGTTCGGAGGAAATACGTATTATATGCAGAAGGTGTTTCATGAAGCTTTCAACCAGACGGATGTAAAGGGCAAGGCTGACAAGGCGATGGCGGAAGCCATCATCCACATGATGATATTGGACAACGACCGCAAGTTTAGTGAAATTCTGTCGCGTCTCACGCTCCCTCAGAAGGAATTGCTTTATGCAATAGCCAAGGATGGCATTGCCAAGCAGATTACTTCCACGGTTTTTGTAAAACGGCATAATCTACGCTCTGCCAGCAGCGTTCAGTCTGCCATCAAGAAATTGCTGGAGTATCATCTGGTATCTACTTCCTTGGGCACGTACTATATTGATGACCAACTGATGAAGTTGTGGCTGAATTAGCTCTATAATCTGCGAAAGTTGATGTTTTTTGATATGTTTTCGCAGCTTATCGGCGTATTTCCGATTTGCTAAATAGTTACAAAATCTGTGTTTATGAGTCTTTATTGGGGAATAACAAAATGAATATAAACAAATACGGAATAAACAATATGTATCTAAAACAAACGTTTTTAATGATAGCTTTGGGGGCGATGGCGATGACTGCTGCCGCACAGGCTAGTATTGATACACAGCGCCAGTATCTCTCGGGACATGGATGTGATGATATGGTGAACTGGGACTTCTACTGCACAGGTGGTAGGAATGCCGGCAAGTGGACCAAGATTGGTGTGCCTTCCTGCTGGGAGCTGCAGGGATTCGGTACCTATCAGTATGGTATGCGATTCTATGGAAAGGCTACTCCGGAAGGTATTGCTGACGAAAAAGGAAAATATAAATATGAGTTTACGCTGCCACAGGAGTGGGAGGGCAAACAGATAGAACTCGTCTTCGAAGCCGTGATGACCGATGCCAAGGTAACCATCAACGGCAGAAAGGCGGGAAACGGTTTGCATCAGGGCGGTTTCTATCGCTTTACTTACGATGTGAGCGACCGCATCTTCTTCGGAAAACATAAGAACAGACTCGAAGTGGAGGTGAGCAAGGAGAGTAGCAACAGTCAGGTGAACATGGCGGAGCGCCGTGCTGACTACTGGAACTTCGGCGGCATCTTCCGTCCTGTATTCATCGTGGCGAAACCTGCGCAGAACATCGACCGTGTGGCAATTGATGCCAAGGGCGATGGTCATTTTATGGCAGACTGCTACCTGAACCGTGCCGTCAAGGGGGCGAAGGTGAAGACCGAGATTCTGGATGAGAAAGGAAAGGTGGTAGCATCGAACGTGGCTGATGCCAGAAACAGCGATGAGGCGCATGTCGACTTCCAGGCGAAAGCTCCTAAGCAGTGGACAGCCGAGACTCCACATCTCTATACTGCCGTCTTCACACTCCAGGATGCAGCAGGCAAAACGCTCCACAGAGAGCGTCAGAAGTTCGGCTTCCGCACCATCGAATACCGTGCCAGCGATGGCGTTTATATCAATGGTCAGAAAGTCATCTTCAAAGGTGTGAACCGCCACAGTTTCCGTCCGGAGACTGGTAGAACGCTGAGTAAGGCGAAGAATATAGAGGATGTGAAACTCATCAAGAGCATGAACATGAATGCAGTGAGATTGAGTCATTATCCTGCCGATCCGGAGTTCCTGGAGGCATGCGATTCGCTCGGTCTATATGTAGAATGTGAATTGAGCGGCTGGCATTGGGCGCATCCTACCATCGTGGGCAAGCAGCTGGTGAAGGAGATGATTACCCGTGATGAGAACCATCCTAGCATCATCTTCTGGAGCAACGGTAACGAGGGCGGTTTCAACTATGAACTGGAACCAGACTTCGCTCTCTGGGACAAGCAGAAGCGCGTGGTACTCTATCCTTGGGCTAACCGCAATGGCTTTGAAACCAAGCACTACCGTTCTTATGGCGAGACCCAGGAGTATATGCGACAGAAGGAAATCTTCATGCCAACCGAGTTCCTGCATGGTCTTTACGACGGCGGACACGGAGCAGGACTGAAGGATTACTGGGACATGATGATGGCGAACCCTCGCTGTGCCGGCGGATTCCTCTGGGATCTGATGGACCAGGGTGTGGTGCGTACCGACAAGAATAATTATGTAGACTGTATGGGTAACTTCGGAGCCGATGGCATCGTGGGTCCTCATGCCGAGAAGGAAGGTTCTTACTATACGATTAAAGAGGTATGGTGCCCGGTACAGTTGACTTGGAATGATGTGGAGAAAGGTGAACTCACCTTATCTAATCAGTATAACTTCGTGAATCTGAAGGATTGCCGCTTCTCTTATCGTCTGTTGCAGATGCCAGCGATGGGCAGCACAAAGGTTAAGGTATTGAAGCAGGGCAATATCTCTTCTCCGGATGTAGCTCCTGGCAAGGAAGCCCAGGTGAAGATACCGATGATGACGAATGCTGATGCGGTAGAAATCAAGGCTGTGAACCATGAAGGTGAGGAAATCATGACATGGAGCAGGGGAGTGAAGAGTGAAGAACGAAGCGTGAAAAATTCAAGTGCTCCAAGTACTTCATCTGCTTCATCTACTGCTTATGCTGACCAGGCTGATGCTGTAGAAGTGAAGGCGGGTGGCAGAACTTATCGCTTTGCCAAGAAAGATGGCAGACTGATGGGTGTTGAGGTTGGCAGCAAGGCAATCTCGCTGAGCAATGGTCCTCGGTTCATGGCTGCCAGAAGAAGTGACCGCAGTCTGGACCAGTTCTATAATCACGATGACAAAGAGGCTGAGAAGAAAAAGACACTCTATACCGAGTTTGTTGACCAGGGTGCTTTCGTCGGTTTCGAATGGAAGGAAGCGGAGGCAAAGCTGGTGGCTAAATATCAGCATGGCTCACTTGATGAGGTAGACTGGCAGTTCCTTTCTGACGGTTCGGTGGCTGTAACCTGCCATTACAATTTCGGTGGCGTAGTAGATATGATGGGCATGGCTTTCGACTATCCGGAAAGTAAGGTCCGCAGCAAGGCTTGGGTGGGCAATGGTCCTTACCGTGTTTGGCAGAACCGCGAACAGGGTCCGCAATACGGCTATTGGCAGAACGACTATAATGACCCGATTCCAGCCGAAAGCTGGGATTATCCAGAGTTTAAAGGCTACTTTGCCAACGTGAAGTGGATGCAGTTCAAGACTGATGAAGGAAAGATCGGCTTCTCTGGTCTGACTGCCGATGAACACATGGGGGTTTATACCCCTCGTGATGGTAGAGACGGACTGCTCTATACCTTGCCACAAACCGGTCTGGCAGTCTTCAAGGTGATACCTTCAGTAAGAAACAAGGTGAACACTACCGACCTCAACGGACCTTCAGCCCAGCCGAAATGGCTGAACGGCAAGGGCAAGGCTTTGTTTACATTGAACTTTGAGCTTTGAACTTTGAACTTTGAGTTTTGAACTGTTAACTTTAAACTGTTAACTTTTAACTGTTATGAACTGTTATGAATAAGAAAAAACGATATACGGTGATGGCATTGTCGGCGCTTCTGGTAGCGTCGACAATGGCTCATAATGACGAGGCAAAGCCCTGGACCTTCTGGTACTGGATGTATGGCGCCGTTTCCAAGGCTGGTATTCATGCCGATCTGGTCGGTATGAAGAATGTTGGCTTGGGCGGTACCTATCTGATGCCGATCCGTGGTGTCAGCGAACGTCCGGAGTATCAGGGCGAGGCGGCACAGTTGTCACCTAAGTTCTGGGAGATGGTGGATTACTCTTTCCAGCAAGCCGACTCCCTGGGTCTTGACATAGGCATCCATATCTGCGATGGTTTCGCCCTGGCTGGCAATCCGTCTATCCTTCCTGCCGAATCGATGCAGAAGGTGGTATGGACCGATACCATTGTGGGTGGCGGCAAGAAGATAGAAGGCATGCAGATGTGGCAACCCGAAAGTTATAAGGACGGGAAGTTGCAGCCTGCCGGAAGCGAGGGCGGATATTATCAGGATATCGCTGCCTTTGCCATCCGATGCAAGGAGAAACCCCAACTCTTCAAACCGGAGAAGATAGAATATACCGAGGCTGTTTCTACCGCCAAGGGCTATTATCTGGCAGCGAAACCTGCCTCTATCACCTATTCGTTTCATAAACCCGTTACGGTGCGCAGCATGCGGGTGGTGCCTAACGGCAACAATATCCAGTCGCAGCGCCTCCTGGTGCAGGCATCTGATGACGGCATCAACTTCAGAGATATCAAGCAGTTGGTGCCACCCCGTCAGGGTTGGCAGAACACGATGTGTGATTATACCTTCAGTTTGCCGACTACCACCGCCCGCTATTTCCGATTCTCATGGACTCCGGAAGGTACAGAGCCGGGAGCAGAAGATCTGGATGCTGCCAAATGGAAACCGCTGCTGAAACTGGAGAATATCCTTTTGAGCAACCAGCCGGTGATTAACCAGTATGAGGGAAAATCGGGTGCCGTATGGCGTATCGAAACTGATGCGGCAGCTAAGAGCGAGACCGTGGCGATGGCAGATGTACTGCCTTTGAAACTGGAAAATGGAATGGTGATGGGTGTCATGGTGAACGGCAACCTGATGAATAAGTTGCCTAAGGGCACCTGGCGCCTGTTGCGAATGGGACATACCTCAACAGGACAGACCAATGCAACAGCCGGAACCGGTAAGGGACTCGAAGTGGATAAGTTCTCACCGGTAGCCATCAGGAAACTTTTCAATTCCTGGTATGCATTGTTCCTGAACCGTCCGCACAGCGATGTGGTGAAGTATCTGCACATCGACTCCTGGGAGTGTGGCAGTCAGAACTGGGGCTATCAGTTTGCCGAGGAGTTCAAGGCACGCCGCGGTTACGACCTCATCCCATACCTCCCGATTATGGCAGGTGTTCCGATGGAGTCGGCTTCCAGATACGAACAGGTACTGAAGGATATCCGTCTCACCATCAATGACCTGGTAAACGAGAAGTTCTTCAAGACCTTTACCGATCTGGCTCATGAACAGGATATAGAAGTATCTCACGAGAGTATTGCACCCACCTTCCCTGCCGATGGTCTGCAGCACTATCAGTATGCCGACAATCCAATGGGAGAATACTGGCTCAATTCGCCTACTCACGATAAACCCAACGACATGCTCGATGCCGTGAGCGGTGCACATATTTATAATAAGAATATCGTTCAGGCAGAGGGATTCACCGAGGTTCGTGGTGTATGGAATGAGACACCAGCCATGCTCAAGCCGATGCTTGACCGCAATCTGGCGCTTGGCATGAACAAGCTCTTCTTCCATGTAACCGCCCATAATCCTTGGATGGACCGCAAGCCGGGTATGACGCTTGATGGCATCGGTCTCTTCTTCCAGCGTGATAATACCTGGTATCCTGAGGCACGTGGTTTTGTGGATTACATCACCCTGTGTCAGAATTATCTGCAGCAGGGCAGACCGGTGGTAGACATCGCCGTGTTTACAGGCGAAGAGATTCCGAGCCGTTCGCTTACTCCGGATAAACTCGTTCCGATGCTTCCTGGCGTTTTTGGTGCAGAACGGGTGGCAAGTGAACAGAAACGTATGGCTAATGTAGGCATTCCGATGGAGGAATCGCCTGTGGGAGTAACTCATTCAGCGAATATTCTCGATCTGAAAGACTGGTGCAATGCCCTGCATGGCTACAAATATGATTCGATGAACAAGGATGCCTTGCTGAAATGGAATTTCGAATACAGTCCGAAGGGCAAGTTGCCTGGAAATCAGGATTACCGCATCCTGGTGGTTCCGCAGCCGGCAAATACCCTGTCTGCCGAAGTAAAGGCGAAGATAGAGGAGTTGCGCGAGGAAGGCATCATTATCATCGACAAGCCTTATCAGGCAAAGGACTTCTCTCAGTATGGCATCGAACCGGATGTCGTTCTGCCCGAGAATATGGATTATGCTCACCGCTGTGTGTTGGAGGCAACAGGCAGGAAGGACATCTATTTCCTGACTAACCAGGAGGATAAGGAACGCCAGATTACGGCAACCTTCCGTACCAGGACTTCCAAAATCCGCCAGGTTGTGAAATTGAGTTTGCCAGCTTATGGTTCCGCTTTCGTTATCCTCTCGAACAAGGAAGACATGCAGGTTATCAGTCAGACAGGTCATAAACTGGTTGAAGAAGAAGGTGTGGGTTTTACAGAAAACTATCCTTCTGTGCTGGCTGTAGCCGACAAGTGGAAGGTTCATTTCGATGATATCCGCAAAGATACCACCGTTATGCTTCCTTTCGACTGGTCGAAGTCGGCAGATGAGAAGATGAAGTACTACAGCGGTCACGTTACCTTTACCTCTTCTTTTGAATGGGGCGATTCCATTTCGGTTTCAGCAGAAGAGAAAATGGAAGTTCCAGCCGAGAAAACGAAGACGGCTCCTTCTAATGACGGATTCATCAAAATCCAGTTGGGCAAGATTGGTGATGTGGCACGTGTGCTGGTCAACGGCAAGCAATATGGTTATGCCTGGACAGCTCCTTACGAGGTGTATGTTCCGAAGCGCGATCTGAAGAATGGTAGCAACGAAATACAGATTGTTGTAGCCAATACCTGGCACAATGCGCTGCAGGGTGCTGGCGAGGGAAAGGCTCCGTTTAAGGGAATCTGGACCAATGCCAAATATCGCACCAAGAGCAAGGCGCTTCTGCCTGCCGGATTACTCTCCACGATTAACATCGTGTATTAGTTTATAGTTGATAGTTGATAGTTTATAGTTAATAGTTTATGGCAAGACTGCTCATTTAACATTTAACACTTAACATTCAACACTTAACGTTTAACATTGAATAAAATGAAGAAACTGTTATGTTCAGCTCTGCTGCTTACCATGACTCTGGCAGCGCAGGCAGAAGTGAAACTGCCAAAGATCTTTGGCGACAATATGGTATTGCAACAGCAGACGGAATGCAACCTCTGGGGTACTGCTGATGCCAACAAGGTGGTAAAAGTGCGTGCTTCCTGGAACGGCAAGACCTATAAGACTCAAGCCGATGCGCAGGGAAAATGGGTGATGAAGATAGAAACGCCTCAGGCTGGCGGTCCTTATGAACTGAGTCTGAGCGATGGAAAGGAACAGAAACTTCACAATATCTTGATTGGTGAGGTCTGGATCTGTTCGGGTCAGAGTAACATGGAGATGCCGATGAAGGGATTCAAGGCACAGCCTGTTGCGGGCACTCCTGAAGAACTGATGCTGTGTAAAGACCAGCAGTTGCGCCTCTTTACGGTTCAGCGCAATGCCCAGTTGCATCCTGTAGATACGGTGGCTGGCGACTGGAAGGAAGCTGATGCTGCAAGCGTTCGTGAGTTTAGTGCTGCTGCTTATTATTATGGTAAGACGTTGCGCCAATCGCTGGGTGTACCAGTAGGTCTGATTGTTACTTCCTGGGGCGGTAGTGCCTGTGAGGCATGGATCAACGGCAATCTCATCAAGAGCGATTGGCTCAAGGCATTCCCTAAACTTCATACACCTTGGAATGAGGCTGATGTGAAGAAATATCAGCAGCGCTGTCCTTCGGCTCTCTATAATGGTATGCTCCATCCGCTCATCGGTTACACCATGAAAGGTGTTATCTGGTATCAGGGTGAGGATAACTGCAATCGTTATGCTACTTATGCCGACCAGATGCAGACCCTGGTAAACAGTTGGCGCAAGGAATGGAAGCAGGGGATTTTTCCGTTCTATTATTGTCAGATTGCACCCTACGATTACAGTCTGATAAAATGGAAGAACAACAGTGCCCTGCTCCGTGAACAGCAGTTGGAGGCAGAGAAGAGCATCAGCAACTGTCGCATGGCGGTATTGATGGATGCCGGTCTGGAATATGGCATTCATCCCCGTAAGAAACAGCAGGCTGGCGAGCGTCTGGCTCTGCTTTCTCTTGCCAATACTTACGGAAAGAAGGGATTGCCTGATTTCGCTGTCTACAAGAGTGTTGAGTTCAAGGGCGATACAGCTGTTGTCAGCTTTGACCGCAGCAAGGAGTGGGTTTACTTCAACAATGGTCCTAAGAGCGACAACTTCGAGATTGCCGGCGAAGACCAGGTATTCCACAAGGCACAGGCTTGGATTTCACGCAACAAGGTGTATGTGAAGAGCGAAGAAGTGAAGAAACCTGTGGCTGTGCGCTATGCGTTCAAAAACTGGGTTGTGGGCGACCTCTTCCATGATGGCCTGCCTGTCAGCTCTTTCCGTACCGACGATTGGGAAGTGAAGTAATAGTTTATAGTTAATAGTTTATAGATGAGATATTACATATTGATGGCTATGATGCTTTTGCTGGGCGCAGGCTCGGCAAAGGCATCGGCTTACGATGATACATCGGTGGCGGGTTTGTTTCCTGTCAGCAACCAGGGACGCGAGGTGTGGAATTTCAATCCCAACTGGCGGTTCCATCTGGGGGATGTGCAGGGCGCAGAACGTGCCGACTATGATGATACAAGCTGGGAGGTAGTTTCTACCCCTCATAGTGTGAAACTGGAACCTGCTGAGGCTTCGGGTTGCCGCAACTATCAGGGTATAGCCTGGTATCGCAAAACCTTTATCGTGCCTGGCAATCGCTCTGAAATCTATTTCGAGGCGATAATGGGCAAGCAGAAGATTTATGTGAACGGCAAACTGGCTAAGGAGCACTTCGGCGGTTACCTGCCTGTTATCGTCAACCTGAAAGAGCAGGGACTGAAGAAGGGCGATAAATGTGTGGTGGCTGTGATGGCTGACAACTCTAATGACAAGAGTTATCCTCCTGGCAAACCGCAGTATACACTCGACTTTGCTTATCATGGTGGTATCTATCGCGATGTGTGGCTCATCAATAAGAAGGAGGTTTCTATCACCAACGTGATTGAAGCCGACCGCCGTGATGCCGGCATCTTCGTTCATTTCTCGGATATTTCAGAGAAGCAGGCGAAGGTGTTTGTTGATGTCGACTTGCAGAATGTGGGCGGAAAGGCACGCAAGGTGAAGGTGGAGCAGAGTCTGCTGGATGCTTCGGGCAAAGTGCTCAAAACCGTTTCGCAGAATGTACTCCTGGCAGCTGGCGATGCACATCAGACCGTCAGACAGATGTTCTCTGTCAGGAATCCGCATCTCTGGTCGCCGGAGACACCTTATTTATATAGTGTGGTTACCCGCATCAAGGACGGTAAGCAGGTATTGGACGGCGGAAAAACCAAGTTAGGTATCCGCAGTTTCGAGTTTCGTGGCAAGGAAGGTTTCTGGCTTAACGGCAAGAGATACCGTCAGTTTATCGGTGCCAACCGTCATCAGGATTTTGCTTATGTGGGCAATGCACTTCCCAACAGTCAGCAATGGAGAGATGTGCTCCGTCTGAAGAATGCAGGTTTCAACATCATCCGTACAGCCCACTATCCTCAGGATCCGTCGTTCATGGATGCCTGCGATGAACTCGGAATCTTTATCATCGTGGCTACACCGGGCTGGCAGTATTGGAACAAGGACCCTCAATTTGCCGAGCGTGTGTTCCAGAATACCCGTGAAATCATCCGTCGTGACCGCAACCATCCTTCGGTTCTGATGTGGGAGCCTATCCTGAATGAGACCCGCTATCCTAAGGATTTCGCCTTGAAGTCGCTGCAGTTGACCAAGGATGAGTATCCTTATCCATACCGTCCTGTGGCTGTTGCCGACTGGAATTCGGCAGGTGTCAAGGAGAATTATGATGTGGTTTACGGATGGCCGGATATGGATATGAGCGGCATCAGCCAGTGTGTCTTTACCCGAGAGTTTGGTGAGTATGTGGATGACTGGTATGCGCATAACAACCTGAACCGTGCCAGCCGCAGCTGGGGTGAGAAACCGATGCTGACCCAGGCTTATTCTCTGGCAAAGACTACTGAGGAGATGCACACACCGGGACAGTTTATCGGTGGTTGCCAGTGGCATCCTTTCGATCATCAGCGTGGCTATCATCCAGATCCTTACTGGGGTGGTATCTATGATGCATTCCGACAGAAGAAGACTGCTTATTATATGTTTGAGTCACAGCGCAGCGACCAGCCATTTGTGCATATCGCTCACGAGATGACCCAGTTCAGCGATGCCGATGTGACGGTATTCTCTAATTGTGACAGCGTTCGTCTTACCACCTATCAGGGTGCTCATACCTATACTTTGCCAGTTCTTCATCCTACGGCATCCGCCTTTAATGCCCCTGTGGTATTCAAGAATGCCTGGGATTTCTGGGAGGCTCGCGAATACAGTTATAAGAAGAAATCTCCTCAGATGGTAGTGATGGTAGCAGAGGGATACAAGGATGGTAAGGTGGTTTGTACCGACCAGCGCATGCCTTCCCGCCGCAGCACCAAACTCCGTCTTTATGTTGATGAGATGGGCAAACCGCTGGTGGCTGATGGTAGCGACTTTGTGATTGTGGTAGCCGAAGTGACCGATGATAACGGTCATGTTCGCCGTCTGGCTAAAGAGAATATCCGCTTTACCCTGGAGGGTGAGGGCGAAATCATTGGCGATGCGAGCATCAATGCCAATCCGAGAGCCGTAGAATGGGGTAGTGCTCCTATCCTGGTGCGCAGCACGATGAAGCCGGGCAAGATTAAGATTCATGCCGAGGTTCAGTTCCCGGGTACTCATGCTCCTACTCCTGCCGACCTGGAGATAGAGAGCGTAGCTTATCAGGGAACCATGATGATGGGTACAAAGACTGCCAAGTCTGCCACTTCATCATCTGTTCAGAATACTTCTTCTGCCACTTCTTCTTCTCATGAGTTTACACCCGAGCAGAAGGCAAAGATGCTGAAAGAGGTAGAAGACCAGCAGGCTGATTTCGGTATCAATAATTAATAATGCGTAACCGGAGTGTTCTATGCAGAAGATTCCGTTTACGTAATCGTTATCGTCTTGAAATCTTCAAAAAACAGAAAGTTTATTGGAGATTTCAAGACTTTTTTTGTACTTTTGCATACGTGAAACGATATTTTACCATACTTCTCTGTTCGCTTTATGCCTTGTTGGGTATGGCGCAGAACAATATGCAGGTAGCCCATTATTCTACGAAGGAAGGGTTACTTCACGACATCGTATACTGTTCTCTGAAGTCGAAAGACAGTTTCCTGTGGTTTGGAACCTGGTTCGGCTTATCCCGTTTCGACGGTTCCCGTTTTGCCAATTATTCTGATGCTTACATCTCTTCTTCCGACCAGCCACCCCGTAAGGTAGAATGGTTGGCAGAAGATGCTTTGGGCAATCTCTGGATCAAGACGCTCGACTGGAAACTCAGCGTCTTCTTCAAGCAGACCGAACGTTTCGAAGATGTCTATGAAGAACTGAAACCTTATGCCCGTAACCTGCAGGTCATCAAGATTCAGGCAGATGGTACCGGCAAGATTCTCTTGCTCACCAAAGATAAGAACCTGCTTCTTGCAGAAACATTAAAGGATGGAAGCATCCGTATCCAGACGCTGGTAGATGCCCAGAAGTATATCAATACGTTCAATTATCAGTTGCGCCAGGATGTGGTACAGCTGAAGGCTTCGCGTGCCAACTATGTAGGAAAGGATTATCAGATTTATTCCGTTCCTGTTACTGCGAAAAACAGGAAGTGGACGCTCGGCATGTGGCAACAGTATTTCGCCCGTAAATCGAAGGAACATTTTGTTTATCATACCCCGAACGGATGTGTGTGGCAGTTGGATGAGTCGCATACCGCCCTGGTATGCCGTAATCCGAAGACCGGATGGGAACGCCGTTATCCGGTTTCGGGCGTAGGTAAGGTGGTGGAGCCTAAGTTCATCGCCACCTCTCATCATGGTTACTTCTATCTTTCCGGTGCTGGCGAAATTATCTATATTGATCCGCAGACGATGGAAGGCGTTAATCTGGCTTTCCTTCCTAAGTTCCAAGACCATAAGCCAGATAGCCACTTCTTGAACATGAACCTGGACAAGGACGGACTGTTGTGGCTCACTTCTGCTGATAATGGCATTTACCGTGTCAGTTTCACCCCCAACCAGTTCCGTGTCATCCCTTTGCCGGATGGTGATAAGAGTGGAGTGAAAGCCATCTGCCAGTTGAAGAATGGTGATGTGCTGGTGGGTGCCCGCAGCAAGAATGTTTATCTGTTGGATATGCAGGGCAGAGTGAAGCAGGTGTTCGATTATGCCCATCATCAAATCGGCAGCATTTATCATGCCATGTATGATGACAGGCAGAATCTCTGGCTCTCTACCAAGGGAGATGGATTGGTAAAACTGACTCCCGATGCCTCCAGACCAATAGGGTATCGCATCGATCATTACCGTCATGATGCCCGGGATCCTTATTCCATCAGCGGCAACAATGTCTACATGACCTATCAGGATTCCCATCATCGCATCTGGGTGGCTACGCTGGATGGAGGACTCAATCTGATTCAGGAACAGGGCGGAAAGGTGCGCTTCTACAATAAATATCATGGTATGAAAAACTATCCCGGTTACGGACTCTACATGGATGCCCGCAACCTGGTAGAGGACAGTCATCAGAGAATGTGGGTAGGAACGATGGACGGACTGATGTCTTTCAAGACAGATTTCAAATCGGTAGGCGACCTGCGCTTCGAGACTTATCGCAATACCGAAATCAGTACCCGTGCCAATAGTGACATCTACGGACTTTACAAGGATAACAACAGGCAGGTTTGGATGTGTACCTTTGGTGGAGGTCTGAGTCGTCTGGACGGTTTTGATGAAGTGACGCATCTGCCTATCCTTACTTCTTTGGGAGCAAAGGAAGGTTTGCATAATGATGTCATCATTTCGATTTTAGAGGATAAGATGGGACGCCTTTGGCTGGTAAATGCCGATGGCTTGTCGTGCTATGATTATCAGTCAGACCGCATCCAGCATTTCGACAATTCCGACGGTTTCCCTGATGTCCAGCTTGAGGAATCTTCTGCGGCTTTGATCCAGAATGGGGAGATATGGCTGGGGTGCAAGGAAGGAATCCTTGCTTATCAGCCGGAACGTATCCATACCACCCGACTGCAATATCCTATATATATAATAGGTGGAGAGGTGAACAACCGCGACATCCGCAGTTACAATCAGCCAGCCATCCTGGAGAAATCGATGGTTTATACTGATCATCTCACCCTGCGTCATTCCCAGTCGATGTTCACTCTGGAGTTTGCTGCCCTGAATTTCTGCAATCCGGAGCGCATCAGCTACCGTTACCGGCTGAAGGGTTACGACCATGACTGGCATTATGCCGGCAAGAACCGTCTGGCTTCCTATACCAATGTGCCGTCGGGAACCTATCAGTTTATCGTAGAGGTAATGGATGCCACCAATCCTGATTCTCACAGCACGAGAGAGCTGACCATCACCATTCTTCCACCCTGGTGGGCTACGTGGTGGGCTTATCTCATCTACATCATTCTGATATCCGTAGCCAGCTACTACGCTTTCCGCTATGCGAAGTATCAGATTCGGCTGAAGAACAATATCTACATCCAGAACCAGCTGGCAGAGTATAAGCGCAAGTTTAATGCCGAACAGCAGGATAAGCAGTTTGCCGACAAGGTGCGCCGGTTTATGGAAGCTAACTTGACTAATGCCGATTTCGAGATAGATATGCTGGCACAGGAATTGGGCATGAGCCGTTCAGCCTTCTTCAAGAAGACGAAGGCTGTGATGGGCTGTTCGCCAAGCGATATGGTGAAGGATTTCAAACTGAGTCATGCCGTAGAATTGCTGAAGCATTCCGGCCAGAGTATCACAGATGTAGCCTACTGTTGCGGCTTCACCGATGTAGGCTATTTCGGCAAGTGTTTCCGTAAGAAATATGGCATGTCGCCAAGAGAGTACGTTGCGCAGCAGCAGGAGAGTGAAATAAAAAAATAAAGTTTTTTATAAAAAATCTCAAAAAAGGTGATTACAGCGTGAACCAATGTGCGTCTTTTAGGCAATTGAAACAAACAAATTAAATGTTGACTAATCATTTTTACCTAAAAGGCAAATGAAACAACTGTCTTATCATAGTAGGTTTATATTGGTTCTGTTATTTACGTTGTTGAACACTTTACCAATATGCTCACAGGCGGCAACTCCTAGGTACAGGATAGCTGCTTGCGACTGGATGATGCTGAAACGTCAGAAGCTGGGCGAGTTTAAACTGGCTCACGAATTAGGAGCAGATGGTGTTGAGGTTGACATGGGCGGATTGGGTAAACGCGTGTTATTTGATAATCAGCTTAGAGAACCACAACAGGCAGAAAAGTTTCAGGCTGCAGCCCGTCAGTATGGCGTAGCTGTTCCTTCTATGGCGATGAGTGGCTTCTTCGCTCAGAGTTTCCTGACTCGTGATAATTATCAAGACCTTTTGAAAGATTGTTTCCAGACGATGAAACTCTTTGGCAGCAAGGTGGCTTTCCTTCCACTCGGAGGTAGCGGAAAAGACTGGCAGCAGGAAGGCTGTGCAGCATACCAGCAGATGGTTTCTCGCCTTCGCACAGCCGGTGAGATGGCAAAGCAGGAGGGTATCACCATCGGTATCAGAACAGGAATGGATGCTAAGTTTGATAAGAAACTGCTGAAGAAAGTAGGCTGCAGTCAGATTAAGGTCTACTACAATTTCCAGGATGCAGCCGATCATCATCGTGATATCTGCAAGGAACTCCGGAAGTTGGGTGCCCAGCGTATCGTCCAGATACATGCTTCCAATACAGATAGCGTAAATCTCCAGGAAGACCCGGAGATTAATCTTCCGAAAATCAGGAAGACGCTTGACAAGATGAAATGGAGCGGCTGGCTGGTGGTAGAGCGGAGCCGTGATGTAAAGAGGGTAAGAGACGTGAAATATAATTTCGGTAGAAACATCGCTTACTTAAAACAGGTATTTCAAGAGAGGTAACAGTCTCGGGGAATAACTGGCAAACTACTTTTTTATGATTAGGAAAGTATAAATCGTGTTAGAAAAGAAATAAATAAAAATATAGTTAAACCTAAAAAAGACAATTATGAAGAAAAATCATTTCATTGCGCGGAAAGGACTCTTCTCTCTGGCACTTGCTGCCGTAGGAGCGATGTTCTTGGGGTCGTGTGCCGTTGATGGTTTTGATGACAAAGAAACGTTTGATGACGGAGTGTCTGGCGTTAAGTTGGAGTCACCTGAACTTTCGACAAAGACTGTAGCTGCTTCTGATGGTTCAGATAAGTTGCAAGTATCATGGAAGGTAGTCTATGGCGCTGGTGGTTACGAGTGTAAGGCTTATAATGTGGATGATCCTGACAATCCTGTTGAGGTGGCGAGTGATACCATTGATGGTACTTCTTTCCAATTCAAGATAGCCGAAGATACCAACTACAAGATAGCTGTACGTACCTTGGGTAACAAGGCAAAGAACAATACTGAGGCTGATAAGGCAACAGAAAAGGAATATAGTACATTGGTTCCAGCGACGACCATTCCTACAGGTTCTGACATCTCTGATTTTATTGCAGAAAAGTTGCAGGATTCAGACAATGAGCAGGCTTTCGAGTTGGAAGCAGGTGGTACTTATACCTGCAATAACTCCATTGATTTCAAGGGCAACAAGATGACCCTTCGTGGTAACAAGCTGAGCCATGCTTTGGTTACTATGGGTGAAGGTGCTGCCATCTATACATCAGCTCAGCTGAAGGTGAAGTTCATCAATTTCGACTGCTCTGCTACAAATCATAAGGGTGGTATCATCGAGATGTCTAAAGAACCACCAGCATCTTGCTCTGCTGTGTCTCAGGGTGTAGGCGCTGGTAAGAATGGCGGTCAGCCAGCCGATGTATATATCCTGCAAGACCCAATCATCATTCAGGATTGTGCCTTCAAGAATGTCATCGACGGACTCTTCTCTGTAGGCGAGTGCTCATGGGGTATTTCTGATGTTCGTGTATTGAACAGCGTGGTTCAGATGCGTAATGACGGAAAGAAGAACTCTAATGGTGCTATCATATGCGGCTTTTCTAATGGCTTTAAGGCTCCTAGTGGCAAACAGTTCTATTATGGTGGTATCAAGAGCATTACCATCAAGAACTCTACTATCTACAATACTGTAAGCAATAGTAAGAACCGTATGTTCCGTTTCAATAACAAGGATTTGGACCGTGCCTTCCCTACTGCAGGTGGTTCTTGCACCATGATGGATAATACCTTTATCCGTGTAATGGACAAGAAGGAGTTTGGTAACAATACTCCTAACAACAATAAGTACGTGATTACTTATGATAACAATATCTTCTACGATTGCTTCCGTTTGCAGAAGTTCATTCAGGGCAACTGTAAATTGGATTATCATCAGAATCTGAATACAATTTGGAGTATCGCCGGCTCTGTTGATGGAACCGATAAGGGTAAGCTGGCTACTGAAGAGAATGCTGGAATTGATGTGGCAGAGACCACGAAGGAACTTGATTTCACCCAGTCTAATTTCGGTATTAATTTCAAGGCTACCGGTGCAATTTCAAGTACAATCGGTGATCCACGTTGGAGAAAATAATTTAAACTATCTAATCTCGAAACAAGATGAAACGTAAATATATAAAGACATTGGCCTTTGGTATGGCACTTACCTGTGCTGTGCCTGCAATGGCTCAAAATAAAGTAGTGCAGGGTACTGTACTCGATGACCTCGGTGAACCTGTTATCGGTGCTACCGTAAAGGTTGCCGGTACCAAGACTGCTGTGATTACCGATATGGATGGTAACTATAAGTTGTCTGTTCCTAAGGGTGGCAAGGTTACCGTTTCTTATATCGGTTTTAGGGATGCTACTACCAATGGTGGTACTATCAAGCTGGTTGCTGACGACAAGACTCTTCAGGAGGTGGTAGTCGTAGGTTACGGTACCCAAAAGAAGGCTCACCTGACCGGTTCTGTAGCCAACATCCCAACAGATGAAATTCAGGACCTCGCTAATGGTGGCTTGGCTTCTTCTTTGGGCGGTCTGGTTAACGGTTTGAGCGTAAGTGGTGGTGAGAGCCGTCCTGGTGAGAATGCCCGTATCATGATCCGTGATACCAATTCATTGGGCGAAGTCGGTTCTACAGCCCAGCAGCCTCTCTTCGTTATCGATGGTTATATCTATCCTAATGATGTAAAGGTTGGTAACACTTACCAGAACCTCGGTGCTGAGGCTTTCAACAATCTGGATGCCTCAGAGGTAGAGAGTATCTCTGTATTGAAGGATGCTTCTGCTGCCGTTTATGGTGCCCGTGCTGCCAATGGTGTTATCCTCGTTACAACCAAGAAGGGTAAGATGGGTGCACCTCGCATTTCTTATAGCGGTTCTTTCGGTTTCACCGATGAGGTTTCTCGCCCAAAGATGCTGAATGCTTACCAGTATGGTCGTTTGTACAATGCTGTAACAGCAGCTGACCCAACCAATACTTCCCTCAATAAGACTACTGCCCTTTTTCAGGCTGATGAGTTGGAGGCAATGAAGGGACTTAACTACGACTTGCTCGATAAGTATTGGGAAACCGGTATGACCCAGAAGCACAGCGTGAACATAAGCGGTGCTACCGATAAGGTGAACTATTTTGCAGGTATCTCTTACTTCGATCAGGATGGTAACCTCGGTAAACTCAACTATAACCGTTGGAACTACCGTGCCGGTGTCGATGTAAAAGTAAGCAAGTGGTTGGGCGCTAATCTGACTGTTAGCGGTGACTATGCTACAAAGGAAAAGCCATTGGTAAAGGTGGGTGGATCTGGCGATGAGAAGGACTACAACCTCCTTCTGACCCGTCCTACTTACATGCCTGAATCAGTAAATGGTTATGATCTCCTGGCTTATGGTCCTAGCAATACACAGAAGAACCAGAACCAGCAGTATAACTTTGCTACTTTGCAGAACAATGGCGACTACCGCAAGAACATGAATTCTAACCTGAATATCAGCGGAAGCCTTGATTATGATTTCGGTTGGAGCAAGATTCTGAAGGGCTTGAAGTTGCGCTTCTCTTATTCCAAGAGTATCAATACCGATAAGGGTAATGAGTATGGTTCAAACTTCACCCTCTATCAGATGTTGACACGCTATGGTAGCGGTAATCACCTTTATACTCCTACCAGCGGTGATACTGCAGATTTCGATTACCTGGCAGCGTCTAACTTCAATGGTGTGACAACCGCCAATGGTGATTATCTGGCTCGTACCATGGTTCGTACAGATAACTATCAGATGAACTTTACAGCCCAGTATCAGCGCGATTTCGGTCAGCATCATCTGGGTGGTCTGTTCTCTATTGAGAAGTCTGAGGCAGAGAGTGAGTACTTGCAGGGACAGCGTTTGACCCCATATCCTTTCACAACCGGTCAGTATAACTCAGCAACAGGTGAGATGACAACTCAGTTTACCCGTAGTGAGAGCGGTACCTTGTCATATATCGGCCGTGTAAACTATGCATACGCCAACAAGTATCTCTTCGAGGCTCTGGTTCGTTCTGATGCATCTACCAAGTTCGCTCCAAAGAACTATTGGGGAACATTCCCTGCATTCTCTGCAGGTTGGGTTATCTCCGAGGAGAACTGGTTCCGTAACAAGGTGAAGGGTGTTGACTTCCTGAAGCTCCGTGCTTCTTGGGGTATGACCGGTCGAGACAATACAGCAGCATGGCAGTGGATGCAGGTTTATGCACAGGATGCCAACCGTGGTACTGTATTCGAGACAGGTAAGGATTCCGGCAACCGTATCACCATCAATAAGAACAATTCTGCTGTAAACTCAGATGTTCATTGGGATAAAGACTACAAGACCAACGTGGGTATTGATGCACAGTTCCTCAACAACCGTCTGGCTGTAACCTTCGATTACTATTATGAGAAGAACCGCGAGATGCTGATGAACATCAAGCAGACCGTTCCTTCTACCGTAGGTACACAGAGTGCTGCATCCAACATCGGTGAGATGGATTCATGGGGTGGTGAGCTCTCTGTTACATGGAAGGATAAGATCGGTAAGGACTTCAAGTATCGTATCGGTATCAACACAGGCTGGTCTGACAACAAGGTACTGAATATGGACTGGGTTACAGACTATCTCTACCGTCAGATTACTCCTGGTCACCGTACAGACGTAGGTCTCTGGGGTATGCAATGCATCGGTATGTTCCGTAGCTTCCAGGATATTGAGGAATACTTCACGAAGTACAACATCTCTACTTACATGGGTATGACCAAGGATCAGGTTCGTCCTGGTATGTTGATGTATAAGGATGTTCGTGGTGCTTACGATTCTGAAACCGGTACTTATGCCGGACCTGATGGTATCGTAGATGTTGACAACGACCAGGTAGAGTTAGGCCACCGCAGCAGCAATCTCTATGGTTTGACTATGAATTTGAGTGCAGACTGGAAGGGACTTTCTCTGTCAGCTCAGATTGGTGCAAGTTGGGGTGGTTATGCCACACTTCCTGGTGCAGCTTTGAAGCCAACAGGTAATCTGGAGTATTGCAACATGCCTTCATTCTGGAATCCTGACAATATGTTTGCTTATCAGGATGTATATGATGGCTCAGGTAATCTCGTAGTAAAGGAGAACCGTGAGGCTTACTATCCTAACTTGAATTATTCATCTGTGAATGCAGTAGCGTCAAGTTTCTGGAGAGTGAGTACAGCACGTGTGGCTCTGAACCGCATGACCTTGGCTTATACTTTGCCAAAGAGCTGGTTGGGTAGCATCGGCATCAACAGCTGCCGTATCAATATTACCGGTCAGAACCTCATCAACTTCTACAATCCATATCCAGACAACTTCATGAATCCTATGTCGGGATCATACGGAAGCTATCCTAACCTCCGTAAGTGGACAGTGGGTGTGAATCTCTCATTCTAATGAGATACTTATATAATTCTTAAAAAGAAAAGAACAATGAAAACGACAATAAAATTATTCAGTCTTGGTCTGGTTTCAGCCTTGGCTTTCAGCTCTTGTAGTGACAGCTTTCTGGAGGAAAAGAAGAACTATGACAATGTAAATAAAGACGTCTACAACTATTATGAAGGATGTAATGGTCGTCTAAACGATATCTACAGTTGGTGTTTGCCGACAACCAACGATTTGACCTGGAAGTATCCTTCTATGGGTAATGCGGATTTGGCTGGTAAGTCTACTGAGGAATACAGTGGTCTCAGTTCTTTTGTAGATCCACAGATTGAGTTGAGCTCTACCAGTACAACCAATTCGGTTCCTGATTTCTTCATGGGCGACCAGTCTAATATCCAGGCATCTGTATATGGTAGAATCCGTAATGTCAATGATGTAATCCAGGGTATCAGTGGCAGCACCCTTTCTGAGGAACAGAAGAATGAATTGCTCGGTCAGGTATATTTCTTCCGTGCATGGTGCTATTACAACTTGTTCAAGTGGTATGGCGGTGTGCCTCTGGTTAAGGAAACACAGGATCCTGTAGAGGGTTCTTTTACTCCTCGTGCTACATCTAAGGAGACTTACGAGTTTATTCTCGATGATTTGAACAAGGCTGCTGATATGTTGGCTGCCAAGACAGAGAATGGTTCTGGATGGTCGGAGAAAGGCCGTGTAACTACTGGTACAGCCTTGGCATTGAAGGGTCGTTTGATGCTTTTGTGGTGTAGCCCTCTCTTCAACCGTGCAAACGATGAAAACCGTTGGAAGACTGCTTATGAAACCATGAAGGCTGATTTGGAGCGTATCAACAAGTGTGGTTATCACTTGTATACAGACAATGACAATAAGAATGGTTCTACCTTTGCCAAGATGTTTACCGATGGCGGTAATAATCCAGAGGCTGTGTTCGTTACCTTATACAATAATGTAACAGGTGATGGTCTCGATAATCAGAAGAACAACAACTGGGAGCGTCAGATTCGTCCAGCTAATACAGGTGGTAGCGGTAAGAATGCTTCTCAGATGCTGATTAATATGTTCCCAATGTCAGATGGTAAACTTCCTGAGAGTTGCGATACTTATACCAAGTTGGCACGTTCTGAGAAGACTTTGGATAGCGAGACTCCATTCCTGAATCGTGACAAGCGTTTCTATCGTACCTTCGCTTTCCCTGGCTTCCGTTGGGCTTACAGTGGTAATGCGTCAGAGCGTGATGCGAACAACCCTTCTGATGGTGCCAACTATGTGCTTTGGAACTACGTATGGTATACCAGCATGAATGATGCCGGTAACCCTGAGAGTGGTGATTCTTATGGTGCTGACAACCTGTTGAAGAGCCGTCAGGGTGTGTATGTCCGTAAGAAGAGTGATGATTTGGATGTCAATTCTTCTCCTCTTTATAAGTACGTAGCTCTTGATACCAAGGGTGCTGCTCCATTCTATTCTGCTGCTCCGTTGATTGAACTCCGTTATGCTGAGGTTCTCCTGAACCTTGCTGAGGTTGCAGCAGGTGCTGGTCATCTGGATGAGGCTGTAGGATATGTTAAGCAGATTCGTGAGCGTGCAGGTTATTCAGCTGCTAATTCTGAGGATGATGGTATCACACCTGCAGCTTATACAGATCAGGCTACCTGTATCTCTCAGATTCTCTATGAGCGTCAGATCGAGTTTGCTTACGAGGGTAAGCGTTTCGATGACCTCCGCCGTTGGATGCTCTTCGATGGTGGTACTGGCAAGGTAGAGGGTGCTCCTTCTACATGGACATTGACCGGTTGGGGTGGCAATACCTGCACATGGCTTGGCTTCAAGGCTTTGAACGGTCAGCGTCGTGAAAATATCCAGTATCGTGTTGCTGATAAGTATGGCGTAGGTGGTACTACCTTCAATTCTGACCCATTGTTGAAGGCTGGTATAGAGCGCCCTAAGGGTGTTGATCTCCGTGAGGATGATTTGAATACTCAGCTCGAGAACTTGTCTACATGGTATAAGGACAACTTGAAGATGAAGGTACAGAAGGGTGACGGTTACGATTCTAACAAGAATCTCCTCTACATGAATTTCCGTCCTAAGTATTACTTCTTAGGCTTCTCTTCTGGTACATCTAACGCCAACAAGGCTTTGCCTCAGACTATCGGTTGGGGTGATTACAACAATGGTGGTGCCAATGGTACCTTCGACCCATTGGCAGAGTAATGTCAAGAGAGGAATGACGATATTGTCATAACATAATATATTAAGGTTGCGGGGTGTGTTCTCTTGATAGAGAATACACCCCGTTTTCTATTTCTGATATTTTCAGTAGGAGGGTGTATCTAAGTCTGGATAATAGTTGGCGCATAACAGTTGACCACCGCATGCACAACAGCTGTTGTGCATGCGCATATCAGCTGCTATGCAAGCGCACAACAGCTGTTGTGCGACCGGAGATACTAACTATCTCAACAACTTATCCTATCTTTTCCACCAACATATCCTATCTTTTCCAACAACATATCCTATCTTTTCCAACAAAAAGAGGGTGAATCATTAACTTATGATACACCCTCTCGTTATCTTGAATTCTATTGCTATAATCTTCTTTTACTTCTGAGAAACAAAGTGCTGTTAACAGAGTTCCTCTGTCAGGTAATGGGAGGCCAAAGCCTCGATGTCTATCTTGTCTGAAGTTTGAATTTCTTCAATAACTGCGTCTGTGCAATCATCGTTCATGATTACCCCAACTGCTTCACTAGGTGTGAGATTACATTCTTTTGCTATATAACAAGCAATCTGACCTAACACGTATTCGTAATTATACTTATTTTCCATATTCTTAATCTTTTATGAGTTCATTAATAGCCTTTTGTGTACAAAAGCAATATTGTATATAGCTAAGCCCGAATTGAGAAATCTTAGAGACAAAAGTATTTAAATTACTTTCTTCAAGATAAGTTTCTCCATATTGGTGAATATAGTTTTTTATTTCCTGGTCAATAAAAGCATCTGCAACAGGGCCAATAACAATATCAAAGTTATGTTTGAATCTGCTTTCTACTCTGTTCTGGAGAATGAATTTTGCCCATTCCGTAGTGAATCCTTCAAAGATTTTAATTCGGAGTCCTTTCTTCTCACTTAAATTTGGGTAGAACAGAAACGCATTGACTGTGATTTCTCCACCATAAAGGAAAGTGCTGCGTTTACCCATTTGCCAAGCCCTTTTCCAATTTGGAGTGAGATAGAAGCCTTTACCAAAATCATTTTTGCCTTTACATATAGAAAGGTCTGGGGTAAGGATTTCTGTATAACTTCCATGTAACAATCTCATGATACGATCATCCTCCCTTCCCTTTTCTTCGTCTTTGCAATATGGTTATTGCAGATATGAGTCAAATCTTGAATGATTTGTTCCCTTGGCATGGTTTGTTCTATTTCCCAGTTTTCCTCAAGAAATCTGATGCCCTGGTTCTTTTGGAGATAGTTGAAAGCCTTCTGTTTGGTAATTCCCTTGTCTTCTGCAAACCAGCAGGAAGCAACTGTGACAAAGATGGTTGCTTTCATCTTTGTTTCTGCTGACGGATACTGGTCGCCAATATAAATATTCAACTTCTCTCCCATAGCTTCCAAGAGGACTGAAGCATCATCTACAGAGATATTGGTCTTGCCGCTTTCTATCTTGCTGATGCTGCTTTTTCCTAGCCCTACATATTTTCCTAGTGCTTCTTGGGATAGTCCTTTTTCCTGTCTGACCTTTTTAACGATACTGCCCAGGAGATTATCTGTATTGTCGAATTTCTTTTTCATATCTGTACTTTTTTTGTGCAAAGATAGATAAAGTTTCCCAAACGAGCAACTTTTTTAACTTAAAGTAGTGAAAAAAGATAATTGGATAAGAAGTAGTTGTAGCGTATGAATGTATGTCTTCTACCTCATATCCTCGCATGTTTCACATAAAAAATGAAAATTTGTGGGTGCAAAAGTCTGGCTCTTGCGTCTTATGGATAAACAACTATTAAGACAAACGTAAAAGTATTAATTTAAACTAGTCAAGATTATGAAGAAATTTTTTACTTTGATTTCTATGGCACTTGTTGCCATGAGTATTAACGCTCAGACAGAGAGCTGGTATGTTAACAATGAGGATGGTACATTGAAGGCCGACTATGTAGCTAATGAGGATGCCAGTAAGATGTCTGTTGTAAAGTTCTCAACTGCCAACGTGGAGGGTACTCATACCTCAGGCCCTGTTGCCGGCTATAATGACGGCGCACTCGAAAATGGCAAGTTGACGCCAAAAGTTGACAATACTTGGAATGGTATCAAGAGTCAGGCATTGAGCAAGGATGGATCTGTTGCACCTTTCTACTATGTTCAAGGTAAGGGTAATCCTGTGAACTTGGATAAGGTTGAGTTTGAAGAGATTATGACAGATGGTGAACCTACAGGTAACTACCGTGCCAAATGGGACGCCTCTTACTATACTCCAGATGGAACAGCAGGTCTGCCTAAGAATGGTACATATATTACTCTTACTCCAAAGGTGGCTGGTACTTTGAAGGTTGGCATTTGGGCTAATAAGGGTAACCGTGATGTATATGTTGCAAAGGGTAGTGACGCCAAAGCCTTAGCTTTTGGCTCTGACGTGAAAATCAGTGGTTATGTTCAGGCTACCAATAATGATGTAGCAGAGGATAGTCCTCTTTATGGTTATATGCTGTATCAGAAAGAAATTGCTACCAAGGGTACAGAGGGTACTGATGCTTATGTGATAGCTGCCGGTAACCGTCCTGTTTGGGTATATTTGACCTTCTCAGCAACTGCTGGCGAAACTTACTATATATTCAATAAAAATACTCAGATTGGTTTCAGCGGCTTTGAGTTCACACCTGGTGAAACCTCTGGCATCGTCAACATCAATGCCTCAACTTCTGCCAAGAAGTCAGTTCGCTATAATATGGCTGGTCAGCAGGTGAATGCTTCTTATAAGGGTCTCGTTATCGAGAATGGCAAGAAGTTCGTTCAGAAGTAATCTGACGTTATTCGGTTAGAATTTTAAGATAAAAGAAACAATCATAAAAGGGAGCGCATCACTAATGGTTGCGCTCCCTTTTTTGCATCTCTCAGGATGCTGAGTTATATGAAAAATGCACTTTCTAAGGTGCAGATTGCCTTATTGTATGCAAGTTTTCTTCGAACTGATTACCTTGCCATCCTTCAATGCCTTGATGATATAAACACCTGATGGAAGAGAATCGAGATTCTTGCCTTTTCTCACCTTGATACCTGCAGCATTGTATACCTCGTAGCTATCGGCTGCGGTTGAGGTCTGAATGTTTTGAATGCCTGTTGCAGAACCATCTGTCAGATAGAAATGGAAGGTGCGGGTATAGGTGCTGATGTTGTCATCATCGCTTACCTTGACAGTATAATCTACGAGCGCCTTGCCACAATCTTCGTTGGCGGTGAAGATATATTCACCCTCGTTGGCACCCGTATCATGACTCATCTTGCTCATCGCATCACCCTTAGCCTCGCATTCAAACTGAGGATTGTTGGTGTAGCCGGCAAAGTATTTCTTCATGTCGATGGTTACGCTTTCGCCCTGCTTGAGGGTGAAGTGAGGTTCGGCAAGCCAGTTGAGATATTCTTCGAGATTGGTGTAGCCATCTGCGTTTTCATCGGCATTTCCATCACTTACGCCTTTCACTTCCTCCCACCAGTCTGGCATTCCGTCCTGGTCGGTATCCCAGTTGGCATCTCGCTTTGCCTCTGTGATATTCAAGCCCTTGAAACCTTCGCATCCCTTATCTTCCTCGCTGTCGATAAGTCCCTTCTTGCCACTTTGACTGCCTACTGTCGTGGTAGTTCCGGCTAACGTCTCGTTCACCATTCGGGTATCGTGATTATCCAGGAAAGGCTGGTTGGCTCCCACATCGCAGAGCACATTCTTATAGGCTGCCTTGGCACTCTCGATAGCTGCCAGAGACTCGAAGAATGGTTTCGAAACGAATGGCTCCCAGTTTACGACCTGATCATGTGATGTTTCGACAACATAGGTATCTTTGAGTTTATCTTCAGTCAAGGCTCCATTGCCTGCAGCCTGACGGATATTGCCATGAACGTATGCACTCTGTGTACCGCTTCCGGTGCCTTCAAGCTGAAGGCGGAACAGTTTCTTCTGGGTGGTAGCTGGTCCCATCTTATAATAGTTGTTCACGAAGTTCACCTCGTGGCTGCCACCATCCGTAGCACGGCCACCCCAGTTGTAAACCACATTGTTAAATACATCGTGGTGACCGTCGTAAGCACCTACACCATCCAGTCCGCCGCTCAAACTCCAGTTTCTTCCTTCGCAATGAGCCAGCAGGTTGTGGTGATAAGAACCTACCTTGAGTGTTGCCGACATTTCGCCGCCGCCGATGGTTGCTGCATATCCGTGGGCTGTACCTGCACTATAGTTAGGATGACCTGCCACATTGAGCGCTTCGGAAATCAGGGTGCGCTGAAGGGTAAGACTCTTGGCGTTGCGGCTTGAGAATGCCTCATCGATGGTCCAGGAGATAGAGCAATGGTCCATGATGGCATTGTCGTTGCCCGCCATTCCCATACCGTCGAGTCCGTTCACCTTATCTTCGTCGCTGATGGTTCCGCCGTTGGTCTCCTTATGTCCCAGACGCATACGGAGGAAACGGGTGATGCCTTCGCTTGCCATACCGAAAGGACAGCCACGCAGCATGATGCCGTTGCCTGGAGCCGTCTGTCCGGCGATGGTAACGTATTCGTCGCTGCAGGTGAGTCGTTTTTTCAGGTCGATGACGCCCGCCACATCAAAGACGATGGTGCGCGGTCCGGTAGCTTTCTTGATGCCGTAACGGAAAGAACCCTCTATCGGATTCTCATCATCGCCGTTATCTTCGAGTGTGGTTACGTGATAAACGCTTCCACCTCTGCCACCCGTAGCATACTTACCATATCCTTCTGCACCAGGGAAGGCAAGATGACGGGGACGGAAACTCCAGACATCGCCTTCGTATACATTACCGGCAGCATCTTCCTCGTCGATTCGCCAGTAATAGGTGTTGAGGTTGGATGTCTGGTTGAGCGTATATTTTGCCTCGGTAGTTGTAGCTACTTCTGTAAGACTGTTGGCATCTGTACCCATCAGAACATGGTGCTTGACGGCTTTTTCGGCTGAAGTCCACGAGATGGTGAGCGATCCGTTGTCGGCATCGGCATGATAATCTCTGTTCTCCGGATAAGGATCTGTGGCTGCCGTCTGTGGATTCGGACGGTCGAAGATGAGGGCGTTGATGGTGAGCGAGGTGGTATAATTGCCGCTCTTGTCATCGCTGGCACTCGGTGTGGTTACGTAAGAGATGACGACATCCTTTCCCTCTTCTGCTACAAAAGTTACGTACGACATGCCGCAGGCTGATGGAGTCAGGGCTCTGTTGGTCTGTGCTATGCCTTCCTGCTGCCTGGTACCGTTGACGTATACATCGAGCTTCGGTGCATTGAAACCATCGTTGTTGTTATGGTAAGCCATCAGCGAGTGCTTGCCGGCGCTCAGCCCTTTGAGGGTGATGTTGAGGCGGACGGCACCTTCGGTTACCTGTGGGGTGTTACCGTCTTCGTAACCATAGATGGCAAAGCCGTCGGCGATGAGCTTGGAACTGCTGAGTCCGTTCTTGAACCAGCATGATTTCAGTCTTCTGCCTGCATAAGAGGCATCATTAGCCAGTGTGATGGTGATAGGATTTCCGTTAGCATCTTCTACTTCCTTCGATTCTGTTTCGCAGGTGTTTACTGCCCATGCTGTGTACTCGGGTTCATTGACCTGTGCTTCTGAACGACCTGTCAGATTGAAGTCGATTCTCTGTGCCGATGCTGTCAGTGCTGAGACTAAAGCCATCGAGAATAATACTTGTCTTTTCATGTTTTACCTTAAGTTTGAAAGTTGTTTTGTTTCGTTTTTATTGATTCTTCGGGATTAGATATTGTTTGGTGTATCATCTTTTGGGTTTCCACATCGCTATTGGGTAATAGCGATGTGGAAAGTACGTTGCAGGGAAGCTACCTGGTCTTTGTCGGTTGTCTTCACCTTGATGTCGATGAGGCAGTCGGCAGCCTTTTTGTTGAGGCTGATGGTGAGGATTCCCTTCTTGTTGAGTTTCATCTTGCCTTCCTCTGGCTGGATGCTACTCTCCAGGGTGAAGACTGGCTGCTGGTTGTAACCGGCGAAATACTGCTTCAGGTCGATAGTCAGCTTATTGCCTGCTGAGGTGATGAAATGTGGTTCTGCAAGCCAGTTGAGATAGCGTTCCAGCTGGGTATATTCGCCATCGGTCAGCTCGTTGTTGTCGGCAACTGACGGGTTGGTACCAGCCAGCTTCTCCCACCAGTCTGGCATTCCATCCTGGTCGGTATCCCAGTTGGCAGGGCGACGGCCGGTGAGTGCTTCAAACTCCTTCCAGGCATCGTTGCCGGCATCCAGGTTGTCATCTATCAGTCCTTTCTTGCCGGTCTTGGAACCAACATATTTATAGGTTCCGTTCAAGGTTTCTTCTACCATGCGCTGGTCGTGCTGGTCGATGCAAGGCTGGTTGGCTCCTACATCGCTCAATACGTTCTTGAAGGCAGCGCGGGCACTTTCTACCTTAGCATAGGATGGGAAGAATGGTTTGTCGGTAAATACCTTCCAGTTGACTACCTGTCCGTGAGAAGTGGTATATTTGTAGGTTTCGCCTTCCTTGTCGCTGACCAGTTCTCCATGCTTTCCTGCCACTGCTCCTGCATTCTGTTTCATATCGCCCACATAGTTCTGGCGGATATTATCGTGCATGTAGTAAGCCTGACTTCCCTGGCCGGTACCTTCCAACTGGGCATTGAGGATATATTTCATGCTGGTGGCTGGTCCCATCTTGTAATAGTTGCCAACGAAGTTTACTTCGTGGGCTCCTCCGTCGCAGGCACGGTTGCCCCAGTTGTAAACTACATTATTAAAGAGGTCGAGCTTTCCGGCATAATATCCGGCTCCGTCCAGTCCGCCACCCATACTCCAGTTTCTTCCTTCGTTGTTGGCAAGCAGGTTGTGGTGGAACGAGCCTACATTACCACCGATGGTTGCAGCATAACCATGCTTGGCGTTGACATAATTCTGATGACCAGCCTGGTTGAGTGCTTCGGAGATGAGGTTGTGCTGGAAAGAGATGTTCTTGCCGTTGCGGCTGGAGAAAGCCTCGTCGATGGTCCAGCCTACCGAACAGTGGTCGATGATGGTATTGTCGCAGCCTGCAGCACCCAGTCCGTCGAGGGTAATGGTCTTGCCGTTTTTATCGAGATATTTTCCCAGTCGGAGACGGATGAAGCGGAAGATGCCTTCTGATCCGAAACCGAAAGGATGCTCACGGAGAAGGATTCCCTTGCCTGGTGCAGTCTGTCCGGCTACCGTGATGAATGGATCGGAACAAACCAGACGGTCTTTCAGGTCGATGATGCCGGCAACATCGAAGACGATGGTACGAGGTCCCTTAACCTTTGTGATTCCGTATCGGAGAGAGCCTGGCTGCGGATTCTCAGGGTTATCTTCTAAAGAGGTAACATGATAAACCGAACCGCCACGACCGCCGATGGCAAATCTTCCATATCCCTCGGCACCTGGGAAGGCAAGACGGCGTGGACGGAAGTTCCATACTTCGCCCTCTGAAACCTTGCCGTTGGCATCTACCTCGTCTACACGCCAGTAATAATCGTTGGCGCTGCTGAGACCGGTGGCTTCGAAAGTGGCTTCTTCTGTGGTGGCAACCTTCTTCAACTGGTCGGCGCGCTGTCCTATATAAATAAGGTGTTGCTTGGCACCTTCGCCGGCTTGCCAGCGAAGAACAACCTTGCCTCCTTCTGCTTTGACGTGAAGATCATCATCGGCAGGATAAGGGTTGAGTGCGGTGGCTTTCGGGTTGGCTTTGTCGAATACCAAACCATTGATGGTGAGCGTGTTGTTTGCGTTATCCACACCTTGTAACTGATAGTGGATAACTACAGGCTGGTCGTCGGTTACATCAAATTCGATGTACGACTGGCCGCTCTGCGATGCCTTCATCTCTCTTACGGTCTGCTTAATATCCTGTGCCAGAATCTCCTGCGTCATGCTCTTCTGCTGGATACGCTTCTTGCCCTTCTTCACGGTGATTATCTGTTCCTTCTCTCTGGAAACCTGGATAGAAGGAATATTGCCGGTAAGTCCGTCTACTATGTTATGATAGGCAAGGAGAGAGTGATGACCTGGTTTCAGACCTCGGATGGTGATGCGGAGCTGGGCATTATCGCCTTTTGACGGATATACTACGATACCATCGCTGGTGAGTCGGTCGCCCAACTGTATGCCCTGCTTAAACCAGTTGGATTTGATAATCTGGTCTTTTACGGGTGCGTCGAGCGTAATCTCCAGTCCACCCAGAGCAAACTGGTATGTATTGCCCTGCTTCACACCAACAGGAGTGAAATTGAGGGCAGTAACTTCAGCAGCCTTTCTGCTGGCTATGTTGAAGTCAACCTGCTGCGCCTGGCTTGAAAGCGCCATCAGCGAAGCGGCAACTAAAGGAAAACATCTTCTGTTCATCATTTTTCAATTTTATGTTTTTTGTTTTATGTTTCAATAAAATAATAGATAAGTAACTTTCGTTTATATATTATAGGTGTAAGACGTTCCTGCGGATGAAATGTCGCCACCTGTTCCCGAAAAAAATGCTCATGTTCATTGAGGACAAAAGCCGGCGAGAGGCGTCTTTAAGATATAACGAACAAACAATATTAAAACAATGCAAAGAAGTAAGAAGATTTTCGCTGCGATGGCTTTGACTATCTTGCCAGCAGCAACTTTCGCTCAGTATCCTACTATTACAAAGGAGGCTCAGGCGAAGATTGATTCTATGCAAGCTGCATGGACTGCCCATTCTGATTCTGCTTGGGCTGTGGCTTTCCCTATAGTAAAACAAGAGGCAATGGCAGGACGTCCTTATGTGCCATGGGCTTCCCGTCCATACGATTTGCGCCAGGCTAAGATTCCTGCATTCCCAGGTGCTGAGGGTGGCGGTATGTTTACCTTCGGAGGCCGTGGTGGCAAGGTGCTGACTGTGACCAATCTCAATGATGCTGGTCCTGGTTCTTTCCGTTGGGCTTGCGAACAGGGTGGTGCCCGCATCATCGTCTTCAACGTATCGGGAAATATTGTATTGAAAACTCCAATCATTGTCCGTGCTCCTTATATCACCATCGCCGGACAGACAGCTCCTGGTGAGGGCGTGATGATTTCGGGTGAATCTTTCCAGGTTGATACCCATGATGTCATCGTTCGCCACATGCGTTTCCGCCGTGGTAATACCCATGTATGGTATCGTGAGGATTCTTTCGGTGGTAATCCGGTAGGTAACATCATGATTGACCACTGCTCTTGTGAGTTTGGTCTGGATGAGAATATCTCTTTCTACCGCCATATGTTCGATTTGCACGATGGTAAGCCAAAACGCAAGGTGCCTACGGTGAATGTAACCATCCAGAATACCATCTCTGCCAAGGCACTCGATACATGGAACCATGCCTTTGGCAGTACAATCGGTGGAGAGAATTCTACCTTCATGCGTAACCTCTGGGCGGATAATACAGGCCGTAACCCATCTATCGGATGGGGTGGTGTGTTCAACTTCGTGAACAACATCGTTTACAACTGGGTACATCGTACGGCAGATGGTGGTGAGTTCTCAACCATGAGTAACTTCATCAACAACTATTATAAGCCAGGACCTCTTACTCCGAAGGGTGCCATCAGCTACCGTATCGTGAAGAGCGAAAGCCGAAGCAACAAACTCTTCCCTTGGGCTCAGTATGGTCGTATTTATGCAGAAGGAAATATCGTAGAAGGCAACGAGGCTGTAACCAAGGACAACTGGAACGGCGGTATTCAGATTGCCGATAAGGATCTTCCAAATGGAATACCTGCAGATGTTAAGGCGCTGATGCGTTCTAACGAACCATTCGCCATGCCACACATGACCATTATTCCTAAGGACCAGACTTTTGATAAGGTGCTTGAGAGTGTGGGGGCAACCATTCCTTCCCGCGACATCGTGGACCAGCGCATCGTAGAAGAGGTTCGTACCGGTCAGGCTTACTATGTAAAGAAACTGCCTAAGAAGAATCCATACGGCGACTTCTGGGGATTGGCTGACAAGTCGAAGGCTGAAGATGGCAGCTTTAAGTATCGCCGTCTGGACAAGGATTCCTATAAGTTGGGTGTCATCACAGACATCTGCCAGGTTGGTGGATTCCCTAAATATAAGAAGGTGAAGCCTTATGTAGATACAGATGGCGACGGTATGCCTGATGAGTGGGAGATTGCCAACGGCTTGAATCCTAACGATCCTAGCGATGCCAACAAGGATTGCACGGGTGACGGATATACCAATATCGAGAAGTATATCAACGGTATCAGCACCAAGGAAAAGGTGGATTGGACTGACATGAAGAACAACCACGATACCTTGGCTGAGAAGGGAAAACTCCTGTAAAACAGGAATGAATGCCCGGAGTTGTTTCTCCGGACTCATTTCTTAATGCATGACAAGAATATGAAAAAACTTTTGAGAAATAAGTTGTTAGGCGCAGCCTGTCTGCTCTTGCTTCCTTTGGGAGCAGGAGCACAGGTACAGCTCGACAGCGTGGGGCGTGATGCCAAGTATGTGAACAACATCATCGCCCGTTCGCAGAAAATCGTGGATGCGCTGCAACTGACTGATAAAAGTAGCAAGCAGAATGTGCTCCACATCATCTGTAACCGTTATTTCCTGCTGAACGATATCTATGAGAAGTTCGGCAAGAATAAGGCTGAACGTGATGCGGAACTCTATAAGCACCACTTCGAATTTGCTGCCAATCTGGAAAACTATCTCTCAGAGAAGCAGGTAGAGCAGGTGAAGGATGGTATGACCTTCGGTGTCGTTCCGAAAACCTATCAGGCTCATCTGGAGATGATTCCTTCTCTGAAAGAAAACGAGAAACTCCAAATACTCAATTGGTTGAAAGAAGCTCGCGAGTTTGCCATTGATGCCGAAAATTCCAAGGCTAAACATGGCTGGTTCGGAAAATACAAGGGACGCATCAATAACTGGCTCACCAAACGGGGCTACGACCTGAAGGCAGAGCGCGAGGGTTGGTATAAGCGTATTGAAGCGGCAAAGAAAAAATAAACAGTTTCCGGTAAGTTTTTAAATACTCTGATGAAACAAGAGGTATGAAAAGATTATTTTCTATATGGATATTTACGTTAGTAGGGGTTGTGCAAATCTTTGCGCAACCCTTCGCGTTTGATTTTAGCTACGTGGGCTACCAGCAGAGCGAAAAGGAGATTCCGGATGCGGACGTTGTGGTCTTCGTGAAATGGAAAGAAGGCGACCAGAGCGCTCGCATACAGAAAGCCATCGACTTTGTTTCTGCCCGCAAAATGGATAAGAAGACGGGACTACGAGGGGCTGTCTTGCTCGACAAGGGCGTATTCGAACTCTCACAGCCACTTCGCATCCAGACTTCGGGCGTGGTGCTGAGAGGTATTGACCGCAACCAGACGGTGCTATATAAAAAAGGTGTAGACCGTGGGGCGGTGGTGTATCTGGAAAGCGAAAAGCAGATGCAGACGCTGGGCGAAACTATGAAACTGTCTGCTCCCTGGAAGTTGGGAGAGCGGAAGGTGGCGCTGCCTGCCGGCTGCAAGATGGGCGATGAGATACTGATAGTACGTCCTTCTACCAAGGAGTGGATACAAAAGTTGGGCTGTGCTGACTTCGGTGCAGGCAAGGATCTGGGCTATTGGGGCTGGCATCCGGGAGAAATCGATGTACGATGGACTCGTAGTGTGGTTTCTGATGGAAAGGGAGGATTGCAGTTGGATGCTCCTTTGTCCATGTCGCTCGGTCAGGATGATGCGGAATGCTACGTTCAGCGCATCACCGGCAATGACTGGCGCTTGAAGAATGTGGGTGTAGAAAATCTCACGATTGATTCTGAATATGATACCACCAATCCGAAGGATGAGAATCATGCCTGGGAGGGTGTATATATTAATAAGGTGAAAGACGGTTGGGTAAGAATGGTGAATTTCCGCCATCTGGCTGGTTCGGCAGTCGTAACCCAGCGTGATGCTTCCCGTATCACAGTTGAGGATTGCATCTCCAGGGAACCGGTTTCTGAAATCGGTGGCTACCGTCGCCGCACCTTCCTCTGTATGGGCGAACAATGTCTGTTCCAGCGTTGCTATTCTGAGCAGGGCATGCATGATTTTGCGGCTGGTCTCTGTGCTGCTGGTCCTAATGCCTTCGTACAATGCGACGGTTATGAATCGCTGGGTTATAGTGGCGCTGTGGGACCTTGGTGTACAGGATTGCTCTTCGATAATGTGAATATCGACGGCAACGACATCAAGTTCTGCAATCTCGGTCTCGAAGGCTACGGCATCGGATGGAATACAGCCAACAGTCTGGCTTATCAATGTACGGCAGCCGGAATCTTTGCCGACAGCATTCCTGATGGCAGCAACAACCATGTGTTTGCCTGTTGGGCGCAGTTTAACGGTTCTGGCGATTTCCAGCAATGTAACAATCATGCCAAACCATGGAGCCGCTTTGCCTCTCTTCTGGAGAAACGACTGGGTAGGGATGTCTCTGCCCAATGTCGTGTGCTGGAGAGAGAACGCAACAATGTGAGCAACAATCCTACCTATGATGTGGCACAGAAGATGGTGGAAGAGGCGCGAAAACCTCGCATCACCATGCAGATGTGGATAGCAGACAGCGCCCGGTTCATGGCTTCTGTTTCTCCTGTTAGGGCTATGGATGTGGATAAGATCAAGGAACGTTCTAAGAAAAAGGCGGATCTTGCCCATGCCGGGAAGCCTGTCTTCGCGATAAAGGAGGGTAAGATCATGGTGGCTGATACGCTGTTGAAGGGTGCAAGAATGAATACCCCTTGGTGGAACGGACGTGTTCGTTACTCGGCTTTCCCTAAGATTGCCGATGCCGTGACCCGTTTTGTGCCGGGAATGGAGGGACAGGGCACTACCACCCGTGTGGATAGTGTGGTGGCTCATCTTCGTGATAAGCATGTAGTGCTCTTCAATCAGAACTACGGCTTGTGGTATGACCGCCGCCGTGATGACCACGAACGTGTGCGCCGCCGTGATGGAGATGTCTGGGCTCCGTTCTATGAACAGCCTTTTGCCAGAAGCGGACAGGGCACGGCTTGGGACGGACTGAGTAAGTATGACCTTACAAAGTTGAATCCGTGGTACATCAGCCGCATTAAGGAATTGGCAGAAAAGGGAGCCAAGAATGGTTTGCTGGTTATCAACCAGCACTATTTCCAGCATAATATCCTGGAGGCAGGTGCCCATTGGGTAGATTGTCCATGGCGCCCGGTCAACAATATAAATGGTACGGTGTTCCCTGAACCTGTTCCTTTTGCCGGTGATAAGCGTGTATGGATGGCTGAATACTTCTATAATATAGATAATCCGGTGATGCGCCAGCTGCATAAGCAGTATATCATGAAGATGCTGGATGCCTTTGCTGATGAGCCGAACGTGATTCATTCGATTGGCGAGGAATATACGGGTCCTTATCATTTTACGAAGTTCTGGTTGCAGACCGTTGCCGAATGGGAGGCTGAGACGGGCAAGCATGTCTGGGTGGCTTTGTCGTGCAACAAGGATGTGCAGGATGCTATCCTACAGGATCCGGAGTTGAGAAAGGTGGTTGACATCATTCATATCGAACAGTGGTATTATACCCAGAAGGGACTTTATGCTCCTGAAGGTGGCAAGAATCTGGCACCTCGCCAGTATCAGCGTCGCCTTCGTCCGGGCAAGGTTACTTATGATGATGTCTTCAAGAGTGTGAGCGAGTATCGCCAGGTTTATCCTGAGAAGGCTGTCATCTACAGTGGGGCTTCGGCACCTGAGAATGGCAAGGCGGTGATGGATGCCGGTGGTTCCTGCCCGAATGTGAAGTAATATGTAATAAAAGTAGAGAAGATGAAAAGAATGATGATAACAGAATCTGTAAGAAATCTTTTATTGAATACCGACTTTCTGGAGTCGGTATTCGGTTCTCCTATCGTAGAACCGGATGCCAACTCTGGGAGGTCGGCATCTTCTCGAAAGTTTGAGAAAATGTATCTTCCTGCCGAAATAGAGCAGGCAAAATATGTTCTTCTTCATCTTGAGGAGATTTCGGGCTTGTTGTCTGAAACAGACATAGAAGAACTGAAAAATCGCATAAAAAGCCATTTGTACCCTTAAAATGGGAGGAAAAATACACTGAATACCAATTTTTCCCATTCATTTACCTGATTTTTCCTTAGAGTTTGCCGTATTTAGGCTACTTTTGCACCATCAACAAACAAAAGTACACCTAAGATGAAAACAAACTACAATAGCATCCGAGAAAGAGAGGAAGCAGCACAGACGTTGCTCGCTGCCTATCGCCAAGGCGACCAGAACGCTTTCATGTCTTTATATGATATGTACGCGGAAATGTTGCTCAATTATGGTCTGTGTATTACATCAGACAAAGAACTTGTAAAAGATTGTGTACAAGATGTGTTTATCAAACTCATCTCTAAAAGCCAGGATTTACAAGTTACAAAGGTAACCTCTTACCTACTCATTTCTCTCCGCAACAGATTGCTGGATGAGTTTCGCCGCAAGAACTATATGACGGAGACTGCGGTGGAGGATATCCGTATCTCTACAACTGTAGAAGATGTGGAAAACTCTTATATCCTTGATGAAAGTTCGCTCAATAATGTTCGTAAGGTTCAGATCCTGATGAATGAGCTGACACCACGCCAGCGCCAGGTGTTCACCTTATATTATATAGAGCAGCGCAAATATGAGGACATCTGCGACATCATGCAGATGAACTATCATAGTGTACGCAACCTGGTACATCGTGGCATGTTGAAGTTGCGTGCAGCCGTAGCAGTATAAACTCTTCTGAAGGAGTTTGAGAGATGTTATTAGTAGACCCAAAATAGAGATTTGCACTTTAGGTTAATGATAATTTAAAATAGGTTTATTATAGTTATAAAAAAAGGCAGGGGACTCCGTGAGGAATCTCCTGCTTGTTTTTTTATGCCTTGTTGTTTCGCTTTACCCCAGCAAAGCTTCAGCTATCTTGATGTCGAATGGGGTAGTAATCTTGATGTTCTCACGATTACCCTCTACCATCGCAACCTGGCAGCCGAGACTTTCTACCACCGAAGCATCATCGGTAAACTGTTCCTTGTATTCCTGGTTGAAAGCCTGCTTTGCCAGACCGATGTCGAAGGTCTGGGGAGTCTGCACCACGCGGTAATCGCTGCGTAACACATTCTTTCCGCCTCCGTGCTGGTCAATATAGCGCAAGGTGTCGGTTACGGCATATACAGGGATGGCTGCATATTCTTCGCGAGCCGTCTCGAAACATTCTTCGATGACTTCCTTAGATACGAATGGGCGCACACCATCGTGAATGCCCACTACGCCATCTTCATCATCAGGAATGAGTGCCAGTCCGTTTTTGGATGACTGGAAACGGGTATCGCCACCATTGGCTATCTGGTGTTTGATATCAAAATGGTGCTCCTCGCAGAGCTGGTGCCAGTATGCCTGCTGACTCTCCGGCAGAACCAGGATGATGTTCAATGCAGGGTCGTATTCATGAAAACGCTCTATGGTGCGCATCAGGATAGGCTTGCCCGCTACCGGCAAGAACTGTTTGGGAATCTCACTTCCCATGCGGAGGCCCTTGCCTCCGGCTACTATGATTACGTAATCCATTTTTTTAAGTGAAGAGTTAAAAGTGAAGAGTGAAGAATTCTAATGCTTGCTCTGCATGAGATGATCATACATCATGCCATCCTGTAAGGCAGCCACAGTTTCCTTGCTTACGAAGTAACTCAATATCTTATAAGCGTATGGGAGAGTTGCGGCAGGACCTTCGCCTGTAATCACGTTGCCGTCTTCCTGGAAGAGGGTGGCGGTATATTCGGTGTTCTCGCCGAAATACTGCTCGAAGCCAGGATAGCAGGTTGCCTTCTTGCCTTCGAGGATGCCTGTGCTTGCCAGAACCATCGGAGCTGCGCAGATGGCACCGATTCGCTTGCCTGCCTTGTGCTGGGCGATGAGCGCCTGGCGCACACCTTCGTGCTCGTTGAGATTTGTACTTCCTGGCATTCCGCCTGGAATCATCAGCATGTCAGCATCTTCAAAGCTGGCAATATCCTCAAACTTCAGGTCAGCCTTGATGGTTACACCATGTGATGTTTCTACCCATTCTGTACCCGTTACACTTACTGTCTTGATGTCTACACCACCTCTGCGGAGGATGTCAACCGGAGCCAATCCTTCGATTTCCTCGAAGCCATTGGCAAGAAATTCATATACCTTAGCCATAATTTATTTGTTTTTTGTCTTGTTATTCAAATAATATGATTACCTTTGCAAAAGTAAGAATAATTATTGAAATAACAAAATAAATGGCACAGCAACATTTAAAATTCGCAATATTTGGTAATGAATACCAGGCTAAGAAGTCGGCTTCGATAGAGAAAATCCTTCTTTATCTTGAAAAGAAGGAGGCTGAAGTTTATGTGGAGAATGCTTATTATGAGTTTCTTACCCGCGACCAGCATCTCAATGTGAAGGCGGCTGGGGTGTTCGAGGATTACAACTTTGATGTGGATTATGTCATCTCTATGGGTGGTGACGGTACTTTCCTGAAGGCGGCGAGCCGGGTGGGAGCCAAGGGTACACCTATCATCGGTGTGAATATGGGCAGATTGGGCTTCCTTGCTGATGTGCTGCCTGGCGAGATTGAGTCGGCGCTGGACAGTCTTTATGCCGGTGAATGTCTGATAGAGGAGCATGCGGTGATTCAGGTGGAGGCAGAAGGTGGCATACTTGCCGGCAATCCGTTCGCCCTCAACGATATTGCCGTGCTGAAGCGTGATGATGCTTCGATGATTTCCATCCGTACGCAGGTTGATGGCGAATTCCTCGTCACTTATCAGGCGGATGGTCTGATTGTTACTACGCCAACAGGTTCTACGGCATACAATCTCTCGAATGGCGGACCTATCATCATTCCGCAGAGTGGTAGCATCTGTCTTACTCCGGTGGCTCCTCACAGTCTGAACATCCGTCCTATCGTCATCAACGATACGGCTGTCATCACGCTCGATATCGAGAGTCGCAGCCACAACTATCTGGTAGCCATCGATGGTCGTAGTGAGCGTATGACGGAGGAAACCCGCCTTATCATCCGCAAGGCTCCTCATAGCATCAAGATTGTGAAGCAGCGCAACCAGCGTTACTTCTCTACACTGAGAGAGAAACTGATGTGGGGTGCTGACCAGCGCGAAAGATAAGTAGAATAAGAAAATAAGTAGAATAAGAAAAGAGGTATATCCCGAAGACGAATCTTGGGTATACCTCTTTTTCCTTACCTAAAACAACTAACTAGTAACCTTGTATGTACTAAAACTACATTTAAACAAACCTAAACCTAAAACATAAAAACTTAAAACTATTCTCTTTTTTCGTATTCTTATCTGATAATCACTTTCTTTCCCTGGTGGATGTAAACACCATTCTTTGCAGGCTTCTTACCCATTTTCATACCGCTAAGCGTATACCATGCATTGTCTGTTGCTGTGGTGTTGCTTATGGTTGGGGTTCCCATGATGCCTGTTGGTTCCCAGGCTTCGGTAACATCCTTGCAGGTATATTTACCATTACTCATTGTCGTGGTAATCTCATAATACTTGGTGCTGTTGCCGGCATTCAAGTCTACAGTCTGCTTCTTGCCTGTTCCATTTCCCTGATTGAAGATAACATATACGATAGCATCCTTGCTCTTGATCTTGAACTCCATATAATACCACTTCTTTCCGTTCAGCGTCTTGGTTGCTGTAACAGCTGTACCTGGCCAGGCTTTTGTAAAGGTTTCGCTGGAATTCCATGCGTAGAAATACATGGTTGAACCCCAGTTGGTTACCTTATCAGCATTGGCATATACGGTGATGGTATATGGCTCGAATGCCTTGACGGTATAATTGTAGGTACGGATACCTGTTACGGTTCCGTTGATAAGCAAGCCAACCTTCAAGGTGCAGGTTTCATCTATGTTGATGGTGCTACCTGTAGCCACCTGCTTGCTCTTGGCTGTTGGGTCTGTGCCGTCGGTAGTGTATACCAGTTTGGCATTGCTGTTCTGGCTGACAGCCGTAAGCTTAGCCTTGAATCCTGCCTCGTATTCGCCTGATGGAATGTTGCACCATGCAGTTTCTGTAGATTTAGAAAGATAATAACGATAGTGGTATCCTTCGAGAATCTGTGTATAGTCGGCACTTGGAGTATATGCCTTGGTGTTGTTTCCAACAACTACGATGAGCTTAGCCTTGTCGCCGGTAGTTTCATTGGCGAAGCAAGAGGTCTGCGCCATCTTGTTGGTATAATTGCTCATGTTGGTGATGCCTGCAAGTTTGCGGGCTTCAATCATACTCTTGATTTCCTGTTTGTATGCTCTCCAGTGTGGCTGGAATACGCAAGGAGTTCCTGGCATGGCGAGCATATAGGCATTGGCTGCAAGCGTATCTCGCATAAGAGGATCCAGCTGCGCATCTTTAGAACGATATTGCATATCGTGATTCTCTACGAATGTGATGGCATACTGACGGTAGGTTGCGTCATGCATCAGATTGTAATCGCTCTTCAGCTTCGACCAGTTTGGTGATGAAACAATCTTATTGTCTTTTACGCCTATTGCGTCACGTACATTATAACGGAACTGGAAGTCGAAGGCAGCACTCTTCTTGTTGGTGCTGTTGATCCATTTTTCTGTATTTTCGATACCGTCCCAATATTCACCAACAGAGAATTTTACACCTGTTGCATCATTGTAGTCTGCCACGTGGGTACCGCTGAAACCCTTTACCATGTCGTAGCGGAAACCAGTATATCCTATATCCTCTTTCAGGAATTTCAGATATGCCTTGATAATCTTCTGTACGTTCTCGCTCTTATGGTCTATATCACGGCAGTCGTTGAAATCGTCGCCTTCATCATAGTTCTGGCTGAGGCTAACCCCGTCTTTTTTTGCCTGTGTTGCCGTACTTCCACCATCATCATTCTTGCAGATATCGGTAGACAACATCTGGTAGGTCACTCCCTTGTAGGTTTCTGCAGGGAAGGTATACCAGCCGTCTGTATTGCGATGATTGACCACAACATCAGCTATTGCGCCTATGCCGTTGGCTTTGAACTTGGCAATCAGACTTCTGAGTTCAGCCTCTGTTCCGAAAGAAGAATTCTGGTTGAAATAATAATATGGCTTGTAGCCCATCACCTGTGTGGATTCGATGCATTTGCCACTTTGTGGAAGCCATACAAGGTCAATGAATCCTTTCATGTCATCGGCTTGCTTCTCCAGGACGGTCCATTGTGAGTAGTCGTAAGAATCCCATGAGAATCCTTGCAGCATGACGCCGCTATAATTAGCAGGCCAGCCTTGTGCAAACATATTGATGCTTGCCAATAAGGCGATGAGTATAAGGTATATCTTCTTCATAATTATCATTTTTTGATTGCTATTTTTATGTTTAATTGTAAGTTGTATTGTTATACGTTGGCAAAGGTACGATAAATTTCATTAGCTTGTTCAGAAATTGATGCAAATCAAGCGAATAATTTGTGCAAACGTTTGCATTCCGGTGCGCTTTTCTTCTATGTATATATAATAAGGTGTATATGGTAATCTGCGCCTTTAGGAGATAATAAATATTAAAAAACTAGAAAACATTTGGCGGTCTCGTTTTTTATTGCGTAATTTGCGTTGCGTAAAAAGCGCAATGAACGTTTGTGTAATGAATGATAACAAGATATGGCAAGATTGAACAATCCTTTTGTGGTATATGGCTATAAGGGCGCAGAGTATTTCTGCGACCGCCAGAAAGAGACTGAGAAGATGATTTCTTCGCTGCATAATGAGCGTAACATCACGCTTGTTGCCCCACGCCGTATGGGTAAGACGGGATTAATCCATCATGTATTCCATCAAATGGAGGAGCAATATGAGGGAGTGAAGTGCTTTTATCTCGACATCTTTGCCACCAAGAATCTAGAGCAGATGGTGCAGCTGATGGCTTCTGAAATCATCGGAAAGCTGGATACTGTTTCTCAATCTGCTCTTCGGAAGGTACAGGAATTCTTCAGCAGTTGGCGTCCTACTCTGACGATAGATGAATTGACAGGCATTCCTTCTTTTTCTTTAGACTTGAAACCGAGTGAAGGGAAGGAGAGTTTGAAACGAATCTTTGAGTATTTGAAGCAATCGGGAAAGCGATGCTACATTGCCATTGATGAGTTTCAGCAGATATTAAGTTATCCGGAGAATGGGGTTGAGGCGATGATCCGTTCTTATATCCAGTTCTTGCCGAATGTATATTTCGTGTTTTCGGGCAGTCAGCAGCACATGATGCAGGAGATGTTTCTGTCGGCAAACCGTCCTTTCTTCCAGAGTTCGCTGGTGTTGTCTTTGCCTTGCATCGGGGAGCAGGTGTATCGGGAGTTTGCCAATCGCTTGTTGGTATCTCAGCACAGGTCGATAGATGAATCTACCTTTTCTTATATTTATCAGCAGTCTGATCGTGTAACCTGGTATGTGCAGTCGATATTGCATGGCATCTACGAGCATGCTTCTTCCGAGATTACGAAGTCTCTGGTAGATGAGGTGATTCTGGAGCTGATTGAGGAGCAGGCGATGACTTATCAGAACTATTGTGCCTGGCTAACCGAGAACCAGCAGATGCTTTTGGGGGCGATAGCTCGTGAGCATCTGGTAGCTTCGCCGTTAAGCCAGCAGTTTATCAGTACCCACCATCTTCCAGCTACGAGCAGCGTGAAAACGGCATTAAAGGCATTGGTAGATAAGCAGCTGGTAAGCAAGACTCCGACTGGCTATCTGGTTAGTGACCGCTTTTTTGCGAAATGGCTGGTGAGAGGAGGAATCATAGCCAACTGAGGAAATGAAAATTACGTCCCGATGCAGCATTTGCTACGTCCCGACGCAGCAAAAAATACGTCCCGACGCAGTAACAGATACGTCGGGACGTAATTTCAGAAGCATCCTGGTTCCCATCAAGTGAGCCTCGTTCGAAAAAGTATCTTATCAGATCGTTTACAGGTGGTTTGGGGCGTGGTAACAGGTGGCAATAAGGTGACAATAAAAACACCCCTTATTGCCACCCGTTATTCGTTTATAATCAGTGGGTTAAGGTGCGAGGTGGCAGATGTGGCATTAATTTGGAGAAAAAAATCTTTTAAAGAATTCGGCTTTGGGAGTAAGCAGATGGAATCATGCACGTCATTGCACAAGTTCATACGTTTCATTGAGGTGACGGATACGACTTCGCTGGGTGACGGATTCGACTTCGCTGGGTGGAAGATTCGACTTCGCTGGGTGATGGATTCGACTTCGCTGGGTGGAAGAGTCAATTTCGTTGGCTGAATGAAGTGGCTGCGTTGGCTGAATAATATGGCTGCGTTGGCTGAATGAAGTGGTTGAAGTAGCATAAAGAAGTACTTGAATAAGGCGATTGATGTTGCTGATGGCTAAATCACCTTTCAGAATGGTGGCAAGCATATA
>UMHE01032026.1_pt1 | contig 86089 bp, 86 predicted proteins | sample 1965451 | NCBI WGS metagenome assembly UMHE01 (sample SAMEA4836090, study PRJEB28245) | human gut metagenome | biome: gut microbiome; material: fecal sample | place: Denmark | collected 2008 | reverse complement strand
TTGTATAGTATAAAATAGATATTTACAGATTTATCGTAGCGGATACATTACTGTTGAGAGGTGAAATCTGTGCTGGAGAAGCTCCAAGCCGTTGAAGATAAATACCGGGAACTCGAGTCGCTGATCAGCGACCCGGAGGTCATGGCCGACATGACGAAGTGGCAGGCGTACACGAAGGAACACGCCGCGCTGACGCCGATCGTCACGGAATTCCGGCGCTATAAGGAAGTCGTCAAGGGCATCGAGGAGGCCAAGTCGATGCTCGGCGAAGCGCTTGACCATGAGATGCATGCCTTTGTCGAAGGAGAGCTCGCGGACCTCATGGAGAAGAAGGAGCAGCTCGACAAAAAGCTGCCGATCCTCCTCCTGCCGAAGGACCCGAATGATGAGAAGAATGTCATCGTCGAGATACGCGGCGGCGTCGGCGGCGAAGAGGCGGCGCTCTTTACGGGCGACCTCTTCCGCATGTACTCGCGCTATGCGGAGAAGAAGGGCTGGAAGGTCGAGCTCATGGACGCAAATCCGACGGAGATCGGCGGCTTCAAGGAAGTCACCTTCATGGTCACGGGCTCCGGCGCGTATTCGTATCTCAAGTACGAGAGCGGCACGCACCGCGTCCAGCGCGTGCCGGTGACGGAGTCGGGCGGCCGCATCCACACGTCGGCGGCGACTGTCGCCGTGCTGCCGGAGGCTGGGGACGTCGATGTCGCCATCAATCCTGCGGACCTGCGCATCGACACGTATTGCGCGTCGGGCGCGGGTGGCCAGTACGTCAACCGCACGGAGACGGCCATCCGCATCACGCATCTGCCGACGGGCATCGTCGTGCAGTGCCAGGACGAGAAGTCGCAGCTCAAGAACAAGGAGAAGGCGATGAAGGTCCTGCGCGCGCGTATCCTCGACAAGGCCCGGCAGGAGCAGGAGGCGGCCGTTGCGGCCGACCGCCGGAGTCAGGTCGGCTCGGGCGACCGCAGCGAGCGCATCCGCACCTACAATTTCCCGCAGGGCCGCGTGACGGACCACCGCATCGGCCTGACTCTGCACAAGATCGACGCCATCCTCGACGGCGATCTCGATGAACTGCTCGCCGCGCTCATAACGGCGGACCAGGCAGAACGACTGAAGAAGGTGGACGCGAAATGAACGATAAGATCTGGACTATCGGCCGCATCCTGAAGTGGACGGAGCAGTACTTCAGGGACAAGGGCATCGAATCGCCGCGCCTCGACGCGGAAGTGCTGCTCGCGCACGTGCTCGAGAAGCAGCGCATCTACCTCTACGTGCATTTTGACGAGCCGCTGCAGCCTGCTGAGCTCGCCGCTTACCGCGAGATGATCAAGCAGCGCGTCCTGCGCGTGCCTGTCGCGCAGATTCTCGGCGAGAAGGAGTTCATGGGGCTGACCTTCAAGGTCACGGCCGACACACTCGTGCCGCGCCCCGACACCGAGATCCTCGTGCAGGCCGCTGTCGAGCGGCTGAAGGCGATGAAGGGCGAGGCAAAGACGCCTGAGGATGAAGCTCTTGCAGATGGAGAAGAAGCTTCATCGGCTGCCAATCGAGATGAGGCGGCGGTCGATGTGAGTCAGGAGCCGCTGCGCATTGCCGATATCGGCACGGGCTCAGGCGCCATCTGCCTCTCGGTGTTGCGCTATCTGGCGGGCACCGTGGCCGACACCGTCGACATCTCGCCCGCGGCGCGCGCCGTCGCAGAGGAGAATGCCGCAAGCCTCGGCCTGCAGGACCGCGTCACGTTCCACACGGGCGACCTCCTGCAGCCGCTAGTTGGCATGACGTTTGCGGCTATCCTGTCGAATCCGCCCTACATCCCGGAGGCCGACATCGCAACCCTCGCGCCGGAAGTGCGCCTCAAGGAGCCGCACACGGCGCTCTCCGGCGGCCAGGACGGCCTCGATTTCTACCGCCGCCTGGCGAAAGAAGCCCCCGCCATGCTCGTACCCGGCGGCTTCATGGCCTTTGAAGTCGGCATCCATCAGGCCGAGCCCGTCGCCGCGCTCGCCAAAGCCAATCCCCTGATCGCCCGCACCGAGATCCTGCCCGACTACGCCGGCATCGACCGTGTCGTTGTGGGGTGGAGGAAGACCTGACGGGATGTATCGCTATTATATAGAGAGGTAGTAACACATGCAGACAGAGATTATCACGATAACCGATGTGAAGGCGCAACAGGCAGATCTCGCGCGCGCGGGGAAGGTGCTGCGCAGCGGGGGGCTGGTGGCTTTTCCGACGGAGACGGTCTACGGGCTCGGCGCGAACGGGCTCGATGCGGATGCCTGTGCGCGCATCTATGAGGCGAAGGGGCGTCCGTCGGACAATCCACTGATCCTGCATGTCTCGGACCGCGCGATGGTCGAGATGATTGCGGCGGAGGTCACGCCGATGGCGGAAAAGCTGCTCGCGGCCTTTATGCCGGGGCCCATCACGCTGATCCTGCGCCGCAAGGCCATCGTGCCGGACCGCATCACGGGCGGCCTCGATACCGTCGGCATCCGCATGCCGGAGCACCCCGTGGCCCGCGCGATGATCCGCGCGGCCGGCGTGCCGATTGCCGCGCCGTCGGCCAACATCTCGGGGCGCCCGAGCCCGACGACGGCGGCCTCTGTGCTGCGCGACATGAAAGGGCGCATCCCCTTGATCCTCGACGGCGGCCCGTGCCACTTCGGCGTCGAGTCGACCATTGTCGACTGCACGGGCCCTGTGGCCGTCATCCTGCGCCCAGGGGCCATCACGCGCGAGATGCTCACCGAAGTGCTCGGCGGCTGCAAGCTCGACCCCGCGCTCGTCGGCGCGGACACTGTGCCGCGCGCGCCGGGCATGAAATACAAGCACTACGCGCCGAAGGCCCCCTTGACACTGCTCGAGGGCGAGCCTTCGAAGATGGCCGCTGCCTTCCGCCGCCAGGTCCGCCGCCTGCAGGGCGAGGGCCGTACGGTCGGCGTGCTCGCCAGCCATGAGGTCTGCGAGTCCCTGCAGGGCCTCGTGCCTGCAGAGCTCCTGAAGGACTACGGCCCGCAGGGCGACCTCTTGGCAATCGCCGCCCATATCTACGAGGAGCTCATCGCCTTCAACGACACAGAGGCCGACGCGCTGCTCGGCGAAGGCACGACGGAGAAGGGGCTTGGCCTCGCCATCATGAACCGCCTGCACAAGGCCAGCGCCTTCCACAGCCTCAGGATTTCCTGAGCGGCTGAGCGATGCGGGATTGACTGTAAAAAAATCCCTGCCCGAAACAGATGTTTCAGACAGGGATTCTTCATTTTGTATACGCGAAGAGGGACTGCAGACCTAACGCAGCAATCCCTCTTCAAAGCAGGGGTCCAGGGTGCCGTTCGCTTTAAATGCCTAAAACCTGCGGCTAGCAGGTGGGTGCCTTAAGTCCGGTTTCTGCAGTCGCCGAGGCGGGCATCTGCCGGAATCAAATCAAGCTCCCTAGGAAAAATGTAGGTTAGACACTTCTAAAGCTCACGTACATCCCAGGCTTGTCCTTCTTTACGTGTATCATAGCATAAAAAAAACACGCGTGCAAGTCTTGACAAATCAATAAAGAAGGCAGGTTGTGGAAAAGATAGAAATCCCTTATAATGAAAAGATAGGGGGGACCCTGTAAGTTGAGCAAAAACGATAGATGACCCGCACCGCGCGGGCGCGCAGATTGCGCCGATATCATTCAAAGGGGATAAAAGAATGGCAATTACCTACAGCGTAGCAATCAGTTACAAGAACGACCTCGGCTGGATCGATTACGACGAAGCGGCCAAGACGGCTGTCGTCAACCTGGCCAACGAAGAGGGCAAGAAGAAAGTCGAGGATTACCTCAATACGACGCACGAGATCAACATCCCGCACGAGACGCTCATGGACTTCACGCATGAGACAATCGACCCGCTGGCCGACCTCAAGAGCCTGCAGACGGCTCTGACCCGCCTCTGGGGCGCGACGAACGTCAGCGTTGACTGGAGCCGCCCGGTCGAGTATGTTCGCTTACATCCACACTATTGAGCCGAGCCGTATGGCAAAAGCCGCCAGCTCTGAGCTGGCGGCTTTCTTGTACTGTTTTTTAGGCGCTGTTTACCGCGTGTTTATCTTTGGTGCGTACACTCAGAGGAAGATGCGGACTGCTGTTTCCGTCGGAATGGCGTGGACATTACATAGAGAAAGAGGATTTTTGCATTGAATATCTTAGTGACCGGGGGCGCCGGTTTCATCGGCTCCCACCTTGTGAGGAAACTGCTGGCCGAGGGCGAGCAGGTGACGGTACTCGACAACTTCAGCACGGGCAGCCGTGAGAACCTGCCGCAGGATGCGGCGGTCAAGTGCGTCGAGATGGATGTCAATGATGCATCGCTCGCAGAGGTCTTTGATGAAGGCCGTTTCGATGCGGTCGTACATCTCGCGGGCCAGACGACGGTGCACATCTCGATGGAGTCGCCGGCGCTTGATGGCCGCGAGAACATCATCGGCTCCATCCACGTGCTCGAGCAGGCGCGGCGCACAGGCGTGCAGCGCGTCGTCTTCGCTTCGACGGCGGCGAGCTACGGCGACGTCGCGGAGGAGAGCCTGCCGATCGTCGAGTCGGAGCCTCTCCACCCGATGTCGTTCTACGGCCTGTCAAAGGTCACGGTCGAGCACTACCTGCGCCTCTACCAGCAGTCGTTCGGGCTCGACTTCGTCATCCTGCGCTTCGCCAATGTCTACGGTGAGCGCCAGGGCAATGGCGGTGAGGGCGGCGTCATCAGCATCTTCGCCAAGCGCCTGGCAGAGGGCCGGGCGCTCACGATATACGGCGACGGCGAGCAGACGCGCGACTTCATCTACGCGGGTGACATCGCGGCAGGCATCTGCGCGGCGCTCCACACGGAGCATGTCAATCACGCCTACAACCTCTCGACGCAGACGGAGACGAGCCTCAGGGAACTCGTCGCCATCCTTGCCGATGTCTCCGGCAGGGATATCGAGCCGCGCTGCCTCGAGGCGCGCCCCGGCGATATCTACAAGTCCATGCTCGCCAACGGCCGCGCGCGCCGCGCGCTCGGCTGGGCACCTGTCGTCTCCCTGCGCGAGGGCCTCAGGCGCACCTACGCGTACTTCTGTGCGTCAAGCGAGACAAGCGCGAAATGAATACGACAAAAGGGCCCCGGCAGATGCCGGGGCCTTTATGATGGCGTGATTCTCGTGCGGTGATGATTGCGGATGATAGGGATCGATCAATGGAGCTTGTGGCTCGGACGCAGCGAAAAAGCAACTTCTTTGACATGCATGGTGCTCTCTTGCTCGAGCGGTGTGTCGATGATCTCGACTTGTTCCAGCATGTTGCGGACCTGCTCGCGGATGCCGGCGAGGTATTCACGGCGCAGTGCCTGCTGCTCGATGTGCTCATCTTCACTGAGGCCGCTGCTGCGTTTCTTGCGGGAAAGCTCATTGATGCGGGCGATGAGTTCTTTCGTGATCATATCGTGTTGTCCTTCCTTTTCGATATATGAATCCTCTTATCTTTATTATAGTGGAAAGTAATGGAAAAGCAAGTTTTTTTGAATGGGACGTGATTCGTTGACAGCCCTTCTTTCCATTTGCTATACTGGTTCAGTAATCAATATGTAGTGGTTGGAGATAACTTTTCTTGAAATAATCTACTGTATCTAGGAGTAAAAAGATGGATCGTACTGTCAAATCGCCGGTCCTGCAGCATTTGCTGCAGGCTTGTCCTGTGCCGGGCCTCGCTGCCTGCCTGGCCGGTGTGGAACGTGACTTTGGCGAGCATGCGGGGGACTTCCCAGCGCTTGCCGAGAAATATGAGGTGTTCGGCAAGCCCTCGCTTGACCTGGATGAGAAGCTGCAGGCGCTCATCCGCGCGGCGGTGGAACTCGCCTCGGCGGAGGCGCCGCACTGGGACAAGATCGCGGCGCGCCTGCGCTATCTTGACTTTGCGCGCCATCTGGCGGAGTCGGAGGCGAAGCGCGGCATCACGAACTTCGTGGCCAAGCTGCGCTACCTGACGGCCAAGGAGCTCTACGGCAGTTACATCCTCGAGAACTACACGGAGCAGGAGCTCCGCGCGGCTTCACGCTTCATCGTGGCGGAGCGCAATCACCTCTACTCGTACGCGGGCCTCGACCTCCTGCTCTCGCGCTATGTCATCCACACGCATCACGGCGTGGCGCTCGAGTCCCCGCAGGAGATGTACCTCGGCATCGCACTGCACCTCGCGATGCTCGAGGAGCCTTCGGTGCGCATGGACTGGGTGCGCCGCTTCTACGACATGCTGAGCCTGCAGCAGGTCACGATGGCGACGCCGACACTCGCCAACGCGAGAAAGCCGTATCACCAGCTCTCGAGCTGCTTCATCGACACGGTGCCGGACTCTCTCGACGGCATCTACCGCAGCCTCGACTCGTTTGCCAAGGTCAGCAAGTGGGGCGGCGGCATGGGCCTCTACTTCGGCAAGGTCCGCGCGACAGGCGCGGCCATCCGCGGCTTCGAGGGCGCGGCGGGCGGTGTCATCCGCTGGATCCGCCTCGTCAATGACACGGCTGTGGCCGTCGACCAGCTCGGCGTGCGCCAGGGGGCCTGCGCCGTCTACCTCGATGCCTGGCACAAGGACCTGCCAGAGTTCCTGCAGCTGCGCACCAACAATGGCGACGACCGCATGAAGGCGCACGACATCTTCCCAGCCGTCTGCTACCCGGACCTCTTCTGGAAACTCGCGAAGGAGGATCTCGACGCGCCGTGGTTCCTCATGGACCCGCACGAGATCGAGATGGTCATGGGCTACGCGCTCGAGGACTTCTGGGGTGAGGAGTGGGAGAAGCGCTACCGCGCCTGTGTCGCCGAGCCGCGCATCGACAAGCGCGTGATCTCGGTCAAGGAGATCGTCCGCCTGATCCTGAAGTCCGTCGTCGAGACGGGCACGCCGTTTGCCTTCTACCGCGACATGGTCAACCGCCTCAACCCCAATCCGCAGGCCGGCATGATCTACTGCTCGAATCTCTGCACGGAGATCGCGCAGAACATGTCGGCTGTCGAGTCGGTCCGCACGGAAATCAAGACGGAGGCGGGCGATACGGTCGTGCAGGTCACGACGCGGCCGGGCGACTTCGTCGTCTGCAATCTCGCGAGTCTCAACCTCGGCCGCATCGACGTGACGTCGCACGAGGAGCTGCGCTCTGTCGTGCGCACGGCGGTGCGCGCGCTCGACAATGTCATCGATCTCAATGAGGCGCCGCTCGCCTACGCGCGCCTGACGAACGGGAAATACAGGAGCATCGGCCTCGGCGTCTCGGGCTACCACCACATGCTCGCCAAGAACGCCGTCCGCTGGGAGAGCGAGGAACACCTCGCCTTCGTCGATGACGTATTCTCCCGCATCAACTACGCGGCCATCGAGGCGAGCAGCGACCTCGCGGCGGAGAAGGGCTCGTACGGCTGCTTTGCGGGCAGCGACTGGCAGACGGGTGACTACTTCAGGAAGCGCGGCTACGAGTCGGAAGCGTGGCAGGAACTCGCCGCGAAGGTCCGCGCGCAGGGCATGCGCAATGCGTATCTCCTCGCCGTGGCGCCGACGAGCTCGACGTCCATCCTCGTCGGTACGACGGCCGGCGTCGACCCCATCATGAAGCGCTTCTTCCTCGAGGAGAAGAAGGGCGCCATCCTGCCGCGCATCGCGCCGGACCTTTCCATGAAGACGTTCTGGTACTACAAGAGCGCGCACACGGTCGACCAGAACTGGTCCGTGCGCGCGGCCGGCGTGCGCCAGCGCCATATCGACCAGGCGCAGAGCGTCAATCTCTACATCACGAACGACTTCACCTTCCGCCAGGTGCTGGCCCTCTACATCAAGGCCTATGAGGAGGGCGTCAAGACCATCTACTACGTGCGCAGCAAGTCGCTCGAGGTCGAGGAGTGCGAGAGCTGCTCCTCGTGATGGCAACTGCCACAGACTTCTGTCAGACCGCTAGAGCTAGAAAGGATATGCAATATGGTATCACTCAGAAAGCGCCCTCTCTTCAACCCCGAGGGCGATATCGACGTCACGCAGCGCCGCCTCATCGGCGGCAACACGACGAACATGAATGACTTCAACAACCTCAAGTACACGTGGACTTCGGACTGGTACCGCCAGGCGATGAACAACTTCTGGATCCCTGAGGAGATCAATCTCGGACAGGACGTCAAGGACTACCGGCAGCTGCCGGAGGCGGAGCGGCGCGCCTACGACAAGATCCTCTCGTTCCTCGTCTTCCTCGACTCCGTGCAGAGCGCGAACCTGCCGAACGTCTCGGCCTACATCACGGCCAACGAGGTCGACCTTTGCCTGACGATCCAGTCATTCCAGGAGTGCGTGCACTCGCAGAGCTACAGCTACATGCTCGACACGATCGCGAGCCCCGACGAGCGCCAGGAGATCATCTTCCAGTGGAAGGATGACGAGCACCTGCTCGCGCGCAACACCTTCATCGGTGACCTCTACAACGAGTTCCAGCAGGAGCAGTCGCGTGAGAACTTCCTGCGCGTGCTCGTCGCCAACTACATCCTCGAGGGCATCTACTTCTACTCGGGATTCATGTTCTTCTACAACCTCGGCCGCATCGGCCGCATGCCGGGCTCGGTGCAGGAGATCCGCTACATCAACCGCGACGAGAACACGCACCTCTGGCTGTTCCGCAACATCCTGCGCGACCTGCGCGCGGAGGAGCCGGACCTCTTCACGGCGGAGAACGAGGAGATGATGCGCGAGATGATCCGCGAGGGCGTGCGCCAGGAAATCGCCTGGGGCAAGTACGCTATCGGCAACGAGGTCGAGGGCCTCAACGAGAAGATGATCGAGGACTACGTGCGCTACCTCGGCAATGCGCGCGCGGAGAGCATCGGCCTCGGCGCGCTCTACGAGGGCTATGAGGAAGAGCCGTCCTCGATGCGCTGGGTCAGCCAGTACGCCAACCCGAACTTCATCAAGACGGACTTCATCGAGGGCCGCAGCACGGCCTACGCCAAGAGCACGGCGCTTGTCGACGACCTCTGAGCCCTGTTGGCGAATCCGTTCCATCGGGCTCTGTTCTGTTTGCGGCGCGATTGCTCGCGTAGTATACTAGGATGTGGAAGGTTTTAAGGATTTCATCTAGTTTGAACAGGAAGGTGTTTCTATGAGCATTCGCATTGGTATCCTTGGTTACGGCAATCTGGGCCGCGGCGTTGAGTGTGCAGTCGAAGAGAATCCGGATATGGAGCTCGTCGCAGTCTTCACGCGCCGCGATCCCTCTGCCGTCAAGATCTGGTCGCAGGGCGTGCCGGTCGTCAATGTCAAGGATGTGGCAGCGTGGCAGGACAAGATCGATGTCATGATCCTCTGCGGCGGCAGCGCGACGGACCTGCCGAAGCAGACGCCGGAGTACGCGAAGTACTTCAACGTCATCGACAGCTTTGACACGCATGCGCGCATCCCGGAGCACTTCGCCGACGTCGACAAGGCGGCGAAGGAGAGCGGCCACCTCGGCATCATCTCGGTCGGCTGGGATCCGGGTCTGTTCTCGCTTGCGCGCGTCTACAGCAATGCGATCCTGCCGGACGGCAAGGACTACACGTTCTGGGGCAAGGGCGTCAGCCAGGGCCACAGCGATGCGATCCGCCGCATCAAGGGCGTCAAGGACGCCAAGCAGTATACGGTCCCTGTTGAGAGCGCTCTTGCGGCTGTGCGTTCCGGTTCCAATCCGGAACTTACGACGCGCCAGAAACATACGCGTGAATGCTTCGTAGTCCTCGAAGAGGGGGCTGATGCGGCTTATGTGGAAAACGCCATCAAGACGATGCCGAACTACTTTGATGAATACGACACGACGGTACACTTCATCAGCGAAGAGGAGCTCCAGCGCGATCACAGCGGCCTCGCACACGGCGGCTTCGTCATCCGCTCGGGCGCTACGGGCCACGAGAAGGAGCACAACCATATCATCGAGTTCTCGCTGAAGCTCGATTCCAATCCGGAATTCACGACGAGTGTCCTCGTTGCTTACGCACGGGCTGCCTATCGTCTGGCAAAGGAAGGCCAGACGGGTTGCCGTACGGTTCTTGATATCGCTCCGGCTTATCTTTGTGAGCAGAGTGGAGAAGAGCTGCGCGCTCATCTGCTCTGAGCCCGATTCACATCGCATCCATCATATAGCAAGAACGCTGCTGCGCCAGATTTTTGTCTGGTACGGCAGCGTTCTTGCTTTGAGCTGGCGGCAGCTTGTCAGGCGGGTGCATCCTGGTAGAGATTGAGGCTGCTCTTGATGAAGCCCTGCATGGCATTGGTGCGGTAGCCCCTGCGCTGCAGGGCGAGAAAGATCTGGCGCTGGGCGTTCGGGTCGTCGAGCTTGTAGTAGACGAGCGCCTCATTGGGCGCAGACAGGCGCACGAGCGTATCCGTCAGGAAGGTCGCGCCGAGGCCCTGGCGTGCCATGTGGTAGGCCGTCATGAGCTGATTGAGGTAGAGGCGGACGTGCGGCGTCATGCTGTTGTTCTGGAAGAGCTTGCGCGAGCGCCGGAACATGTCGTTCCCCTTGCCGAGGATCAGGAAGTCCGTGTCCTGGAAGGCTGAGAGGGGTACGGCCGGCACGTCGGGGCGCAGGTGGCGGCCGAGCATGATGTCCTGCTGCGTCAGCAGATACGAGGAGAATTCCCTGTTGATGGGCAGGAAGGCCGGCACGGACAGCAGCAGGTGATCCTGGTAGAAGGGGATGGCCTCGTAGAGCGCCGCGTCGTAGATGCCGCTGTCGACGATGATGTCGAGTTCTTCGGTTGCGAGCTTGTTGAAGAGGTCGGCGGAATCGGATTCGGTGACGGAGAGCGCGATGTGCGGATGGCGGCTGCTGAAGGCCTCGATCATCGGCGGCAGGAAGCAGGACGCGAAGAAGTTCGTCCCGCCGAGCCGCAGGGTGCCGCTCTCGAGTCCGGCGAGGTCATCGCAGTAGCTCTTGAGGTCCCGCTTGATGCGGAAGATGCGCTCGGCTGCGTCGATGTAGGCGCGGCCGGCGTCTGTCAGCTGCAGCGGCGTGGTGCTGCGGTTGAAGATCGGCAGGCCGAGTTCGCGCTCGACCTTGCGCACGGAGGCCGAGAGGGCGGGCTGTGACACGAAGAGTTTGCGGGCGGCTGCGGAGAAGCTCTTTTCCTGCCAGACGGCGTAGACGTAATCCATTCCTTGCATGTGAATTAACCTCCTGATATGCCATAAAATATTTAGATGGATAATATACACTTATATGTATTTGTTTATAGGCTATCACAATGCTATGCTATTCACAAGAAGAAACGTTTAAGACGAGCGGGCGCGAGGGCGCTGCAGCATAGAGGAGTGGTCACGATGAAGAAGACGATTGGCATTATTGGCGGCATGGGCCCGATGGCGACGGTGGACCTCATGAAGAAGGTCATCCTCGCGACGGATGCGCGCGAGGATCAGGATCACATCCCCATCCTCGTCGACAACAACACGAATATCCCAGACCGCACGGCGGCCATCCTCGGCGAGGGCGAAGACCCGCTGCCGGAGCTTTTGAAGTCGGCAGACCGCCTGACGGCGGGCGGCGCGGACTTCCTGATCATGGGCTGCAATACGGCGCATTACTTCCTGCCGCGCATGATGCCGCACCTCAAGGTTCCATTCGTCAACATGATCGAGGAGACGGCGTCCTTCTGTGCGCGCGAGGGCTTCAAGAAGGTTGGCCTGCTCGCATCGGCCGGCACCTGCAAGTCGGGCATCTACCAGCGTGCGCTCGCCGAGGCCGGCGTCGAGGCGGTACAGCCCCAGGGCGCGGCCGAAGAGGCCGTCCATGCGATGATCTACGACGGCGTCAAGGCGAGCAATCCGGGTTTCGACACGACGGCGGTGCGTGAGGCGCTCGCCCAGATGGCGAAGGATGGCTGCGAGGCCTTCGTGCTCGGCTGCACGGAAGTGCCGGTGGCCGTGGAGATGTATCACCTTGAGGGCAATTTCATCGATGCGACGGAAGTGCTCGCCGAGGCTGCTGTGCAGAAGGCCGGCGCCAAGGTCATCTCGCATCTGCCGCACAAGGCGTGACATGAGGGCATGATAAACGGAAAGAGGTTCCTTCGGGAACCTTTTTTTGGTGGCGGAGATTTGTCACGCTTTCCGAAAGCTGATATAATGATACTTTAGAAGAAATCATGAATCACGAAAACCTGCGCCGGGCCGGTCGGTGCCGTCGTTGGAATCATAATGGAGTGTGAGAACATTGTTGGATATCAAATTTGTGCGCGAACATCTCGACGAAGTCCGTCAGATGCTCAAGAACCGCTGCAACCCGCTGAACCTCGATGATTTTGAAGGTCTCGACAAGAAGCGCCGCGATCTCCTGCAGGAGTCTGAGGCGCTCAAGAGCCAGCGCAACACGGTCTCGAAGGAGATCAGTGTCATGAAGAAGAACAAGGAAGATGCCGAGGCGAAGATCCTCGAGATGCGCGCCGTCGGCGCCAAGATCTCGGAGCTCGACAAGGAGCTCAAGGACGCCGAGGCCCAGCTCCGCGACATCATGCTCCACATCCCGAACATGCCGCGCGAAGACGTGCCAATCGGCAAGGACGACACGGAGAACCCGGAGGTCCGCAAGTGGGGGGAGCCGACGAAGTTCGACTTCGAGCCGAAGGCGCACTGGGATCTCGGCACGGAGCTCGACATCCTCGACGCCGACCGCGCTGCCAAGGTCACGGGCGCGCGCTTCACGTTCTACAAGGGACTCGGCGCCCGCCTCGAGCGCGCCTGCATCAACTTCATGATGGACCTGCACGCCAACAAGCACGGCTACACGGAGATGCTCGCACCGTACATCGCCAACAAGGCGAGCATGACGGGTACGGGCCAGCTGCCGAAGTTTGCCGATGACATGTTCAAACTCGAGGGTCTCGACTACTACCTCGTGCCGACGGCTGAGGTGCCGACGACGAACTACCACCGCGATGAGATCCTCGACGGCAGCAAGCTGCCGGAGTACTACAGCTGCTACACGGCGTGCTTCCGCGCCGAGGCTGGCAGCGCCGGCCGCGATACGCGCGGCCTGATCCGCCAGCACCAGTTCAACAAGGTCGAGCTCATCAAGTTCGTCAAGCCGGAGACGAGCTGGCATGAACTCGACACGATGGTCGACGCTGCTGAGGACGTCCTGCGCCTCCTGGAGCTGCCGTACCACGTCGTCAAGCTCTGCACGGGCGACATGAGCTTCACGTCGGCGACGACGTACGACCTTGAAGTCTGGTTCCCGGCGCAGAACAAGTACCGCGAGATTTCCTCGTGCTCGAACTGCACGGACTACCAGGCGCGCCGCGCGAACATCAAGTTCCGCCGCGATGCCAAGAGCAAGCCGGAATTCGTCCACACGCTCAACGGCTCGGGTCTCGCTGTCGGCCGCACGGTCGCCGCGATTCTCGAGAACTACCAGCAGGAAGACGGCTCTGTCCGCATCCCGAAGGTTCTCGTACCGTACATGGGCGGCGTCGAAGTCATCAAGAAGCCGGAATGAGATAGCAAAATGCTGCACGCGATGCGTGCAGCATTTTTTGGTTCAGCGGTAATGCATGGCCTCGCGCTTGGCGAGCCGGTCGCAGCGCTCGTTGAGCTCGACGCCGACGTGGCCCTTGACCCAGTGGAAGGTCACGTCGTGGCGGCTGTAGAGCGCGTCGAGCTCCTGCCAGAGGTCCTGGTTGAGCACGGGCTGGCCGTCGGCCTTCTTCCAGCCGCGGCGCTTCCAGCCCGCCATCCACTTCGTGATGCCGTTCTTTAGGTACTGGCTGTCGGTGTAGAGCGCGATCTTCGCGGGGGTCTTGGGGAAGGCAAGAGCCGCAATGGCAGCTGAGAGCTCCATGCGGTTGTTCGTCGTCGCGGGGCTGCCCTCGTGGAGCTCCGTGACTGTGCCCGTCGCGACCTCGCGGATGACGGCGGCCCAGCCGCCGGGACCGTCGGGGTTGCGCAGGCAGGAGCCATCGGTGTAGATGACGAAGTCCTGTTCGCTGTCGGGGCGGAGCGGCATCTGGACGGCCGCAGGGCGCGGGCAGGCCGGCTTGACGAGAGGCCGTGCCGGATGCGTCGGCTCTTTATGCGGGACATCGCTGCCTGCAAGCCAGGCGAGCGCTTCCTGTGCACTCGTGAAGCTCTTGTAGCGGGCCCCGGGGAATCCTGCCACCTGTTTCTGACATTCCGGCCAGTTCGTGAAGAGCCCGCAGGTGCGGCCGACACGTACGGCATATACTTTTTTCTGCATGATGTCCTCCCAATCGGTGATTTCTTTTATTATAAGAGATTTTTGCATAGAAAAGAATCAAAAATTTGCCGTTCAAATAGTAAACTTTTCTTTACTATTTCTGGATTGCTTGCTACAATCGTAATTATGGAGCTTTATGCACAAGTACTCCACAGGGAAAAAAGAAATGAGAAAGGAAGGGGGAGCTTCATGCTGCTTCGCATACTCAGCGCCATCGGCGCTTTCGTGCTGCGGCGCTTTGAGGAGCTCGGCACGATCATCATGCTCTACGGCGAGACGATCCGCGCGCTGCGCCACAAGCCGCGCCTGCGCCACATCCTCGCACAGATGTCGCATCTCGGCGTCGATTCGCTGATGATCGTCAGCCTGACACTGCTCTTCACGGGCGTCGTCATCTCACTGCAGACGGCCGACGTCCTCATACGCTTCGGCGCGCAGGGCACGCTCGGCGGCATCGTCACGATCGCGATCGGCCGCGAGCTCGGCCCGGTGCTCGTCGCCGTCGTCTGCGCCGGCCGCGTCGGTTCTGCCATTACGGCGGAGATCGCGACGATGAAGGTCACGGAGCAGATAGACGCGCTGCGCGTCATGGCCGTGAGCCCTGTCGACTACCTCTTGGTGCCGCGCATGCTCGCCTGCATGATCGTCGTGCCGATCCTCACGGTCTTCGGCGACGTCATCGGCGTCTTCGGCGGCTGGCTTATCGCCGTGTTCTACAAGGGGCTGACGACGTACAGCTACATGAATTCCATCCACATCTTTGCGGAACTCTTTGACATGACGGGCGGCGTCATCAAGGCCATCTTCTTCGGCAATGTCATCGCGGTGCTCGGCTGCTACTACGGCCTGCACTGCCCCGACGGCGCGGAGGGTGTCGGCCGGGCGACGACGAAGACGGTCGTCGCCTCGATCATCGTCATCTTCCTCTTGAACGCCGTGCTGACGTTCCTGCTGTACTGATGGGGAGGATGGAGTATGATTGAATTCAAAGACGTGTGCATGCGCTTCGACGATAAGGAAGCGCTCAAGCACATCAGCCTGACGATACGGGACGGCGAGACGCTCGCCGTCATCGGCGGCTCCGGCTCTGGCAAGAGCACATTCCTGCGCCTGCTCATTGGCCTCATCAAGCCGACGAGCGGCCAGATCCTCATCGACGGGCAGGACATCGTGCCGATGAGCGAGGCGGAACTCAACAAGGTCCGTCTCAAGATGGGCATGGTCTTCCAGTATTCGGCGCTCTTTGACTCGATGACCGTCGGCGAGAACGTCGCCTTCGGCCTGCGCGAGCACACGAAGCTCAGCGACGCGGACATCAAAGAGATCGTCCGCGAGAAGCTGCACCTCGTCGGGCTCGACGGCGTCGAGAACATGATGCCGAACGAACTCTCGGGCGGCATGAAGAAGCGCGTGAGCCTCGCGCGGGCCATCGCGGTCGAGCCCTCGATCATCTGCTACGATGAGCCGAGCTCAGGCCTCGACCCGCTGATGACCGAGAAGATCGACGAGCTCATCATCAACACACAGAAGGCTCTTTCGGTGACGAGCATCGTCGTCACGCACGACATGGCCAGCGCCTGCCGCATCTCGGACCGCATTGCGATGATCTACGAGGGCGAGCTCATCGCCATCGACATAGTCGAGCGCTTCAAGAAGATAGAGGACCCGCGCGTGCAGGCATTCTTCCGCACGCTGCGCACCGTCAAGACCGAAAAGGAGGATAAAATATGACGACAGAGGCAAAAGTAGGCGCGTTCACCGTTGTGGGTGTCGTGCTCTTCGTGGCGGTGGCCATGCTGCTCTCCGGCGTTTCCCTATCGGGACATAAGGGCTATACGCTCTACGCGGGCTTCAAGCAGGTCATCGGCGTCGAGCCGCAGTCGGTCGTGCGCCTCTCTGGCGTGCCGGTCGGCAAGGTCAAGAGCATCCGCAACGACGGCGGCGGCGTGACTGTCTCCCTCGACATCGACGGGAATGCCAAGATCCCGAAGGGCTCTGCCGTCACAGTCGCCTCGGCGGGTGTCATGGGTGAGAAGTTCATCAACATCCTGCCGAGCAAGGACCAGGGCATCTACCTCGGCGACGGCGACTACCTGATTGGCCAGGAGGAAGAGGGGCTCGATTCCCTGATGGATAAGGCGGGCGGCGTGCTGGACCAGGTCCAAGCACTGCTCGACTCGATGAACCAGGTCATGGGCAATCCGGACTTCCAGAAGAACTTCCTGCAGATGGCTGTCAACATACGCGACATGACGGCGCACATGGACGGCCTCGTCGCGGCGATGGAGCAGACGATGCGCGAGAATCAGGGCAACATCACGGGCATGCTCTCGAATCTCAATGCGGCATCTGCCGGCCTTAACCGCACGATGAACCAGGTCGAGGCGATGATGACGAATCTCGCCACGGTCGGCGCTGACCCGCAGACGGCCGAGAACCTGCGCCTGACGCTCGCGAACATCAAGGACACGAGCGACCGCATCGCGCACATCGCCGAGAATATGGACGGCGCCGTCGGCGACCCGCAGACGGCTGAGGACATCAAGACGACGATCCGCAATGCGCGGCAGATGTCCGAGAAAGCAGGAAATATGATGGGCAAGCTCGAAGATATCAAGGTCAAGCCATCGGCCGACCTGCTCTACAGCGGGGCGAAGGATGACTGGCAGGCGAACTTCAACGTGGATCTGGGGCCAGAGACGGGAAATTTTCTGCGGGCCGGACTCGATGACATCGGGGACGGCAACCGCGGGAACTTCGAAGTAGGCCGCCGCTCGGAGCGCTATGCCGTGCGCGGCGGCGTCATCAACGGCGATGTCGGAGTCGGCCTCGACGCCTATGCCGGCAAGCGCTTCGTCTTCTCGGTCGACGCCATGGACCCAAATGACCCGTCGCTGCGCCTCGGTGCGCAGTACGAGCTCAATGACGCCGGCACCTGGCTCATGGGCCAGTGGAATGATGTCAACGACAGCGACAAGCGCGCCGCCTACGTCGGCCTGCGCCAGTCGTTCTGACATACGGGTACACATTCTTTGTAATGATGCTCGAATGAAGATTTAAGAAAGACATGCTACATTTTCTCTGAGGAGGAACTGACTGTGAATAAGAAAAACCGCTTCTACAAGAAACTGACTGCCCTCATCGCCACGGGGCTCTTGACAGCCGCTGTCTCAGGCACGGCTCTCGCCGCTGACACCGTTCAGCTCGACCTGCACGACAGCGTGCAGATGGCACTCGAGAACAACCGCACGATCCGCCAGGCCCTGACGGATGTCGATACGGCCAAGTGGACGCTTTCGAAAGCGCGCCGCACGATGGGCCCGACGTTTTCCTGGAATACGACGGCCTACCGCATCGGCGGTGACACGTATGAGAAACAGATGATTGACGGCGGACAGTTCGGCAACAATCTGCAGCTTGGCATGCCGCTCTACAATGGCTCGGTCAAGGGCCAGATCAAGCAGGCGCGCTACGGCCTCAATGCGCAGGACCTCGCGCTCGAGGAGACGAAGCAGGCCATCCGCCTGCAGGCGACGTCGGACTACTACAACATCCTGCAGTGCCGCAACCTCATCGATGTCGACCAGGAGTCGGTCAACACGCTGCAGGAGCATCTCGACAACGTCAATGCACAGTACCGCGTCGGCACGGTCGCCAAGTCCGATGTACTCGCCTCGCAGGTCCAGCTCGCCAACGCGCAGCAGGCCCTCGTGACGGCGCAGAACAACTACGACATCGCGGTCTCGACGCTCAACAATGTCATCGGCCTGCCGACGGACACGGTGCTCGACATCCGCGACCAGCTCAAGTACACGAAGTACGACCTGACGCAGGATGACTGCACGAACTACGCGCTCGACAACCGCGCGGACGGCGCGGCGGCGCGCTATGCCGTCAAGATGGCGGAGGCTGCTGTCGAGACGGCCAAGGCCGGCTATCAGCCGACGGTCAACGCTGTGGCGACAAAGGCCATTGCAGGTGACAAGGAATTCAACAAAGACCACACGGAGACGTGGACGGCTGGTGTCAATGCTTCCTGGAATGTCTTTGACAACGGCCTGACGCAGGCTTCCATCAAGTCGGCCAACATGGCGCTCGCCAAGGCACAGGAAGAGGCCGCTCAGACGGATGACCAGATCCGCCTCGATGTGCGCACGGCCTATCTCGGTCTGCAGGCTGCCGAGAAGAACATCCAGACGACGTCCGTCGCCGTGACGCGCGCCGAGGAAGACTACAAGATCGCGCAGGTCCGCTACAGCGCCGGTGTCGGCACGAATCTCGACGTCATGGACGCCAACGAGAAGCTGACGACGGCCCGCACGAATTACTACACGGCCCTCTACAACTACAACACGAGTAAGGCATCGCTCGACAAGGCGATGGGCATCCCTGTTGACCTCGATGTCGTCAAGTACACGGAAGCAGAGCAGGCGGGCGCGACGGCTTCAAAGGCCCGCGAGGCGGCCAAGCTCAAGGATGATGCCGTCTTTGAGATGGAGCAGCTGCAGAAGCTCGAGAAGGCCAACGCAGCCGCTGAGGCAGCTACGGTGCAGGATACGGATCAGGCGGCTCAGACCGTTCAGAAGTCGGCCGATGCGGCAGAGAATCCTTCGGCTGCGACGGTCACGAGTGAGGCCGTCGCCTCGGATATGGCGCACTGAGCCTCGGACCAAAGTCCATACATCAATTCCATAGCAAGAAATCGCAAGAGTTTCGGAAGTGAATTTTGGGGAGATTGTCATGAAACGGAAAACCATCGGGATAGGTGTCGGCGTGCTCATGGGCGTGCTGATGCTGGTACTGGGCGGCATCTGGTATTACATACAGACCAGTGCGTTCATGGACAAGGTAGAGAGCACGGCTGCCACTGCTGCCAGTGAGGCGCTCGGCGTGCCCGTCTCCGTCGGCTCCATCAAGGTGAATTCGCTTCATGATCTCGAGATCCATGACCTTGCCATCTATGATAAGCAGGCGGAATGCATCGCCCAGGCCGACACGGCCCGGGTGGAGCTGCGCCTGCTTTCTGCATATCGCGACCCCGCGCACGCCGTCCAGTCGGTCACGCTCTCACATGTCAAGGCCAGCCTCGTCCAGCGTGAGGACGGCACTTGGAATGTCGAGGACATCGAGACGAAGAGTTCGGGCGAGGGCTCGTTCTTCGGCACGGTCAAGGTGGAGGACGGCGAGGCAACGGTCACGGCGCAGGGGCGCGAGGTCACAGCCAGCGCCATCGAGGGCTCGCTTGACTTCTCGGATTACCCCGTGCTGAAGCTCTCAGCCAAGGCGAACTGCCTCGATTCTTCTGTAGAAGTCTCGGGCACCTACCGCAAGGAGCGCCAGATCTTCAACGCGGAGCTCTCGGGGCTCGACGTCATGAACGTCCTGCCGCTGCTGCCGGACGGCACGCTGCCGGATGGCATCGAGGTCCTCGGCGGCACGGTGATGAAGGCCAAGGTCGCGGGCCAGTACATGGGCAGCCAGCTCTCCTTCTCGGGGCAGGCTGAGTACGAGGGCGGCTCCGTCAAGGTCAAGGAGACGCAGGTCGACGACATCCACGGCTTTATTTCCTTTACGGATGCGGAGGCGCTGCTCTCTGCCGATGCAGAGGCGGCCGGCCAGCAGGCCCATGTCAACGGCAAGGTCCGCTACGACACGGGGGCGCCGTATCTCGACCTTCACGTCGCTTCGGATTCCTTTGATCCTTCAAAGGTCCTCAAGGACATCCCCTACGAGGGCGCGGCAGCGGTCAAGGCGCATGTCACGGGCACGGCGGCTGACCCTGTCGCCGACGGCACGGTCCGTGTCGCTTCCGGCACGGCGGCGGGCATCCCGTTCGCGAATGCGCGCGCGCACGTCCGCTACGAGGACGGCCGCGTCTCGCTTCAGGATGTTGCGGTCAATGCCTTTGGCGGCACGGCGCGCGGCGAGGGCGTCTTCTCGCCGGCAGACCTCACGTACACGGCACACCTCGCGGCCAGTGACATCGATGTGCAGCAGGCAGCTGCCTACGTCCCGGAGCTCGCGGACCTCACGGGCCGCATCTCCTGCAACATGGGCATCTCCGGCAAGGGCTCGGACACGAGCGATTTGCAGGCGTACGGCAGTGCGGAGCTGAAGAATGGCTCCTACAAGGACCTGCCCATTGAGAGCCTCGCGGCCTCGTTCTTCGCGCAGGGCAAGGACATCACGATAGACTACGCGAGCCTCAATCTGCCGCACCGCTCGACTCTCGGCATCGAGGGCAAGGTGAAGGATGGCAGCAGTCTCGACCTCGCGTTCTACGGCGGCCATGTCGACCTCTCGCTCGTGCGGACACTGATCCCTGAGGCCGATGTCACGGGCTTCGGCGATTTCGAGGGCACGGTACAGGGCGACATCACGGATCCGGCCGTGAACTTCAAGTTCACGGCGATGAACGGCAGCCTCTTCAAGCAGCCGTACGACAGCCTGAAGTTCAACGCCGGCGGCAGCCTCGACGGCGTGACGATTGAGGAGTTCTCGCTCGTCAAGGATGGCAAGCAGACCTGGTACGTCGACGGCTCCGTCGGCCTGACGGGCGAGCGGCGCATCGACATGCGCATCGACACGGTCGGCGCGCGCATGGAGGACATCGCGGCCTTTGCTTTCCCCGACCAGCCGATCACAGGCAACGTCGACAATACGATCAAGATCACGGGCACGCTTGACCACCCGAATGCCGTCGGCTACATCCACTTCTACCGCGGCAGCTACAACGGTATCCTGCTCTCGGGCATGGACGGCGACTACTTCATGGAGGACGGCTTCACGCGCCTGCAGGACTTCCACGTCTTCTCGCCGATGGTCGACATGGACCTCAACGGCACGGTCGACCGCAACTGGAACCTCGACATGGTCGCGAGCGTCCACGAGATCAACATGGAGCGCTTTGCAAACAAGTTCCCGTACCCGGTCAGCGGCAAGGGCACCTTCGCCGGCGAGATCGGCGGCACACTGATGGCCCCGACGTTCCACGGCATCCTGACGTCTCCCTCCATCACGCTCAACGACCAGACGATCACGGACATCCGCGGCATGGTCGATTACGAAGACAGCGTCGTCAGCGTCAGTCAGTTCGGCTTCCGCCAGGGCGGCGGCAGCTATCAGGCGGCGCTCTCCATCAACGTCGACACGCACGACGCGGATGGCACAATCAAGGTCCAGGACGGCGACATCAATGCCATCACGGCAATCGGCAACTTCAAGAACGACATCGTCACCGGCAAGCTCAGCAGCGACATCCAGGTCGGCGGCACATACGACAACCCGGAGCTCACCGTCATCGGCCGGCTGGACGCCGGCAAGATCTCTGGCTATGATGTCCACGATGTCAATATCAACCTCCACCTCCTGGACCACGTCATCTACATCGATAAGCTCATGGGCCAGCAGGGCACGGACGGCAGTTTCGAAGTGGGCGGCACGGTGACGATCGGCGGCCCGATTGCCGCACACTTCTCGGCGCAGAAACTCGCGCTCGGCATGTTCACGAAGTCGGCCGGCCTCGAGCGCAAGGTGCATGGCACGGCCGACATTGAGGCCGCGTTTGGCGGCACGACGGGCAATCCGTCTGCCGATGTCACGATCGCGGCCAACAACGGCGGCTTCCAGGGCTCGACCTTTGATGCGCTGGATGGCGAGTTCCACCTCAAGAATGGCCTCGTCGATGTCAAGAACTTTTCGGTGGAAAAGTCCATCAACGGCAAGGATTACATGGCTTCGGCCAAGGGCATCGTGCCTTTAAAGGCGCTCTTTGCCAATCGGGAAGAAGAGCTCAACGACTACGAGCGCATCAAGCTCACAGTCAGCCTCGACCAGGCCGACCTCTCCATCCTGCCGTTTGTCTCCGACCAGATTGACTGGGCGCTCGGCCCGACGAAGGGCAAGCTCGAGATCACGGGTACGCCGGCGCACCCGCTCGTCAAGGGCAGCGTCTCGCTGTCGGATGGTGCGGTCAAGTTCAAGCCGCTCACCGTGCCGGTCACGGGCATGACGGCGCAGGTCGACTTTAATGGCGACAGCATGACAGTCCGCGATTTTTCTGGTAAAATGGGCGAAGGTACGTATGCGGGGCAGGGCACGCTCAAGATGAACGGACTGACACCTGCTTCGTACGATTTCTCGCTGACGGCGGACAAGCTCGACATCGAGAGCGACTTCTTCAAGGGTCCTCTGAGCGGTCAGCTGCGCGTCAACAACGACAAGTTCTTTGGCTTGGAACTGCCGAAGATCTCGGGTCAGATCGACCTTGCGGACTGCACGATTTCTGTGCCGGCCATCCCCGACAGCGATGGCGAGCTGCCGGACATCATCCTCGACGCTGACGTCAATGTCGGCGACAGGGTCCATGCCTACAGCTCGTACCTCTACGACATGTACCTGACAGGGAATGTCCACTTCGGCGGCACGACGCGCCATCCGAAGACGTCGGGCTCGGTGTCGGTCAAGCGCGGCGGCACGATCAACTACCTCAAGACGGAGTTCAATGTCCGCGAGGGCACGGCCTACTTCAACCAGGTCGATTCGTTCCTGCCGAGCATCACGTTCCTGGCGGACACGCGCCTGACGCAGGCCAAGGTATTCCTCTCCATCACGGGCCCGCTCGACAACATGACGTTCACGCTGAAGTCGACGCCGGAGATGAGCCAGTCGGAGATCATCCGACTGCTGACGCTGCGCGACGCCTACAAGGCCGGACAGGCCAATCTCGACGCCGGCGACCTCCTGATCGTCGGCCTGCAGATGAGCTTCCTGTCGGAGGTCGAGGACGTCATGCGCAACATGCTCTGGCTCGACCGCTTCACGATTGCGCGCGGCAGCGGCTCTGCCTTTGACACGCACGACGAGGAGTCGAACAAGGCTATCGATGTCTATCACGTCGAGATGGGCAAGTACATCTCAGACAAGGTCATGTTCAAGTACACGCAGCAGATCGGTGGCGACGATACGCACCGCTTCGGCCTGCAGTACGACATGAACGACCGCTTCGGACTGTCGCTGGAGAAGGAAGCTCAGAAGTTCATTGTGGGCCTCGAAGCCCGCATCCATTTCTGATAGCAGTCCTCTGAGCAATGATCGCCGCAATGAGAGGAGGTGAGCCGCATGCAGCTCAGTGAGTACATGAAGGAACTGCGCAAGGTCAAGACACTCGACCGCGCGCAGGAAGCAAAGCTCTGGGCCGCGTTCAAGGAACGCGGCGACGAAGAGGCGCGCCAGCGACTCATCGAATCGTATCAGCCGCTCGTCTTCAAGCAGGCGGCGCCATTTGCGCAGCTCGACTGCGTGCTCGACCTCATCCAGGAGGGCACGGTCGGCCTCATCGAGGCCGCAGAGCGCTACGACCACACGCGCGGAGTAGCCTTCAGCCTGTTTGCCGTGCACCGCATACGCGGCCGCATGATGGATTTCCTGCGGCGCGAGGGACAGGTCGACGTCGCCTGCCTGGAGGAGAATCTCGAGGGCGGCAGCCTCAAGGAGAACCTCGTCGACACGGCGGCGTCGGTGCCGGAGCAGGCGGAGAGCCACGAGCTCGCGCGCCATCTCCACCAGGCGATGGCGCGGCTGCCGGACAAGGAGCGGGCTGTGCTCGAGGGCATGTACCTCTGCCGCGAGGACGCAGCGGGCATGGCCGATGCCCTGCACGTCAGCTCCTCGCACATCTACCGCCTGCAGAAGACGGGCATCCGCCGCATCCGCGGCATGCTCTCGCGTTTCATGCATTACTGGTGAAAGGCGAGCAATTGAGTGAAAATGGCCAGAAAACACTGGAAAACAGCAGATGGTCGCATGGCATCTGCGCATATCGCGCGATACGGCATGCCGATACGGAGTGACCGCCTCGGAGTATAGGAATAAGTCTTTGAAATCGGGCAGGGGGTGTGTCATGAAGGAACGGAATCAGAAACAGCGCCGTCACATCCGGGCGGCAAGGCAGTGGCTCGGGGAGGCGGAGCACTCACTCGCGGAGAACCACAGAGTCCGCGGTGAGCTCAAGGTCATGTTGGCCAAGGCAGAACTGGCCCGGGTGGAAGGCACGCCGGGCCATCGCTTTGTCAAGAAGTGGTCCATGCGCATCCTGCCGGCACTTGCGGCAATCTTCCTCGCGGGCGGCGGCTATGCGCTCTGGCAGGCGCAGCTGCCGCACAATGCAGCGGTGTCTGCCCCGGTGGAGACGGAGGCGCCTGAGCCTTCGCCCGCCCTGCCCGCAGAGACTGCCGACGAGCCGCCGCTGGCCCCAATCGAGATCCCCGAGCAGGCACAGCCGGCGGCAGCGCCCGCTCAGGCTGCTCCGGCGCCTTCGCCTGAGCCGGTACCTGCGCAGGCGACAGCGCCCTCGGAGGCGCAGCCGGCTGCGCCTCCGCGAGAGTCCGCACCGCGCGTCCCCGATGACGGGATGCAGAAATTGATGCAGACCGCAGGCAAGGCGCTGCGGAAATGATAGATATCCCCTCCGCATCAGGAAGGTATTGCATAGGAGGTTTGACCTTTGAAGAAACAGAACTACAGATCCCTCGCTTACGCTGTGGCAATTGCCGTCAGCTGTGCGGCTGTGCCGGGCACGTCCTGGGCAGCTGAGGCGCCTGCTGCAAGTGCGCAGCCCACGTATTCTTCCACGGCTCCGGCAGTTCCGGAAGCTGCCAATGTCAAGGCGGATGCCGCAGCTGCTCCGGCAGAGGAAAAGGCCGCTGAGACGAAAGATACTGCCGCTGACCATTCGGCTGCCGCACAGGCGGATGCCGCTGCGACGAGCACGGTGGACGAGCGCACGCAGAACTGGGCCAAGGTGCGCCCGCAGGAGACGGCCATCGCGGACAGCATGAAGAAGTACGAGGGGCAGACTGTCGTCGAGACGGTGTTTGACGGCACTTCTTCCCTGACGGAGGGCACGGCGAAGGCCGCCATCTCGATGAAGGCCGGTGACATGTTCACCGTCAAGGGCCTCGATGCCGACCGCGACAAGATCTACAACACGGGCTACTTCTACGACATCTACCCGAGCTTCGAGAAGGTGCCGGAGGGCGTCGTCGTCACGTACCACGTGCTGGAGAACCCGGTCTTGAAAGGCGTCAACCTCAGCGGCAACACGGTCGAGAGCACGGATGTGCTCCAGGGGCTCATCACCATGAAGACGGGCGAGATCCTCAACAGCCGCGAGCTCAACAAGGATGTCATGGCCATCCAGGAGCAGTACCGCCGCGACGGCTACATCCTCGCGAAGATCACGGACATGAACATCGACAAGAACGGCATCTTGAACCTCAAGGTCAACGAGGGCATCCTCGAGGGCTACAAGGTCAAGGGCAACACGAAGACGAAGGAGCGCGTCATCCTGCGCGAGATGCGCCAGAAGCCGGGCGAGCCGTTCAACTCGAAGCTCGCGCGCCGCAGCATGCAGCGCGTCTACAACCTCGGATTCTTCGAGGATGTCAACATCAAGATGAATCCGGGCGTCGACCCGAATGCCGTCGTCATGGAGCTCGATGTCACGGAGAAGCGTACGGGCTCGTTTGGCATCGGTGCCGGCTACTCGAGCGAGGACGGCGTCCTCGGCATGGTCTCGATCGGCGACACGAACTTCCGCGGCACGGGCGATGCGATCAGCCTGACGTATGAGAAGAGCGGCGACGACACGGATGCGCACGGCTACACCTTCTCCTACCGCCGCCCGTGGCTCGACAGCAAGGAGACGGTCGGCACGTTCCGCATCTACAACCGCACGTACGAGTACGACGATTACGACACGGACGGCGACCTCAAGGAGACGTACATGCGCAAGTATACCGGCGGAGAGCTGACGTTTGGCCGCCCTGTCACGGAGTACACGACGAACTACGTGACGCTGCGCAACCGCAAGGACTCGTATGTGCGCCATGTCGATGACGGCAATATGGGCGACCGCAGCCATGATACGAAGTGGCTCGACGACAACTTCGGCACGACGCGCAGCATCACGCTCGAGCACGTCACGGATACGCGCGACAATGTCTACAACCCGATGAGCGGCAGCCGCGTGAGCTTCTCGAGCGAGTTCGCCGGCTTTGGCGGCGACTTCGACTTCCAGAAGTACACGTTCGACGGCCAGCACTACATCCGCGCCGGCCGCTCGCAGGTCTTCGCGCTGCGCGGCCGCTACGGCGTTGGCACGGGCGACATCTCGGAGTTCAACCAGTACCGTATCGGCGGCCAGGGCTCGCTGCGCGGCTACCGTGAGGACCAGTTCCGCGGCGACCGCGAGTTCCTCGGCACGATCGAGTACCGCTTCCCCGTCGTGAAGAAGGTGCAGGGCGCCATCTTCACGGATTGGGGCGGTGCCTGGGACAGCGGCCTGACGCCCGATGACCTGCACGGCAGCATCGGTGTCGGCATCTCGCTGACGACGCCGATCGGTCCGCTGCGCTTCGACTACGGCTGGGGCGATGACGGCGGCCGCGTCCACTTCAGCGTCGGCAGCTCGTTCTGATGGGCGCGTGGCGAGAAGAGTTGCCTGAGAAAAGAAGGGATGCTTATTGACGATACAGCTTGGGCGGGGAGTCGTCGGGCAGGTATTCCTGGCCTGCCTCCTATCACTCGCCGCTATCGGCGTCTTTGCCTGCTCTGCGGCGCAGGCCGCCGGGCGGGTCGAGGCAGTGACGGCTCATGTCACTGCACCTGACGGCCTGCCGCCGCTCGTGCAGCAGCGCATGGAGACGAGCGTGCAGGTCATCTCTGAGCAGCTGTTGCTCGGCGATGACCTGCACGCCGCAGATGCTGCAGCGAAGAGCGAGATTATCCGCCAGGTCTTCGACAAGGTGCTTGTCGGCTATACTGTGCGCGATGTCAGTCTCCAGCTCGGCGATACGGCCGAGGTCACGGTCGAGCTCTCGCCGTGGGCCGACCAGATCCGCACGATCTCGGTCGAGACGCATGTCGAGGGCATGCCGCCTGAGGTGGAGCGCCTCGTGCGCGAGGACCTCGCGGATGTCAGCGCCGTCTTTTCGGATGCGCTCTACGGCCTGCCGGTCGCGGCGACCGACTGGACGAACGGCGTCCTCAAGCACCATCTCGAAGCTTATCTCGCGGAGCACCTGCCGGAGTTCCGCGGCGACTTCGAGGTCGAGACGGATGGCAGCGCGGCGGAAGTCAGCCTGACGGTCTACCCGCGCCTGCCCGTCGTCCGCACGGCGGACCTCTCGATGCGCTCGAGCACCATCCCGAACCTCACGCTGCTCAACCACCGCGAGCTCATGCAGGAGCAGGCCGATATGCTCGTCGGCGTGCCCGTCGCCTTTGCCGCGCGCCATCAGCACGACTTCGAGCACCTCTTCTCGGAGCGCCTCGACGCGCAGCGCGACTTCCGGGCGCTTCGCATGAAGACGGCCGTGACGATCGCGCCGCAAGAGCGCATGACGGTCATGAGCCGCTCGGACTCCTCGCGCTACCGCGCGCGGCTGACGGGCTGGGTCGACATGGGGCGCAAGGAGCGCAAGTATGAGCGCGAGGTGGACAGCCTGCGCATGAGGCTCCACGCCGGGTGCATGATGACGGCGCGCGACGAGCTCTTCGCGCAGGTCGATTTCATGCCGCAGAAGGTCGACTGGGGCTGGGCGATTGGCTATAACCACCGCATCGGCATGGGCACGCGGCCAGAGATCCGCTACGACATGCGCGAGAAGCGCTTCGTGTTCGGCGCCAGGCAGGCGCTCGCGCCGCGCTGGCAGCTCCGCTACGAATACCGCTTCACCGACCACCTCGGCGAGGCAGGGCTCCTCTATCAGGTCCACGATTTCCTCGGGATCGAGTACGTCCTCGACAAGACGCAGGGCTGGCTCCGCCTCATCGGGAATTTCTGAATGCTCCGCAGGGGAAATCCTTGTAGACCCCTGCGAAGTCTGCTATAATAAACGTGTTTCTTTGGAATCCAAGAAGGAGAAGATAAAATGGTTACATTACAGAAAAAACAGGTCAAGATCATCAGTGTCCTCATCGCACTCGTCTTTGTCGGTTCTGTTGTCGCCCTCGCCTTGACGCAGTCTGGCTCGGGTATCGCAAGCGCAGCAAGCTCGAATGTCGGCGTCGTCGACTACCGCCAGATCGCACAGCAGAGCTCGCAGCTCCAGGATATCCAGTCCCAGATGCAGAAAGAAGTCCAGGACGCCCAGAAGGAGTTTGAGGAGAAGTCCGCAAACATGAGCGACCAGGAGAAGAACGACTACTATCAGCAGACGCAGCAGCGCCTTGCCCAGAAGAATCAGGAACTCATGGAGCCGTTCCAGAAGAGCATCGAGGATTCCGTCAAGAGCGTAGCAGAGGCTAAGGGCTTGTCTGTCGTCCTCGAGAAGAGCTCGGTTGTCTACGGCGGCCAGGATATCACGCAGGATGTCATCAAAAAGCTCAGCAAGTAATCCTCTGAGGGTCATATGGAGCGTCGAGTACCGAGCGGATTTTACGCTCGGTACTACTTGTAAGGAGGGCAGGGCCGTTGGACAATCCCGATAGAACGCCAGAGAAGCCGGGCGCTGCTCCTGGAGGGAAGAGCCTCTGGCAGAAGAAGCGCAAGGAGATATTCATGGGCAGCGCCATTGCGCTCGGCCTCGTCTTCCTCGGGGCTTGGGGCATCCGCGCGCTGATGCCGGGGCATGAACCCGTCAAACAGACGGCGGCAGCGAGCATCGGCCTCGTCGACATGCAGAAAGTCATAGAGGCGCACCCCGATTACGAGAAGCTCGAGACGCTCCAGAAGGAGTACAAGAGCCTGGAGCTCTCGCTCAAGGACACAGAGAAGTTGCCCGAGATGAAGGTGGAGCCGCCGACTGTCGATGCAAAGCCGTTCGACGATTCCGTCTGGCAGAAGAATGCCCAGACCGTCATCGGCGGCCGCTCGGAACTCGAGCGCGAGGCCAAGAAGGTCGAGAAGGCGTACCGCGAGGCCCACGAGGCCGAGTATGAGAGCCGCCGCAAGGCTGTCGACGAGGATTACCAGAACGCGATCCTCAACCTCAACATCAAGATCGACAACCAGAAGGCCATGCATCACCCCTGGACGAAGCAGCAGGAGCTCGATGAGGAGAAGGCGGGCTGGGAGAACCAGCGCGAGCTTCTCAAGGAAGAGCGCGGCATGCGCCAGCAGGAGCTCGCCAAGGCCTGGGAGCGCGAGGTGAACGCCTACATGCAGTCCGTCATGGGGCCGAAGCTCGCCAAGTGGCGCGAGCAGGCCAAGACGGCGCTCGACCAGCAGAAGTCGGAATCTGTGCGCAAGCAGTCGGAAGTGCAGCAGCGCGACACCGCGGCGATGCAGCAGGAGATGCAGATGACGGCGGCCAAGCGGCTCCAGCAGCGCGCTCAGATCAAGGAGATGATGGCGCAGAAGGCCGAGGAGATCCAGGCACTCGACACGCACATCCGCAACGACATTGCGGGCAAGGCGGCCAAGATTGCCATCCTGCATCACTTCACGATGGTCCTCGCGAATCCCGCCGAGGATCTCGCGTTCAAGCTGCCCATGGACCTGCCCGCGAGCATGAAGCCGGAGCGCTTCATGCCCGTTGTCGGCAGTGACACCGAGGATGTCACGGACGAGCTCGTCAGCGAAGTCAGCACGTTAGAGAGCAAAGACGATGCGGACGGCTCGTCTGAGGATTCATAGATACCATCTTATCCATCACCCAACCAATCACAGAAAGAAGCGAATCACGATATGAAATTACGTAAGAAAACCGTAGGTCTTCTGGCAGCCGCCTTTGCTGCGACGATGCTCATGAGCGGCTGCGGCCAGGTCAAGATCGGCTACATCGAAGGTTCCCGCGTCATGCAGGAAGCGCCGCAGGTCAAGTCTCTCGTCGAAGAAGGCAACCAGAAGATCAACGAGGCCCGCGAGGAAGCGCAGCAGTCGCTGCAGGATAACCCGGACATGAGCCAGGAGGACGCGCAGAAGGCACAGGCCGATGCACAGCGCAAGATGGCCAGCCTGAATCAGTCGTACCAGATGCAGCTGCAGCAGAAGGTCAGCGCGGCCCTGCAGGACATTGCGAAGGAGAAGAAGCTTGATGTCGTCGTGGACAGCGAGAAGGAGCAGCCGACGGCTCTGATGGGCTGTGTCGATGTGACGGATGACGTCATTGCCAAGCTGCAGTAAGGATGTGATTTGACATGAAAAAGACCTTGCAGGAAATTGCAGAATACGTGGGCGGCCGCATCGTTGGCGATGCATCGATCGTCATCAGCGGCCTCGACAACATCGAGGGTGCCGGTGAGCATGATTTGACGTTTGCCGTCGATCCGCATATCGAGGAGGCCAAGACGTGCCGTGCGGCAGCCGTCATGCTGCCGGAGGGCGTCGCGGACTTCCCGAAGACGGCGCTCTACGTCGAGGAGCCGCGCGCAGCCTTTGCGCGCCTCCTCGAGCTCTTCACGCCGAAGCTCCAGTTCCCCACGGGCGTCAGCGAGCAGGCGCACATCGGCAAGGATGTCAAGCTCGGCAAGGATGTCGTCATCATGCCGTTCGCCGTCGTCGATGACCACGCTGTCATCGGGGACCGCGTGACGCTCTACCCGCACACCTACATCGGCCAGTACGCGGAGATCGAGGAGGACACGGTCATCTACTCGAGCGCGACGGTCCGCGAGCACTGCCACGTCGGCAAGCGCTGCGTCATCCACTGCTCCGCTGTCATCGGCTCGGACGGCTTCGGCTTCACGACGCACGAGGGCGTGCACACGAAGGTGCCGCAGGTCGGCAACGTCGTCCTCGAGGATGATGTCGAGATCGGCGCACACGATGGCATCGACCGCGCGGCCATGGGCTCGACGGTCATCGGCCACGGCACGAAGATCGACAACCTCGTGCACATCGGCCACAACTGCAAGATCGGGCCGAACTGCCTGATCGTCGCGCAGACGGGCATCTCGGGCTCGACGACGGTCGGCCACAACGTCACGTTCGGCGGCCAGGTCGGCACGGTCGGCCACATCAATATCGGGGCCAACTCGGTCTACGCCGCGCGCTCGGGCATCATCGGCGATATGCCGGAGGGTGTCTTCTGCGCCGGCTTCCCGGTCCAGAGCCATGCGGAGTGGCTGCGCATGCAGGCTTCGATGAAGCACCTGCCGGAGATGTACAAGAAGTTCCGCCAGCTCGAGAAGAAGCTGGCCAAGTATGAGTCGAAATAACGCATCGTGCGCGAAGAAAGCCTTTCCGGGACAGGGAAGGCTTTCTTGCTGAAAGAGGGGAAAAGGATGTTGTCATACTATCTGTTGAAGGCGGCGAGCAAGATCTGCTGCCTGCTGCCGCGCGGAGCCTGTGAGACCATCGGCCGGGCCCTGGGCGCCTTTGCCTGGATTTTCGTGCCGAAGCGCCGCAAGAAGCTCGCGAAGGACCAGATCATGATGTGCCTCGGCGTCGGCGAGCAGGAGGCGGAGCGCCTCGCAAAGGCGAGCAGCGTCCGCTTCGGCCCGATGCTCATGGAGGTCCTGCGCTTCCCTGTCATCCGCAAGCACATCGCGGACTATGTGCGCATCGAGGGCCTCGACAAGCTCGAGCGCGGCCTCGCTCTCGGCAAGGGCTGCATTATCGCAGCGGCGCACAGCGGCAACTGGGAACTCATGGGCGGCGCCTTCGCGCAGGCCGGCATCCCGCTCGTCGGCGTCGCGATGAAGCAGAAGTCGACGGGTGCCGACCGCTTCATCAACGAGTATCGCACGCTCATCGGCATGCACATCACCTACAAGACGGGCGTGCGCGAGATGTTCGCGATGCTGCAGAAGGGCTGGGCCATCGGCCTCATCATGGACCAGGACACGAACCGCCGCAGCGGCATCGTGCTTGACTTCTTCGGCAAGCCGACGAACTGTGTGCCGGGGGCTGCCTCGATGGCGCGCTTCCAGGGCGTGCCGATCTTCCCAGCCTTCATGCACCGCGACGAGCACGGCTTCCACACACTGATCGTGCAGGACCCCGTCTTTGTCGAGAAGACGAAGGACAAGCGCGAGGACATCCGCAGGACGACGCAGGTCCTGACGAAGTGCATCGAGGACCATGTGCGCCGCTACCCGGAGGAATGGTTCTGGCTGCACGACCGCTGGAAGTCCATGCGGGAAGAATACTGACCTGCATCGTGACTTGCATCGCAGACAATTGTTTTGTACAATATAAAGAGGCACATTACGGCAGGAGGTATGATTTTGCAGAAACAGAGAACATTGAAGACGGAAATCTCTTATACGGGCATCGGGCTGCATTCCGGCCGTGAGGTCCATGCGACGCTGAAGCCGGCACCGGAGGACACGGGCATTGTCTTCGTGCGCACGGACCTTCCGGGGGCACCGCAGATCCACGCGAAGGCGGAGAATGTCACGTCGACGCTGCGCGCGACGACGGTGGAGGAGGACGGCCACAAGGTATTCACGATCGAGCACCTCATGAGCGCCTTCCACGCGCACCGCATCGACAATGCCTATGTCGAGCTCGACTCGGAAGAGCCCCCGGTGGCTGACGGTGCCTCGCTTGTCTTCTTCGAGCTCATGGCAAAGGCCGGCATCGTGGAACAGGCGAAGGACCGCAAGGAGATCGTCATCGACAAGGTCTACCGCATCGACGACGAGAAGACGGGCCGCTTCGTCATGGTCCTGCCGTACGACGGCTTCCGTGTGAGCTTCACATCCCTGAACCCGCACAAGCTGATCGGTGTCCAGTACGAGGATTTCCACATCGATGAGGCGGTCTACCACAAGGAGATCGCCCCGGCCCGCACGATCGCCTACGAGAAGGAGATCCAGGCGCTGCGCGAGATGGGCCTCGGCCTCGGCGGCTCGCTCGAGAACGTCATCGTCTACAACGATGAAGGCTGGCTCAATCCGCTCCACTTCGAGGATGAGCTCGTGCGCCACAAGATCCTCGACGTCATCGGTGACCTGCGCCTCGCCGGCATCATCCGCGGCCATGTGATCGCCGCGGCATCGGGCCATGCGCTCAACACGCAGCTGGCGAAGGAGATTGCCGCTGCCTATGCAGGCCGCTGATCGATACAGCTTGACCATATCTAAGTAGTCAATATTCAATAGGAAGAGGGAGAAATCATGGAATTAGATATCAACGAGATCCAGAAGATCCTGCCGCATCGCCCGCCGATGCTGCTCGTCGACCGCATCATCGAGCTCGAGCCGTTCAAGTCGGCGACGGGCATCAAGAATGTCACGATGAATGAGCCGCACTTCTTGGGCCACTTCCCGGGCCACCCGATCATGCCGGGCGTCCTGATCCTCGAGGCGATGGCACAGGTCGGCGGCGTCGCCATGCTCTATCCAGAAGAGCACCGCGGCAAGATCGCGCTGTTCGGCGGCATGGAGCACGTCAAGTTCAAGCGCCAGGTCGTGCCGGGCGACCAGCTCGTCACGAAGGCACAGCTCGTGCGCACGCGCGGTGACTTCGGCCTGCTCCACTGCGATGGCTATGTCGACGGCGAACTCGCTGCTTCGGCAGATTTCAAGTTTGCATTGAAAAAGGGCGTAGATCTTTGATTTCTGCCTCTATCAATTGCCTAAACGTATGTAGTCTTTGTTCAACTCGAAAAACGCCCAGATTTGCAGTCAAATGAGATACAGGAATGATGAGGGTATTCAGGAGTATATAGAAAAGGACAGAGCAAACTGGCCGGTCAGGACCGGCATTGGAGGAAGGTTAAGGAGTTGGAGCAGATGAATACGGACAACAAGGTCACTGCAAATATACACACAACAGCTGTGGTCGCGCCAGGTGCAAAGATCGCAGAGAATGTCGAGATCGGGCCTTACTCGGTCATCGGCGAGAATGTCGAGATCGGCGAGGGCACGAAGATCGGCCCGCACGTCGTCATCCACGGCTGGACCCAGATCGGCAGGGACTGCCGCATCTTCCAGGGAGCGTCCATCGGCGAGGAGCCGCAGGACCTCAAGTTCCGCGGGGAGAAGAGCTACACGGTCATCGGCGACCGCACGACGATCCGCGAGGGTGCGACGATTCACCGCGCGACGGGTGAGGGTGAGGAGACGCGCGTCGGCAACGACTGTCTGCTCATGGCGCTCACGCATGTCGCGCACAACTGCGTCGTCGGCAACCACGTCATCATGTCGAACCTCGCGAGCCTCGCGGGCCACGCTGTCGTCGAGGACCGCGCTGTCATTGGCGGCATGGCTGGTGTCCACCAGTTCGTCAAGATCGGCCGCAATGCGATGGTCGGAGGCATGTCAAAGCTCACGCAGGATGTCGTGCCGTACACGATCGTCGATGGCCAGCCGGCCAAGGTTGTCGGCCTCAACGCCGTCGGCATCTCGCGCGCCGGCATCCAGTTAGAGGCGCGCCGCAACATCAAGAAGGCATACAAGCTGCTCTATCGCTCGGGCCTGAGCTTGCAGCAGGCAATCGCCGTCATCGAGCAGGAAGTCGATTCCTGCGAAGAGGTCGAGCATTTCCTGCGCTTCCTGCGCAATGCAGAGCGCGGCATCTGCCGCGAGCGCAGAGAGCGCGACTGAAAGCGCTCAGGACTGAGATGAGGGAGTAGGAATTTCGGGGGAATCGTTATGGAAAGAATCGGATTGCTGGCCGGCGCCGGCAAACTGCCAGTTGAGTGTGCGAAGGCGGCAAAGCTCCTCGGTTATGAGGTCTATGCCGTCGCTCTGCTGCCGGAGACGGACGCAGAGCTCAAGGAATGCACGGCGGACTGCCAGTCCATCAGCATCGCGCATCTCGATGCCGTGCTGAACTATCTCAAGGAACACCAGGTCAGCAAGGTCACGATGATCGGCAAGGTCACGAAGGAGCTGCTGTTCTCGGGCAAGGTGCAGCCGGACGCTCGCATGCTGAAGCTCATCATGGAGCTGCCGGACCGCAAGGACGACACGATCATGATGATGTTCGTGCGGGAACTCGCCAAGGCTGGCATCCAGGCCTTTGACCAGACGGCGCTCATACGCCGCCTGATGCCGCACCGCGGCGTCATCACGAAGCGCGAGCCGACGGCTGAGGAACGCAAGGACATGGAGTTCGGCTTCCGCATGGCCAAGGAGATCGGCCGCCTCGATGTCGGCCAGACGGCCGTCGTCAAGAACATGGCCGTCATGGCGCTCGAGGCCATCGAGGGCACGGATGCCTGCATCCACCGCGGCGGTCAGCTCGCGCGCGGCGGCGCAGTCGTTGCCAAGGTCGCCAAGCCGCAGCAGGATGACCGCTTCGATGTGCCGACTGTCGGACTCGCGACCATCCAGAGCATGGTGGATGTCGGGGCGACGGCTCTGGCAATCGAGGCCGACAAGACGCTCCTCGTCGAGCGTGAGGAGATGCTCGCACTGGCAGAGGCCAATAACATAACGATTGCAGCCATCTAAGTGTGTGATTGTGAGACGCGGCGGAACCAGGAATGCTGGTATCCTCGCGTCTTTTCGGCTTTTCTTATGGGTGTGGGACTGAGGAGGTTTGTGGATGAAGATCATGATGTCAGCCGGCGAGGTGTCGGGCGACCTGCACGGGGAGCGCCTCGCGCGCGCCGTGCTCGAGCAGACACCCGATACCGAGCTCATCGGCTTTGGCGGAGCGCGCATGGAGCGCGCGGGCGTGAAGCTCTTCCGCAATTTCGCGGACTACAATGTCATGGGCGTCTGGGAGGTCATCAAGAACCTCAGGCGCATCCTCAGGCTCCTCGACGACCTGACGGCGTACATGGAGGAGGAGCGCCCGGACCTCCTCGTCCTCATCGATTACCCGGACTTCAACTGGCGCCTCGCGAAGCGCGCCAAGAAGCTCGGCATCCCCGTCTTCTCGTACATCCCGCCGTCGGCCTGGGCCTGGCGCAAGGGCCGCGCGAAGAAGTGCGCGGCGCTCGCCGACACCTTCGTCGCGATCTTCCCGCACGAGCTGCCCGTCTACGAGGCAGCCGGCGCCAACATCTCGTTCCTCGGGAACCCGCTTGTCGATACGGTCAAGGCAGAGATCCCCGAGGCGGAGGCGCGCGCATTCTTTGGCATCGCGCCGGGTGACCACGCCGTGCTCCTGATGCCGGGCAGCCGCCGCCAGGAGATTACGATGCTGCTGCCCGCCATGCTCGAGGCGGCGAAACTGCTCGCGGCCAAGCGCCCCGGGACGAAATTCTTCCTGCCTGTCGCGGCCGCCTCGTATGAGCCGCTCATCGAGCAGCTCGTGGCAGAGCACGGCGCAGAAGTCCAGCTCACGCACGAGAACCGCTATGCGCTCATGGGGCTTGCGGATGTGGCGGCAGCGGCCTCGGGCACGGTCGTCATGGAGGCAGCCCTCATGGGCCTGCCGTGCGTCTCGCTCTACCGGCTCGCGCTGCTCAACTACATGATCGGGCGCATGCTCGTCCACGTCGACCACTTCACTCTGCCGAACATCCTGCTCGGCGAGACGATCCAGCCGGAGCTCCTGCAGGACGAAGTGGAGCCGCACCGCATCGCCCGCGAGCTCTTGCGCCTTTACCGCGGCGAGAGCGCCAGGGAGAAGACATGCGCAAAGCTGATCGAGGCCTGCAAGCGGCTCGGCCCGCCGGGCGCTGCGGGCCGCGTGGCGGCGAAGATACTCGAGGCGGCACACGACAAACGACATTCAGGAGAATAACATGAAGAATTACAAGCGGCTGCTCCAATACATGCGGCCATATGTCAAGCAGCTCATACTGGCCATCTTCTGCATCATCATGGCGGCGGCGGCCAACCTTTACCTGCCCTGGATCATCAAGGACATGATCGATAAGGTGCTGGCCGAGAAGGACATGGTGATGCTCAACATCATCTGCGTCGGCATCATCGTCGTCTTCCTCCTGCGCGGCATCTTCTTCTACGGGCAGTCGTACCTCGTCTCGTTCATCGGCCAGAAGGTCATCATCGATGTGCGCGAGGTCATGTTCCGCAAGTTCCAGCGCATGCCGATGGCCTACTTCGACCGCCATCAGACGGGCGAGGTCATGAGCTACATCACGAACGATGTCGCGGCTATCCAGTCGGCACTCGTCGACCAGCTCATCGAGATGGTCACGGAGGGATCCATCCTCATCGGCTCGCTCGTCATGATGATCGTGCTCGACTGGAAGCTCTCCATCCTGACGCTCGTCATCATCCCGCTCGTCGGCCAGGCCATGAAGATCTTCGGGCGCAAGATCAAGCGCAACGGAACGGTCATCCAGGAGCGCATGGCCGACATCACCTCGCTCCTGCAGGAGAGCGTCTCGTCTATCCGCGTCGTCAAGTCGTTCGTGCGCGAGAACTACGAGATCAAGCGCTTCTGCCGCCAGAATGAGCTCAACTTCCAGGCGGCGATGAAGAACGTCCAGCTCACGAGCCTCTTGACGCCGTCCGTCGAGTTTCTCGCGGCCATCTCGGTCACGGTCATCATCTGGTTCGGCGGCTACGAGGTCGTCAACGGCGAGATGACGGCCGGTGCACTCGTTGCCTTCCTGACGTACGCTGTCAACCTCGCAAACCCGGTCAAGCGCCTCTCGCGCGTCTACGGCAACCTGCAGCGCGCGATGGCCGCCGTCGACCGCGTCTTCGCCGTCATCGACCTCAAGGAGACGATCGCGGACAAGCCGGACGCCAAGGAACTGCCGAAGGTCAAGGGTCACGTCACCTTCGACCACGTCTCCTTTGAGTACAAGAAGGGCGTGCCGGCGCTGTCGGATGTCAGCCTTGAGGTGAAGCCCGGCCAGATGATCGCCTTTGTCGGGCCGAGCGGCGCCGGCAAGTCGACGATCGCCAACCTGATCCCGCGCTTCTACGAGGTCACGTCGGGCAGCATTTCCATCGACGGCTTTGACATCCGCGATGTCACCGTCGCGTCGCTGCGCGGTCAGATCGGCATCGTGCCGCAGGAGACAATGCTCTTTTCGACGACCGTGCGCGAGAACATCCGCTACGGCCGCCTCGATGCGACGGACGAGGAAGTCGAGCAGGCGGCGAAGGCGGCCAATGCCGACGGCTTCATCCGCGAACTGCCGAACGGCTACGACACGAAAATCGGCGAGCGCGGCCTCAACCTCTCGGGCGGCCAGCGCCAGCGCATGGCCATCGCGCGCGCCATCCTCAAGAACCCGCAGATCCTGATCCTCGACGAGGCGACGTCGGCGCTCGACACGGAGAGCGAGAAGATCGTGCAGGCGGCCCTCGACAAGCTCATGGTCGGCCGCACTTCCTTCGTCATCGCGCACCGCCTCTCGACGATCTTCAACGCCGACCAGATCTACGTCATCGACAACGGTCACATCAAGGAGCACGGCACTCACGAGGAACTGCTCAAGATGGGTGGCCTCTACAGTTATCTCTACAATATCCAGTTCAACAAGAAAAACGCGTAAGAAAGGGAAGAGGATATGCAACTACTCTATAATATAGCGGCCATCATCATCGTGATCCTGATCATCCCGATGTTCATGGTCCGCTCGGTGCGTGAGAAAGGCTTTGTCGAGCGCATCCGGCAGAGCCTGGGCTTCTTCCCCGAACACGCTCTCGACAAGGTGGAGAAGAAGGACTGCATCTGGGTTCATGCGGCCTCTGTCGGCGAGATCGTCGCGACGAGTCCGCTCATCAAGGAGTTCCGCAAGGAGTTCCCGAAGAGCCCCATCCTCGTCTCTGTCGTCACGACGAGCGGCTACGAGATGGCCAACCGCATCATCAAGGATGCCGATGCGATCATCTACTTCCCGCTCGACCTGCCGTGGCTGGCCGGCCACGTGCTGCGGCGCATCCGCCCGCGCGTCTTCCTGCCGGTCGAGACGGAGCTCTGGCCGAACTTCCTGCGCACGGCGCGCAAGATCCACGTGCCGGTCATGATGGTCAACGGCCGCATCAGTGACAAGAGCGTCAAGCAGTACAAGCACCTGCACAGCCTGCTGCGCAACATGATCGGGACGGTCAAGCTCTTCGCGATGCAGTCGCCTATCGATGCGGAGTACATCATGCGCCTCGGCGCACCGCAGGAGCTCGTGACTGTCACGGGCAACACGAAGTTCGACCAGACGTACACCGATGTCAGTCCCGAGGAGAAGCAGAAGATCATCGAGGAAATGGGCCTTTCCAAGAACGATGGCATCTTCCTCGCCGGCTCGACGCACCGTGGCGAGGAGGAGGCCGTGCTGCAGGCATTCAAGGCCGTGCGCGAGACGCATCCGCACGCACGCCTCGTCATCGCGCCGCGCGAGCTCCTGCGCACGATGGAGGTCGTCCACCTCTGCCGCAAGGCAGGCTTTTCGGTCACGACGCGCACGAAGCTCCAGAACGAAGCGCCGCAGGATGAGGACATCGTCATCCTCGACACGATCGGTGAGCTCGGCAAGGTCTACAGCATCGGCGATGTCGTCTTCGTCGGCGGCAGCCTCGTGCCGCACGGCGGGCACAATATCCTCGAGCCGGCCGCGCACGGCAAAGCCATCATCGTCGGCTCGCACATGTTCAACTTCAAGGACACCTACGCGCTCTTCAAGAACCGCGACGCTTGCCTGACCGTGAAGAACGGCGAGGAACTTGCGAAGCAGGTCACGCGCCTCTTCGACGAGCCGGAGCACCGCCACCGCATGGAGGAAGAGACGCGCGCCATCGTGCGCGAGAACAAGGGCGCTTCGCGCAAGTCGGCCATCCTGCTCCACCAGATGCTCGAGAGCTATGAGAGCAGTCCCGAGAACCGCCATCACGTGCGCTCTACCCAGAAGATCACGAACTTCCAGACCTATTTCATCGACCTTGTCCATAGTAAAGAGGTGGATGGGCTCTTCCCGCACCTCATCATGGGCATCCTCTACATCTTCTCGCTGATCTACGGCCTGCTCGTCAACATCAAGCTGGCCGGCTACAAGTACGGCATTTTCCAGAAACAGAAGCTCGACTGCTTCGTCATCAGCCTCGGCAACGTGACGGTCGGCGGCACGGGCAAGACGCCGACGGCGCAGCGCCTCGCGCGTGACATCCGCGACATGGGCTACCGCGTCGTCATCCTCAACCGCGGCTACCGCGCCAAGTGGCACGGGGAGGTCGGCATCGTCTCCGACGGCAAGCGCCTGCACATGGATGCGGCGGAGGCCGGCGATGAGGCGTACATGCTCGCCAAGCACCTGCCGGAAGTCCCCGTGCTCATCGGCGCGGAGCGCGCCAAGACGGGCCGCTACGCGATGGAGCACTTCGGGGCGGAGGTAGCCATCCTCGACGACGGCTACCAGCATTGGCAACTCGAGCGCGATCTCGACATCCTGCTCGTCGATGCCGTCAACGTCTTCGGCAACGGCTACATCCTGCCGCGCGGCACCTTGCGCGAGCCAATCTCGCACATCAGCCGCGCCGACATCTGCCTGATGACGAAGGTCGACCAGGCGGCGGCCGGCTCCTGCGACTACATCCGCGAGACGGTGCACCGCTACAATCCGGAGGCGCGCATCGTTGAGAGCATCCATCAGCCGCGCTGCTTCATCCCGCTGACGGAGTGGTACGTCAACATCGCGAGCCAAGGCATCGACATCGCGCAGATGCGCGGCAAGCGCATCATGGCCGTCTCGGCCATCGGCAACCCCGCCTCCTTCGAGCAGACGCTTTCCGACCTCGGTGCGGTGATCATCGAGAGCCTGCGCTATCCGGACCATCACGACTACGCGATGTCCGAGATGACGGACATCTTCCAGCAGGCCGAGAATGCCGGCGCGGAGGCCATCGTCATCACGGAGAAGGATGCCGTCAAGATCCCGGCGGATGTGGCCCGCGAGAAGTGGTCCATCCCGATCTACGTCATCTGCGTGGAAGTCAACTTCCAGAAGGGCAGCGAAGGCCTCGCGAATCTCTTGAAGAAGCGCCTGGCCGAGCGCCTTGGCCACTGATCTCTGCTTGTGCACTAGAAGAAAGGACAGGAAACCCATGAATGTTCTCTGTGTCATCCCGGCGCGCTACGCATCGACGCGCCTGCCCGGCAAGCCGCTCAAGGACATTGCCGGCAAACCCATGATCTGCCGCGTCTACGAGCGCGCCGCCAAGGCTTCGCGCGTCGCGGCAGCCATCGTCGCTACGGACGACAGCCGCATCTACGACGCTGTCCTGCAGCATGGCGGCAAAGCCGTCATGACGCGCAAGGATCATCCGACGGGCACGGACCGCCTCGCCGAAGTCGCCGAGAAGTACCAGGACGTCGACCTCATCATCAACGTTCAGGGCGACGAGCCGCTCATCGAGCCTAAGCTCATTGACGAGCTGGCCGCTGCCTTTGACGGGGACGCGGACCTGCAGATGGCGACGGTCTGCACCGAGATCACGGATGAGTCCGAGCAGCAGAATCCCAACAACGTCAAGGTCGTCATGGACAAGCAGGGCTATGCGCTCTACTTCTCGCGCTCGCTGCTGCCGTACCCGCGTCACGAGGGCACGCCCGTCTACAAGCACATCGGCATCTACGCCTACAAGCGTGACTTCTTGCTCGCGTATGCCAAGATGGCGGAGACGCCCTTGGAGCACGCGGAGAGCCTCGAGCAGCTGCGCGCCCTCGAGAACGGCTATCGCATCAAGGTCATCAAGACGCCGTACCGCTTTGTCGGCGTCGACACGACTGAGGACCTCGAGAAGGTCAACGCGATCTACCGCCAGATGCAGGGATAAGCACGGCCCGCATCGAATCCTTATGGATGACGGTCGAATAGAGATAGAGAAGAGATAGAATAGAAAGTGGAAGGTGAAACGCATGAATAAGGTCAAGGTTGGAAAATTCATGATCGGTGAGGGAGAGCCCCTCGCACTGCTCGCAGGTCCCTGTGTCCTTGAGGGCATGGACCGCTGCCTGCTGATCGGGCGCACGATCAAGGAAATCTGCGGCCGTCTCGGCATCAACTACGTATTCAAGGCTTCGTTCGATAAGGCAAACCGCTCCTCGTATCACAGCTTCCGCGGCCCGGGTCTTAAGAAGGGCCTCGAGATGCTGCAGGAGATCAAGGAGACGCTCGGCGTGCCCATCGTGACCGATATCCACGAGACGACGCAGGCGGAGCCTGTCGCCAAGGTGGCCGACATCCTGCAGATCCCGGCATTCCTCTGCCGGCAGACGGATCTTTTGCACGCCGCTGCCCAGACGGGCCGCGTCGTCAACGTCAAGAAGGGCCAGTTCCTCGCCCCGGAGGACATGCGCAATGTCGTCGACAAGCTGCACGAGTGCGGCTGCGAGCAGATGCTCCTGACGGAGCGCGGTGCTTCCTTTGGCTATCACAACCTCGTCGTCGACATGCGCAGCCTGCCGATCATGCGCAGCCTCGGCTACCCTGTCGTCTTTGACGGCACGCACAGCGTCCAGCTGCCGGGCGGCAATGGCACGACATCTTCCGGCAACCGCGAGTACGTCGAGTACCTCGTGCGCGCGGCCGCAGGTGCCGGCATCGACGCGCTCTTCCTCGAGGTCCACGACAACCCGGAGGAAGCGCTGTCGGACGGCGCCAACATGGTCTACCTCGACAAGCTCGAGGGCCTGCTGACGGATGCCCTGGCCATCCACAAGATTGTCCATCGCCAGGCATGAGGAGGAAATAGCGTGAGCAAGATTAAAGAGACAGCAATCGAGACATTGGACATCGAGGGCAAGGCGGTCCTCGCGCTCAAGGACCGTATCGGCGATGAGTTCGTCGCCGTTGTCAACTGCATCCTCAACTGCCCGGCACGCGTCGTCGTCACGGGCATGGGCAAATCGGGCCATGTCGGCCGCAAGATCGCGGCGACGCTCGCGAGCACCGGCACGCCCGCCTTCTTCCTGCACCCGGCCGAGGCGTTCCACGGTGATCTCGGCATGGTGACGGAGAACGACGTCGTCATCGCCATCTCCAACAGCGGCGAGTCGACGGAGATCGTCAACATCCTGCCGATCATCCGCCGCATCGGCGCGACGATCGTCGCGATGTGCGGCCGCCGCGAGTCGCAGCTCGGCAAGTTCAGCGACCACTTCATCGACATCAGTGTCGAGCGCGAAGCGTGCCCTCTGGGGCTCGCGCCGACGGCCAGCACGACGGCGACGCTCGCCATGGGCGATGCCATCGCCATGGCCCTGATGGCGGAGCGCAACTTCACGAGCCAGGATTTTGCGATGTTCCATCCGGGCGGAGCGCTCGGACGCCGCCTGCTGCTGAAGGTCGAGAACGTCATGCACACGGGCAAGGACAATCCGCTGATCCACTGCGGCAAGACGGTCAAGGACGCGCTGTTCGTCATGACGGACAAGGGACTCGGCGCCGTCTCGGTTGTCGACGATTCGGGCAAATTCGTCGGGCTCATCACCGACGGCATCATCCGCCGCGCTCTCGCGAAGGACTACAAGTTCCTCGATGAGGCTGTGGAGAAGATTATGTTCACGGAGCCGCTGACGATCGCACCGCAGCAGATGGCGGCCGCCGCGCTCTCTGTCATGGAGAAGCACAAGCCGCGCCCTGTCACGGTCCTGCCGGTCATCGACGAGAAGGGCGCACCAGTCGGCATCGTCCACTTGACCGACCTCCTGCGCCAGGGAGTAGTCTGATATGGAATTTCAAGAAGACGCGCTGGAGCGCGCAAAACGAGTCAAGCTCATCATCTTCGACGTCGACGGTGTCCTGACGGACGGCGGCATCTACATCGGAGCTGATGGCGAGCTCTTCAAGCCCTTCTTCTGCCGCGACGGCCTGGGCATCACGCTCGCGCACCGCGCGGGCCTGAAGACGGCCATCATCACGGGGCGCCAGTCGGAGCACCTCCGCTACCGCGCCAAGGAGCTGCACATCACCGAGGTCTACCAGGGCAATCTCGATAAGCGCGAGGCCTACAGAGACCTCAAGGCGAAGCTGGGTCTCGCGGACGAGGAGATCGCGTACTTCGGCGACGACCTCGTCGACCTGCCCATCATGGGGCAGGTCGGTTTCCCCGCAGCTGTCGGCGACGCCGTGCAGGAAGTGCGCGAGGCCGCCGTCCTGCAGTCGGACTATCCGGGTGGGCACGGTGCCGTGCGCCAGCTCATCGAGTTCATCCTCAAGGCGCAGGGCAAGTGGCAGGGCCTAGTTGCAGGCTTCCAGGCGAAGACGAGCATGGACGGCCTTGCCCAGTGAGTATGCGAAGACGAAGACATAAGACAGAAGGCATTGGAGGCATTTTTTCATGCAGTATAAACTCGTGATGTTCTTGAGCAAAGTGGCCTGCCACACGCCATACCGGCTGCTGATGGCCGTCGGCTGGGTGCTCGGCAATCTCTACTATCTCCTGATCAAGAAGGAGCGCGAACGCGCCGTATCGCAGATGATGCCGGCGCTCGGCATCGAGGAGCCGGAAGCCCGCCATCTCGTGCGGCTGTCCTTCATCAACCTTGCCCGCAATGTCTTGGAAATCCTCTACATGCCGCATCTGAGCGAGAAGAATTTCGGCGAGTACATCGAGATCGACCATCTTGAGCGGCTGACGGACGCGCTGGCAGAGGGCCACGGCGTCGCCATCGTCACGGGCCACATCGGCACGTGGGAGTGGCTGTCGGCCGCCTTCACATTGAACGGCCTGCCGGTCACGGCCATCGCCAAGCCGCAGCCGAACATGCAGTACACGTACGCGCTCAACGACCTGCGCAAGACAATCCACGTTGAGATCTTCTCGCGCGGCACGAGCGAGCTCATCGCGGCGGCACGCGCTTTGAAGAGCGGCAAGATCCTCGGCTTCCTCGTCGATCAGGATGCCGGCCCGGGCGGCGCCTTCCTGCCGTTCCTCGGCCGCATCGCGGCGACGCCGATGGGCCCAGCTGTATTCGCGCGCAAGTTCAATTCGCCCGTCGTGCCGGCCTTCATCCTGCGCCAGCCGAACGGCAAGCATAAGGTCGTCGTCGGCGAGGTCATGCGCTATGAGGACACGGGCGACACGGACAAGGATCTCTTCGACTTCACCGCCCGCATGACGAAGGTCGTCGAGCAGATCATCCGCGACAATCCGACACAGTGGCTCTGGTTCCAGAAGCGCTGGAACACGAAGCCTGAGCAGCAGAAGACGGGCAAGCATCACACGGTAAGGGGGCAGGACGAGCAGAAATGAATGGCAAGCAGAAGACATTGGTCGCACTCGGCATCCTGTTCTTTGCCTGCGTGGTCATCTGGGCCGTGCGGACGGTGCCGGAGACGCCGAAGATCGACCATTCCGGTGACGATCAGCCGCGCATCATGTCGTACGACAACAATACGATCAGCGAAGAGAAGGACGGCGTCAAGATCTGGGACCTCACGGCGGACCACATCGATGTCGACATTGACTCGCGCAATGCAGAGCTGACAGGCCTGACGGGCCACTTCTACCAGAAAGATGGCCGCTCGGCTGAGGTCAAGGCTGACCACGGCTCGTACGACAATGAGACGAAGGACATCAAGATCGACGGCAACGTCCAGATCACGACGAGCGACGGCGCGGAGCTGACGAGCGATGAGCTCTTATGGACAGCAGAGCAGGGCATGCTCTCGGCCATCGGCCAGGCGAAGGTGTCGAATGACACGATCCGTGCCTGGGGCGAGCGCATCGACAGTACGGACGGCTTCAACAAGATCAAGATCTCCGGCAAGGCACACATCGAGAAACTCATGGAGGGGGCAGAACAGAAATGAAGAACAAGAAAATGAAGGGCATGCTCGCAGCAGTCGCAGCCATCCTGTCCCTGTACATGGGCACGCTCTACGCAGCAGAGGGAGTGTCGGCATCGCTCGATGCCGACACGCTCGAATACGACATGCGCACGGGCGAGGCCACGGCGACGGGCTACGTGCTCCTGACGCGCGGCGACTCGCACGTCACGGGCAATCGCGCGACCTACAACTCGAAGACGCAGGCCGCGACGGTCGAGGGCAATGTCATCGCCGTCTATCAGGGCACGCGTCTGACCTGCGACTATTTGATGTCGGACGGCCAGGAGCACATGATGGCCCAGGGCAATGTCCGCGGCTCGCGCGACGACAAGACGTTCTCCGGTGAGCAGGTCGACTATTTCCCGCAGCAGAATGACTACATCGTCATCGACCGCGGCGGCCAGCTCACGAGCGGTGACGACACGTTCACGGCGGACCGCATCTACGGCTGGCTCAAGGACGAGCACTACATCGGCGAGGGCAATGCGCATGTCGTGAGCCCGTCGCGCGCGATGGAGGCCGGCGGCGACCAGATGGACTACTACGGCAAGGAGCAGGGCAAGGCCGTCATCACGGGCAATGCCTGGGCCGTACAGGAAAATAACACGATGCGCAGCAACCGCATGACGATTTATCTTGCCGACGACGGGTCAGCTAAGGTAAAATAAGGCAATAAAGGTAAATAAAGGTACAAGAGAAGATAGAGCGATGAGCGAGGATGCTGCGGCGCCTGGCTGCAGTATGTTGGAGGGCACGATTTTGCATATCGAGGCAAGGAATCTGGTAAAGACATTCAAGAAGCGCACGGTCGTCGACCGCGTTTCCCTGCGCGTGGACAAGGGGGAGATCGTCGGCCTGCTCGGGCCGAACGGCGCGGGCAAGACGACGACGTTCTACATGATCGTCGGACTTGAGCGCCCGACGTCCGGCGAGGTGTTCCTCTCGGACATCAACATCACGGATGAGCCGATGTACCACCGGGCCGCGCTCGGCATCAGCTACCTCACGCAGGAGGCCTCGATCTTCCGCAAGCTCACGGTCGAGGAGAACATCATGGCCATCCTCGAGACGACGAAGCTCTCGAAGGCCGAGCAGAAGGACAAGTTCGAGGAACTGCTCGAGGAGTTCCACATCGGCCACGTGCGCGAGCGCAAGGGCACGGAGCTTTCAGGCGGCGAGCGCCGCCGTGTGGAAATCGCGCGCTGCCTGGCGCTCGAGCCGCAGTTCATCCTGCTCGACGAGCCGTTCGCCGGCGTCGACCCGCTGGCCGTCGCCGACATCCAGGAGATCGTCCAGTACCTCAAGGAACGTGGCATGGGCATCCTGATCACCGACCACAACGTCCGCGAGACGCTGCAGATCGTCGACCGTGCCTACATCCTCAATAGCGGCAAGATCCTCTTGGAGGGCGACAGCCAGACGATCGCGAACAGCCCGGTCGCCAAGAAGTTCTACCTCGGCGATAATTTCACACTGTAACGGGGAGTCAGCAAATGCACATCAGAATCTTAGACAAATACATATTCCGGGAGGTCTTCAAGGCCTTCATCTTCGGCATCTGCGCATTCTCTGCTGTCTTCATCGGTTCGGGTACGCTCTTCAAGATCGCCAAGTACATCACAGACTACGGCGCATCTCTTTCGGCCGTCATCAAGATCTTCATCTTCGGCCTGCCGTCGGTCATCATGTGGACGTTCCCAATGTCCATGCTGTTAGCGACGCTCTTGACGTTCGGGCGCCTCTCGAGCTCGAGCGAGATCACGGCGATGAAGTCGTGCGGCATCGGCTTTTACCGCATCGCGGCACCGGCCGTGCTCATGGGCCTCATCGTCAGCATCTGCGCAATCGCCTTCAACGAGTACGTCGTGCCGTGGGCCAACACGGCCTACCGCAACGTGCTCTACTACGAGATCCAGGGCAACAACGGCATGAAGTCGCAGGAGCACATCATCCTCAAGGATATCCAGGACGGCAAGATCCAGCGCCTTGTCTACGCGCGCCGCTATGACGGCGACACGCAGACCTTGCAGGGCGTGACCATGCAGGACTTCAATGAAGATGGCAAGGTCAGCCACGTCGAGAATGCGGAGTACGCTGAGTACAGCATGAACAAGTGGATCATGCACAACGGCATGCTCTACGACATCTCGGAGGGCCAGAGTGAGCACAGCATGCGCTTTGACACGCAGGTCCTGCCCATCAAGGCCAACCCGAAGCAGATCGTGCGCGAGCAGAAGGATCCAGAGGAGCTCACGATGAAGGAGCTGCGCGCGCAAATCAACATCATGAAGACGCAGTACGTCGACACCAACAAGCTCGAGGCTGAGCTCTACCAGCGCATCACCGTGCCGATGGCCAGCCTGATCTTCGCCCTCATCGGCGTGCCGCTCGGGCTGCAGCCGACGCGCAACAGTTCGTCGGCGGGTTTCGCGATGAGCGTCATCATCATCTTCTTCTACTACGCGCTGATGACGATGGGCAATGCCCTCGCGCGCAGCGGCGCCGTCGCGCCGATGCTCGCCGTCTGGATCCCGAACATCGTCGGACTCATCGCGGGCTTCATCCTCATACGCAGGGCTTCGCGCTGACCCAAAGCGCATCATCAAGCTCCAAGATCAAGGAAAGGTGGTAAATACAGGATGTATGGTGTCCTACTCATCGTTGTACTCATCATCACGGGCGGAGCCATCGCCTTCATCGGCGACCGCCTGGGCTCGAAGGTGGGCAAGAAGAAGCTGTCGATCTTTGGCCTGCGCCCGCGGCATACATCCATCATCGTGACAATCTTCACGGGGGTATGCATCACGACCCTGACCTTCGGCGTCATGGCGGCTGCTTCGCAGAATGTGCGCACGGCGCTCTTCGGCATGGAGAAGCTCAACCAGAAGATGAAGACGACGCAGGCAAGCCTCAACCAGGCCACAGAGGACCTGCAGGCGGCACAGCAGCAGCAGCAGGAAGCGAACGACGCGCTCGACCAGTCGCGCAAGGATGTCGAGACGCTCAAGGCACAGCAGCAGGAGCTCGAGGCAGAGTCGCAGCGCCTGCAGGAGGGCAACCGCCTCCTGGAGCTCGCAAAGGCTGAACTCATGCAGCGCAACGACGCGCTCGTCGCGCAGAACGACCAGCTCGGGCAGCAGAACAGCTCACTTTCTTCTGCCAACACCGCACTGCAGGGCCAGAATTCGCTGCTGACCGGCAAGAATGAGGAGCTCACGGGCAAGAACGCGAGCCTGACGGCCGATAACAAGGACCTCGAGACGCGCAACCAGGATCTGCGCAACGGACTCTTGACGATCCGCGAGGGCGACATCGTCTTCCGCGCCGGCGAGGTCATCGCGAGCGGCGTCATCCGCGGCAACCGCCCGGCAGCCGAGGTCGACAAGGACCTCCAGTCGCTCGCACAGCTTGCGAGCCGTAATGTCTCGTCGCGCCTTGGCCGCAATGTCTCCGACAAGGACGTCTGGATCTACAAGCCGGAGTACAATTCGGCCGTACAGGCCATCGCGAGCAGTCCGCAGGACATGGTCGTGCGCATCGTGGCGGCCGGCAACCTCGTGCGCGGCGAGGAAGTGCGCGCCTCGCTCGAGCTCTACAAGAACAGCATCATCTACAAGGACCGCGAGTTCATCCTCGCGCGTCCAATCGCGCTCAAGGGCGCCGGCAGCGGTGGCGCTGAGCAGGCTGTCATGAGCTTCCTCAAGGAGGTCAATGCGGCGGCATCGGCCAAGGGTATCCTGCCCGATCCGATCCGCGGCTCCATCGGCGTCATGGACGGCGCGCAGTTCTACGAGGTCGTCAACGCCATCAACGGCATGCACGGCACGGTCGTGCTCTCCGCCTACGCCAAGGGCGATACGGACGCGCTCGGACCGCTGCGCCTGATCATCAAGGAAGAACAGATGCCAGATCAGCCGTGAAGATAAGCAGGGCTCTGCAAGGCCGACAGCCTGTGCAGGGCCCCTTTTGCTGTCCGGCGCACAGTCGAGGCAGCAAGAGCAGAGAGAATCAAGAAAGGAAATGCACCGTGGATACTGTAGATACGATAGACACCATGGAACGGGAACGGATCGCGGCACTCGATCCCGGACGCGAGAAGTGCGGCTTTGCTGTGCTCACGCTGGACGGCAGCGTCCTCCTGCAGCGCGTCATCGAGACGGCGAAGCTCGAGCAGGAAGTCAGGGCGGCGCAGCAGTCGTACGGCTTCTCTGTGCTTGTCGAGGGCAATGGCACGACGAGCCGCGAGGCGCGCGCGCGCCTCAAGGAGGCCCTGCCAGACCTTCGCATAGAGGTTATCGACGAGTACCGGACGACGGACCTCGCCAAGAAGGCGTACTGGAAGGCCAAGCCGCCGCGCGGTTGGAGGCGGCTGCTGCCGGTGACCATGCAGGTACCGCCAGAGCCCGTCGACGACTTCGTCGCCGTCATCCTCGCATCACGCTATATAGAAAGCATCAAACAAAAAGGAGACTACCATCATGAATGAGAAACAGCATCGTCCCGACTGGACGGAATACTTCCTCGACATCGCCAAGGCCGTCGGCCGCCGCGCGACCTGCCTGCGACGCCGTTACGGCGCAATCATCGTCAAGGACAAGATCATCATCAGCACGGGCTACAATGGCGCGCCGCGCGGTGAGGCCAACTGCATCGATACGGGCAACTGCGAGCGCGAGCGCCTCCACGTGCCGAAGGGGCAGAACTACGAGCTCTGCGTCGCTGTCCATGCCGAGCAGAATGCCATCATCAACGCCGATTCCGCCGCGATGGAGGGCGCGACGATCTACATCGTCGGCGTCAATGCCGACGGCAGCCTCGCGTCGGGCAAGCCGTGCCTGCTTTGCCGCCGCATGCTGCGCAATGCGAAGCTTGCCAGGGTTGTCTACTACGAGACGGATGGCAGCATCGTGAGCTGCCGCCCCGACGAGATCCACGACTGACAAATGATTGACAGTGTCATGGCCTTGCGTTAAAATAGGTTTGTTATAATGGATGGCACTCTGGATGCCCTGCGGCATCGCAGGAGTGCAGCTGTGTATTCGAGAAAAAGGAGTGCGCTTGTATGCCAGTCTATATGTTGGCGTTCATCATCGCTGCCGGTGTGGCACTGCTGGTGACGCCTGGTGTCATCTGCCTTGCGGGGAAGACGGGAGCCATGGATGCCCCGGATGCGAGAAAGGTCCACAAGAAGCCAATCCCGCGCATCGGCGGCATCGGCATCTACGTCGCCTTCATGGTGGCAATCCTCAGCGTCCTGGCGTTCACCGAGGTTTCGCCGGAGGTGCTCTATGAGATTATTGGCCTCCTGGTCGGCGGCTCGATCATCTTCATCGTCGGCCTCATCGACGACTACGTCAACCTGCCGGCCAAGGTGAAGCTCTTGGGCCAGATCATCGCGGCCTGCGTGCTCGTCTTTGCATTTGATGTCCGCATCGATTTCATCACGGACCCGTTCGGCGACTACATCTACCTCGAGTTTCTCGCCATCCCGGCGACGATCTTCTGGCTCGTCGGCCTGACGAATACGGTCAACCTCATCGACGGCCTCGACGGTCTCGCCGCAGGCGTCTCGACGATCGCGTCCATCACGATCTTCCTCGTGGCACTGCAGCAGGGCATCATCCTCGTCGCCGTGCTGACGGCCGCGCTTGCCGGCGCAGCGTTCGGCTTCCTGTACTACAACTTCAATCCGGCTAAGATCTTCATGGGCGATTCGGGCAGCCAGTTCCTCGGCTTCATGCTCGCGGGCATCTCGGTCATCGGCGCCGTCAAGAGCGCCGCGACGATCGCGCTGATCGTGCCGATCCTGGCGCTCGGCCTGCCAATCCTCGACACGACGTTCGCCATCGTGCGCCGCTACCGCGGCGGCGTGCCGATCTTCAAGCCGGATAAGGGACATCTCCATCACCGTCTGCTCGATCTCGGTTTCTCGCAGCGCCAGGCCGTCCTGCTGATGTACGTCATCAGCGCGCTCTTGGGTCTCAGCGCTGTGGCCCTGACGGAAGTCAGCAGCCAGATCGCCATCGCGATTGTCTGCGTCGTTGTGGCCGTCGTGCTCTTCGGCGCCAAGAAACTCGGGATCTTCCATATGAAGGATTCTGCACACCAGCACTGAAAAGAGGAGGTCTTGCAGTGGAAAAGAAGAAGATCAAGGTCATGACGGTCTTCGGCACGCGCCCGGAGGCAATCAAGATGGCACCAATCGTGCTCGAGCTCCAGAAGCATCCGGACACCATTGAGCCGGTCGTGGCCGTCACGGCACAGCATCGCGAGATGCTCGATCAGGTACTCAATCTCTTCCAGATCAAACCGGACCATGATCTCAACATCATGGCGGCCGGCCAGACACTTTTTGACATCACGACGCGCGCCATGATGGGCCTCGATAAGGTCCTGACGGAGGAGAAGCCGGACATCGTGCTCGTCCACGGCGACACGACGACGACATTCGCCGGCGCACTCGCTGCCTATTACCATCAGACGGCCGTCGGCCACGTCGAGGCGGGCCTGCGTACCCACAACAAGTACTCGCCGTTCCCCGAGGAGATGAACCGCCGCCTGACAGGCTGCATCGCCGACCTCAACTTTGCGCCGACGAGCACGTCGGAGGCCAATCTGCTCGCAGAGAATGTGCCGCCCGAGTCCATCTTCGTCACGGGCAACACAGTCATCGATGCGTTGCACCACACGGTGCGCGATGACTTTGACTTTCAGGAGGAATCCCTCAAGGACGTCGACTTCCAGAACAAGCGCATCATCCTCGTCACGACGCACCGCCGCGAGAACCTCGGCGAGCCGATGCGCCATGTCTACAAGGCGCTCAAGCAGCTGACGGAGGAGTTCGACGACGTCGAGGTCGTCTTCCCGGTCCACAAGAACCCGAAGGTCCGCGAAGTCGTCAACGAAGAGCTCGGCGGACTCGCGAAGGTCCACCTCATCGATCCGCTCGACTATGAGCCGTTCGCCAACCTCATGCACAAGGCGCATCTGATTCTCACGGATTCGGGCGGCGTCCAGGAGGAGGCACCGGCGCTCGGCAAGCCGGTCCTCGTGCTGCGCGATACGACGGAGCGCCCGGAGGCAGTCGATGCCGGTACGGTCAAGCTCATCGGCACGGACCGCGAGCGCGTCTACGAAGAGGCGAAGAAGCTCTTGACGGACGAGGCGGAGTACAGCCGCATGGCTGAATCGGTCAATCCGTACGGCGACGGCAAGGCAGCCGCGCGCATCATCCAGGCCATTCTCTACCACTACGGACTGGCAGACGGCCGGCCGGATGTCTTTGAAGGCTGAAAGATAGAAGCCCTCCCTATGGGAGGGCTTTTTTGGTACAAGTGTACCATAAATCTGATTTTGCAGTACGATGAAATTCTTTTATGTTCCTGTCGGTTTTTATCGAATCCGTAAGGTGCATGGTAAAATGAAAAGAGGGATTCAAATGGACGAGAAAAACAAGGACACGACACATGAGATGCTGCGCACGGGCCTGCGCCAGGCCATCAAGGCATTCGCCGTCCTCAGCGGCGTCGGCATTTACCTCGTCGTCTTCGTCGGCATCTGCCTGTTCCTCGGGAATCTGGCGGACACATATCTCTTAGGCGGCGGTTATGCAGGCAAGCTCACGGGCATCCTCGTCGGCTTCCCCGGCGCCTTCTACACACTGTTCCGTCAGCTCAAGCAGAACGGGATTGTCTGAGGGAAGTCAGGCATCTACTGTCGCAATCGCAAGACTTTTTTGTTTGGTGAAAAAAAGCTTGCCATCTGGGTGCCTATCGCATATAATAGTCATTGCGATAAATCAATAGGAAACAATACCAATGATTTATCATACTATAAATGCTTCTTATCGATATTGTCCGTGATAATAGAAAACGTCGATGCTTTCTTTTTGCAGATGGCAGGATTCTTGTCACGCATGTCGAATTCAAAGAAGAAAGAGGAGACCTTGGCTTCCTCGCATCCACATGATATTCATCAAAGACGGCGCCTGCCGTCGTCAGAGGAGGAATATGAAACAGATTTTATCGGTCTTCATGAAGCGCCTCGCGATTGCCCTTGTGGCTATGGCGCTGATGATCGGCAGCCTTCTGCTCGCGAGAGGAGAGGGGCAGTTCATCGGCGCACTGCTGCTCGGTTATTTTGCGGCGCTGGTATTTGTCTGGAACATGGCCTGGCGCCTCTGGCGCCTGACGTACATGCAGAGTGGCGGCAAGAGGCAGATGCTCTGGGGCATGGTGCTCCGGATGCTCGTGCTCTTCCTCGTCCTGCTCGTCGTGGTGACGATCTCCATACCGGTATTCCTCGTCACGGCGCTCGGTTTTCTCGTCTGTTATGGACTCGCCCTGTTCCTGCTGATCCACATGAACCTCGGTAAAAAATAATTTGGGTTTTACCTAGGAGGGAGGTATAGGTTATGCATGAAATTGGTGTTCGCGAAGTAGTGCATTTCGCCGGGTTGACATTCAACTGGGAGACCCTTTGCATGACTTGGCTCACGATGGCGATCGTCATCCTGATCTCATGGCTGGCAACGCGGAACCTCAAGATGATTCCGACGGGCTGGCAGAATGTGGTGGAGATCCTCGTCTCGTGGCTCGACACGCAGGTGAGCTCCATGATGGGCAAGCGGGGACTGTTCCTGGCGCCGTTCATCATGTCGCTGTTCATGTTCCTGCTGACGTCAAACTGGCTGGGACTCATCCCGACGTTGTCTTCGCCGACGAATGACTTGAACACCACCTTGGGGCTGGCGCTGCTCGTCGTCGTACTGATACACGTACTGGGTGTCCACATGAAGGGCGGTCATTATATCGCGCATTTCTTCAAGCCGACGCCGGTATTTGTCATCATCAACGCGATCGAAGAGATTGCCAAGCCAATCACGCTGTCGTTCCGTCTATTCGGCAACATCCTGGCAGGTGAGATCTTGATCATCATCCTGCTCAAGCTGGTGCCGATCTGGATGCCGATCCCGTCAGTCATCTGGCTGGCATTCAGTATCTTTGTCGGCGGAGTTCAGGCGTTCATCTTCACGATGCTGTCGATGGCTTACCTTGCGAATGCAGTCAAGGAAGATGAAGAAGAGTCGTGATGTCTGTCGCATGGTGTAAAAAAGCATTGTTCATTCCGTATTCTGTTTTTAATTGTTGAATCAAGGAGGATCTTTTCATGGAAAACGCAATCATGGTCGCAGCAGCTCTCGTAGGTGCAGGTCTTTGCATGGGTTTGGCTGCAGTCGGCGCTGGCCTCGGTGATGGTCTTGTCACGAGCCGCTTTATCGAAGGTATCACGCGTCAGCCGGAAGCACAGAGCAAGCTCTTCATGAATACGCTGATTTCCGTCGGCCTCATCGAGTCCATGGCAATCATCGCAACGGTCGTTGCCCTGATCATGCTCTATGCCAACCCGTTCATCAAATAATTCCATTTTGATGAAGAACGTAAAAGGGGGGCATAGCAATTGATAGATATCAATGCCACATTGATCGCTCAGATCTTGAACTTCTTGATCTTGGCTGGTCTCCTTCGCGCTGTTGCCTATAAGCCGGTCGTGCGGATGCTCAAGGCACGCCAGGACCGCATCCAGGAGAGCCTTGACAAGGCGGATGCGGATGCCGAGGAAGCTGACAAGCTCCTGGCTGAGTACAAGGCGAAGCTCGCAGAGGCCAATGTCAAGGCCGAGAACATCGTCCTGATGGCAGAGAAGCGTGCAGGTGAGGAGCGCGAGGCAAAGCGCGCGGAGGTGAAGCGCGAGATCGAGCAGATGCGCAAGGCCGCAAAGGCAGAGATCGACCGCGAGCGCGAGCATGCAATCGAGCAGCTGCGTACCGAGATGATTACGCTGTCCATGGCAGCTGCCGGCAAGATCGTTGCCAAGAACATGGACAAGTCTGAGAACGAAGCGCTGATCTCGGATTTCGTCAAACAACTCGACAAGGACAAGATTGGTGATCTGCCATGCTAAACTTACAGCTTGTACGGAAATACGCCAAGGCGATCTTCGAGATTGCGCAGGAAGAGGACAAGCTCGTGGAGTATGGCGATGAACTCAAGGCCGCGCGCAAGGGCATCGCGTCCGTGCCGCAGGCAATGGAGTTCTTCTCCAATCCGCAGATCGATCCGAAACTCAAGAAGGAGCTCTTGCAGAAATGCTTCAAGAAAGAGCTCTCGAAGAACGTGTACCACTTCCTGCTGTTGCTGGTCGACAAGCACCGCTTCGTGCTGTTCCCGGCAATAGTGGACGAGTACCGCGCACTCTCGAATGAAGCCAGAGGCATCCTGATCGCAGACGTGACGACCGTCGCGCCTGCCTCGAAGAAACAGCAGAAGGCCATTGCCGACAGATTGGAGCAGGTAACGGGCAAGAAGGTGGAGCTCCGCCTCCACGAGGACAAGTCCCTTATCGGCGGTGTCGTCGTCAAGATCGGCGACCGCCGCATCGATGGCAGTGTCGCTGGCCGTCTCGAGATGATGAAGAGAAAATTACTGGCTAACGAGTGATGAAACTGGGGTGACAGCGAAGTTATGAAAATGAATCCGGAAGAAATAACGGCCATCATCAAGGACCAGATCAAGAACTATGATGTGGACCTCAATGTTGATGATGTTGGTTCCGTTATCGAGATCGGTGACGGCATCGCGCATATCCATGGCCTTGATAAGGCTATGGCGGGCGAGCTGCTCGATTTCGGCAATGATATTTATGGTCTGGTCCTGAACCTTGAGCAGGACAACGTCGGTGCCGTTATCTTAGGCGGCGAGACGAAAATCAAAGAGGGCTCGCAGGTCAAGCGTACAGGCCGCATCATGCAGGTCCCTGTCGGCGAGGCCATGATCGGCCGCGTCGTCGATGCTCTCGGCCGTCCAATTGACGGCAAGGGCAAGATCGAGACGACGGAGACGCGTCCGGTCGAGTACCCGGCACCGGGCATCGCAGACCGCAAGCCGGTCAAGGAGCCGCTGCAGACGGGCATCAAGGCCATCGACGCCCTCGTACCGATCGGCCGCGGCCAGCGCGAGCTCATCATCGGTGACCGCGGCATCGGCAAGACGGCCATCGCCATCGACACGATCCTCAACCAGCACGACCAGAACTGCATCTGCGTCTACGTCGCCATCGGCCAGAAGGCCTCGACGGTCGCGCGCGTCGTCAAGACGCTCGAAGAGCGCGGCGCCATGGACTACACGATTGTCGTCGCTGCTACGGCTGCTGACAGCTCGCCGCTGCAGTATCTCGCACCGTATGCCGGTGTCGCTATGGCTGAGCACTTCATGTATCAGGGCAAGGCCTGCCTCTGCGTCTACGATGACCTCACGAAGCACGCAGCTGCTTACCGCGCCATGTCCCTGCTGCTCCGCAGACCGCCAGGACGTGAAGCATATCCGGGCGATGTCTTCTACTTGCATTCCCGCCTGCTCGAGCGCGCAGCGAAGCTCAACGATGAGCTCGGCGGCGGCTCCATCACGGCTCTGCCGATCATCGAGACGCAGGCCGGCGACCTCTCGGCCTACATCCCGACGAACGTCATCTCCATCACGGACGGCCAGATCATGCTCGAGACGGACTCCTTCTATTCTGGTATCCGCCCGGCCATCAACGTCGGCCTCTCCGTATCGCGTGTCGGCGGCTCGGCTCAGATCAAGGCCATGAAGCAGGTAGCAGGTACCCTGCGCCTCGACCTCGCGCAGTACCGCGAGCTTGCAGCGTTCTCGCAGTTCGCCTCGGACCTCGACAAGGAGACGAAGGCACAGCTCGACCGCGGTATCCGCATGGTCGAGACGCTGAAGCAGGCGCAGTACAGCCCGCTGCTCGTCCAGGAACAGGTCATGGTCATCTACACGGCCGCCAAGGGCTATCTCGTTGATATCCCGGTCGAGAAGGTCGTCGAGTTCCAGACGGACTTCCTGAAGTTCATGCGCACGCAGCATCCGGAAGTCGCACAGAAGATCATTGACCAGAAGAAACTCGATGATGCTCTGGAGACGGAGCTCAAGAACGCGATCGTGGAGTTCAAGGAAACTGTACCGTATAAAATGGCGTAAGGCGAGGTGATTCTTTTTGGCTAGTTTACAGGATATTCGCCATCGCATCAAGAGCGTAAAGAGTACCAAGCAGATCACGAGTGCCATGAACATGGTCGCTACGAGCCGTCTGCGCCATGCCAAAGAGGCTGCAACCGTGAACCGTCCCTATGCACAGAAGGTCAGCGAGGTCGTCCACGCCATCGCCAAGAATGCAGGCATGGACTTTTCGCACCCATTGCTCGAGAAGCACGAGGATGGCAGGAAGCTCGTCTTCCTGATCACCTCGGACAAGGGACTGGCAGGTGCGTATTCGTCGAATGCCTGCAAGGCGGCAGAGGCCCTCATCGAGAAAGCGGACGATACGGACTTCGTCATCGTCGGCCGCAAGGGCGTGGGCCACTTCAAGACCCGCGGCCACAAGGTCATCAAGGAGTTCATCGGCATCAGCGAGCACCCGTCTTCTGAGGCGGCGCGGGACATCGCTCTCGAGCTCATCCAGCTCTACAAGACGGGCGAGTACCGCGAGATCGACATGGTCTACACGAAGTTCGTCTCGGCCATCAGCTGCGAGCCGAAATCGGGGGCGCTGCTCCCGTTCGCCCCGCTGAAGGCAGAGGACCAGGACGACCTGAACGTCGAGTACATCTATGAACCAGATGCCGCTACGGTGCTCGGTTTCATGCTGCCGCAGTATCTCTTCACGGTCGTTTATGCAGCGCTTCTGCAGTCGGCAGCCAGCGAGCTCTCCTCGCGCATGAACGCGATGAGCAACGCGACGGACAACGCAGAAGACCTCATGGATAAACTCAATCTGCATTACAACAAGGTACGTCAGGCTGGCATTACCCGTGAGATCACTGAGATTGTCGGCGGCGCCGAAGCCCTTAAGTGAGGGCATATAAGGAGGTTTACCATTGGCAAAAGGTAAAGTCGTACAGGTCATCGGACCTGTCGTAGATATTGAATTCCCGGCGGGCGAGCTGCCGGCAATCCTCAATGCCGTCACCATCAAGGGCAAGACGAGCATTGACATCGACCTCGTCGTCGAGGTCATGCAGCATCTTGGCGATAGCGTCACGCGCTGCATCGCCATGAGCTCGACGGACGGTCTGACGCGCGGCATGGAAGCAGTCGACACGGGCAACCCGATCATGGTCCCGGTCGGCACGGAATGCCTCGGCCGCGTCTTCAACGTACTCGGTCAGACGGTTGACCACAACCCGGCTCCTGTCGGCAACAAGGAGTCCTGGCCGATCCATCGCCCGGCTCCGAAGTTCGACGAGCAGGAGACGAGCGCGCAGGTCCTCGAGACGGGCATCAAGGTCGTCGACCTCATCGCTCCGTACTCCAAGGGCGGCAAGACGGGCCTCTTCGGCGGTGCAGGCGTCGGCAAGACGGTCCTCATCATGGAGCTCATCCACAACATCGCGACGGAGCACGGCGGTTACTCCGTCTTCGCCGGCGTCGGCGAGCGCACCCGTGAGGGCAACGACCTCTGGGGCGAGATGACTGAGTCGGGCGTCATCGACAAGACGGCACTCGTCTACGGCCAGATGAACGAGCCGCCAGGAGCACGTATGCGCGTCGCCCTGACGGGCCTGACGATGGCAGAGTACTTCCGCGATGTCCAGCATCAGGACGTGCTGCTCTTCATCGACAACATCTTCCGCTTCATCCAGGCTGGTTCTGAGGTTTCGGCACTGCTCGGCCGCATGCCGTCGGCCGTCGGTTATCAGCCGACGCTGTCCACGGATATCGGTGCTCTGCAGGAGCGCATCACCTCGACGAAGAATGGTTCCATCACGTCGGTCCAGGCAGTCTATGTCCCGGCCGATGACCTGACGGACCCGGCACCGGCTGGTACGTTCACGCACCTCGATGCCACGACGGTCCTCTCGCGTCAGATCGCCGAGCTCGGCATCTACCCGGCCGTCGATCCGCTCGATTCGACGAGCCGTATCCTCAACGCCGAAGTCCTCGGCGAGGAGCATTACGAAGTTGCCCGCGGTGTCCAGGCTGTGCTCCAGAAGTACAAGGAGCTCCAGGACATCATCGCCATCCTCGGCATGGAAGAGCTCTCCGATGAGGATAAGCTGACTGTCTCGCGTGCGCGCAAGATCCAGCGTTTCCTCTCGCAGCCGTTCTTCGTCGCAGAGGTGTTCACGGGTTCGCCGGGCAAGTACGTACCGCTCAAGGAGACGGTGCGCGGCTTCAAGGAGATCCTCGAGGGCAAGTACGATGACTTGCCGGAGAATGCCTTCTATATGGTCGGCACGATCGATGAGGCAGTGGAGAAAGCACGGAAGATCAAAGAAGAGGAGGGATAATCGATGGCGACTATCAAGCTGGAGATTGTCTCACCGGATAAAGTGGTCTACGAGAATGACATCAGCATGCTGATTGTCCGCTCGACGGGCGGCGAGCTCGGCATCCTGCCGCACCATGCCCCGCTCGTCGCGGGTCTCGTGCCGCATGTCATGCGCATCCGCCTCGGCGCAGACCGCGATGAGCAGCTCATCGCGGTTGCGGGCGGCTTCATGGAAGTCACGCCGGAGAAGATCACGGTCCTCGCGACGGCTGCTGAGCGGCCAATCGACATCGACATCAACCGCGCGAAGGAGGCCATGGCCCGCGCCAAGGCCCGCATCGCCGCCTTCCATCAGGGCACGCCTGAGGGCAAGGACGTCGATATCGACCGCGCCGAACTCGCACTACGCCGCTCGATTGCACGTCTGCGCGCACTCGGCTCGCAATTCGAAGAATAAGGATTGACGCGAAAGTCCTGCAGCACTGCTGCGGGGCTTTTCTTTTTTCTAGCTGTGCCCAGATTTATGATATAATGAGAGATATCATGCTAGAAAGGGCGTTATTTTATGGAATTATTGGATATCAATACGCTGGCCTTCCTCGTCTTCTTTGGCTTCATGGCGGCCTTCATCGACTCGGTTGTCGGCGGTGGCGGGCTCATCTCAATCCCTGCATTGATGTGGACGGGGCTGCCGCCTCTCACGGTGCTCGGCACCAACAAGGTCGCGGCCGTCATGGGGGCCTTCACGAGCTTCGTGACGTTCGTACGTTCCGGCAAGGTCGACGGCTGGCTCATCCGCCGGCTCTTTCCGATCTCCCTGATCGGCTCTGGTGTCGGCGTCGTGACGGTGCGCCTGATCCCGTCGGAGTTCTTGCGGCCGCTCGTCGTCGTCATGCTGGTTCTCGTGTTGATCTACAGCATCTGCAAGAAGGACTGGGGCAAGGAGTCGACGTATCAGGGCATGAGCGCAAAGCTGCTCGCGCTCTCGTGTCTCGTGGCCTTCACCTTCGGCTTCTACGACGGCTTCTTCGGTCCGGGCACGGGCTCCTTCCTGCTCTTCGCTTTCCTGATGGTCGGCTTCGACTTCCTCGGCGCGGCGGCCAATGCGCGCGCGCTGAACTTTGCGAGCAATATCTCGGCAGCTGTCCTATTCAGCTACTTCGGCATCGTCGATTTCGCACACGCCATTCCGATGGGCCTCGCGATGATCGTCGGTGCCTGGTGCGGTGCGCGTGTGGCGCTCTCGAAGGGCGCGGGCTATGTGCGGCCGCTCTTCATCGTCATGACGACGGTGCTCATCGGCAAGCAGCTCTTCGAGCTCTTCAAGTGAGTGCGGCCTTGCTTTTCTTTGCCGTTGACCTTACAATAGAGTAGTATTTATCTTTTGAAACCACAGTGAAGGGTGATTGACATGAGTATTTTCTCGCGTTTCCTGCCGAAGAAGAAACCGGTAGAGATCAAGAATAATATCCCGAAGGAGAAGGCGAATATCCGCAAGGCGTTCGGCATCTACTGCCACAGCCATCACGGCACGTCGGGCGACAAGCTCTGCCCGAAGTGCACGGCACTCCTGGCGACGGTCATGACGAAGATGAACCGCTGCCCGTACGGCATCACGAAGCCGATCTGCGACCGCTGCGAGCGCCCGTGCTTCGGCGCGAAGCAGACGCAGGAGTTCCTCAAGATCATGGACTCGACGAGCAAGCGCATGTTCCTGCGCCATCCGATGATGAGCGTCAAGCACAAGCTGGCGAGTATGGGCGTCGACTACGCGAAGTACCAGCAGCAGAAGAAGCTCGACGACAAGGTCAAGGCGAAGGAGAAGGCTGCGAAGGAGCGTGCCAAGGAGCGCAAGGGCAAGAAATGAACCGTTCAACACTCAGGAAGGTATCGAATCTCCTCGTCGTCGTGCTCGTCGGACTGGCATTCTGCGCAAAGGTAGAGGATAGCGGCTTGGAGGCTCTCTTCGGCAAGAATGACATCGCTATCGTCATCGGCGCGGTGGTCCTCTTCCTGGCCATCCTGTTCGCGCGGCGACAGAAAAAACGATAACGATAAGGATGCAGTCTGTGGATAACTTGACGTTTTTTGGCGTAGTTATCCACATTTTTATGCACATTTTTAACAGAGACGGTGGATAAGTGATCGAAAGGGGAAAGAATGACATGGAGCAGCACAGAGATAATATCCTGCGGGCACCGATTGCCGAGGCCATGCGTGCCTATGCGGCGGACGGCGCGCGTGCCTATCACACGCCGGGCCACAAGCAGGGGCTCGGCGCGCATCCTCTCTTGAAGGCGCTCGTGACGGAGGAAGGTCTTCGCGAGGAAGTCTCGCTGATGGAAGAGCTCGACGACCTGCACGAGCCGACGATGTGCATCAAGGAGGCGCAGGAGATGGCGGCCGCGCTCTACGGCGCCGACCAGGCGTACTTCATGATCAACGGCACGACGGGGGCAATCCACACGATGCTCATGGGCGCGCTGCGCCCCGGCGATGCGGTGCTCGTGCCGCGCAATGCGCACCGCTCGATGATCGGCGGTATCATCCTCGCGGGCGCGCAGCCCGTCTTTTTGCAGCCAGAGGTCGACGAGCGTCTCGGCATCGCGATGGGCTTGACGGAAGAGAAAATTGCTCGGGCCATTGCAGCGCATCCTGAGGCCAAGGCGCTGGCCTGCGTCTACCCGACGTACTACGGCGTGACCTTTGACCTTGCGCGCATCGCAGCGCTCGTCCATGCGCACGATATGCTGCTGCTCGTCGACGAGGCGCACGGCCCGCACCTGCGCTTCTCGGAGGCCCTGCCGCCGCAGGCCATCGACTGCGGCGCCGACATGGCGGCGCAGAGCACCCACAAGATACTCGGCGCGATGACGCAGGCTTCGATGCTGCTCGTCAACGGAGTGCGCGTCGACCGCGTGCGCGAGGCCGCGAGCCTGCTGCAGTCGACGAGTCCGAACCAGCTTCTGCTGGCGTCGCTCGACATCGCGCGGCTGCAGATGGCGGAGAATGGCCGCGAGACGGTCGGCCGGGCCGTGCGCCTTGCGGGCAGGCTGCGCAGTGCCATCAACGCGATTGATGGCCTCTGGTCGTTTGGCCCGGGATACACATGTTATCCTGGTGCGACAGGGCTCGATGCGACGAAGATCACCGTGCAGGTCACGGGGCTCGGCCTCAGCGGCGTCGAAGCCGAGGCCATCCTGCGCCATGAGTACAAGGTCCAGTGCGAGCTCTCCGATGCGCGCAACCTGCTCTTCATTCTCTCGTATGCAGACACAGAAGAGCAGGCGGACTACCTGCTGGAGGTCTTGCGGCAGCTGGCGAAGGATCACCGCAGGGAGCATGCGGCAGACAAGGCCACCCAAATGGCCCTGCCCGCCGTCCCCGCGCAGGGCATGACGCCGCGCGAGGCGTTCTTTGCACCGAAGGGCAGTGTGGCTTTTTCCGAGGCAGAGGGGCATATCGCGGCGGAGCAGGTCATGTTCTACCCGCCAGGCATCCCAATCCTGTGCCCCGGCGATGTCATCGATGCGGCGAGCCTGCGCTACATCGAGGCGATGCAGGCGCTCGGCCTCAAGGTCGTCGGCCCGCGCGACGCATCGCTCGGGCGTATTCAGGTCGTCAAGTGAGCAGAGGGGAAACGCACATGGAGAAAAAAGGCAAACTCATCATCATCGAGGCGGGCGACGGCTCGGGCAAGGCCACGCAGACGAAGGCGCTCTACGAGCATCTCTGTCGCGAGGGCTACCGCGTGCACCGCGTCGAGTTCCCCGACTACGCGGCGGATTCCTCGATGCTCGTGCGCATGTACCTGCGCGGTGACTTCGGCGGCCATGCGGAAGATGTCAATGCCTATGCGGCCTCGGCATTCTTCGCCGTCGACCGCTACGCGTCGTACCGCATGAAGTGGAAGAAGGCGTACGAGGTAGGTGACATCATCCTCGCCGACCGCTACACGACGTCGAACATGGTCCATCAGGCCGTCAAGCTGACGGACAGGGAGGAGCGCGAATCGTTCCTCGACTGGCTCTGGGACTTCGAGTTCAACAAGCTCGGCCTGCCCGTGCCCGACAAGGTCGTCTTCCTCGACATGGATCCTGAGGTGGCCGACCAATTGATTGCGGCGCGAGCCGCGGCGCAGGCGCAGGAGAGGGACATCCACGAGCGCGACAAAGAATACCTGCACCGCTGCCATGCGGCTTACGAGGAGCTGGCCAAGAAATACGGCTGGACGCGCGTCGCCTGCAGCGAGCACGGCGAGCCGCGCGCCGTCGAGGCCATCCACGCCGATGTCTACGCGGCCATTATGCCGCTGCTCGAAGGTATAGAATGAAGAGAGGACAAGGCCCGGATATGGAAGGGCCCGAGAAAGGAATACTATGATCAAAGAAGTTCTGGTGGTCGAGGGCAAGATGGATGTCGTCGCCATCGACAAGGCAGTCGAGGTCGACTGCATCATCACGGAGGGATTTAACCTCAAGCCGCAGGCACTCAAGAACATCGAGCAGGCCTACAAGAAGCGCGGCATCATCATCATGACGGACCCGGATTCGGCCGGCGAGCGCATCCGCAAGTACCTCTCGCGCCGCTTCCCCGGGGCCAAGCACGCCTTCGTGCCCGTCGAAGAGGCGACGGATAACGACGACATCGGCATCGAACAGGCGAAGCCTGACGCCATCCGCAAGGCGCTCGCCAAGGTCCGCACGCTGGACTGGGAGCCCAAGAAGACGTTCACGGGTGCCGACCTCATCATCCACGGCCTCTCAGGCGCTGCGGATGCCTCGGTGCGCCGCGCGCGCCTCGGCGAGAAGCTCGGCCTCGGCTTTGCCAACGCCAAGACGTTCCTGACGCGCCTCAACCACTACGGCGTGTCGCGAGAAGAATTTGACCGCGTCCTCGAGGAGATGGAGCGTGAGAACAGAGAGCAGGAGGAGAGTCATGAATAAAGAAGACGAGAAGGTACTGCAGCCGAAGATCGCGAGCCGCGAGGTCACGATGCACATCCTCAAGGCGTTCGGCCTGCGCATGAGCAAGAAGCTCGGCCAGAACTTCCTCATCGATGCGCGCATCGTGCAGGGCATCGTCGATGCCGCTGAGGTCAAGCCGGGCGACCGCGTCCTGGAGATCGGCCCCGGCATTGGCACGCTGACGCAGGGCCTCGCCGAGGCCGGCGCCGATGTCACGGCCGTCGAGCTCGACAAGAAATTGCCGGCCGTGCTCAAGGAGACGCTCAAGGCGTACGACAACGTGCGCATCGTGCCGGGCGACATCCTCAAGGTCAACATCCCCGAGATCATGGGCGAGGCGCCGTTCAAAGTCGCGGCCAACCTGCCGTACTACATCACAACGCCGATCCTCATGGCGCTTTTAGAGCGCCATCTGCCCATCACGCACATGGTCACGATGGTCCAGAAGGAAGTGGCGGAGCGCATGACGGCCAAGCCGGGCTCGCGCATCTACGGCGCGCTCTCGGTCGCCGTCCAGTACTATACGGAGCCCGAGATCGTGCTCGACGTGCCGCCGCGCTCCTTCATCCCCGCACCGGAGGTCATGAGTGTCGTCGTCTCGTGCCGCGTGCGCAAGGAGCCGGCCGTGGCCGTGCGGGACGAGAAGCTCTTCTTCCGCGTCGTCAAGGCTGCCTTCGGCCAGCGCCGCAAGACGCTCATGAACGCCCTGAAGGGCGGCGGCTTCCAGAAGGAGGCCGTGCGCGATGCGCTCGAGAAGTCGGGCATCGATCCGACGCGCCGCGGCGAGACCTTGACGCTTGAAGAATTCGGTCGCCTTGCCGACGCCTTTTCTGTGCAGGAAAATGCATAAAGTATTTGCTACTATGACAATCTTGTTATAGAATATGTCTGTATCAATAAGCAAACCATATATAAGAAAGTAGGTATGATAATGGCAGCAACAGCCTGGTCCGTCCTGCCGCCGATCATCACGATCGTGCTGGCTCTCTGGACAAAAGAGGTGTACATGTCCCTGATCATCGGCATCTTCTCCGGTGCCCTGCTGTTCACGGGCGGCAACATCCTCGAATCCATCCTCACGATGTTCACCGTCATGTCCGACAAAGTCGGCAGCAACGTCAACATCCTCGTATTCCTCGTCATCCTCGGCATCCTCGTCGCGGCCATCAGCCGCTCGGGCGCGACTCGCGCCTACGGCGAATGGGCCTCGAAGACCATCAAGGGACAGCGCAGTGCGCTCCTCTTGACGGCACTCTTAGGCATCGTCATCTTCATCGACGATTACTTCAACTGCCTGACTGTCGGCACCGTCATGCGCCCGGTCACGGACAAGCTCAAGGTCGCGCGCACGAAGCTCGCCTACATCATCGATGCGACGGCGGCGCCAATCTGCATCATCGCGCCAGTCTCGAGCTGGGCCGCCGCCGTCGGTTCCTCGCTGCCGGAAGACAGCACGATTGACGGCTTCAGTCTCTTCCTGCAGACAATCCCGTTTAACCTCTACGCTTGGCTGACGATCCTCTTCATGCTCTTCATCATCTGGACGGCCCGCGACTTCGCGGCGATGGGTGAGAGCATCCGCGCGAACAGCAAGAAGTTCGTCATCCCGAAGGAGTATGCTGACGCCGAGCAGAAGTCGGCCGACATGGAGCTCGGCCACGGCAAGATCATCGACCTCATCCTGCCGCTCCTCGTGCTCATCGCAGCTTGCGTCTACGGCATGCTCTACACGGGCGGCATCCACGAGGGCAAGACGATTGCGGAGGCATTTGCGAACTGCGATTCGGCCAAGTCGCTCGTGCTCGGCTCCTTCATCGCCTTCGTCTTCACGGGTGTCCTCTACTTGCCGCGCCGCATCATCACGTTCAACGCCTTCTGCGACAGCTTTGGCTGGGGCTTCAAGGCGATGACGCCGGCCATCTTCATCCTCTGCCTCGCTTGGACGCTCTCGGGCATCTGCAGCAAGGACTACCTGAACCTCGGCGGCTTCGTCGGCGCAATCGTCAGCGCCCATGCCTCCATCATCATGTTCCTGCCGCCGATCTTCTTCCTCGTGGCGGCGGGCCTCGCCTTTGCGACGGGCACGTCGTGGGGCACGTTCGGCATCTTGATCCCGATCGCCATTGCTGTGCTCGGTATGAATGACCCGAGCATGCTCGTCGTCTGCGTGGCGGCCGTCCTCTCGGGCGCTGTCTGCGGCGACCACGCCTCGCCAATCTCCGACACGACGATCCTCGCGTCGGCCGGCGCACAGTGCCACCACATCGACCACGTCAGCACGCAGCTGCCGTACGTCGGCGTCGTCGCGACCTGCAGCTTCTTCGGCTACATCGTGGACGGCCTGACGGAGAACGGCTGGCTCGGCCTCTTGACGGGTATCATCTGCCTGGCCATCGCGATGGTCATCATCCGCGTGAAGGTCCCGGCTATCGAAGAAGAGAAAGGCTGATGGACCATGATCTTTGACAGTCACAGCCACACGGCCTTCTCGGCCGACTCCGAGATGAAGGCGGCCGACGCCATCGCGATGGCCGAGAAGGCCGGCGTAGGGCTTGTCTTCACCGAGCACCTCGACCTCGACTACCCGGGCGAGATGGATTTTTCCTTTGACCCGCAGGCGTACTGGCAGGCCTATGAGCCGTACCGCGGCGACAATCTGCGCCTCGGCATCGAGATCGGCATGAATGAGGCCATCCTCGAGGGCAACCTGCACTTCCTCGAGCAGGAGCCCTTCGACCTCGTCATCGGCTCCCAGCACATCGTCGACGGCCAGGACATCTACTACCCGGCCTATTACGAGGGCAAGAGCAAAGAAGCAGCGTTTCATCGTTATTACGAGCTCATGGCAGAGAACGTCCGCCGCTACGGCGCCCGCATCGATGTGCTCGGCCATATCGACTACATCTCGCGCTATGCACCCTATGATGATCCAGAAGTCTCCTACGGGGCATTCCAGGAGGATATCGACAGGATCCTGCGCGCGGCCATCGAAACGGATACCGTTCTCGAGCTCAACACGCGTCGCCTCGGCAGCCGCCTTGCCTGTAAGGAGCTCATGCCCGTCTACGCGCGCTACCGCGAGCTCGGCGGCCGCTATGTGACGCTCGGCTCAGACGCGCACACCTCCGATGCTGTCGCTGTGAACTTCGGCGCGGCCGAGGAGCTCGCCGCGATGGTCGGCCTCGGGCTCGTGACGTTTGCCGAGCGCCGCATGGTGCCCTGCACAAAATAAATTCTTGCGAATACAGGCGAAAACAGATAAAATAAAAGAAGATATGATTTTATCTAGTTAGGAGGGCTGACGATGAAACACATCAAGACGGTCAACAAACCTTCGATGCAGGCTTCGCTCAAGACGGGCGGCTGCGGCGAGTGCCAGGCATCCTGCCAGTCTGCTTGCAAGACTTCCTGCACGGTAGGCAACCAGGTTTGCGAGAAATAATGTTTCGTGAAGAGCCTTCCCATCTGGGAAGGCTCTTTTCTATCAAGGAGTAACTGATGAAAGCGAAAATCCATAAATTCGAGCAGGGCGGCCACTACATCCTGCTCGACATCAACAGCGGAGCAGTCCACGTCATCGACAAGATGATCTACGACATGATGGACACGTTCGACGGCGCGAATGACGAGGCAGTCGTGGCGGCCCTCAAGGATGCGTATCCGGAAGCGGATCTGCGCGAGGCGCTCGGGGAACTCCATGAGCTCATGGAGATGGGCGAGCTCTTCGCGCCGGACATCGATGTGCCGCCGACGTTCAAGCAGAAGGGCCTCATCAAGTCCATCTGCCTCATGGTCGCCCAGGACTGCAACCTGCGCTGCAAGTACTGCTTCGGCGACGGCGGCAGCTACGGCCAGGAGCGCGCCGTCATGACGCCGGAGGTCGGCAAGCGCGCCATCGACTTCCTCATCGAGAGCTGCGGCCTGCGCAAGCACTGCGAGGTCGACTTCTTCGGCGGCGAGCCGCTGATGAACATGAAGACAGTCAAGGCCGTGACGGAGTACGCCCGCCAGCGCGAGAAGGAGACGGGCAAGAAGTTCAAGCTCACGATGACGACGAACGGCATGCTGCTGAACGATGAGAACATCAAGTGGCTCAACGACAACGACTTCTCGCTCGTGCTCTCGCTCGACGGCCGCAAGGAAGTCAACGATGCCATGCGCCCGGACGCGGGCGGCCACGGCACTTACGACCGCATTGTCAAGAACTTCAAGAAGTGCATCGCGAGCCGCAAGGGCGGCGACTGGGATTACCGCGGCGTCTACACGTATCTGCGCGGCACCTACACCCACAACAACATGGACTTCACGAAGGACGTCCTCTCGATGGTCGACGAGGGCTTCAACATCCTCTCGGTCGAGCCGGTCGTCATGAAGGACAGCCCGCTCGGCTTCACGGAAGAAGATCTGCCGCGCATCCGCGAGGAGTACGACCGCCTGACAGAGGCCTACATGAAGCGCCACCGCGAGGGCAGGGGCTTCTGGTTCTTCCACTTCAACATGGACCTCTCGAACGGCCCGTGCGTAGCCAAGCGCCTCTCGGGTTGCGGCGCCGGCCACGAGTACGTCGCCGTGGCCGAAAACGGCGACCTCTACCCGTGCCACCAGTTCGTCGGCCGCGAGGGCTACAAGCTCGGCGATATCTACGAGGGCATCACGAACACGGAGCTTCCTCAGTACTTCCGCGAGAGCCACGTGCTCAACAAAGAGAAATGCCGCGACTGCTGGGCGCGTTTCTTCTGTTCGGGCGGCTGCCACGCCAATGCCGACCTCTTCCACGGCGACATCCGCAAGCCGTATGAAGTTGGCTGTGAGATCCAGAAAAAGCGCCTCGAGTGCGCCATCCTCGTGCAGGCATTGCTGGCCCTCGAGAAGATGGAGAAAGAGGAGCAGACGACTGCGGATGGGGAATGATATTTCCCTGAAGTATTAATATAATTTATGTATAATAGAAAAGCTGACAAGCAAAAATGCTTGTCAGCTTTTCTATGGGAAGGGTGGACTTCCTATTGTTTATCAGTGTTCTCGACCGTCACAAGAGAGAAAGTTCTTGTTGGAAATTAAGAGCAAAATATTCTGGCAATATACATTTTTACCGCGACTGTAATTGCTTCAATTTATGACAAAACCATTGACATTTGGACGGCGTTTATTGTATCATTAGAGCTGTAAGAACTGAAACTTCTAAGACTATTTAGGGGGTAATTTTCAAATGGCAGTAAAAGTTGCTATCAATGGTTTTGGCCGTATCGGTCGTCTCGCATTCCGTCAGATGTTCGATGCTGAGGGTTATGAAGTCGTTGCAATCAACGATCTCACGAGCCCGAAGATGCTCGCTTACCTGCTGAAGTACGATTCTTCTCAGGGCAAGTATGAGTATGCAGACACGGTTGAGGCTGGCGAAGACAGCATCACGGTTAAAGGCAAGACGATCAAGATCTATGCCGAGAAAGATGCTAAGAACATTCCCTGGGCTAAGCATGATGTAGACGTCGTTCTCGAGTGCACGGGCTTCTACACGTCTAAGGAAAAGGCTTCCGCACATCTCGAAGCTGGTGCTAAGAAAGTCGTTATCTCCGCTCCGGCAGGCAAGGACCTCCCGACGATCGTGTTCAACACGAACCATAAGTCCATCCCGGCTGGCACGAAGATCATCTCCGCTGCTTCCTGCACGACGAACTGCCTCGCTCCGATGGCAAAGGCCCTCAATGACCTCGCTCCGATCCAGAGCGGCATCATGCAGACGATCCACGCTTTCACGGGCGATCAGATGACGCTCGATGGCCCGCAGCGCAAGGGTAATCTCCGCCGCAGCCGTGCTGCTTCTGAGAACATCGTTCCGACGTCCTCGGGTGCTGCTAAAGCTATCGGCCTCGTTCTTCCGGAACTCGATGGCAAGCTCATCGGTGCTGCACAGCGCGTTCCGACCCCGACGGGCTCCACGACGCTCCTCTACGCTGTCGTCAAGGGCAATGTCACGGTTGATGAAGTCAACGCTCAGATGAAGAAAGAGTCCACGGAGTCCTTCGGTTACAACACGGATGATATCGTTTCGAAGGATGTTGTCGGCATGCGTTATGGCTCCCTGTTCGATGCTACGCAGACGATGGTCAGCCCGATGGCAGACGGCAACACGCTCGTACAGGTTGTTTCCTGGTACGACAACGAGAACTCCTACACGAGCCAGATGGTTCGCACGATCAAGTACTTCGCTGAGGAAGTCAAGTAATTGAATTAAGAGTTCTCAACTGAATACAGTAGAAGATCTCTTGAGGTCCGGCCGTTTGTTTGGGCCGGGCCTCATTTTTTATGAGCAAAAGACCTTGGAGGTTTTACGATGAACAAGAAAACCATCAAAGACGTTGACGTAAACGGCAAGAAAGTATTCGTCCGCGTCGACTACAATGTCCCGTTCGACGACAAGATGAACATCACGAACGACACGCGCATGGTCCGCACGCTGCTGACCCTGAACTACCTGCTCGACCACGGTGCAGCTCTCGTCATCGCCTGCCACATCGGCCGTCCGACCGAGGCGCGCGAGGACAAGTTCTCCACAAAGTACCTCGTCAAGCACCTCTCCGAGCTGCTCGGCCGCGATGTCAAGTGGGCCTCCGACTGCGTCGGCGCTGAGGCAGATGCCGCAAAGGCTGCGCTGAAGCCGGGCGAAGTCCTGCTGCTTGAGAACCTCCGTTACCACAAGGAAGAGAAGAAGAACGATCCCGAGTTCGCGAAGCAGCTCGCTTCCGGTTGCGATCTCGCAGTCGACGATGCTTTCGGTGTTTCCCACCGCGCTCATGCTTCGAACGCAGGCGTTCCGAAGTACATCGAGACGGTTGCTGGCTTCCTGATGGAAAAGGAAATCAACTACATCGGCAAGACGCTCGAGAACCCGCAGCATCCGTTTGTCGCCATTATCGGCGGTGCAAAGGTCTCCGATAAGATCGGCGTCATCAGCAACATGATCGACAAGGTCGACACGATCATCATCGGTGGCGGCATGGCTCATACGTTTGATGCAGCCAAGGGCCTGCCGATTGGCGATTCCCTCTGCGAGCCGGACAAGTACGATCTCGCTCGTGAGCTGCTCAAGAAAGCAGAAGACAAGGGCGTCAAGGTCGTCCTGCCGGTCGACCTCGTCATTGCCGACAAGTTCGCTGCCGATGCCAACACGAAGACGGTTGACGTCGACAAAGTACCGGATGGCTGGCAGGCACTCGATTCCGGCGAGAAGACGTCGGAAGAGTACACGAAGGCTCTTGAAGGCGCTAAGACGGTCATCTGGAACGGACCGATGGGCGTATTCGAGTTTGATGCTTTTGCAAAAGGCACGCTCGCTGTTGCTAAGGCTGTCGCCAAGGCTACGGAAAATGGCGCTATCTCCATCGTCGGCGGCGGCGACTCCGTTGCAGCCCTCAAGAAGACGGGCCTGACGGACAAGATCTCGCACGTCTCCACGGGCGGCGGCGCTACGCTCGAGTTCCTCGAAGGCAAAGAGATGCCGGGCATCGCAGCACTGGCTGACAAATAAGAGAAGCAAGTTTTGGGTGAGGGGGCCCGCAAGGCGGACCTCCTCATCATCTGATACAGCATTAGGGGGTATTTCAAAAATGGCAAGAACTCCGATCATTGCAGGCAACTGGAAGATGAACAACACGATCGTCGAGGGCAAGAACCTCGTCCGCGGTCTGGCTCCGCTCGTCAAGGACGCCAAGGTCACGGTCGTCGTCTGCCCGACGGCTACGGCTCTCGCAGCTGTCGCTGACGCAGCACTCGGCACGAACATCCACGTCGGTGCACAGAACGTCCATTGGGAAAGCCATGGTGCCTTCACGGGCGAGATTTCCACGGGCATGCTCAACGAGATCGGCGTAGACTACTGCGTCCTCGGCCACAGCGAGCGCCGCGGTTACTTCGGCGAGACGGATGAGGGCGTCAACAAGCGCGCTCATGCTGCTTTCGCTGCTGGCATCACGCCGATCATCTGCTGCGGCGAGTCCCTCGAGCAGCGCGAAGCCGGTGTCTACCTCGACTTCGTCGCAGGCCAGGTCAAGGCTGCTCTCGCTGGCTTCAAGCCGGAAGAAGTCGCTCAGCTTGTCATCGCTTATGAGCCAATCTGGGCAATCGGCACGGGCAAGACGGCTTCGTTCGAGCAGGCTGAGGAAGTCTGCGCACACATCCGCAAGACGGTTGCAGCAGAATTCGGCCAGGAAGCAGCTGACGGCATCCGCATCCAGTACGGCGGCAGCGTCAAGCCGGCTACGATCAAGGATCTCATGAAGCAGCCGAACGTCGATGGCGCCCTCGTCGGCGGTGCATCGCTCAAGGCTAAGGACTTCAGCGAGATTGTCAACTACTGATTCGGTTCCTTTTAGAAGGAGTAATAATCCACAATGGCAAAGATCAAACACGCACCGGTCGCACTCATCATCATGGATGGCTGCGGTCTCGGTGGTAAGCTCGACAAGAGCAATGCCGTAGAAGCTGCGAAGACTCCGGTCCTCGACGGCCTCATGGCAAACTACAACACGAGCCACCTGCAGGCTTCCGGCGAATTCGTCGGCCTGCCGGACGGCCAGATGGGCAACTCGGAAGTCGGTCACACGAACATCGGTGCCGGCCGCCTCGTCTACCAGCAGCTCACGCGCATCACGCGTGATATCAAGAATGGCGACTTCTTCAAGAACGAAGTCCTCGTCAAGATCATGCAGGATGCCAAGGCCAATGGCGGCGCTGTCCATCTGCTCGGCCTCGTTTCCCCGGGCGGCGTACACAGCCACCAGGGCCACCTCTACGCACTGCTCGAGATGGCAAAGCAGCAGGGCGTCAAGGACGTCTACGTCCACGCCTTCCTCGACGGCCGCGATGTGCCGCCGCAGAGCGCACAGCCGTACATCGAGGAGCTCGAGGCAAAGTGCAAGGAGATTGGCGTCGGCAAGATCGCGACGGTCGCCGGCCGCTACTACGCAATGGACCGCGACCATCGCTGGGACCGCGAGCAGAAGGCCTATGAGGCCATCGCTCATGCAGAGGGCGTCGTAGCAGACGACCCGGTAGCCGGCCTCAAGGCAAGCTACGAGAACGGCGTCAACGACGAGTTCGTCGTGCCGTTCGTCGTCAAGGGCTATGAGGGCATGAAGAACGGCGACGGTGCCATCTTCTTCAACTTCCGCCCGGACCGTGCCCGCCAGCTTACGCATGCGTTCGTCGATGAGACGTTCGACGGCTTCGAGCGCGATGAGGATCTCAAGATCCCGTTCGCGACGTTCTCCCAGTATGAGGACGGCATGAATGCAGCGGTCGCTTTCCCGCCGGAGCACATCGACAAGACGCTCGGCGAGATCATCCAGGACAACGGCCTCACGCAGCTCCGCATCGCTGAGACGGAGAAGTACGCGCACGTCACGTTCTTCTTCAACGGCGGCGTCGAGGAGCCGTACAAGGGCGAGGACCGCATCCTCGTCCCGAGCCCGAAGGTCGCTACGTATGACCTCAAGCCGGAGATGAGCGCCGTCGAGGTCACGGACAAGGTCTGCGAGGCCATCCGTTCCGAGAAGTACGACTTCATCATCCTCAACTACGCGAACTGCGACATGGTCGGTCATACGGGTGTCTTCCCGGCAGTCGTCAAGGCTGTCGAGACGGTTGACTCCTGCGTCGGCCGCTTCGTCGCTGCCATCAAGGAAGTCGGCGGCGAGGTCTGCATCACGGCGGACCACGGCAATGCCGACAAGATGATGGACTACGTCAATAACCAGCCGTTCACGAAGCACACGACGAACGCTGTGCCGTTCATCGTCGTTTCGGACCGCGTCAAATCCGTCAAGGACGGCGCGCTCTGCGATATCGCACCGACGCTCTTGACGCTCGCTGGTCTCGACATCCCGAAAGAGATGACGGGCAAGAACCTCGTAGAGCTTTGATTGCGCGATAGAGGCAGCATTCCCTTGAGCAAGGAAGGGCAGGGGCCCCTGCCCTCAATGCTGGCCCCAGAGAGAATGCACCTCAGTATTATATTTTAGAAAAGAGAGGAATACGAACAATGATTGCTTATTCACAGAAAGTGGAAGACATGGCATGCGTAGCACAGGAAGTACATCACGGTGCTGCCCCGATTCCTGAAGAAGGCAAATGGGTAAAATCCAAGAACGTCCAGGACATCAGCGGCCTGACGCACGGTGTTGGCTGGTGCGCTCCGCAGCAGGGTGCCTGCAAGCTGACGCTCAACGTCAAAGACGGCATCATCCAGGAAGCCCTCGTTGAGACGGTCGGCTGCTCGGGCATGACGCATTCCGCTGCCATGGCTGCTGAAATCCTTCCGGGCCTGACGGTCCTCGAAGCACTCAACACGGACCTCGTCTGTGATGCCATCAACACGGCTATGCGTGAGCTCTTCCTGCAGATCGCTTACGGCCGCAGCCAGACGGCGTTCTCCGACAACGGCCTGCCGGTCGGCGCTGGTCTCGATGACCTCGGCAAAGGCCTGCGCAGCCAGGTCGGTACGCTCTACGGCACGCTCAAGAAGGGCCCGCGTTACCTCGAACTCGCAGAAGGCTATGTCACGAAGCTCGCTCTCGACAACGAAGGCCGCATCATCGGCTACGAAGTCGTACAGCTCGGCAAAGTCATGGAAGCTGTCCGTGCAGGCAAGGATGCCAATGAGGCAATCAAGGCCAACACGAGCACGAAGGGCCGCTTCGCTGACGGCGTCAAGTTCATCGATCCGCGTGAAGAGTAATATCCTCGCTGCGTGACGAGATTCCGAGTTTCAAGGTAAAAGGAAGGAATGAATAGAATGTCATTATTCGAAGGCTATGAGCGCCGTATTGATAAAATCAACGAAGTCTGCAAACAGTATGGTCTGGCTTCCATTGAAGATGCTAAGAAAGTCTGCGACGAGAAGGGCATCAACCCGTATCAGATCGTAGAAGATCTCCAGCCGATCGCATTCGAGAATGCAAAATGGGCTTACACGCTCGGTGCTGCCATCGCCATCAAGAAGGGCTGCACGAAGGCTGCTGATGCCGCTAAGGCTATCGGCGAAGGCCTCCAGGCTTTCTGCGTACCGGGTTCTGTTGCTGACCACCGCAAGGTCGGTCTCGGCCACGGCAACCTCGGCGCTATGCTCCTCTCTGAGGATGCTGGCTGCTTCGCATTCCTCGCAGGCCACGAGTCCTTCGCAGCTGCTGAGGGCGCTATCGGTATCGCTAAGACGGCCAACAAGGTCCGCAAGAACCCGCTGCGCGTCATCCTCAACGGTCTCGGCAAGGATGCTGCTCAGATCATCAGCCGCATCAACGGCTTCACGTATGTCGTGACGGACTACGACTTCAAGACGGGCAAGCTCAACATCGTCGAGGAGATCAAGTACGGCACGGATCCGGAGCGTGCAAAGGTCAAGTGCTACGGCGCTGACTCCGTCCAGGAAGGCGTTGCCATCATGGAGCACGAAGATGTCGATATCTCCATCACGGGTAACTCCACGAACCCGACGCGCTTCCAGCATCCGGTCGCTGGCTGCTACAAGAAGGCTTGCATCGAGAAGGGCAAGAAGTACTTCTCGGTCGCTTCGGGCGGCGGCACGGGCCGTACGCTCCATCCGGATAACATGGCAGCCGGCCCGGCTTCCTATGGTATGACGGATACGATGGGCCGTATGCACGGCGATGCTCAGTTCGCAGGTTCTTCCTCCGTTCCGGCACACGTCGATATGATGGGCCTCATCGGTGCAGGCAACAACCCGATGGTCGGCATGACGGTTGCTGTCGCTGTTGCTGTACAGGAAGCAATGAACAAATAATTCCCGCTGACGGGAAACTTGCATAGAGAGACGGCGCTCAAAAGGGCACTGTCAGGCAGCAGAAGAGCCGCAATCCAAAAGGATTGCGGCTCTCTGCTTTGTATCCCTATCTTGCGTTCAGCCGCGCAAAAAAAAATAAATTTTGTTTATTTGACCTATTGACATTTTGACTAATTGTGGTACAATGATAATTGAAGCGAGGGAGAGAGCCCCGGAGGAGAGAAAAGAGATCCGAAGGGGCGAGGCCCCGAGGCTTCATCAAGAAGTTCAAGAGTTCCCAGACAGCAACACGCGTTCGCGTGCCACTCCGGCAAGTTGCAGAAAGGGGATTTGCTTTATGTTTGGTTTGGTTCCATTTGCATCGCGTAAAGATCTCGCGAAAGAAGAGAATGCTTTTGATTGTCTGTTTGATGTCTTCGATGAGCCGTTCCTGACGAATTTCAAGGCACCGGACTTCAAGGTCGATGTCAAGGATAACGGCACGAGCTATGAGCTCACGGCTGAACTGCCGGGCCTCAAGAAAGAGGATATCTCCCTGACGTATGAGGACCATTACCTGACGATTGCCACGAAGACGGCAGAGGATAATGACAAGAAGGACGAGAAGGGCAATTACGTACGCCGTGAGCGCCGCTCGACTTCGATGAGCCGTTCGTTCTACATCGACAACATCGATGAGTCGAAAGCGACGGCTGGGTACAAAGATGGTGTCCTGACCGTCTGCATGCCGAAACTCACCGAGAAGGCAGAGCCTTCCCACACGATCAGCATCGAAGGCTGACGATGTGCAGGGTGATGGGCGTTTGAACCTAGTTTTCCCTCATAACTCTCTCTACGACATAGAATGAAGAGCCGCAGCTCCACGAAAGTGGAGTTGCGGCTCTTTATTTTTTTGCGATTATCATCTTTTTGCTGGTCCCTTGGGATGGCTATTATAATGATATTTAATTTCAATTAATTTAAACATGTTGTATTGACAATCGATATCAGCGGCTATAAGATAAGAAAAGATTTTCATTCAACGATAATGAGTATCAATAGATACTGGCGAAAATCAGAGGATAAGAGCATTCAAGAACATCAAGGGATCAGAAGAGGTGTAGTATGAGAGAACGTATCATATACCGCAGGATTGCGCTGGCTCTGGCCAGCATGGCCATTATCTCACCGCTGGCCATGCATCCGGCCATGGCGGCGGCAGAGGACGAGGTCTACGACTTCGGCTCGAGCGACATCTATGCAGAGAAATCCGCAGAGCCGGCCGCAGAGACGAAGGCAGAGCCGGCTCCTGTGTAAACTCCTGTGGAACCGGTGACGGAAAACGAAGAAGAGGCTCCGGCTGCCTATGCGGGCGGCCAGGTCTCGACGTCTGTTCAGCTCGGTGTGCTCGGCGACCGCCCGACGCTCGATGTGCCGTTCAACATCACGGGATACACGAACAAGATGATGGAGGACAATCAGGTCGCGACGGTTGATGACGTCATCGTCCACGCCCCGTCGGTCAGCGACCAGACGCTGTCGGGCGTGTCGAGCGCCTGGAACATCCGCGGCTTCAAAGCACAGCAGCAGGATGTCCAGCTCAACGGCCTCTACGGCATCGCGCCGAACGGTTCGCTCGGCGGCACGATCAACTACATCACGAAGCGCGCCGGCAGCGAGCCCTTGAACCGCGTCAAGATCTTGTACGGCAGCGACAGCGTCTTCACGCAGCAGGTCGACTTCGGCCGCCGCACCGATGACGGGAAGGCCGGCCTGCGCATCAATGTGCTGAATCGCAACGGCGAGACGTTGTTCGACGAGCACGTGCGCACGGATTCCATCACGATCGGTGCGGACTACAAGGGCGACCGCTACCGCCTCGGCTTCGATTACGGCTATGTCTACAACAAGGTCTCGGACCAGCAGTACCAGCTGACAATCGGCAGCGGCGCGCTCAAGACGATGACGAGCATGTTCAAAGTGCCGCGCGGCACGAAGTTCGGCGCCGACGGCGGCTACCGCGCAATCCACGAACAGTACGGCATGCTGCACGGCGAGTACGACTTTAGCAAGGACTGGACGGGCTACTTCTCGTACGGCCTGCGCAACACGAAGATGGAGTACTTCTATAACAACTTCTCGCTCTCGGACCGCCTCGGCAATGCGACGATGAAGTACTCTTACAACAATCAGGTCAACAAGGCTGACTCGGGAGAGGTCGGCGTGCGCGGTAAGTTCTTCACGGGTGACCTCAAGCACGAGCTCACGGTAGGGGCGAACCGCATCCACTACACGCGCTACATGAACAACCGCACGGTCAAGTCCGGCCTCAAGACGAATCTCTGGGATATCGACTTCCAAGTGCCGGAGAATCCCTACAGCTGGTCGGAGCCGAAGAACGACGAGAACACGTTCACGGGCGTCGCGCTGACAGATAATATCACGACGCCGAATGAGAAGTGGCAGTTCGTGCTCGGCGGCCGCGAGCAGCGCGTCAAGGTGGACACCTACGGCACGAAGACGGGCGCGGAAAAGACGCATTACGACGAGTCGGTCTTCACGCCGGCCTTTGCCGTCGTCTACAAGCCGCAGAAGAACATCTCGCTCTACGCCAACTACATGCAGGGCCTCGATGCCGGCGATTCCCTCGTCACGGATACGGATGCCTCGAACTACAGCGAAGCCTTCGCACCATTCAAGACGAAGCAGTACGAGGTCGGCGCGAAGTACGACTTCGGCAAGTGGGCGACGACGCTCTCGGCCTTTGATATCAAGTCCCCAACGCTCATCGAGGACACGGCGACGAATCGCTATGCGCCGAACGGCGAAGTGCGCCATCGCGGCATCGAGTGGAATGTCGTCGGCGAGCCGCATAAGGGCACGCGCCTCATGGGCGGCCTGATGTTTCTCGATGCGACGTACCTCAATACAGAGGGCGGCCTCTACGATGGCAACCGCGTCGCGGCGACCTCGCGCTGGAACGCCGTCATGGGCCTCGAGCAGGACATCGCCTCCGTGCCGGGCCTGACGCTGACGACGAACCTGACCTACAACAGTTCGGCCTACACCAACGAGGCCAATAGCTTCCGCGTCTCGCCGTGGGCGACCTGGGACCTCGGTGCGAGCTATAAGTTCAAGGCGGGCGGCGTGCCGCTCACGCTGCGCGGCGACGTCTACAACGTCACGAACCGCAACTACTGGCGCGCCCTGCAGAACAACGGCGTCTTCCTCGGCAAGTCACGCACCTTCCTGTTCTCCCTGACGGCGGACTTCTGACGAGGGGAGCGATAGAATGGTATCTACAAAACGGGTGGCCTTGCTGGCTGTCGTCCTGATTGCCGTGCTCGGCGCGCTCGCGCTCTTCTCGCTGACCGTCGGCATGCGCGCCATCACGCTCTCAGGCGTGCTGCACGCCCTGCGGTCTGCGGGCAGTCAGGAGCCGTCGGACCTCGTCGTCTGGACGCTGCGCCTGCCACGCCTCTTGGCGGCGCTCGTCTGCGGCGTGAGCTTTGCCGTGGCTGGCGCCCTCATGCAGGGCGTGACGAACAATCCGCTGGCCAGCCCGTCCATCCTCGGCATCAATGCTGGGGCGAGCTTCGGCCTGGCGCTCGCGATGATCTTCTTGCTGGCGGCTTCGCTGCAGGTGACGATCGTCAGCGCCTTCTTCGGCGCGGCGCTCGCGACGGCCTTCATCCTCGTGCTGGCCTCGCTCAAGCACGGCCTGACACCCGTCTACATCGCGCTGGCCGGCACAGCGGTCAGCGCTGTATTCTTAGCGGTCACGCAGGTGCTCGTCGTCTTCTTCGACGTCGCGCAGGAACTCAGCTACTGGACGGCCGGCGGCATCAGCGGCATCCGCATGACGGCAATCCTCGGCGTCGTGCCCTGGACCATCCTGGGGCGCATCCTCGCCGTGTCCGTCTCGCGCTCGGTGACCCTGCTCTCCTTCGGTGAGGACATGGCCATCGGCCTCGGCGGCAGGCTCTCGCGCATCCGCCTGCGGGCGGGACTTGCCGTCCTGATCCTCGCGGGATCGGCCGTGGCTGTGGCGGGGCCTGTCGGCTTTGTCGGCCTCGTCGTGCCGCACATCACGCGGCGCATCGTCGGCATCGACTACCGCCTCGTCGTGCCGTTCTCGGCCCTCTTGGGCGCGCTGCTCGTACTGGTCGCGGACATGGTCGCGAGAACGGTCGCGCCGCCCTTTGAGATCCCGCTCGGCGCCGTGACGGCGCTCGTCGGCGTGCCGTTCTTCCGCTATCTGGCTAACCGGAAGGAGGTGCGGGGCTGATGAAAAACAGGCACTACATCGCTACATTCGTCATACTTGCGGCACTGCTTCTCGGCCTCTTCTTCCTGCACCTGCAGGCGGGTTTCCACTACTTCACGAAGGAGCATCTGCTCGCCATCCTCTTCTTCGGCGGCACGCCGGAGGAGCGGCTGACGGTCTTTGACTTCCGCATGGTGCGGTCCATCCTGGCTGTGCTCATCGGCATGGGCCTTGCCGTCTCCGGCGCGGTCTTCCAGACCATCTCCAAGAACGAGCTCGCGAGCCCGAGCCTCTTAGGTGTCAATGCCGGCGCGGCGCTCGCGGTCATGCTGCTGATCTACGGCAGCTCTTCTGCGACGGGCCTCGGCATCTGGCAGCAGCCGCTCGCGGCCGTCGTCGGCGGCGCGCTAGCGGCAGCTCTCGTCTTTTTCCTCTCGCACCGGCGCGGCCGCATGACGAGCACCTACAATCTGGTCCTCAACGGCATCGCCGTCACAGCGGGCCTGCACGCGCTGCAGATCCTGCTGCTCGTCAGCCTCGACCCGACGCGCTTCCAGCAGGTCAACACCTGGCTCATCGGCAGTATTTTCGGCAACAGCTGGACGCATGTCGACATCCTCTTTTTCATCGTGCTCGCAGGTCTGCTCTTCTTGCTCGCGAATCACGAGACGCTCGACCTTTTGGCCCTGCGCGAGGAGACGGCGCTCGGGCTCGGCCTGCGCGTGAACCGCACGCGCTTCGTCCTCTTGATGGCAGCCGTCGTGCTCGCCTCATCCTGCGTTGCCGTCGGCGGCAGCATCGGCTTCGTGGGCCTCATCTGCCCGCACATCGCCCGGCGCCTCGTCGGCGTGGCGCACTGCCGCTATCTGCCGGTGACGGCGCTCTTAGGCGGCATCCTGCTCGTGGCAGCGGACTACACGGCGCGCATCATCATCGCGCCAGACGAGATGCTCGTCGGCCTCGTCGTCTCGCTGATCGGCGCGCCGTATTTCCTCTACATCCTCTTGCGCAGCAAGGGTTGATCCACGTTACTATTTTGAAAGGAAGGAATCCATGGAACTCAAAGCCAGGCATCTGAAGGCCGGCTACGACAAGAACGTCATCATCGAGGACATGAACCTGACCGTGCCGGCACACAAGGTGACGGCGCTCATAGGCGCCAATGGCTGCGGCAAATCGACACTCCTAAAGACGCTCTGCCGCATCCAGCCGCCCCTCGGCGGCGAGGTGCTCTTGGACGGCCGGTCTATCTTCGCGGAGGACAGCCGTCAGCTTGCCAAGAAACTCGCCATCCTGCCGCAGAATCCGCAGGCCCCTGCGGGGCTCACCGTGCGCGAGCTCGTCAACTACGGGCGCGCTCCGCACCGCGCGCGCTTCTTCGCGCGCACGACGAATGAGGACAGGCGCATGGTCGACTGGGCCCTGCAGGAGACGGACATGGCAGCCTTTGCTGACCGGCCGCTCGAGGCGCTCTCGGGCGGCCAGCGCCAGCGCGCCTGGATCGCGATGGCCATCGCGCAGGACACGGAGCTCCTGTTCCTCGACGAGCCGACGAGCTTCCTCGATGTCGCGCATCAGCTCGATGTGCTGACGCTCGTGCGCCATCTCAATTCGGCCTACGGCAAGACCATTGTCATGGTCATCCACGAGGTCAACGAGGCGGCGCGCTTCGCCGACCACCTGCTCGCGATGAAGCAGGGCCAGCTGCTCTATGAGGGCGCGCCCGACGAGGTCTTCACCGAGGCGATGCTCGCCGATGTCTTCGGCATCGGCGCCGAGCTCCTGCGCGACCCGCGCACCGGCCGCCCGCACTGCATCCCGTACCGGCGCGCCGAGGCAGGTGAGGAGAAGTCCTATGCGTAAGCGATTCTTGAACTGGGGGCTCCTCGCCATACTTGCCGTGCTGAGCCTCGCCCTGGGCGGTTGCGGCAGCCAAGCTGTATCGGGCAATTCGAAGGGCGCGGCGGCCTTCGACGCCGAGACACTGCGCGCTGATACGCCCGAGGCCATCGATGAAGAGCTCGCGGCCCGCTTCGAGAGGACGAAGAAGGCGGCGGACAAGATGTTTGCCGAAGAAGACGGACATCTCGTCATCCGCCACAAGTACGGCAGGACCGTCCTGCCCGAGCGGCCGCAGCGCATCGCTGTGATCGGCCTCGAGGACACGGCCGTCTCGCTCGGCATCCCGATCGCGGCCGCACACCTCTCGAAGAACTCGTACCTCTATCCGCTGATGAAGGAGGAAGGCATCGCCGACATCCCCATCAACGCGGAGACGAAGACCATCAACCTTGAGGCCGTCCAACAGGTGAGGCCAGACCTCATCCTCATGCGCGACAGCTATGACAGGAATGCCTACAATGCGCTCGCGAAGATCGCGCCGGTCGTCGCGCTCGACCTCCAGAAGGAGGAGCTGACGGCGCTCGCCGCCGCGCGCGCCGTCGGCCAGCCGGAGAGGGGGGAGGAGCGCTTGCGCGCCTACTACGATGTGGTCAAGCGGGCGCGCCTCGCCATCAAGGGCCAGATCGGCTCTGCCACGGTGGCCTATCTGCGCGTGCTGCAGAAGGAGATACGCCTCTACCCGTATTCGGCTAACGCGACGAACCGCTTTATGTACGAGCTCTTGAACCTCAGGCCCGACCCAATGGCCGTGCAGCTCGACAAGGCGAAGAACAACCTTGCCATCTCGCTCGAATCCCTGCCGGACCTTCGGGCCGATTACCTCATCCTTTCCAGCGGTTACGGCGCGAGTAGCTCCGGCAATTCGGGTGCGGCCCGCAGGCGCTACGAAGCGCTGCGCGAAGACCCGCTCTGGAAGACGCTGCCGGCCGTGCGCGAGGGCCATCTGCTCGAAGTCGATGGCGTCGTCTGGAATGCGCACGGGCTCATCGCCAAGGAACGGGCCATCGAGGACCTCGCGGACTGGCTGGCCCCGGCCAATGAAATCGATTACAATCAGTAAAGGAGATCCTTACATCATGGAACTTTTGACGACAGGAATCACGTTTTTCCAGAAGGGCGGCATCGTCATGTACGCGCTGCTGCTCTGCTCGCTCTTCGTGGGCTCGATTGCCATCGAGCGCGCTCTCTACTTCCGCCGCATGGATTCGGGGCGCGCCTTTGCCCAGGACTTCTACCTGGCTCTGGCCAATGGCAGATGGCAGTAGGCCGAGAAGCTCGCAGAGGATGGCCGCGGCGCCCTGGCCGATATTCTCTTCGCCGTCATCACGAGAAAGCCGGAGGCGCGCAGGAATCCCGCAGCGTACATGGAGGTCCAGTCGGGCATCGCGCTCGCGAAGCTGCGCAAGCGCCTCTACTACCTCAGCGTCATCGTCACGATGGCCCCGTTGCTCGGCCTGCTCGGCACGATCAGCGGCATGATTACCTCGTTCTCTGTCTTCAATCTGGAGTCGGGCCAGCCGACGGCCATCACGGGCGGCGTCGGCGAGGCGCTCATTGCGACGGCCATGGGCCTCTGCGTCGCCATCATCTCGCTCACGGTTCATGCTTACTTCTCGCAGCGCATCGAGAACATCGTCACGGACATGGAGCAGTGCTTTTCGATGGTCGAGACGGCTGAAGCAGACGATATCCATGCTGTCAAAGAGGAGGCTGCCTGATGAGATTACGCGACAGAAGGAGCTTCGCGAAGCCGGAAGTCATGATCATCCCGATGATCGACATCATGTTCTTCCTGCTCGTATTTTTCATGATCAGCACGCTCTACATGGTCAACCTCAAGACGGTCGACGTCAATATGCCAAAGGCGGCCAGTGCTCAGACGCAGATGAACGTGACGTATCTCGTCACGCTCAAGAAGGACGGTACCCTGTACCTTGAGGACAAGCCCATCGAGGAGAAGGCCCTGATTCAGCAGGCTAAGCAGGAGAGCCGCGCGAACAGCCACTTCGCCGTCGTCGTGCGCGCCGATGAGGGCATCGACTACGGCAGAGTCGTCGACCTGCTCGACCACTTCCGCAGTGCCGGCATCAGCCGGTTCGGGCTCGCAGCTGACGCGGGCGGGGAGTGAGGTGCCGATGGTTCGAGAAGAGAGAGAGAAAGCGGCCAGCTGGGGCATCTCCGCCGCCGTCCACCTCGTCATCCTGCTGCTCGTCACTGCGACGGGCCTCTTCCAGGCCGTCTCATCGGAGAGCCATCCCGTCGATGTCGAGATCTACGACAATGTGACGGAGGATGAGCAGTCCTCCGATGGCGGCGAGGCAGCCGAAGAGCAGCCCGCCGCAGCTGAGGCAGCTGCGATGGAAGCGCCGGCAATGGCCCCGATTGTCATCGATGAGAGCCTCAAGGCCCCTGAGATCGAGAAAGAACCGAAAGAGCCGAAAGAGCCGCAAGAGATGAAAGATGCGAAGGACGAGAAGCCGGAGAAGAAGGCGGAGGCGAAGCCCGCGTCGGATAAGCCGGCCAATCCTTCGGCCGCTGCGAAGCCAGATGCCAAGGCCGCAAATGGCGCTCCGGGCGGCAGGGATGGCGGTAGCTCGGACAAGCCGCAGGGCGGTCCGGCCCGCGACCCTTCCCGCGTCAAGCGTGTCAAGGTGCGCGCCGCGCAGCTCAGCACCGCGCAGCCTGCGTACCCCGCTTCGCTGCAGGGCGCGAATGCCGTCGGCAGTGTCACCGTCAACTACATCATCAATGCTTCCGGCGGCGTCGAGAGCCCGCAGATTGAATCGTCGTCTGGATACCCGGAGATGGACGCGGCCGCGCTCGCCGCTATCGTGCAGTTTACGTACAGTCCCGCGCGCAACGACTACGACGAGCCCGTCAACACGCACGGGCGCTACACCTTCCGTTTCCATCCCTGATGACCTGATGAAAAAAACCTGACCGTTTCTGGAGGCCGCTGAAAAAGCTGTGATTCTCTGAGGAAGAATTAT
>UMHE01003557.1_pt1 | contig 88796 bp, 63 predicted proteins | sample 1965451 | NCBI WGS metagenome assembly UMHE01 (sample SAMEA4836090, study PRJEB28245) | human gut metagenome | biome: gut microbiome; material: fecal sample | place: Denmark | collected 2008 | reverse complement strand
TTATCGTGCGCATACGCATATCTGCACGATAAAAATCCAAAGACGTTCAAATTAGAACAGACGCCCCACTAAGATAAGTGAATTTCCTGACATATGCAAGCATTGAATAATTTATTGTTATCCAATGACTTGCTTTCTTGTAAAATTACAAGTCTGCTAATTTAAGGCTATAGTTTTTGATAAAACGGCACTCATAACGTATGATTTTCCCAAATTGAGAAGAAAAATACTTTATGAGTGCCGCTTTTTTATTTAATTTTGCAGCGGCTAATTTAAGGAATCATGCAAAAACAAATAATTCGCTATGGGCTATTCGCCCTGACCTTATCCTTTGCTCCTTTGTCTTTGGCTCAGACTCAAGCACAAGCTCAGAGTCAAGCTCGAGGACAAGAGAGTAAGAGAGATTTCCTACCACCCCTCATGGGCTGGAGTTCATGGAATACTTATCGTGTCAATATCAGTGAGGAGTTAATCAAGAGTCAGGCTGACGCCTTGGTGAGTCAGGGACTCAAAAAGGCTGGCTATCAATACATCAACATAGATGATGGATTTTTCGGCCATCGGGATGAGAAAGGGAAAATGGTGGCTCATACGAAACGATTCCCCAATGGGATGCGAGTCGTATCGGACTACATCCATGCGTTGGGATTGAAAGCCGGCATCTATTCGGATGCCGGACACAATACCTGCGGCTCCATCTATGATGATGATGCCAATGGCATAGGGTCGGGACTCTATGGGCACGAGCAGCAGGATATGGACCAGTATCTCGGTGAATGGAACTATGATTTCATCAAGATAGACTACTGTGGTGCCCGCGAATTGGGACTGGACGAGGAGAAACGATATACCACCATTTGTGAGGCCATCAAGCAGACGGGCCGAAAGGATGTGAGCATCAACATCTGCCGTTGGGCTTTCCCCGGCACCTGGGCAGCTCGGATGGCTCGCTCTTGGCGTATCAGTCCGGATATTCGCCCCCGTTGGAGTTCTGTTAAGAATATCATTTCCAAGAATCTCTATTTATCTGCTTATGCCGGCGAGGGACACTACAACGACATGGACATGCTTGAAGTGGGACGTGGACTGAAACCTTGTGAAGATGAGCTGCACTTCGGTATGTGGTGCATGATGAGTTCGCCTTTGCTCATCGGTTGCGACCTCAACAAAATCCCAGCCGCTACGCTGGAGCTGCTCAAGAATCCCGAGCTGATCGCTCTGAACCAAGACCCCTTGGGCTTGCAGGCTTATGTCGTGCAGCATCCCGAGAAAGACTGCTATGTCTTGGTCAAGGATATCGAAGAGAAGAGAGGCAAAGTGCGTGCCGTGGCTTTCTACAATGCTTCGGATAGTGTCTATGAGTTCCAAACTCCCTTGGAGGTGTTGGAATTGGGTGGCAAGGTGAAGGTACGTGACTTGGTGAAGAGGCAAGACCTCAAGCGGGTAAAGGACGTATGCCACTATCTGGTGCAACCTCACAGCGTGCTTCTCTGTCGTATGGAAGCCAAGACTCGTTTGGAACCTCAGGTTTATGAGGCAGAATGGGCCTATCTACCTTGCTTCAATGACCTGGGTCGTAAGTCAAAACCTATCTTATATGTGGCTTCTGATGCTTGTTCAGGTGGAATGAAGGTGCATCAACTCGGAGGCAGAGAGGAGAATACTGCCCAGTGGGATGAGGTGTATAGTGAAAAGGGAGGTGCCTATGAGATGACCATCCACTATACTTGCACCGACCGTCGCAAGCTGGAACTGTGGGTCAATGGTAAGTATTATGCCCTTGACCAGCTGGCTTCAGGTGGCGATGACAAGGTCAGCACGATTACACTTTCCGTTCATCTGCAACCCGGAAACAATCTCATCAAGATGGGCAATCGCTATGGTTGGGCACCCGATATAGACAAATTCACCCTTACAAAACAATAATCCTACTCGTATGCGACATATTCTTATACTTGTCTTCTTCGCCTTGATTTCTATCTCTTCGGTACAAAGTCAAGAGCATTTGGCCGTCTTCCCTTCCTCCAAGATGGCTACCGATCCGCTCTCGCGTAGCTTCATCACACCTACACGTATCTTATGGGTCAGCAATGATTCGCTCATTAGTGGAAAAGAAAAGTTACTATCTCAAGGAACCGGTCAACCCATCATGGGGCGTAAAGGAATGTGTTCACTGACTACTTCAGCTTCAGACACCGCTTCTATCTTGATAGACTATGGGCGTGAGTTGCATGGAGGCATCAAGTTGGTCTTGGGTTCAGCCAAGCCATGGGGCACTGCCCAAGTGCGTATCCGGCTCGGTGAATCAGTGAGTGAGGCTATGAGTGAGCACAATGGGGGAAAGAGACGTAAAGGCTTCTCAACCAATGACCATGCCATCCGTGATTTCGAGTTGACCATCCCTTCCGATGGGCAGATAGAGATAGGTAACAGTGGTTTCCGCTTTGCACGCATAGACCTATTGTCACATAAGACAATTCATATACAGGAAGCACCAGCCATACTTCGCTATCGCGATATTCCCTATTTAGGTTCGTTCAAATGTAGTGATGAACGGCTCAACCGGATTTGGAACACCGGTGCCTATACCGTTCACCTCAATATGCAGGAATATCTGTGGGATGGTATCAAGCGTGACCGACTGATTTGGTTGGGCGATATGCATCCCGAGGTTAGTACGATTATGGCAGTCTTCGGAGATAATGAAGTGGTCAACCGCACCCTCGACTTGGCTTGTCAGCTCTATCCGCTTCCCAAGTGGATGAACAATATGAGTGCCTATTCGATGTGGTACCTCATCATCTTGCAGGAATGGTATATGCACAATGGAGATAAAAGTTATCTGAAGCATCATCATGCTTACATCAAAGGTTTGATAGAGCGAATAGATGCTTGTGTCGATGCCAACGGCAATGAGACTTTAGCTAAAGAACGCTTCTTGGATTGGCCTTCCTCAACGAATAAGAAAGGAGTGGAAGCCGGTTACAGGGCTTTGCTTTACTGGAGCTTGGCCGATGCTGAAAAGCTTTGCCATGCACTCGATGATGCAGTAACGGCTCGCCTGTGCCGTGACATACAAAACCGGTTAAAGAAGAAGATACTTCCCCACAACCAACTCAAACAAGCTGCCTCGCTGATGGCAATTGCCGGATGGATGACTCCTCAGCAAGCTTGTGAGGATGTTGTCAGTGTGGGAGGAGCGAAAGACTTCTCTACCTTCTATGGCTATTATATGTTAGAAGCCATGGCTCGGGCAGGTCGTTATGAAGAGGCGATGAAGATCATCAGCCAATATTGGGGTGCGATGCTTGACTTGGGAGCTACTACCTTTTGGGAAGATTTCAATCTCGACTGGGCACGTAATGCAGGACGCATAGATGAATTTGTCCCAGAGGGCAAGGCGGATATTCACCGTGATTTCGGAGCCTATTGCTATCCTGGTTATCGTCACAGTTTCTGTCATGGATGGGCTTCCGGTCCTACGGCTTGGCTCACTCGCCATGTGCTGGGTGTAGAGGTAGTTGAAGCGGGATGCCGCACACTTCGCATTCAGCCTAACTTGGGTTCGCTCGAGTGGGTCGAAGGAACTTATCCCACTCCACATGGAGTGGTTTACATCAGACATAGCAAGCAAGCTGACGGAAAGATTAAGACAGAAGTAAAGGCTCCTAAAGGGGTAAAGATATTACGTTGATGAACGTTATATCTATGGCCTTGTCTGTAATTACGTTAAATCACGCTTGTGAATTTTCACTAGCGAAACTTTAGTCATTATATTCATATATGAACACTAAAATTCTTTTTACATACCTGTTCTCTGCTTGTCTGAGCTTAGAAGCGATGGCTACAGACAAAGTACAACCAGCTGATTCTATCTGCAATCCCATTCAAGTCATTTCCCAGTTTCCGGGCTACTGTTCTATCTTCCACACCTGGGGATTTATCGGTGATTCGCTGTGCAGTGGTGAGCACGAAGCGCGTAAGGATGACGGCAAGAAACTGTACATCGACCTGTATGACTACTCGTGGGGACAACGAATCTGTGCGGCTACGGGTACCAAAGGAGACAATTACTCTCAAGGGGGCGAAACGACCTACGGGTGGATTGAGCACTTCTGGAATAATCCCAAAAACAGAAACCACAATATCGATGCGAAAGCTGATCCCAAGCAGGCTTATATCATCGCACTGGGCGTAAACGACAAGTATAAGAAACATCCTGTGGGCGATGTAAAAACTGACATTTGCCTCGATGACTATAATAAGAATGCCAACACCTATGCGGGCAATTATGCCGGAATCATCCAACGTGTGAAAAGCATCCAGCCCGATGCCAAGTTCTTTGTAGTAACCCGACCCAAAGAAAACAACCAAGCTAATCCCTATAACGATGTGGTCAGAGAAATGGCTAATCTGTTCGAGAACGTATATGTTATCGACCTGGAAAAGTATGCGCCTTCTTACAAAAAGGGTGGTGAAATCAGAAAGAAATTCTTTTTGGGCGGCCATCTGAATGCTATGGGTTACCAATACACCGCTTGGATGTTTATGACCTACATCGACTGGATTATCCAGCATAACTGGAAAGACTTCGAACAAACGGCTTTTATTGGCACGGAATATAAATACTAATCTTTATATCAACATGAAACATCTCAAATTATTTCTCATTGCCTGTCTGGTAATGAGTGCTATTTTCGAGTCGATAGCTCAGAAAACGGATTCTTTGAAGGGGAAGAAATTCGGCGTGATTGGCGACAGTTATGTGCGCAACCATCGCGAACCAATAGAAAACACGTGGCACTATAAATTTGCGGCCAAGCATGGTATGGAGTATTTCAACTATGGCAAGAATGGCAACTGTATTACGGTGGATTTGGAACGTTGGGGAAAAAGTATTTGCCACCGCTATGCTGATATGAATGACTCGCTTGACTATGTAGTTGTGATTGCGGGGCACAATGATTCAGGTCGTCTCGACTCTATCGGCATTGACGTATTCAAGCAACGCCTCAATTCGCTTTGCCAGGGATTAATCGATAAGTATCCTGCCGCACAGATATTCTTCTTTACCCCATGGGCCTGCGAAAACTTTGAAACGAGCAATCGCAAAAAAGTTGTAGATGCCATGGTTGAGGTTTGTGGAAATTGGGGCATTCCCATCTTTGATGCCGCCCGTCGCAGCGGCATCTACTGTGCCTCACAGAAATTTCGCGCCATCTACTTCCAAGGCAGAAATGGAAAAGATGGGGCTCATCTCAATGCAAAAGGACATGACCGCTTTTTGCCCATAGCCGAACATTTTTTGTTGCAATATATCAACCGATAGTTTAGCTGTAATCTATCAATCCGTTTTCATTCATAGGTAAAGGAAATCCTCTCAACTTGCACTATCTTTCCACTCGTTTAGATAAATTTCTCACACTCAAGAATGCAAATACATTAGCATTCTCTTCGTTCAATCGAAATTTTGCATTATCTTTAAATAAGATAAGCTGCACTCGGGAATAAAAAAGAAAACTTCGTATTTCTTTTGTTATTCCACTTGATTACATTATCTTTGCAGTTAATTACTATTATAATAAGGTATAAAGAAGAAAATGGAATACAATTTCAGAGACATCGAGAAGAAATGGCAACAGAAATGGGTAGAGAATAAGACCTACCATGTTGTAGAAGATAAAGATAAGAAGAAATTCTATGTACTCAACATGTTCCCTTATCCATCAGGAGCCGGACTACATGTTGGCCATCCATTAGGATATATAGCAAGCGACATATATGCACGCTACAAGCGTCTGCAAGGTTTCAACGTTTTGAACCCTATGGGCTACGACGCTTACGGACTTCCTGCTGAACAGTATGCTATTCAGACTGGTCAGCACCCAGAAAAGACTACTGTTACAAATATCAACCGCTATCGCGAGCAGTTGGACAAGATTGGTTTCTCGTTCGACTGGGATCGCGAGGTTCGCACTTGTGCTCCTAACTATTATAAGTGGACACAATGGGCATTCATGAAGATGTTTAACAGCTTCTATTGCTACTCTTGCCAAAAGGCTCAGCCAATAGAGAAACTCATTAAGCGCTTCGAAGAGAAGGGTAGTGCCGACTTGAATATTGCTCAGAGCGAGGAACTATCGTTTACTGCCGAGGAGTGGAAGGCTATGAGCGAAAAGGAACAGCAGCAGGTATTGATGAACTATCGTATCGCTTATATGGGCGAAACTATGGTTAACTGGTGTCCAGGACTTGGTACTGTGCTTGCCAACGACGAGGTAGTAGACGGAGTGAGCGAGCGTGGTGGATTCCCTGTAATCCAGAAGAAGATGAAGCAATGGTGCTTGCGCGTTAGTGCTTATGCTCAGCGCTTGCTCGATGGCTTGAATACAGTAGATTGGACTGACTCTATAAAGGAAACTCAGCGCAACTGGATTGGCAGAAGCGAAGGTACAGAGATGCAGTTTAAGGTGGCTGACAAGGATATCGACTTCACTATCTTTACCACTCGTGCCGACACCATCTTTGGTGTTACATTCATGGTATTGGCTCCAGAGAGCGAACTTGTTCAGCAGCTCACAACAGCAGAGCAGAAGGCTGAGGTTGACGAATACTTGGCTTACGTGAAGAAGCGTACTGAGCTCGACCGTATGAGCGACCGCAAGGTTACTGGTGTATTCTCAGGTTCTTACGCTATCAATCCTTTCACAGGCGACAAGATTCCTGTATGGATTTCAGAATATGTACTTGCTGGCTATGGTACAGGCGCTATCATGGCTGTGCCTGCTCACGACTCTCGCGACTATGCTTTTGCCAAGCACTTCGGATTGCCTATCATTCCTCTTATCGAGGGTGCCGATGTTAGCGAAGAGAGCTTCGACGCTAAGGAGGGTACCGTTTGCAACTCGCCAGCTGAGGGCAAGCAGACTCTTGATGGTTTCTCTCTCAACGGCTTGAGCGTAAAGGAGGCTATAGCTGCAACAAAGAAGTTTGTTACAGAACATCAGCTCGGAAGAGTGAAGGTAAACTTCCGTCTTCGCGATGCCATCTTCTCTCGTCAGAGATATTGGGGCGAGCCATTCCCTGTTTACTATAAGGACGGCATGCCATATATGATACCAGAGGAGTGTCTGCCTTTGGAACTTCCTGAAATCGACAAGTATGAGCCAACAGAAACTGGCGAGCCTCCATTGGGCAGAGCTAAGATGTGGGCTTGGGACACTAAGGAGAATAAGGTTGTTGACAAGCAGTTGGTAGACAACGAGACAGTATTCCCATTAGAGCTCTTCACTATGCCTGGTTTCGCTGGTAGCTCAGCATACTATCTGCGCTATATGGATCCTCACAACGACAAGGCTTTGGTTTCTAAGGAAGCTGACGAATACTGGCAGAATGTAGACCTCTACGTAGGTGGTACAGAGCATGCTACGGGCCACTTGATTTATTCTCGCTTCTGGAACAAGTTCTTGTTCGATAACGGAGTGAGCTGCAAGGAAGAACCATTCCAGAAGCTCGTTAACCAGGGTATGATTCAGGGTCGTTCAAACTTTGTATATCGTATCAATAGCGACGACCACTCTAAGGCTCCTGTATTCGTATCGCTTGGTTTGAAAGACCAGTATGATACTACTCCTATCCACGTAGATGTAAACATCGTGCAGAACGATATCCTTGATACAGAGGCTTTCAAGACTTGGCGTCCTGAATACAACAACGCAGAGTTCATCCTCGAAGATGGTAAGTATGTTTGCGGATGGGCAGTAGAGAAGATGTCGAAGTCGATGTTCAACGTTGTAAACCCAGACATGATAGTAGAGAAATATGGTGCCGACACCTTGCGTCTTTACGAAATGTTCCTTGGTCCTGTAGAGCAGTCGAAGCCATGGGATACTAACGGTATCGATGGTTGCCACCGCTTCTTGAAGAAGCTTTGGGGACTCTACTTCGGCAGAGCAGAGGGCGAGATTCTTATCAACGACGACGAACCTTCTAAGGAAAGCCTCAAGAGCTTGCATAAGCTCATCAAGAAGGTAAGCTTGGATATCGAGAACTTCTCATACAACACTTCTATCTCTGCATTTATGATTGCAGTAAGCGAATTGTCGCAGCAGAAGTGCCACAGCCGCGAGGTATTGAAGACTCTCGCCATATTGATAGCTCCATTTGCTCCTCATATGGCAGAAGAACTATGGGAAACTCTCGGAGGCGAAGGAAGCATCTGTGATGCAGAATGGCCAGTATGCAACGAAAGCTACTTGGTGGAGAACGAAGTACAGCTGACCATAAGCTTCAACGGTAAGGCTCGCTATCAGATGACATTCCCTGCTGACGCTTCAAACGAAGATATACAGAAGACTGTTCTCGCAGACGAGAAAGCTCTTAAGTATATCGATGGTAAGCAGATTGTGAAGGTTATCGTTGTGCCTAAGAAGATTGTGAATATCGTTATCAAATAAGCATAACTTCAGCCCTATTGTCTCCACTCATTTTGGGGACAATAGGGTTTTTAATTTCCATGTATAACTATAATCCTTGACGACTCTTTAAGAGTTGTAGCATAAAAACAAAAAATCACTCCCTATGAAAATGACAAAGCAAGATTTAATATATGAGGTTAGAGACTATTTCAACATCACGTTGGGATTGATGCTCTATACCTTGGGCTTCACAGTATTTCTGTTGCCATACGAGATTGTGACGGGAGGAATAGCCGGTATTGGTGCTATCATATTCTATAGCACGGGATTTCCTGTGCAATACACATTCTTTATCATCAATGCCGCTCTTATCATCCTTGCACTAAAAACGTTGGGATGGAAATTCCTTACCAAAACCATCTATGCCACATTCATGCTCACCTTTATGCTCGAATTGGCTCAAGAGATTGTGGTTCAGCCAGATGGCACATTCTATAAGCTATTGGGCGAAGGCAACGACTTTATGTCGCTGGTGATAGGCTGTATCATCACGGGTACGGCGCTGGCAGTAGTATTTCTAAATAATGGTAGTACTGGCGGTACGGATATTGTGGCAGCAGTAGTAAACAAATTCCATAACATATCACTCGGTAAAGCACTTATCATGGTCGACTTCTGCATCATAGGCAGCTGTTTGTTTATAGATTCTTTTGGAGCTATCGACCTTAGATTCCGCAAAGTGGTATTTGGTTTGTGTACCATGCTTATAGAATGTCTGATGCTCGACTATGTGATGTATTGGCAACGCCAGTCGGTACAATTTATGATATTCTCAAAGAAATATCAAGAGATAGCCTTTGCCATAAGTCGCAAGACCGACCACACGCTAACCATCCTCGATGGTCATGGCTTTTGGACAGGTCACCCTACCAAGGTGCTTTGCTTGTTGGCAAAGAAGCGCGAGAGTGTGCAGATATTCCGTATAGTAAAACAAATAGACCCTAACGCCTTTGTAAGCCAAAGCTCGGTAATAGGAGTATATGGCGAAGGCTTCGACGAAATGAAAGTAAAAGTAAAGGAAGACGAAAAAATATGAAAATAGTATTTGCTACAAATAATCAGCATAAGTTGCAAGAGATACGCGATATCCTTGGCAGCGAGTTTGAAATAGTATCGTTAAAGGATATTGGTTGCGACGTGGATATTCCTGAAACTGGCAACACCCTTGAAGAGAATGCCATGCAGAAGGCACAATATGTTTACGACCACTACAACCTCAGCTGTTTTGCTGACGATACTGGTCTTGAGGTAGAAGCATTGAATGGTGAGCCTGGTGTGCATAGTGCACGATATGCAGAAGGTACCGACCATGATAGCGAAGCCAATATGGCAAAGCTACTTCGCAACCTCGAAGGCAAAGACAACCGTAAGGCTCGTTTCCGCACAGTTATAGCATTAATACAGAAGCAGGATGTTTGCCCTTGCGGATGCACAAGCATCAAGAAGGTAAACAGATTTGAAGGTATCGTTGACGGTAGCATAGCTACAGAGAAGCATGGTACTGCAGGCTTCGGCTACGATCCTATCTTTGTACCAGAAGGCTACGACAAGAGCTTTGCAGAACTTGGCGAAAGCATCAAGAATGGCATCAGCCATAGAGCAAGAGCCGTGGCTAAGCTTGCAGAATATCTTAAGCAGAAATAATGCTAACATAGCTCATGATAAGCAAACTTTCGATACTTATCCCCACATATAATAAGGTATGTCTTGGGCTTGTAGAATCATTACAAGCCCAAGCTTCATTATTATCTGATTTTCATTACGAGATTATCGTTGCCGACGATGGCTCTACAGACAATTCTACTATAGAAGCTAACAAAGCTATAAACAAACTACCAAACTGCCAATATATAGAGAGAAACATCAATATAGGCAGAGCTGCTATCCGCAATTTCTTGGCTCAAGAGGCTAAATATGCTTGGTTGTTGTATATAGACAGCAATATGAGCATAGTTAGCGACGATTATATTGCCAAATATCATTCTTGCAAAGAGCACGACGTGATATATGGAGGATATAAGATAGATAGAAATCAGCCACAGCTGAAAGGTAATCTAAGATATATCTTTGAGTGTGCTGCCCTACAAAACGAAGATTATACTTTACGCCAGAATAATCCTTATGCCGACTTCCATACCTCAAACTTCGTCATCAAACGCAACATAATGCTTACTCATCCTTTCGATGAACGATTCAAGAAGTATGGATATGAAGATGTGTTGTTTGGTAAAACTCTTAAGGAATACAACATTAAGATTGAGCATATAGATAATGTATTGGGCTACGACAACTTTGCCTCCAACTACTCTTTTATCTGTAAGACCGAGGAAAGTCTGCATACGCTATATCAGTTTAATGACGAACTACAAGGGTATTCCAAGATTATCCGCTATGCAAACCATCTTGAGCGTTGGCATGTAAGCTGTTTATGTAAAAAGCTGTTTCCACTACTAAGTCTTGGCATAAAAGCAAGGCTTACAGGCAATAAACCAAGCATTTTTCTGTTTAATGTATATAAACTAATGTATTATATATCACTCTCATGAAAAAAATAGTTTTAGCATTCATCACCATATTATTATCCACAGTTTCTATGCTTGCTGATGGCGTAGGAACATGGAAAAACTATCTTTCGTACTATGAGCCTACAGAGATAGAGAAGGGTAGTGGCAATATGCTATATGTATTGGCTTCCAACGGATTATACACATATAATACCAATGATCAAAGCCTTCAGACCTTTGACAAAACGAATGGTTTGTCGGATTGTACCATCTCGCATATCAAATGGAATAAGAATACTAAGAATCTTATTATAGTCTATGATAATGCCAACATCGACATAATGTATGGCAATAGTAATAGCGATGTTGTAAACATCTCCGACTATTATTCTAAATCGATGACAGAAGACAAGACCGTGAACAACATATATATATATGGTAAGCACGCCTTGTTGGCTACAGCCTTCGGTATCGTTGACGTGAATATGGAAAATTGTGAAATAAGCAATACATATAATATAGGTATCAACGTAGACTATTGCTATATAAATAATAATACCATCTATGCCGCTTCTAAGAAAAGTGGCATGTATACTTGCAGCATGAGCCAAAACATGCTTGATAAGAACAATTGGAAGCGAACAGCTAACTATACAGCTCAGAAGACAGAAGATAAAACCGAACTATTTAATATAGTAAAGACATTACAACCAGGCGGACCTAAGTTTAATAACTTCGGTTGCTTGAAATATAAGTTTGGACAATTGTATACTTGTGGTAGTGCTCTAAATACAAACAACTTAGGTTGCATACAAGTATTGAATAATGATAATTGGATTATATATCAAGATAATATTCAAAATGTTACCAACATAAAATATCTTGCCACAGCCTCTATAGCCATAGATCCAAAAGATAAAAATCATGTTTTTGCTTCAGGAAGAACTGGTATATATGAATTTCAAAATGGTAGCTTCGTAAAACATTTCACAGAAGGCAATAGTCCACTAACTGTAGCTTCAACAATTAAACCAACTGACCCTTATAAATTATTATATATACTTGCTCAAACTGTAGAATATGATAAGGAAGGCAACTTATGGGCTTTGACAAGTCAGACTGCTACTGACAAGCCTTATATGTTTGAATATACAACAGGTAAAGAATGGAAAACATGGAGTAATAGTGAGTTGGTTTACAATGATGTAATCCACAACAGAAAATATTCTATGCCTAACATGACTAACTTAACTTTTGATAGTCGTGGGCTAATGTGGTTTGTAAACGACAACTGGCAAACACCTTCAGCATATTGCTATCAACCATCTACAGAAGGTATAAATGGATTTAAAACATTCGTAAACCAAGATGGAACTTCTCTTGTAATAACATATGTTAGATGTGTGGCTGAAGATAAGAATGGCGATATGTGGATAGGTACAAACCAAGGTCCATTATTACTTGAGCAATCAAAGATTACAGAAAAAAATCCTCTTTTTACACAAGTTAAAGTTCCTCGCAACGATGGCACCAACTATGCCGATTATCTTCTTTCTGGTGTTGACATAGCAAGCATCGCTGTTGACGGAGGTAATAGAAAATGGTTTGGCACCTATGGCAACGGAGTATATCTTATTAGCAATGACAACATAAAAGAAATACAGCATTTCACTACAGATAATAGTAGTCTGCTATCAAATAATGTGTTGGCAATAGCTATCAACGACAATACTGGCGAAGTATACTTCGGTACAGATAAGGGATTATGCTCATATATGAGCGATGCTTCAGAACCTGCCGAGGTTATGAATAAAGATAATGTATATGCATATCCAAATCCTGTACGCCCAGATTATACAGGACTTATCACCGTGGTAGGACTATCTATGAATGCCGACGTAAAAGTGGTTACATCAAGTGGCGCCCTTGTTGCTCAAGGACGTAGCAATGGTGGTAGCTTTACATGGGATGGCAACGACCTCAACGGTAAGCGTGTGGCTTCAGGAATCTATATGGTAGAAGCAGCTACAGAAACAGGCGAGAAAGGTGTAGTATGCAAGATCGCAATAGTAAATTGATATATATGAAAAGAACAATTAAAAGAATAGCTGTAGCAAATCCTGTACTCTTTGTTATATTTTTGTCGGCACCTATAGTATTGCTGGCAATAGCACAGATACTTCCAACCTTTGATGATTGGACAACACTCTCTTCACCTAACTACGATAAGGAATATCTAAAGTATTTCCTTCCTTTCGGTACTGTATGGCGCCCAGGCGACGCGCTATTAGGATACATAAATGCTATCAACTACAAAGGATTTCCTATACTCAACCACATATTAATATATATGGCTCATTTAGCGAGCACATTTATAGTATATAGAATAACAAAGGTTGCTGGCTTTAATAAGTTATCCACAAACTTATCAACGCTATTCTTTTATCTTTCTCCATGCGTATGTGGCACCATATATAGTTGTGACGCACTAAACCAAACCTATTCACATCTATGGGGAATAGCAGCTGTGTATTCTTACCTTATATATAATAACAAGAAAAGATACATACTTTGGACTATATTTATATTTCTTGCTGCACTATCCAAAGATAATGGAATAGCATGGAGTATAGTTCCACCAATAGTAGCCATAGGCTTAGGTAAAGAGAACTCTAAAAACCTAATTAAGTCAATAGCTTTTGGATGTGGTATAGCAATTGTTTATGCCATTATTAGATTGTCGCTACCAACAACCATCATCGAAAATGGTTCTCATATAGAGCAAATGATGAGCCTGGGCAGTAAGATAAAAGGATTGGCTATATGGATTGGCTATACATGGTTTGCTGCCGACTATATATATATAGCTCATGAGAACAGCAGAAACATCATATTATTTCTGATAACATTCTTGCTCTCAGCACCATTCATATTATATTGTTTCTTTAGCAATATCAAAAACTTGGCAAAGCAGTCTACACTATTTTTATTATTAGCAATAGTTATCACCGCTTCACCCAACTTGCTGATAAGTATGAGTGTGATGAATGCTTATTGTACATTAGGATTAGCAGCAATACTTATTGGATATCTTATCAACAATAATGTGGATAAACATAGGATAATAACAATATTAGCTATATTCTATGTATGCACAGCCATATTTACAGACATCCACCATTGGTATAAATCATGGCAAACATCATTGCCATCGAAATCTATATCCGAAGAGATAATAAAGAAGACTGGTAAACCTGTTTCAAAGGCTTATTGTATATTGATAAACAACGAAAAGAAATATTCTTCATTCTGTGTGCCTACCGACGAAACTGTAGGGTGGGGAATAGCTATGATGCATGCCACAGGCTACAAATGGCCACAAGAGATTAAAGATACTACACTATCTATAACAGATGCCACACCTGATTATATTAATAAACTATCAGCAGCTGCTCTTAAAAATGGCTATGAGTGTGTATGGATAGTATACCCAGATAGTACAAGCGTTATTCGATGATAACGATAATAAAATAATAGAAAACAAGCATATATCAATGAAAATAATATCTATAATAATTCCTTGCCATAATGAAGAAAACAATATCTCTATATTGGCTGAGAATATTGTCAGTATGGCAAACAAACTTCCACAATATTCATGGCAGGTTATCTTTGTCGACGATGGTAGCAAAGATAATACTGTGGAAAAGATAAGGGAAGTGATTGATCAGAACAAGATGTTCTCTTATATATCCTTCTCTCGAAATTTTGGAAAAGAAGAGGCTATCTTGGCTGGTCTTGATAATGCTACTGGTAATTGTGCTATAATTATGGATGCCGACCTGCAACATCCTGTAAACACAATTCCTGATATGATAAAAGAATGGGAGAATGGCTACGAGGATGTTTATGGTAAAAGAATATATCGCGGCAAAGAGAGCTGGCTCAGAAAGAAGCTTTCATTGAGCTATTATGCTATATTGCAGAAAATGGCAAACATAGATATATTGCCTAATGTTGGCGACTTCCGTCTCCTTGATAGAAAGTGTATAGATGCTCTGAAGCAAATGCGAGAAACGCAAAGATATACCAAGGGACTATATTGCTGGATAGGATTTAAGAAAAAGGAAATATTATTCAATCAAAGCGATAGACAACATGGCAAATCATCATTCAACTTCTTTAAGTTGCTCAATTTTGCCATCGAGGGTATAACATCGTATACTACAACTCCATTGAGGTTATCCACAATATTTGGTATACTCTCATCGCTTTCAGCATTTATGTATATGATCTTCGTCTTTATAAAGACTATCTTGTTTGGCGAAGTTATCCAAGGTTTTCCTACTATCATCATTATAATCCTCTTCTTGGGTGGTATTCAACTAATATCTTTGGGCGTTATAGGTGAATATCTGGGAAGAATATTCCACGAAACAAAAAGAAGACCTAATTATATTATAAGAGAAAAAGAAGGTTTTTAGCTTGTCGTTGACAAACTAACACATAAAAAAATATAAATGGGGATATGCTATGATAGACATATCCCCATTTTTATTGTGTGTTTTCTATATTTATATTAGCTTAGTTCAAGCATTCTCAAGATAGGCTTTACAGCATCCTTTGCAACCTCCTGATCAACTTCTACAGATGGCCATTCATATTTCAAGGTATTGTAAATCTTTTCCAAGGTGTTGAGCTTCATATACTGACATTCGTTGCATGAGCATCCTAAGCCGCCCTCGCTAACTTCTGGTGGTACAGGATAGAACTTAGCATCTGGACACGAACGTTGCATCTCGTGCAATATACCAGCCTCTGTAGCCACGATAAACTCCTTTGTAGGGTTCTGCTTGGCATAATCAAGCATAGTGGCTGTACTACCTACTATTTCGGCTGCAGCAATAACAGGACCCTTACATTCCAAGTGAGCCATTACAATAGCATCAGGATGTTCCTCCTTGAGCTTTGCTATGGCTGCTACCGAGAAGCGCTCATGAACATGGCAGCCACCATTCCACAGAAGCATCTTTCTGCCCGTTACTTCGTTGATATAGCTACCGAGGTTGTAGTCTGGACCAAAGATGTAATTGTCGCCCTCAGGAAGCTTGTCTACCACCTTCTTGGCATTACCACTTGTAACGACAACATCTGTCAACGCCTTTACTGCAGCTGTGGTATTCACATAACTTATCACCTTGTATCCAGGATGCTCTTCCTTAAACTTCTTCAATTCTTCAGCCTTGCATGAGTCGGCAAGCGAACAACCAGCATTAAGGTCTGGACAAAGCACAGTCTTCTCAGGGCTCAAGAGTTTGCAAGTCTCAGCCATGAAATGTACACCACACATCACCATAACCTTAGCATCGGTGTTAGCAGCCTTACGAGCCAACGCCAATGAGTCGCCAACGAAGTCGGCAACATCTTGCACATCGCCTACGGTATAGTAGTGTGCAAGGATTATCGCATTCTTCTCTTCGCAAAGTCTGCGTATCTCTTTCTTCAGATCAATGGCTTTGTCGACAGCTTCGTCTACGAAACCTTTATCTTTCCACTCTTTCTTCACCATATATTATTATTATACTTTTATTTATTTAAAAAGAAAAAAAAGATGAATAGTATGATATGCCGTTAATAAGTTGGTAACTTTACAACAAAAAATTTGCATATTAAGTTTTCAACCTTTTATAATGTATTATCTACATACATCTATAATATCTTCTTATTGATATATGGTTAGATAGACACTTTATCAACATTATCCACTTTCGGTGCAAAGTTAATAAGTTTATATCTTTTTCTGTTGTTTTTTAGTTGAAAAGTTGCTTAAAAGCACTTTAAAACCATGTGGATATCCATAATCTCCATATACTCTTATCGAATGCTGTGGATATCCACATAGATATTAACAGAGTTATCTACAGGTTTTTCCCAATATTTGTGGATAAATAAATGATGTTTGTGATAAAAACTATTCTATATGAATTATTTTTGTTACTTTTGCAGCTGCAATCTATGTTACTAACTATGTAGCCATAATATTGCAAACAAACAAAACCAATAAGACTTATAATGAAAGATATTTGTTGTATCGGACATATTACAAAAGATAAGATTGTTACTCCTCGCAATACTGTTTACATGGCAGGTGGCACATCTTTCTATATGGCGTGGGGTATGAATCAGTTACCACCAAAGGCATCGTTCCAACTTGTTACAAAGGTTGCCAAGGAAGATATGGCTGAGGTGGAGCGTATGCGTCAGGCAGGCATCGAGGTTGTGTGCCATGATAGTGAGCATACTGTATACTTTGAAAATAAATATGGTGATAATTCCAACAACCGTACTCAGCGTGTGTTGGCAAAGGCTGATCCTTTCACTATGGACGAAGTAAGAAAGCTTGATGCCAAGATATTCCACCTTGGCACATTGCTCAACGATGATTTTAGTCCTGAGGTAGTGAAGTATCTTTCTACAAAGGGACAAATATCAATAGATGTTCAGGGATATCTTCGTGAGGTTCGTGGCGAGTGTGTTCATGCTATAGAATGGAAAGACAAGAAGGATATCCTTACTTGTACAGACATTCTGAAGCTCAACGAGCATGAAATGGAAGTTATCACATCATATAAGAATCCTCGTACTGTGGCGTTGGCTCTCCACGAACTTGGAGTAAAAGAAGTGGTGATAACTCTTGGTAGTTATGGCTCGCTTATATATTCCGATGGTAAATTCTATGAGATTCCTGCATATAAGCCTACAGAATTGGTTGATGCCACAGGTTGTGGTGATACTTATTCTACAGGTTATCTCTATTGTCGTTCACAAGGCATAGGAGTAGAAGAGGCAGGAAAGTTTGCTGCTGCCATGTGTACATTAAAGTTAGAGCATTCGGGTCCTTTCGACCGTAGTATCGAGGACATCAGTAAGATAATTGGCTAATCTATCCTTGCTTATAGGTTGCAGAGTGCTCTCCATCCACCATAGTTTGTCGCCCATCTTTTCGGCAAGCATCAGGTCGTGGGTGGAGAGCACTATTGTTTTCTCCATGTCGTGTGCGAGATCTCTTAGTAGTTTCATCATTTCCACTTTGCTTTGGAAATCAAGAAATGATGTTGGTTCGTCAAGGAGTATGATAGGAGTTTCTTGAGCCAAGGCTTTGGCAGTCATTATCTTCTGTCGTTCTCCATCGCTGAGCTGACCTATTGGAGTTTTCATATATCTCGATAATCCAACGATATCCACAGTCTTTTCCACAATCTTTTTATCTTCTTCATTCAGCGTTCCCCAGAAGCCTGTATATGGGTTTCTGCCCATGCTTACTATTTCTTCTACCGTGATATTGCCAACGTCCGGTTTATCCGTTAGCACTATGCTTACCATTCGTGCAATATCCTTTTGCGACATATTTTTTAGTTCCATGTCTTTTCCACCATTATTATATATAATGTCGCCAGCCAATGGTGGCTGTATACCCATGATGGTTCGTAGAAAAGTAGATTTTCCTATGCCGTTAGGACCTAATAAGCATGTTAACTCGCCATCCTTAAATTCTGAGTTAAGGTTGGTGGCTACTGTTTTCTTGTCGTAGCCTATTGCTAAATTGTGTGTTGTTATAGACATTGTGTGGATAATATATGTGGATAACTTAAGTAATATGCAAAAGTAAGCAATTTCTTTTGTTATTCCGTTCACTTCCACTACTTTTTAATAAAGTAGGTTGCGTTCGGGAATCCAAAAGAAAAACTTCGTATTTTCTTTTGTTATTCCACTCACTTACACTACTTTTGTACTATGAATAATTCAATCCAAATGTTGATGCAGCAGCGCATATTGCTCGAAATGGAGCATGCCGCTGAGCGTGAGGCTTTCAAAAAGCTTACTGAAACCATGGGGTTGCAACGCAAAGTGAAGCGTGGCGATGCATGGTTTCCTATTACTACTGGCAAGGCTTTTTATAATTCCTTAAACCAGTATGTGATAGAGGTGTTTAGAAATGCCGACGAGGATACTGATCATAATTTTGAATATGGAAAGCCATTGATGTTTTTCAGCATTAATGGTGATAAGCCACATTATTATAATATATCTGCCAACGTTTCTTATGTTGATGGCAATCGCATGCTTGTTGTGTTGCCTTCTGCTGATAGTGCCGCATCGTTGATGCAGGTAGAAGGTTTGGGTGTACAACTGTCGTTTGACGAAACAAGCTATCGTGCTATGTTTGATGCTTTAGACAGAGTTATCAAAGCTAAGAATGGCAGGTTGGCTTATCTTCGCGACTTGTTTGCATCAAAGGTTCCTGCAGCCACATTCTCATTCTCTGATATTTCGCTTCCTTGGCTCAATGCCACTCAGCAGCATGCTGTCAACGAGGTGTTGCGTGCAAAGGATGTTGCTATTGTCCACGGACCTCCTGGAACTGGCAAGACAACAACTCTCGTTGAAGCTATCAACGAGACATTGGCTCGCGAAAGTCAGGTGTTGGTATGTGCACAGAGTAATATGGCTGTCGACTGGATAAGTGAACAGTTGGTAGACCGTGGAATTAATGTGCTGCGTATAGGTAATCCTACTCGTGTCAACGATAAGATGCTTGGCTTCACTTATGAGCGTCGTTTCGAGGCTCACCCTGATTATTCGCAACTTTGGGCTATACGCAAAGCCATTCGTGAGTTGCGTATGCAGCGAAAGGGTAGAACAGAGAATTGGCATCAGAAGATGGATCGTCTGAGGAGTCGTGCTACAGAATTAGAGATTTCTATCAATGCCGACCTCTTTGGTCAGGCTCGTGTTATTGCTTCTACATTGGTAGGAGCATCAAACAAGATTCTTGATGGTCAGCATTATTCCACACTCTTCATAGATGAAGCTGCTCAGGCGCTTGAGCCTGCTTGCTGGATAGCCATACGAAGAGCAAACCGTGTGATTCTTGCTGGCGACCATTGTCAGTTGCCACCAACAGTAAAGAGTATTGCTGCACTAAAGGCAGGATTAGGAAAAACTCTTATGGAGCGCATCGTGGATAGTAAACCAGAAGTGGTGACGCTTCTCGATACTCAATATCGTATGAACGAGGAGATAATGCGTTTCTCAAGCTCGTGGTTCTATGATGGCAAGGTGAAGGCGGCTCCAATAACTGCACATCGTGGAATCTTCGACTATGATACTCCTATAGAATGGGTAGACGATGTAGCCAATGATGATGAAACCGTTGGTGAAACCTTTGTTGGCGAGACTTTCGGACGAATAAATAAGGTGGAAGCACGACAGGTGATGGAACTCTTGCAGGCTTATTTCGAGAAGATTGGCAAACAGCGTATCCTCGACGAGAGCATCGATGTAGGTATCATTTCGCCTTATCGTGCACAGGTGCAGTATCTTCGCCACCTTATCAAGAAAGAAACTTTCTTCAAGCCTTTCCGTCATTTGTTGTCAGTAAATACCGTAGATGGTTTCCAAGGTCAGGAGCGAGATGTTATCATAGTTTCTCTTGTGCGTAGCAACAACGATGGACAGATAGGCTTTTTGCGCGATTTGCGTCGTATGAATGTTGCTATGACTCGTGCTCGTTCAAAGCTCATCATCATTGGCGACCACGAAACTCTTGCTCATCATGAATTTTATAAGAAATTGTATGAATATATAAAGAAACATAAAACGGATAATTTTTAACATCATTTGTGTGTGATATCTCAATAGTTTGGAATTAAAAACCTATCTTTGCGAAATACAGATAGTATTAATAATAAAAAGAAAGGATTTATTATGAAGAAGTATGTTTGCAACGTATGTGGTTATGAATATGACCCTGAAGTTGGTGATCCTGAGAACGGTATAGCTCCAGGTACAGCTTTCGAAGATATTCCAGACGATTGGGTATGCCCACTTTGTGGTGTTGGTAAAGAAGATTTCAGCCCAATGGAGTAATAAGCTAATAATAGAAAAGAAGGAGGAAATAAAATAGTAATTAAAGGAGGAATCATTATGACAAAGACAAGAGAAATCTACCGTTGCACGATATGTGGCAATGTGGTAGAAGTAGTAAACCCTGGTGCTGTGCTTAGTTGCTGTGGCCAACCAATGATGCTTATGAAAGAAAACACCACAGATGGCGCAAAAGAAAAGCATGTGCCTGTGATAGAGCCTATCGAAGGTGGATATAAAGTAAATGTGGGTAGCGTTGAGCATCCTATGCAGCCAGAACATTATATCCAATGGATAGAGTTGCTTACTCCTACCGACGTTCTTCGCCATGAACTAAAGCCAGGCGAAAAGCCTGAGGCAATATTCTATACCGACGCCAAAGAGGTTACAGCTCGCGAATATTGCAACTTGCATGGACTTTGGAAAGGTGAATAATGAGGAAAGGAGCGGCACTATTAATTTAATAGTATGACTCTTTTTTATAAAAATAAGAAGCGTATGCTTAATCTAAATTGGTCATTAGAATTTATTTGTACTATATGGTAGAAAAAAATCCTAATGACCAATTTTGGGATAAAAGGCTATTTCTTTGTGTCTTTCAATTATATTCTGTAACTTTGCAACCAGAATATAACGAATAAAAGATAAAGACATGTCATTAAAATGTGGTATAGTAGGTTTGCCTAACGTAGGTAAGTCTACTCTTTTCAACTGCCTGTCGAGTGCAAAAGCACAGGCTGCCAACTTTCCTTTCTGTACTATCGAGCCAAATCTCGGCGTTATCACCGTTCCTGACGAGCGATTGACAAAGCTTGCTGAGATAGTACATCCTGGACGTATTGTTCCTGCTACTTGCGAGATTGTAGACATTGCCGGATTGGTAAAGGGCGCAAGCAAGGGTGAAGGTCTTGGCAATAAATTCCTTGGTAACATTCGTGAGTGCGACGCTATAATCCATGTAATCCGTTGCTTCGAAGACGACAACATCGTTCGCGAAGGCGGTATGGCTGTAGATCCTATCGAAGACAAGAGCATCATCGATACCGAACTTCAACTTAAAGACCTTGAGACTGTTGAGTCGCAACTTCAGAAGAATCAGAAGATTGCTGCCCTTGGCAACAATAAGGATGCAAAGATATTAGTAAATGTTTTGCTGGCATACAAAGAGGTGTTGGAGCAGGGTAAGAATGCTCGCTCTGTAACATTCGAGAGCAAAGAAGAGCAGCAGGCAGCTCACGACTTGTTCCTCTTGACAACAAAGCCTGTGCTATATGTCGCTAATGTCGACGAGGCTAGTGCCAAGGATGGTAACGAATACTCGCGTCGCGTTGAGGCAATAGCCGCAGAAGAAGGTGCAGAGGTAATGGTTATCGCTGCAAAGACAGAGGAAGATATCGCAGGTCTTGAAACTTACGAAGACAAGCAGATGTTCCTTGAGGAATTGGGACTTGAGGAGAGTGGTGTAAACCGCCTTATCAAGAAGGCATACGCACTATTGAACCTTGAAACCTTTATCACCGCAGGCGAAATGGAGGTAAAGGCTTGGACTTACCACAAGGGATGGAAGGCTCCACAATGTGCTGGTGTTATCCATACCGACTTCGAGAAGGGTTTTATCCGTGCTGAAGTTATCAAATATGAAGACTATTTAAAGTATGGTTCTGAGGCTGCTGTTCGCGAAGCTGGTAAGCTTGGCATCGAAGGCAAGGAGTATGTTGTGCAAGATGGTGACATCATGCACTTCCGCTTCAACGTCTAATCATTTTATAAGAAATATAGAACCTCTATTTTAATAAATAGACTATGATAGACCTATTATCATATATCTTTTGGAATCCCGACGAGACATTCATCCGTCTTGGTAGTTTTGCCATAAGATACTATTCGCTATGCTGGCTTATAGGATTGGCAGGTGGCTACTTCATGATGAAATGGCTCTATAAGGATCAGAAGTTGTCAGAGACACTCTTCGAACCTCTGTTTCTGTATTGCTTCATCGGCATTCTCGTAGGAGCACGTCTCGGTCATTGCTTATTCTATGACCCAGGTTATTATCTCTCATCCTTCGACCATGTGATAGAGATGCTCATACCTATGCGTCACATGGCAGACGGCTCGTGGAAGTTTACTGGCTACGAGGGATTGGCAAGCCATGGTGGTACTCTTGGACTCATGATAGCCCTATGGGCATATTGCCGTAGAACAAAGATGAATATCTGGCATGTGCTCGACGATATTGCTATTGCCACACCTATCACAGCATGTTTTATCCGTTTGGGCAACCTCATGAATTCTGAGATTATCGGTAAGGTTACTGATGTGCCTTGGGCATTTATCTTTGCCAAGGTAGATCAATATCCACGCCATCCGGGTCAGCTCTATGAGGCCATAGCTTATGCCGTATTCTTCTTCATAGGCTGGGCTATATATAAGAAATGTAAGAATCGCGTTGGCACAGGCTTCTTCTTTGGACTTTGTCTTGCGTTGATTTTCACCTTCCGCTTCTTTATCGAGTTTACCAAAGATATCCAAGTAGACTTCGAAGCTGGCATGCTTCTTGATATGGGCCAAATACTCAGTATCCCATTCATTATCATCGGTATAGCATGTATGATAGGAGGAAAATGGATGAAGAAATTAGGCGCAAAATAACCATTTAGCTTAAAAAATCAAAATTTAAGGCTACTTGTCAAATATTCATGGCAAAAGCAGTTGTTTTTCTCATAGAAATCAACTACTTTTGCCATGTTGATTTTATATCAATACCTAACTAACTACTACAGCTATTAAATATAACTGGAAAGTATTCATACTTAAAACTATAGTAATATTTACTAAAACCTAAATACTTATGAACAAATTATTTACTCTTACAGCACTTGGACTATTAGTCTCGTTAAGTGCTACCGCACAGAAAGTTCGCAAGACTTGGGACTTCCGCGAAGGCTTCAGCACAGCTACTGTAGCTAATCTTGCTGCCGATATGGAGCAGAATGGTACAGACGCCCATTGGCGTAACTGGGAAAAGAATGCTACTGACGCAGGCAAGTGTGGCGACACATATTGGGCTGTCGGTTCTGGTACAACAGTCAACAACAACAACGAACTTTGTACAGTTGTTAATGGCGAGTACATCCCAATCCCTGAAACACAGGGTCTTAGCATGAATGGTATCAAGGCAAAGGGTCTTGTCCTTGCTACCAACTATCCTACTGCCGAGAACGAAGGTTCACCTAACGGCATGTATCCTTATGGTAGCGGCTTTATTTGGTTGAATGGTAAGAAGCTTACCTTCACTATCAATCAGGTTAAGAAGGGTGAAACTCTACGCATTGGTGTAGAGAGCCACAAGAATACTGAGGCTCGTGGTATCAATGTTATCGTTAATGGCGAAGCTCTTGCTCCTGTAGAAGGCGAGCAGGTTCCTAAGTTCTTCAACGAGGTGGTATACAATATTCCTGACGATACACCAGACGTTGACGACTACACTCCAGTACAGATTAAGTCTACCAATGGTTGCCACATCTATTATATGATAGTAGGCACAGGCGACGATCCTAACGCCAATAAGACTAAGGTGGGCTATCTCTATGGTGGTGCTAAGGACGATGAGCAGGCTCTTAAGCTTCTTGAAAGCAACGAGCAGTATATCGTTACTCCTATCGATGTAACAGGCGACGTTAGTCTCGTAACAGCTGACTCTCTCCGTGGTTTCGATGTTACCGTAGCAAGCTCTACTATCGCTGCCGACAACTCTATGGTTGGAGTATTGAAAGAGGCTTTGCCTTGGACTCCAGTCCTCAACCTCAACCCAGCTCTATATGCAGCATGGGGATATGGTGAGGCTGTTCCAACAACAGGTTTCTTCGGTGCAACAAACAATTCCAAGAGCGACCTCTACAAGGGTCTCACCCTTATGCCTGCATCTGACACAGGTCTTGAAGAAGGTTGGGAAGGTATCGCTTATACCAATGGTAAAGTCAACGTAACAGGTGTGAACCTTGGTGCTTACTTTGCTGCAGACGATACATTGGCAGTTGTTCCTGGTGGCACTCCAGTGCTTTCTCATGCTCACAACATCAATCACAATGGCTACATCTATCTTCCTCTCACTCAGGAAGTACTTGCCGATGCTTACGCTAACTATGTTCCAGCTATGTTCACTAACGCTATCGGCATGCTCAAAGGTTCAAAGAGCGACATCAGCAAGGTTCCTGCTCCTACATTCAGCTTGGAATACAAGAACCTCAACACAAACGTTACTATCAAGAGCGTTAACAAAAATGCAAAGATCTACTATACTGTAGACGGCACAGAGCCTACTACCGAGAGCACTCCTTATGAGGGCACATTCAACCTCACAAGCGAGACTACTGTTAAGGCTGTAGCTATTGCTGAGGGTTATCTCGTTAGCGATGCTGCTGAAAAGTTGGTAGAAATGAAGCATCAGGCTGTCGCTCCAACTATCAGCACAGTAATGGAAGATGGTAAGACTACTGTTACCATCACCAGCAAATCTCCTGATGTAGACATTTGGTACAACTATTCAGCAAACGCTGACTCTACACAGAGCACCAAGTATACAGAGCCTATCGTTCTTCGTGATAGCAAGACAATCTCTGCATTTGCTGTTAGCGAGGCTCTCGTACAGAGCGAACTCACAACACAGATTATCAACATCCAGAAGCCAAGCCTCCGCATCGATGCTATCGCTCACATGGATGCTAATCCTGAGGAATATAATGATGGCAAGACTTCTACAGCTTACTACTTCTCTTGGGGTAAGAATAAGAACGCATATCCTTACTACGATGAAAGCGTTTACGAAGTTGTAAAGGGTTCTGATGGTTTGGATTCTATAGTTTATACTAAGCTCAATGCTGAAGAGGTTGTTGATTTCAACAATGGTTGGAAGGTTGTTTCTCGTGGTCAAGTGATGATTTGGGAGAACATCAAGCCTGGAACAAACATCGGTAATGGCAATGCTTACAACCCAGCTACTGTTAACGACTTAGATACACTCGTTACTAACTACTACATCAACATTGGTGAGTGGAACACAGCAAACCCTGCAAGTGGTACAATCGCAACAACTGTTAAGTATGCTGGTCCTTTCGATATAGTATCATTCATCTCTAATGGTAGCGACGGCACTCCACGCATCGTATTCGAGGTTTCTAAGGATAGCACAGAGTGGACACAGGTAGGCGACACAATCAATATGCCTGCTAACGAGAAGCGCTTGTACAGAAAGTACATACGTAGCTATGAGAATACTGACGAGGTATATGTTCGCGCACGTATTGCTGCTGGCAACTCTAAGGCTGGATTCTATGATATCTATCTCATGAACCATGGTGAGAAGTCTATCGCTCGTGAAAACGAACTTGCTACAGGTATCGAGGAAATCACCAACGCTACAGCTAACCGCAAGGCTACTCCTGCAGCTATCTATAGCATCAATGGTACACGCCTAAGCGCTATGCAGCGTGGCATCAACATCGTTAAGATGAGCAATGGTGAAACAAAGAAAGTTATCGTAAGATAAGTTTTATATAAACTGTATATACTGAAAGAAGGGGCTATCTTCGCAATGAAGATAGCCCCTTCTTAGTTATTGTAATAATGTAAATATTATGTTATTATTTTATGGTGTTGATCATATCTTGTTTTTGTTTTCTGCCATAGCAGCCATTTTCTGCAGCCATTTTTCGCGAGTGCGCTTCCATCGGTTGTGAGTCCAAAGCCAATAAGCAGGCTGTCGCTGAATAGTCTTCTCAAGCTCACGGAAATACATCTCTGTGATATCGAAATCTTTATATTCTTTTGGTTTATCTGTCAGAAGTTTGAATTCTCCTTTATAATAACCGCGCTTCACTCTCTGCATGTCGAGATAATAAACGGCGAAATTAGCCTTCTTAGCTATCTTCTCAGTACCTGTCAATACCGGCGTATCGTGATTCAAAAAGTTAGTCCAATAGTGTATATTGTTCCAATGTGGCACTTGGTCGGCAATGAAGCCAATAACAATATGTTTGCCTTCTTGTCGCATTTTCACTATCTTTCTCAACGTCTCAGCCATAGGAATGCTAATGGCACCAAGGCGATTGCGCAGATAAAGGAATAGTTTGTCGAAGGCAGGATTCTCCAATACGTGGTAAATTTGTCCAAATGTAATATCTTCGCCTGCCCATAGTGGTAACGAAGTAACCCATTCCCAGTTGCAATAATGACCTAAGTATATGGCACACGACTGTCCTTTTTGGCACGATACTCTTATCTTCTCCACGCCTGTAAACTGCATGCGCTTCATCACTTGCTTCTTGCTCATAGTAAAGAGTTTGATGCTCTCTACTATATAGTCACAAAACCAAGAATAGAATTCTTTTTCTATTTTCAAGCGTTCTGCCTCGCTCTTTTCCGGAAAGCTATCTGCAAGATGCTTCTTTACTAATGGTCGTCGATATTTTACAACATAAAATACCAAGTAGAACAAGCCGTCGCTCACAAGGTATAATACACTAAGCGGCAGTAGCGACATCAGATACCAGATACCGAAAGCTATGCCATATAATATCTTCTTCATTTTATACTTATTATACTTGCTGCATATCGTGCAACTTACGATAATATCCGTTTTTGTTTATCAACTCTTCGTGCGAACCACGCTCCACAATCTTACCTTCATGCAGCACGCATATTTCGTCGGCATGCTTGATGGTGCTCAAACGGTGAGCCACAGCTATTGTGGTACGAGTCTTCATGAGTTTCTCCAACGCATCCTGTACCAGTCGCTCGCTCTCTGTATCAAGGGCTGAAGTAGCCTCGTCGAGAATGAGGATAGGAGGATTCTTCAATATAGCACGAGCTATGCTCACACGCTGGCGCTGACCTCCAGATAGTCTGCCACCACGGTCGCCGATGTTGGTATCGAAACCATGTTCCGACTGCATAATGAAGTCGTAGGCATTAGCAATCTTTGCTGCGTTTGCTATTTCTTCGTCGGTAGCGTCGGTCTTGCCGAAGCGTATGTTGTCTTTGAATGAAGCATTGAAGAGTATAGCCTCTTGGTTCACATTGCCCATCAGCTGACGTAGGTCGTGAACGGCAATATCCTTCACGTTGACGCCATCGATGAGCACCTCGCCTTCCTGCACATCGTAGTAGCGTGGAATCAAGTCTACCATCGTACTCTTTCCGCTACCGCTTTGTCCTACCAAGGCTATTGTCTTGCCTTTAGGAATAACGAGGTTAATGTCTTTTAGCACATATACTAATTCGTTGCTGTTGTGGTCGGTATAAGCAAACGACACATGGCGGAATTCTATCTGATGTTTGAATTCTGCAATATGCTCAGGGTTTTCTTTGTCTTTAATCTCTACCTCAGCTCTCAGAATCTTGTCGATACGATCCATAGAAGCCAATCCCTTAGGAATATTGTATGTAGCCTTAGAGAAGTCTTTCAGAGGGTTGATGATGCTGTACAACATCACGAGGTAGAAGATGATGGTAGGACCATCGATGCGACCATAGTCGAGCACCAAGATACCGCCAAACCACAATACTATCACGATGAGTATTGTACCCAAGAATTCGCTCATAGGGTGAGCCATCTGCTGACGAATGTTCACTCGCATGATGTGGTCGCGATATTCGCCATTCACCTTAGCAAAGCTTTGGTTCATCTTTTCTTCGGCACAGAAAGCCTTGATGATGCGTAGTCCGCCCAAGGTTTCTTCCACCATGCTCATGGTGTCGCTCCATAGGCTTTGCGCCTCTGTACTCTTGGCTTTCAACTTTCTGCCCACTACGCCCATAAACCATCCGAAGCATGGCACAAATACTATGGTGAACAATGTGAGCTGCCAGCTGATAACCACAAGAGCTGCGAAATAAGAGATTATAAGAATAGGATTCTTAAACAGCATGTCGAGCGACGACATGATGCTGTTTTCAACCTCCTGCACATCACCACTCATACGAGCTAAGATATCGCCCTTGCGTTCTTCGCTAAAGAATCCCAACGACAGCGAGTTTATCTTCTGATATAGTTGATTGCGAATATCGCGCACAATACCTGTACGAATAGGGATGATGGTGGCTGACGAAAGGAAGTAGGCTCCCGTCTTCAAGAAAGTCATGAAAGCGAGGAATAATCCTATCACCAGCAGCGCTGTCGAAGCACTATATTCGATGATGAAGTTCTGTATGTAGAAATACAGGTTGTTTGTAGCCACCTCTTTTGCTGTTCCCAATGTGCCGTCCCAAGTCATCAAGTCGTTGGCACGAATGCCGCCATCTACCTGAAACAAGATTTGCAATATAGGTATCAGAGCAGCAAACGAGAATATGTTGAGTATCGCTGACAATATATTGAAGACGATGCTCAGCGTCAGGAATTTCTTGTATGGCGGCACAAACCGCTTTAGTATCTGCAGGAATTCTTTCATTGGTATTCTCTCTCTTTGCGTTGATATTAAATTTCCTCTCCAAAGAGAGTAGCCGAAGTAGAGCCTGTGATGCGCACTTTAACTCTGTCGCCAGGCTTATGGTTGTTGCGAGCTATTACTACTGCCTTGTTTTGCTCTGTGCGTCCCATCATCTGCTCACGGCTGCGCTTAGCAAACGATTCTATCAATATCTCAAACTCCTTGCCTTCGTCTTGCTTATTGCGCTCAGCGCTCATCTGAGTCTGAAGCTGTATAAGCTCGTTGAGTCGCTCTATCTTTGTTTCCTCAGAAACGTTGTCTGGCAAATGCTTAGCAGCATAGGTGCCAGGGCGCTCAGAATATTTAAACATAAAGGCAGAGTCGAAGCCTACCTCGCGTACAAGGTCGAGAGTTTGCTGATGGTCTTCAGGAGTCTCGTCATGATAGCCTACAAAGATGTCTGTAGTGAGTCCGCAACCAGGGATAATTCTTCTTATCGCCTCCACATGGTCGAGATATTCCTGGCGTGTATATTTACGGTTCATGAGCTTCAATATCTTGTCGCTTCCGCTCTGTACAGGGAAGTGGATATGCTTGCAGATGTTTGGCTCGTCGGCAATAGCGTGAAGAATGTCTTCGCTCATATCCTCAGGGTTAGAGGTGGTGAAGCGCACACGCATATCTGGTACCTCATGGGCTACCATGCGCAATAGTTCGGCAAACGAGGTTCCATTCTCTGGGCGTGCACCATTAGGCAACAAGCCATACGAGTTAACGTTCTGTCCCAATAGTGTAACCTCTTTGAAGCCACGGTCGTGAAGGTCGCGCACCTCAGCCAATATGCTCTCTACATCGCGGCTACGCTCACGTCCACGAGTGTAAGGTACGATGCAATAGTGGCAGAAGTTGTTGCAGCCACGCATGATGCTCACAAATCCGCTCACACGGTTGCCACCCAATCTTTGTGGTATTACATCGCGATAGGTTTCTGTCAACGATAGCTTGATGTCGATAGCGTTGGTGCCATTTTCGCATTGCGCTATCATATCAGGCAAGTTTAGATATGAGTCTGGTCCGCATACCAAGTTGGCATGGTGGTTCTGTATCAAGTCGTCTTTCACTCGCTCAGCCATACATCCCAGCACTCCGATGATGAGTGGTGTTTCGCGCTTCTTGCCCATAGCGTGCAGAATGTCGAGGCGGTTAATCACCTTGTTTTCCGCATTTTCGCGAATAGAGCAAGTATTTAGGAATATGGCGTCGGCTTCGTTTTCGTTGTCGCACACCTCGTATCCAGCCATCTTCATTATAGATGCCACCAACTCAGAGTCGGCAACATTCATCTGGCATCCGTAAGTCTCAATATATAATTTTTTCATTCTTTTCTATATATACATATTTATATTATGGCTGCAAAGTTAATTATTTTTCGCCACATAAACTAATTATCGTGTGCTCTTTCCTATTATCATTCCTTTAGAAAACCATAAAAACAGGAAATAGAAAGCCACACCTGTTATCAATCCTGCTATTGCGTCGATGGCATAGTGGGCAAGGATATAGACTGTAGCAAAGCACATCAGCACATAGAAAGGCAACATAAATAGCAGCAATTTCTTTGAACCGCTGTGCCATGCCAATAGCATCAGAATCGTTGTCACACCAACATGCGAACTTGGAAAAGCTGCCGTTGGGCGTTCGCCTGCATTGTGGGCTTGCTCTACAAAGTGGTAGAACAGTCCGTCCTTCCATCCTGGGCTTATCATGCGCTCTGCATGGGTGGAGAAATAGTCGTTAAGGTTGGGGAATATTCCCTGTGCAATATCGCTCATTCCTACAGCCTGATAGTAATACTGCGGTCCGGTAACGGGCAGATAGATATAAATCACGTAGTAGGCGAAGAACGAGGCAAGGATGATAAACGATGCTCGCTCAAACTCAGCATAGCGACAGAAGAAATAATACACCACCACCATAGCTATAAGCGGATAATAGCTGGCGTAGCCAAGGTCCATCAGCTCGCTAAACCAATGCCACGGCATGGCTTGGTGGAAGAGTAGGGCAGGCTGACAGCCAAAGACGCTCTGTTCTGCTGAAGCAAAGATATGGTCGAGGTTAGGAAACACTCTGTTTATCTCGAAAGTATCGGGATACCACCATCCCAACAATGCCAACTGCACCAATATTCTAAGCAACCTTGTGGCTCTGCATGGCAACAGCCTGTATACGAGCCACAATCCGAGAGTGCAAGCCAACACTCGCAGTCTTCCCCATATCATGGCATCGGGATGCTGAAGCTTGGTAGATATAAAGAGCACTGTTAATAGCGTGAGCACAGTATACGCCACCACCACCCATTCTATGGCGAAGAGTCCGCGTTGAGGCTTCTTTTCTATGCTGAATATTTCGAGTATAGGATTCTTCTTTCTCATAGCCAGTTGTTCTCCTTATACCATTTTATTGTTTCGTGAGTGCCACGCTTAAGGTCGTATTCAGGCTTATAGCCCAATTCCTTTATTGCAGGCATAATGTCGCAACGCCAGTTGCGCTGTTTCAGTATGTTGTATTTGTCGCGGTTTAGTGCCGACACCTTTCCTGTGGCTTTGCCCATCATCTCGGCAACCGTAGTCACCACCTTTAGCACCCATATTGGAGCCGTAATGCGTAGCCACCATGGTTTGCCCAGTTCTTCGTGTATATAGTTGCTGAAGTCGGCAGAGCGATATACGTTGCCATCAGAAAGGAAATATTTTCTACCATTCTCTCCCTTCTCTAAAGCCAAGAACACCGCCTGCACCACATCCATCACATACACAAATGTGATGTCTTGCTGCTTGTAGCCCACAGCAAAGTCAATATGCTGTTTTATGCTTTTTGCCATCAAGAAATAGTCTTTCTCTCTTGGTCCATAAACGCCAGTAGGGCGAAGCGTAACGCATGGGAAGTCCGTTAGACTGTCGAGAAATTGTTCTGCAGCCAACTTGCTTCTGCCATATTCGGTATTAGGCTGTGGAGTGTCGCTATCGGTAATTTCCTGATAAGGCATCTGCTCTTTTATTGCACCGAAAATGCTTAGCGAGCTCAGATAAACCATCTTTTTTATAGGCATTCCAAGAGCCTTGATAGCATTCACGAGGTTCATTGTGCCTTGAGTGTTCACCTTGCGGAATGTTTCGGGGTTCATACATTTCGTAACTCCTGCAGCATGCACCACATAGTCGAAATTATGATCTTTTAGTTGTTCCTTCAGTTTGGCTTCTGAGCCCAAGTCGAGCTCTATAAAGTTTATTCTCTTGTCGGTGAGATAAGTAAGCGGACTACTCTTGCGTATGGCTGCCCATACGTCCATGCCTTTGTCTAAGGCTTCTTTGACTATAAAACTGCCAATGAAGCCGCTGGCGCCAGTAATAAGTATCTTCATTATATAGAAATGTCTGTTTCGGGATTATTTTGCAAAGATAGTGCAAGCGAGTGGAATGACAAAACAAAATACGCAGTTTTTGTTTTTGAATTATAATTGTTAGATAGTTAATCTTGGAATTAAATTATATTTGATAGTAATCATATTGACATTTGATAGTAAGCAAAAAGATGTTTGATAGAAAGCATAGGAATCTTTGATAGAAAGCATAGATTGCTCGAAGCATAACTTCGAAAACGAATGAAGATAGTTAAGTCGTTGAATGAAAGCTACTTACTGCATCGCTACATCTATAATTATCAATTTTGATGATTATATAGTTTTTTTCTTGCGTTTATTAGGAAAATACGCTACAAATACTATAAATGGGTGTTCCTTGAGTGGGGAAAAGAGAGGGGACAAGTCTCATCGAGACTTGCCCCCCATGGTTGTATTAACTTAAAACAAATTCTACTTTTCTATTAGAAGTTGTAAACGAGAGAGAACTGGAGGTTCTCACCGCTCAAATCAAGACCAAGGTCGGTTCTTGCCTTAGCATTGTCAGCATCGAGCTTGTAGCTTGTGTAGCCCAACCATCCAATCTTTGTGAGGAAAGTTAGGTTCTTTGTAACGTCGATAGAAACACCTGGACGAACACCAATGTACCATGCGTTAGCCTTTGTCTTTACAGTAACAGTTGTGTTATCATACTCCTTTTCTACCTTGTCTTCGAAGTGCTTGTAGCCGAAGCCAGCCTCACCAAATACGCCAACCTTGTTCCACTTAGCGAAAGTGTAACGTACGTATGGCTCGAATGTATAATCGTTAGAAGAAGCATCTCCCTGCTTAGAGTGCTCAAGACCGAACTTTACACCGATAGAGAGCTTGTCATCCAACTTGTAACCAAGTTCTGGTATAAGGTTGATAGTAGTCTTTGTATCGCCTTCACCTGGATCCTCAGAATGAAAACTTACACCACCACCAAGATAAACCTGAGCGTTTGCGCTCAATGAAGCTACTACGAAAGCAGCTGCCAATAATAACTTTTTCATAATCTTTTCCTTAAATTACTTGTTTATTTGTTATCGGTTGCAAAGATATGTGATTTATCTGTAACAGCGAAACTTTTCTTCGAGAAAAAATTCATAAACCGAAGTTTAGAACAAAGATAGGGAGCTTTCGAGTCAATAATAGCCAATCTTACCCGTTGTTTCGAACTGTTACTCTTCGTATTTTGATAAAATTTTGTTGCAATAGTCCTTAAAATCATTCCAATGATAGTATGGAGCTATATCTGTTTTTATAGGTAGTGTAGCCTCGTCTTCATTGTCAAGAATCTTAAAAATAATATCTTCCGATCCTGCTTTGCGATAGAACACAAACTGCAGGTTGCAAGCCATAGGGAATATGCGATAGTTGTTCCATCCTTCGTCGTCGATTTGTTCGAGGTCGGCAATCTGCTTTCCTGTGCCATTGATATTTAGCAGACAAGTGAGTGGCATTACCATAGTGTCGTGGCCATAGCGGAGAGTGGCACCAGGAGCTTTGAGTTTCAAACAGCTGTCAGCCTCATGGATAATCATTTTCAAGAGGTTACGCTGGCTATAAGGTTGTGTTCCGCCATTGAGAGGCGATGGACCATAGTTGATGTACCACCATGCATTATTGCGAAGCCAGAAGTCGTAAATCTGGTCTTCGTCAAATAGATCGTAGAGCGAAATGGTGTGGCGCAATTCGGTGCTCTGCATATTGCTGGCAAGTTTAAACAGTCTGTCGCCAAGCCATGAAGCGTCTATGCTGTCGCGCCAGTAGGTTTCGTTGTTAAATATCTTTCGCATAGTTTTCTCGTAGTTTTCATGCTTTTTAGAGAAGGCGTCGTAAGCCTCTTTAGCCTCCTTAGGCATTCGCTTCGAGAAAAGTTTTTTGTCGTCGAAGTTCATGTACCACATATCGTGCTCGCTGGCATCGTGACGAATGTCGAGCTTAGGGTTCATGGCTTTGAGCTGCTGAAGCGCATTTTCCATAGAGAGTATGCAACGAATCACGATGGTAGACTTAGCATCCACTCTAACATCACCCTTGAAAACTTCAGGGAAACGCTCGTACATTCGCTTGGCAATACCACGATGTTGCTCAGCGCCACGAAGAGTCAGTTCTCCATCGCGCTTCCAAGCCTCGTCCTTTATAGTCTTTATCTTAGCGAGAGTCTCCTCGCCCTTTGCTGTCAGCATGCCTTGTTTTTGAGCTTTCAGCAGCATGTCGTAAGGACGCTCGTAGTCGTTAGTGCCAATAAGATAGCGTGAGCCGTGGCGTCCGTAGTGACTAATATAATAAGGTGTGTAGCCTTTAGGTGCAGGAGTGAGTGCCTTCTGTGGTCCAGGGTAGGCTACATAGTTGCTTGCAGACAGAGTGATGTCGCGTTTGAAATCTTTGCGTGCTTGCTGAGCCGTTGCAGTAAGCGCCAGCATGAGAGCAGGGATGATAAAAAATAGTTTTTTCATTTTTTCTATTATGATGAAAGTTTATTTTATGTTTAAGGATATTATGGAAGTTTACCTTTTACGGTCGCAAGCTTATGCTATTCCCAGCAATTCTATTTCGAATATCAATGTAGAACCGCCAGGAATGCCTGGCTGTGAGAATTTGCCGTATCCCACTTCTGCAGGAATATAAACTTCCCACTTGTCGCCTACACACATCTGCTGCATAGCTATTATCCATCCCTCTATCAAGTCAGACAGACGGAAGGCAACAGGAGTGCCGCCGCGCGAAGAGTCGAATTTCTTGCCATTAATGGTCCATCCTGTATAGTGAGCCGTAACGATGCTGCGTCGGGTAGGGTGTTTGCCATCGGCTTTACCTTCAGCCACCACCTTATAATAAATACCACGAGGAAGAGCCATCACGCCATCTTCCTTAGCTTTTTCCTCGAGCCATTGCTTGTTGGCAAGAGCATATTCTTTCTTGTTAGCCATTATTATCTGTTTTGTAGTTTTGTTTTTTTGCAAAGATAGTATTTTCTTCGCATTCTTTCATGGATAGTGATAAAAAAACCAGCCATGAAGGCTGGTTTAATTCTATATCTATACTCCTAAGAGTATATTATCCTTAATGTAATATTACTGAAGTTTCGCATGTACGGAAGTTATAGTAGTTAAAGAAGTTATCACTCCCTTCGGTCGTTAGAAGTTATAGCCAATAGCCTTTTTAGTTGTATATTTAGCTATTAAGCATATGGCTTTAACTTCTCTAACTTCTTTAAATTCTTTAACTTCCACATTTGCGAAAGTTGAGTAATATTATCTAATGAACAATAGTTCACGATATTTAGGCAATGTCCAAAGCTCGTCGGCAACGATAAGCTCAAGCTTATCTATCTGGTAGCGAATGGCCTCCATCTTTGGCACTACTGTGTCGTGGTAAGCAATAGCTTTTTCGCGTTCGCTCTCTATCACGTTGGCCTTCTTTCTTGCCTCTACCAACTCTTCTACAAGAGTTTCAATGCTCTGAGTGCGCTCTGCAATCTCCTTGATAATCTTCACGTTGCGGGCTGTGAGGCTCTTTCCCTCTTCAGTACCAAACACATTCATCATGCCTTCCACATTCTTAGCCAAGCGGCTCTGATAATGGGTGGCAACAGGGATGATATGGTTCATCGAGAGGTCGCCCATAACGCGAGCTTCTATCTGCACCTTCTTGGTGTATGTTTCCCATTTCACCTCGTTGCGTGCTTTGAGCTCGTTTTCCTTCATCACGTTCATCGACTCAAACATAGCGATGCTCTCTTTGTCGAGATAGCGGTCGAAGCACTTAGGACAGCAAGCCTCGCAGTCGAGACCGCGCTTCTTAGCTTCTTCTTTCCATTCATCGCTATATCCATTACCGTCGAAGCGGATGGCTTTGCAAGTGAGGATGTCTTCGCGAACAATATCGATGATGGCGCTTGTCTGGTCTTCGCCCTTAGCTATGAGAGCGTCTACGCGACTCTTGAAGTCAGTGAGAGCCTCTGCCATAGCGGTATTGAGCACTATCATAGCGCTGGCGCAGTTTGCCTCAGAACCTACGGCACGGAACTCGAATCTGTTACCGGTAAATGCGAAAGGCGATGTGCGGTTGCGGTCGGTATTATCGATGAGCAATTCAGGAATCTCTGGAATATCGAGCTTCATACCCTGCTTGCCAGCAAGATTGAAGAGTTCGTCTTTGTCAGCCTTCTCGATATGGTCGAGCAAGTCGCTGAGCTGCTTACCGAGAAAGCTTGAAATAATAGCAGGAGGAGCCTCGTTGGCACCAAGACGATGGTCGTTTGTGGCACTCATCACAGACGCTTTAAGCAATCCGTTGTGGCGATAAACAGCCATAAGGGTTTCTACGATGAATACTACGAAGCGAAGGTTGTCTTCGCCATTCTTGCTTGCAGCATGCAGCAATACGCCAGTATCTGTAACCAAGCTCCAGTTGTTGTGCTTACCCGAACCATTGATGCCTGCAAAAGGCTTTTCGTGGAGCAACATGCGGAAGCCATGCTTATGAGCAACCTTGCGCATAAGGCTCATCAAGAGCATGTTGTGGTCTACAGCCAAGTTGCACTCCTCATAAATAGGAGCAAGTTCAAACTGGTTTGGTGCAACCTCGTTGTGGCGAGTTTTGCAAGGAATACCAAGTTCAAGAGCCCGTATCTCAAGGTCTTTCATGAAAGCCTGCACACGCTCAGGGATAGTTCCGAAGTAGTGGTCGTCCATCTGCTGATTCTTTGCTGAGTCGTGACCCATAAGAGTGCGACCAGTAAGCATAAGGTCAGGACGAGCTGAATACAAGCTTTCGTCAACGAGGAAGTATTCCTGTTCCCATCCCAGGTTTGTCTGCACCTTCTTCACGTCAGGATAGAAGTAGTGGCACACCTCTGTGGCAGCCACGTTCACAGCATGAAGCGAACGAAGCAGCGGAGCCTTGTAGTCAAGAGCCTCGCCTGTATACGAGATAAAGATGGTAGGGATACAAAGAGTGTCATCGATGATGAAGACAGGCGATGTTGGGTCCCAAGCCGAATATCCTCGAGCCTCGAAGGTGTTGCGGATACCGCCCGAAGGGAAACTTGAAGCATCAGGTTCCTGCTGCATGAGTAGTTTTCCAGAGAATTCCTCTATCATTCCTCCCTTGCCATCGTGCTCAATGAAAGCGTCGTGCTTTTCGGCAGTACCCTCGTTCAGAGGTTGGAACCAGTGAGTGTAGTGTGTAACTCCATTCTCTTCTGCCCATTGTCGCATGCCACGTGCCACTGCGTCAGCAATAGAACGGTCAAGACGAATACCATTATCCATAACGTCGATGAGTTTTGCATAAACATCGGCAGGCAGGTATTTGTACATCTTGGCCCGGTTGAAGACATATTTACCATAATACTGTGATGGTCGCTCCAATGGTGCGAGAACGTCGACGGGTCTTTTCTTGAAAGCCTCGGCTACAACTTCGAATCTTAAATTCGCCATTATTCCTTCTAATTGGTATTTATTTTAAGTTTGTGGTTGCAAAATTACTATAATTTGAAGATATGACAAAGAAAAAGGGTATTTTCTTGCATTTATGCAAGCAAAACAAGAGAAATTTGCCTCGTTGCGCCATGTCTGTTGTTGTTTTTACGACAATATAAATAATCTTTTCAATATTTTTATTAACTAACAATTTGTCTAATAAATATAAAAGGCTTATCTTTGCAGAAGATAAGATGTACTCGGCAATTTGTAAGCAAACTTACATTTCGCTTGTAAGCATTATCTTTGCAACGTAAAAACCTAAAAAATAACATTATTATCAACAATATTCAAATTTAAACTATGACTAATCAATTCCACAAAGCACTAATAATAGTGCTTGCTGTGCTGTTGCCTATTGGTGCAATGGCTGCAAAGAAGAAACAAAAACAGCTAACTGATCGTGAGTACTGGTGCCAACAAGCTTATAAGATGGCACAGCCTGTATTGGAAAACATGGCTAAAGGCGAGCTGCAAAAGAATATGCAACTCGAGGTGTCGCCAAACTGGGATGGCAGAAACAAGAAGGTTGCCTACATGGAATGCTTCGGCAGATTGATGGCTGGTATTGCGCCTTGGCTATCGTTGCCAGATGACGAAACTACAGAAAGTGTTCAGCGCAAACAGCTCAGAGAATGGGCATTGGCAAGCTATAAGAATGCTGTAGACCCTAAAAACCCTGACTATTTGGCTTGGAGAGGACATGGGCAAGCGTTGGTGGATGCAGCATACGTGGCAGAGAGCTTCCTTAGAGCTTACGACGCATTGTGGAAACCACTCGACGAGGTAACAAAGAAACGCTATTTTGAGGAGTTTACTCAGTTGAGACGAGTAGACCCACCTTATACTAACTGGTTCTTATTCTCTAGTGTTATAGAGAGTTTCCTCGCTAAGGCCGGTGCTCCATATGATGAGTTTCGTGTGAATACAGCTTGTCGCAAGACTGAAGAGTGGTATGTTGGCGACGGATGGTATGCCGATGGTCCAGTATTCGCTTTCGACTACTATTCAAGCTATGTATTCCACCCTATGTATCTCGAAACCCTTCAGGCTATGGTAGATGCAAAGGCTAACACTCGTTTGGATTATAAGAAGTATTATCAGCGTGAGCTGAAGAGAGCACAGAAGTTCTCTATCATTCTTGAGCGTTTCATTTCGCCTGAGGGTACATACCCTGTTATCGGTCGCTCTACTCCTTACCGCCTTGCAGCTATGCAACCTTTGGCTTTGATGGCTTGGTATGAAAAGTTGCCTTCTGACCTCAGCAATGGTCAGGTGAGAGCTGCGTTGACAAAGGTTATGCACCGCATGTTTGACCATCAGAACAACTACAACGAGGGTGGATTTCTTACTATCGGATTCTGTGGCTCACAGAAGAATATCGCCGATTGGTATACTAACAATGGTTCGCTATATATGACATCATTGGCATTTATGCCTCTTGGTCTTCCTGCCACCGCTCCTTTCTGGACTGACGAGGCAAAGCCATGGACTCAGGTAAAAGCATGGAACGGACAGGATTTCCCTAAAGACCATAGATGGGCTGATGATATTCAAACTAAAGATAAATGGTAATCTGTTAAATATCAAACATTAACTAAAAACAATAATTATGAAGAAGATAATAATATTGGCACTCGCCATTTTGGGTTTGCAGCCAGCTATGGCTAAGAACTGGACCGTAGGCGAGGTGAAAGATATTATTACTAAGGTAAACAATACCTGGCAGAAGAATCATCCAAAGCAAGAACGCTCGTTTTGGGATCCTGCCGTTTATCATACAGGTAATATGGAAGCTGCTCAGTATTTGAACAATAATGATTGGTATAAGTATTCATACGAGTGGGCTGAAAAGAACCAATGGAAGGGTGCTCGCGAAACAGATAAGAGCAAGTGGCGCTATGAAAAATACGGTGAAGGTCACGATTTCGTCTTGTTTGGCGACTGGCAGATTTGCTTCCAGACTTATATCGACCTCTATAATTCTCCTATAGCTCCTGCCGACAAAGATTTCATGTTGGCGCGTGCCAAGGAAGTTATGCACTACGAGGCATATAGCGACAAGTCCGACTACTGGTGGTGGGCAGATGCTTTGTATATGGTGATGCCTGTGATGACAAAGATGTATAAGATTACCGGCGACAAGCAGTATCTGCAGAAAATGTACGAAAACTGGGAGTATGCCAATAGCATCATGTATGATAAGGAGACAGGTCTATATTTCCGCGATGGCAAATATGTTTATCCTAAGCATACCACTAACAATGGTAAAAAAGACTTTTGGGCTCGTGGCGACGGATGGGTTGTAGCAGCCTTTGCTAAGATATTAAAAGACCTTCCAAAGGATGATGCTCATCGCAAGACATACATTTCTTATTATAAGAAGATTGTTAAGGCTGTAGCTAAATGCCAACAAGCCGAGGGCTATTGGACTCGCTCTATGGTTGACCCAGAGCAGGCTCCAGGTCGCGAAACAAGTGGCACAGCGCTCTTCGCTTATGGTATTCAATGGGGTATCAACAATGGTTACCTATCTAAGAAATACCAGAAGACTGTTGATAAGGCTTGGAACTATCTTGCTACTATAGCCTTTCAGCCTGATGGCACAGTAGGCTATGTGCAGCCTATTGGCGAAAAGGCTATTCCTGGACAGGTGGTAAACCAGAAGAGTGTAACAAACTTCGGTACTGGTGCCTTCCTGCTTGCTGCTTGCGAATACGCAAGACATCTTGAGAAGTAAACAAAGCTTTACCCTCTCCACCTCTTTGGGGGCACTTCAAAGAGGGGAGAGGATTATTTTTTGTAGGTAAATACTTGGTAAAAAGGCTATTGGCTCTAACTTCTTTAACTTCTCTAACTTCTCTAACTTCACACATGTAAACGTTTACTAAAGCAATATAATTTTTTTATTATGAAACTACTTTCTACAATCTGCTTACTCGCAGTATGTTCAGCGGGCTTTGCCCAACCACGTTATGATATGAAGAATATCATGATGGAAAAGCTGAACAGGGGTGTTGTAGCCACCAAGAGCAATGGCAAGGTGGCTGTGTCGTGGCGATTGCTGTCGGAAGATGGCAAGAATGCTGCATTCGATGTGTACCGTAATGGTAAGAAACTAAACAGCAAAGCGCTGAAGAAAGGCGGAACCTTCTTTGTTGATGAGCAGCCTGTTAGTGGCGACGCTACCTACGAGGTTCGAGGTGGCAGCTGCAATGGCTCGTTCTGTCTTAAGTCTGATGCCCAAGAGGGTTTTATCTCTATTCCGCTTCAGAAGCCTGCCGACCTTACTATGCCTGATGGCAGAGTGTGCACTTATAGCGCCAACGACTGCTCGGTGGCAGATGTAGATGGTGATGGGGAATACGAGATTATTCTGAAGTGGGACCCTTCAAATGCACATGATAATTCGCATGCTGGCTATACGGGCAACGTGTATTTCGACTGCTTGAAGCTCGATGGTACACATCTGTGGCGTATCGACATGGGAAAGAATATCCGTGCTGGAGCCCACTACACCCAGTTTATGGCTTACGACTTCGATGGTGATGGCAAAGCCGAACTCATGATGAAGACTGCCGATGGCACCATCGATGGCAAAGGCAATGTTGTTGGTGATGGCTCTAAAGACTGGCGTTGCCATGAGCAAAACAACCGCTTGGGAAGAATTATGGATGGTCCTGAATATCTTACTGTCTTCAATGGTCTCACAGGAGAAGCTATGCAAACCGTCGACTATATTCCTGGTCGCGGACCTCTTACCAGTTGGGGCGACGACCATGGCAACCGTTCTGAGCGTTATCTTGCTGGCGTAGGCTATTTCGATGGTAAAAAAGCTTCGGCTTTCTTCTGCCGTGGATATTACACTCGCACAGTTATTGCTGCCTGGGATTGGGATGGAAAGAATCTCACCAGCCGTTGGGTCTTCGACACCAACAATCCTGAGTGGACAAGCTATGCTGGTCAAGGCAACCACAACCTCAGAGTGGCTGATGTTGATGGCGATGGCTGCGACGAAATAACATACGGTTCTATGGCTATTGACCACGATGGTCGTGGACTCTACAACACAGGCTTCGGTCATGGCGATGCCTTGCACCTGATGGCTTTCTATCCTAATAGCGATAAGTTGCAGGTGTGGGACTGTCACGAGAATCGCCGCGATGGTAGCGACTTCCGCGATGCTGCCACAGGCAAAGTAATATTCCAGATTCCGGGCAACTTTGATGTGGGCAGATGTATGGCTGCCGATATTGATCCTACCAACGAAGGTTTGGAGATGTGGAGTGCCAATAGCGGAGGCGTAAGAAATGTCAAGGGCGAACTCATCCTACCTACAGAATACGAAGAGCCTACCATGGACGAAAATAAGCGCAGAGGAATGTCTACAAACTTCGGCATCTGGTGGGATGGCGACTTGCTTCGCGAACTTCTCGACCACGAGACAGTTCAGAAATACGATTGGAAAACAGGCAGGGTGAATGTTATTAAGCGTTTCGATGGCAGATTCAACAATGGCACCAAGTCTAACCCTTGTCTTAGTGGCGACATCCTTGGCGACTGGCGCGAAGAGGTGTTGGTGCGCGATGCTCAGAGCACTATGCTTAAGCTCTACACCACAGATATTCCTACCGACCATCGCATCACTTGCCTCATGCAGGATGTTCCTTATCGTCTGAGCATAGCTACCGAGAATGTGGCTTACAATCAGCCACCAGAGCCAGGCTTCTATCTCGGCGTGGGAATGAAGAAATAAAATCGAAATGAAGAATAAAGATAATAAAAGGAGCCAATTATAGGCTCCTTTTACTTTCTTTGGACAAATAGTTTAGTTTTTTAGGATTAAATTAAAACGGTTTGTTTTTAATTGCTTTCGTTGTTAGACCAGATAACAATTTTTTATACCTAAGATTAAGAGCTATTTTATTATTTTTTTCCCATCTTTTATATATAAGCCCTTATTAGGTTCACTGTTTAGTCTTACACCTGTAAGTGAATATATTTTTGTGTCAGCAGGAGTAATGGTTGTCACCATATTATTGATGTCAGAGGCTATTTCAGAGAGTTCCTCGGCAGTGAGAGCAATGTTGTAAAGACGGAAGTTGTCGAGAGTTCCACAAACATCGCCATTGTCGGAGTTGTTGTCCCACCATTGTGTACGACCGATATAATTTCTGCTATCCTCACCAGCAGGAGCTGCCTGCCAAGGCTCGTAAGTAATCTTTGTGCCCTGAGCCACTTTCTTACCATCCGCGTAGATTGTAGTAGTATGTGTAGCAGCATCAAAGGTAACAACGATGGTGGTAGTTGTATTGAGAGCTATTGCATTTGCAGTAGCCTCGACCATAAGAGTAGAGCCACCAGCATACTTTTCGCCAGCACCATAATAGAAGTTTCCATTGATACGACAGAATATACTATTGCCGCTATTAGAACCAAAGTCATAGAATCGTGGCATCTTGCCGCGATTGCTAAGGTTTGCATCTACCATAAAAGTGTAAGAGCGCATATCTTTGAGCAATCCTGCAGGAGCCAAACCATAGCCATTGGTAGAGAAAGCCACAGGCTGATTAGACTTCAAATTTAATGTGCCATCAACCTTTGCAGAGCCCATCACCTTCATATCGTTGCCGTTGCCGCTGAGGTCGCGTACATATTTTACGTTGTCCTCAGTATATACGTCACCATCCTCAAAATCATATTTCACCAATAGATTGTTGTTGATGTTGCGAGGCATCACGATAGTCTTGAACTCCTTAACGATGGTGCCTACAGCAGCTGTTAGAGTAACCTCGGTCTCTGCAGTTGGAAACTTTACGATACCATCATTAGATATAACATCTGGGTTAGAAGAAGTCCATTTTACCTCAACACCGCTTGCCGATGAAGGCAAAACAATGTCGGTGGTTACGGTTGTAGGAACAGAAAGCATAGATGCAGCGAGCATACCTTTCATTTCAGCAACCTCTTCTTGGTTGAGGCTACGGCTCCAAGTCTTCACCTCGCCAGCTATTGTGCCGTTAGCAACGTTTGTATAAGTAAGGTCAGCAACAGCAACCTTTATCTCAAGCATCTCGTTGCGATAGAGGTAGAGATATTCGCCATCGTAGGCAAGAGTGATAGCTACCGATGTGAGCTTTGTAGGGTGGAAGTCACCAGATGTACCAGAAGACTTTGTTGCCCAATCGTCGGAAGTATAGAACATACTGCTACTGGTATAAGTCTTGCCTGCGGCAGTAATATATAGCTTTGTATCAGCACTCAATCCAACCTCTATATTGCCAGCGGTGAAGAACACACCCTTATAGTTGGTGGCATCCATGGATGCAAACATTGTTATAGTGAAAGTCTTATCACCAGCGTTAGCATTAGCACCTGCATTAAGATCGACAGCCTCGTGTGGCAATTCTGCATCTATCATCACGCATGTAGGGTAGCCCTTAGGATAAGCAGTCTTTACCATCCAGTAATAATAGTCACCATTCATCCATGCCAAGCGAGCCTTTGAACCTACAGAGCCATTGAGGATATATGGACGCATATTGTTCTTCTCAGAATTCTTTGTGACCTGAGCCTGAGAAACGACCTTGCCATCATCGCCAATCACATATTTCCATATCTCGTATACACCATCCTTGTTGTATACACCATCCTTTGTAGGAATAGAGAGATAGAGATTATTGATAGAATCAGGGTCGAGAGCCATACCGCCAGAGTAGCATTTCTCGGTAGAATTCCAATTCTGATGGAAGGCATGACCACCATATTGTACCCATGTATCGCGCCATGCAGAGCCTGTCCAACGTGCATAGTGGTATACGTGAGTTGTCTTGGCATTATCAATATGTGTGAGTGCTATTACAGGATTCTCATCCTTGTCGGTAGCAATCTGCCAAACCCAATTGCGACAGTTGGCAGTCTTGTCGACCACTGTATAAGGATACGACTTAGCATAGCTATCGGTCTTGTTGACATTGAATGGTCCGTCGGCAACCTTCTTCAAAGTAGAGCCCTTGATATCCTTCAAGATAGGGCCATTACCATTATTGATGTCGATAACATTGAAATATAACCAGTTAGGCATTTCGTTGTCAGGGTGGCCTGTGGTATATGTAAGGTAGATTTTATCCTTACCGTTGCTGTAGTATTTAGCATAAGGGCGTGCACCTGTACTCTGCACAATCTGCTTAGGACCGAAGTCAAACGAGCAGTTGTCGTTCTCGTCAGGCATTGTCAGACGTGCAATAGTAGGGTGCCAATTGATACCACGCCAACAGAGATATATGTGGTCAGGGTCGTCGCTAAGGATGAAAGGCGAAGGATAGGTGGTGTTATTCTTGGTAGTGAGATACTTCTCTTCTCCAAGCATAGTGATATCACCAGGCTTCTGCGAAATGCGATACCAAATTTTTGCCTCATCGGTATGACGAGTATAGAAAATCATCACACGTTTATCTGGAAGAACAATGAAAGTAGGGTTGTTGTGATCGTCTGGCTGGAAATAGCTGCGCACCAAAACCTCTGTGCGCTTATTGTTTTTCCAATCAATCTGAGTAGCTTTTACATTGCCATGCACATCAATATATCCGATGTAAGAGGCATCAATGCCAGCTTCAGCATCTGCAAAATGAATAGCACGAGGGTCGGCAAACCAGCACCATGCACCCTCTTTTGTTACTACGTCAGCAGCAAAGGTGACGATTGCAGAAAAGACAAAAAGAGTTGATAATAATAGTTTTCTCATTATTTAATTATAGTTTAATGGCTTATGTTTGATGATGGTGCAAAGATATGGATAATTATAGTATAAAGAGTGAAAATATTGTGATTTTAAAGGTAATTTTTGTGAAAACGAATGCAATAACGATAAAAAAATAATATTGCGATTGATATAACAAAAATAATACTTAAATTTGCATATTCTAATATATAACAGACCATTACACAATGGTTTTTATACAAATCAGAACCATAATAATGACTAAAAACTAATCTTGATGAGAAAAATCGTCCTTCTTTTCGTAGCTTTCGCTATGGCGTTGGCTGCACATGCCGACAACAAAATAGATCGCAAGGCTGTTGTCACTCGTCACAATCCTCACATCACCAGTATCGACTCGTTAGCTTCGCTCACCGTGGGCAACGGAGGCTTCGCCTTTACCGTTGATGCTACAGGTTTGCAGACCTTTCCTGAGAAATATAGCAACGGAGTGCCTCTTGGCACCATGTCTGACTGGGGATGGCATTCGTTCCCTAACGACAAAGGCTACAAGATAGAAGAAGCACTCGTCAATCACGATTTCCATCGTGGTCACGATGAATATTATGCTGCACAGTTCCGTACCCCTGGTCGTCAGCAAGATGCTTCCAACTACTTCCGTCAAAATCCTCATCGCCTTCATCTCGGCAATATTGGTCTCAACCTTGCCGACCCTAACCTCGTGAGCAATATTGATGAAACTCTCGACCTTTGGACAGGAAAGGTGGAGAGCCGATTCAAATATGGCGAACAAAACTATCATGTCAAAACCGTTTGCGACCCCGACAAGGATGTTGTGGCTTCGCATATCGAGTCGGATGGCACCATCGAGGTGGTGTTGCGATTCCCTTATCCTACAGGAAAGCATAGCGACGACGCTTGCGACTGGAATCAAGACAGCCGCCACACCACAACTCTCGAAAAAGAAGGTACCCACGCCGTTATTAAGCGCAAGCTGGATAATTGCACATATTATATTAATGTAGAGTTTAGTGATGGCGCACGCATTAGCAAACAGGGTGCCCACACCATTGTAATCTCTACCAAGAAGGGAGCCCTCGACCTCTACGTAGGTTTCAATGGCAATACTCCTATGGGCTTCTATCTCAGCAACCGTCCGTTTGCCGACTTTGCCATGGCTTCGGCAGGCAGATGGCGCAATTATTGGAACGAAGGTGGCTTCGTAGACTTTGGCGATGTGAAAGACCCTCGTGCCAAAGAACTCGAGCGCAGAGTAATCCTTAGCCAATATCTCATGGGCGCACAAGAGTGTGGTATTCTTCCTCCTCAAGAAACAGGACTCACCTATAATTCATGGTTTGGCAAATTCCACCTTGAGATGACATGGTGGCACCTTGCCCACTATGGCTTGTGGAATAAGCCTGAGTGTATGGAAAAATGCTTCGGCTGGTTCCTCTATGCTCAGAAGCTTGCTCGCCAAATAGCTAAGCGTCAAGGTTTTAATGGCATCCGTTGGATGAAGATGACTGACCCTTCGGGCATCGAGGCTCCATCTAATGTAGGCTCTTATCTTATCTGGCAACAGCCACATTTCATTTATCTTGCTGAACTCCTTTATCGTGCAGCCAAGAGTTCTGCCGAGCGCGAAGAGCTACTCAAGAAATATGCAGGCACTGTGAATGCCACAGCTCTCTTTATGGCAGACTTTGCAGAATACGACTCCATCCGCGACCGCTATATCTTGCGTGGATGTATTCCTGCGCAAGAAACCCTCAAGGCCGACTCTACCATAAACCCTCCTTTCGAACTTTCTTATTGGCATACAGCTCTACAGATGGCTGAGAAATGGCGTCAGCGTAGTGGCATCGACGACAAGGGCGAATGGGATTCTATCATCAATAAGCTTTCTCCATTGGCATTCAATGAAGACAGCCTATATCTTGCTGCCGAAACTGCCAAGAATACCTACACCGACATACGCTTTACCAGCGACCATCCTGCTCTTCTTGGGGCTCTCGGCATGATGCCCGACAACAAGCTCATCAATAAGCGCGTAATGGCAAAGACTCTCGACTGGATTTGGGACAACTGGAACTGGGACAAGACCTGGGGATGGGACTATCCTATGGTTGCCATGACCTGCGCGCGCCTTGGTCAGCCTAGTCGTGCCATCGATGCATTGCTCATGAATAAGCGCACCAACACCTATCTCGTTAATGGTCACAACTATCAAGATGGTCGCCTGCGTATCTACATGCCTGGCAATGGCGGATTGCTAACAGCTGTAGCCATGATGTGTGCCGGATGGGATGGCGCAACCACCAAGAATCCAGGTTTCCCTAAGGATTGGAATGTAAAATGGGAAGGTTTACTCCCTATGCCGTAATATTTTATCGCGCTAAATAGCTAAAGACCGATATTTTATCGTATCTTTGCAGAAGATAAGCTGCACTCGGCAATTTGAAAACAAGTTTTCATTGCGCTCGTTTGCATTATCTTTGCAGTCAGGTTGTTATATATTAATGTATAATAACCCTTTAAACTATCAATTATCAACAAAACCAATAACAATGAACAAACAAATTAACTCTGGGCTAAGCCCACGACATTTGCTCATGGCAGCCATGATGGGATGCACACTCACATCCTTTGCTGCCAAAGAAAAGGTAGTTACTAAGACTCCTGTTGTTCCTACATTCACCGAATGGCACGACCTGCAGGTAAACGAAGTAAATCGCTTTAAACTTCACACAAATTACTTTGCTTACGAGAATGAAGCAGCAGCTAAAGCTGGCGACATGACAAAGAGTACCAACTTCCTTTCACTCCATGGCGCATGGAAGTTTAATTGGGTGAAAGATGCCGACAAGCGTCCTACCGACTTCTATAAGACTGATCTCGACGACAGTTCTTGGAAGACAATGAACCTTCCTGGCATTTGGGAGATGAATGGCTATGGCGACCCAGAGTATGTAAATGTAGGCTTTGCTTGGCGCGGACATTTCGATCAGCAGCCTCCTGCTGTTCCTACCAAGGACAATAATGTGGGTAGCTATCGCCGCATCATCAACATCCCAGAAAATTGGGATGGCAAGCAGGTTATTGCTCATTTTGGTTCTGTAACTTCTAACATCTACCTCTATGTCAACGGTCAGTTTGCAGGTTACGCAGAAGATCCAAAGGTTGCAGCCGAATTTGACATTACTCCTTATCTTAAGAAGGGCGAAAACCTTATCGCATTCCAGACATTCCGCTGGTGCGATGGCTCTTGGTGTGAAGACCAAGACTTTTGGCGCCTTTCAGGTGTTGCTCGCGACAGCTATCTCTATGCTCGCGACTCTAAGGTGCATGTATCAAACATCAAGATTACTCCAGACCTTCAGAACGACTATGCTGATGGTGTAGTTCAGATCTATGCAGAGGTAAAGGGACAGCCTATAGTAGAATACAAGCTCCTCAACCACAATGGCGTAGAGATTGTAAAGAGTGAGGCTAACTTCAAGAAGCGCACTAATGGTACTGCACAGTTCGTATTGAAGAACGTGAAGAAGTGGAGCGCTGAAGATCCATACCTCTACACACTTGTTGCTACCGTAAAGGATCAGAAAGGCAACATCGTTGAGGTCATTCCTCAAAAGGTGGGATTCCGCAAGATTGAAATCAAAAACTCACAGTTCCTTGTAAATGGTCAGCCTGTATATATCAAGGGTGCAGACCGTCACGAAATGGACCCTGATGGAGGTTATGTAGTATCTCGCGAGCGCATGATTCAGGATATCAAGATTATGAAGCGCTTGAACATCAATGCCGTTCGTACTTGCCACTATCCAGACGACCCAGTATGGTACGACCTTTGTGATGAATATGGTATTTATGTAACAGCAGAGGCCAACCAAGAGAGCCACGGCTTCCAGTATGGCGACGATGCTGCTGCCAAGAAACCTGAGTTTGCTAAGCAGATTTTGGAACGCAATCAGCACAACGTAGAGATGCAATACAATCATCCTTCTGTTGTAGTATGGTCGTTGGGCAACGAGACTGTTTATGGCGACAACTTCATCGCTGCATACAAGTGGATTAAGGAGCAAGACAAGAGCCGTCCTGTACAGTATGAGCAGGCAGGCAAGACAGGTGAAGCTACCGACATCTTCTGTCCTATGTACTATAGCCACAAGGCTTGCGACGATTATTCAAAGGACAGCAAGTATACTCGCCCACTCATCCAGTGTGAATACAACCATACCATGGGTAACTCAAGTGGTGGTTTGATGGAATACTGGGATATAACACGTAAGTATCCAAAGAACCAGGGTGGTTATATTTGGGACTTCGTTGACCAAGCTCTTCACCGCACTCCTGTAGCTCCTATGTCTATTAAGGGCAATCTCTCTTATCCGGAGTACAACAAGATTCAGTATACATATGGTGGCGACTACAATAACTACGACCCATCAGACAACAACTTTAACTGCAATGGTATCATCGGTCCAGACCGTCAGCTCAACCCTCATGCCTACGAGGTTGCTTACGTATACCAGAACATCTGGGCTGAGGCTGTAGACATAAAGGCAGGTAAGATTAGCGTATACAACGAAAACTTCTTCCGCGATCTCTCTAACTATCAGCTCGTATGGACTATCCTTCAGAATGGTAAGCCTGTACAGAATGGTACAGTAGACAAGCTCAACGTTGCTCCTCATCAGAAGGTAGAGCTCACCTTGCCTTACACAGTTCCTGCAGAGGGTGAAATCCTTCTTAACATCGAGTTCAAGCTCAAAAAGGCTGAACCTTTGATGGAGGCTGGTCAGGTTGTTGCTTACCGCCAGTTGCCAATCCGCGAGATTACTAACAATATCGCTGATGCTGATGCTGCAGGCAAGATTAAGTTGGTTAACAAGAAGAAAGAGACCGAAATTAAGGTCACAAACGATGCTATCAATATAGCTTTCGACAAGGCTTCAGGCTTGTTGAAGGAATATAAGGTAAATGGTGTAGACCTTCTTGGCGAAGGCGGTACATTGAAGCCAAACTTCTGGCGTGCCGTTACCGACAACGATATGGGTGCACAGCTCCAGCATAAGTTCAAGGCTTGGCGCAATCCAGCCCTCAACCTCAAGGATGTCAATGCCCTTAAAGTTAAGACCGGTAAGACATACACTGTTGTTGTTACAACAAGCTATGATATGCCTGATGTAAAAGCAACTCTCGACATCGTCTACACCATCGCTCCTGATGGTACAATGCGCGTTCAGCAGACTATGAATACCACCAAGGATGCTAAGGTTTCAAGCATGTTCCGCTTCGGTATGCTCATGCAGTTGCCTTACAACATGGATAAGAGCCACTTCTACGGTCGTGGACCAATTGAAAACTATATCGACCGCAAGTATTCGCAGAACATCGGTATCTACACACAGACTGCCGACGAGCAATTCTTCCCATACATCCGCCCACAAGAGACTGGTACCAAGAGCGACCTCCGCTGGTGGGAGCAGACAGACAAGGCAGGTAAGGGATTCCGTATCACTTCCGACAATGTTTTCGATGCAAGTGCACTCCACTATAGCATCAACGACCTTGACGAGGGTGAAGAAAAAGATCAGCGCCATAGCTATCAGGTGCCACAGTCTAAGTATACAGAGCTTTGCATAGACAAGGAGCAGTTCGGTATTGGTGGCGAAAATAGTTGGGGCTCATGGCCATTGCCACAGCATCGTATTTCTTATGGCGATAAGACGTTTACATTCGTAATTTCACCTATAAACTAAAACAAAAAATGAAGCTAAACCGCATTCTATCGTCGGTGGCACTCTCTGCCCTGCTGGCATCGCCAGCAGGGGCACAGCGCCAATTCGACATCACTACCAAGCCAGGAGCGCCTGTGCAGTCTACAATGTATGGCATCTTCTTCGAAGACATCAACTTCGGAGCCGATGGCGGCTTGTATGCAGAGATGGTAGAAAACCGTTCTTTCGAATTCCCTAACCGCCTAATGGGATGGAACACATGGGGCAATGTTTCAGTAAGCAGCATAAAGCCTGCTTTCGACCGCAACCCTAACTATGTTGTTCTCGAACCATCTGGCCATCGCGAAAAATCTACCGGACTCGAAAACCGTGGCTTCTTCGGCATGGGATTGAAAAAGGGCATGAAATATAATTTCAGCGTCTATGGTCGTCTGCATCTCCTCAATGGCAAGCAGGCAAAGATTAGAGTTGAGCTCGTGGATGAGAACAACAATCCTATGGAGCGCAAATCTATCACCATTACCAACAATAAATGGCAGAAGTATAGCGTAGAGCTCACATCCAAGCAAACCCTACAGAAGGGTTATATGCGCATCTTCCTCGAAGGCAATGAGAGCGTAGACCTCGATCATGTTTCTATGTTCCCTGAAGACAATTGGAATGGACTACGTGCAGACTTGGTAAAAGATCTCGAAGACCTTCATCCTGGTATCTTCCGCTTCCCTGGCGGTTGTATCGTCGAGGGTACCGACCTCCAAACTCGTTATCAATGGAAAAACTCTGTTGGCGCACCTGAAAACCGTCCGCTCAACGAGAATCGTTGGAACAATACCTTCGCTCATCGTCTGTATCCTAACTACTATCAGACCTACGGCCTTGGATTCTATGAGTACTTCCTTCTTTCTGAGAAGATTGGCGCAGAGCCATTACCTATTTTATCTGTAGGCTTGGCTTGCCAGTATCAGAATCGCGATGACGATAAGAATGCGCATGTAGCTGTTGACGACCTCCAGTCGTATATCGATGATGCTCTCGACCTCATCGAGTTTGCCAATGGTAGCGTAAACACCAAGTGGGGCAAGCTTCGTGCCGACATGGGACATCCAGCACCATTCAACCTCAAGCAGATAGGTATCGGCAACGAGCAGTGGGGCGAAGTCTATCCTGTGCGCCTCGCTAAGTTCATCGAGCAGATCAGAGCTAAATATCCTAATATAAAGATATGTGGTTCGAGCGGTCCTTCAGCCAGTGGCGACAAGTTCGACTATGGTTGGGCAGAAATGCGCAAGCTCGGTGTCGACCTCGTAGATGAGCACTACTATATGGCTCCCGACTGGTTCCTCAAGAATGCTGGTCGCTACGACAACTATCCTCGCACAGGTCCTAAGGTCTTTGCAGGCGAATATGCAAGCCACATGCCTGGAGTAAAAGCTCCTACCGTTGCCATGAACAACTTCGCTGCAGCCCTTTCTGAGGCTGCCTTTATGACAGGTCTTGAGCGCAATGCCGATGTTGTATACCAAGCCACCTACGCTCCTCTCTTCGCCCATGTCGAAGGTTGGCAATGGCGTCCAGACCTCATCTGGTTCAACAACCTCGAGTCTGTACGCTCAGTAAACTGGTATGTGCAAATGCTTTATGGCACCAACCGCGGCACCAACATGCTTAAGCTCACCGAGAATGGCAATGCTGTAAAGGGCGAAGGCTCACTCTATGCAAGCGCCGTTTACGATAAGCACAAGAAGCAATACATCGTAAAGATTGCTAATGCTGGTGATAAGGAGCAGGAGATTACTCTTAACTTCAAGGGCTTGAAGAAGCTCCCTGCAGGCAAGGTTACCACCCTCCATTCCGATGACCCTAAGGCTACCAACAGCATCGAAAACAAATTCAATGTTGTTCCTCATACTGCCGACATCCCAGCCACAGCAGGCTCTACCCTCACCATCAAGGTTCCTGCTCAGACTTTCGCAGTATACAATTTTTAAGCCCAAGGGCGCAGCGCATATAGAGCGCTAAAACGTATAAGCAACTATAGAACAAGCGTCTTCTTGCTCTATGCATGATAAAACAAAGCAAGGCTCCAACCAAGGAACCTTGCTTTTGTTTTTATTATTGGTCAAATCAAAGTCCTTAATGACATAATGACTAATGATAATACTGATCAATCTTTTATACCTCTAAGTATCTTTACCAACAATACAGAAAATATGGCGAAAAAAGTATCACGTGATACTTGCCCAAGTATCACGTATTACTTTGCAAAGTATCACGTATTACTTTGCAAAGTATCATTAGATGTGTTTTTTCCTGTGTCTTTTTCTGATTTCATTAGAAACTTTTTTGATTAATAAACTACTTCTGTAGACAGTATTACAAAAGCCATACTGGAATTGTAGACACTGGGAACTATTCCATGTTGCCATTCTGTCGACCCATATAACACAGAAGTGCACAGCTAACAGAAAAAAGTCTGTATGCCGTGCACTTCTGCATTTCGTGGGGGAAAAGTTCCCCCGATAAATACGTGTTACCTGAATGTTAATCTTTTTTTTCCTTAAAAACGTGTTGGAAACTTCTCACGAGGTCGTCCTTCACTCAATACCTATTAAAACAATCTTTACCTAATAACTAAAAACCTAAATCTATTACTACTAACCTAAACAATATATTAACCTTTTGACGATGCAAAGGTAGTATGTTTGCGCAAACAGACCAAGAAAACGTGCAAGAAATATATAAAAAATATATGTTTTATTGATGCAAATCAATGTTTGTGTGCGAACACATCGTCATTTTATGCCTTTTTTATGCTTTTGGGTAGAAGTTAAAGAGAATAAAAGAAGTTAGAGAAGTTAAAGCCATATATCTTATGATTAAAAGCCTGTAGCAAACTCCAACATAAGGCTATTAGCTTTAGCTTCTAACTACCAATGGGAGTGATAACTTCTTTTAATTCTATAACTTCTAACTCTTTTATTTCATTCTATCAAGAAAAATATATAATTTTGCACTCTATATATGAAAATGTACTAATAAAACAGCTAATAACCAATTTTTAAGTAGCTATGACAGATTGGATAAACAGCCTATTTACCATACATTCATCAATACAGGCTGTTGTAATATTGTCGCTGATAATAACCATAGGCCTTGGTTTAGGCAATGTGAAGATAAAGGGCTTGTCGCTTGGCATAGCCTTCGTATTCTTTATTGGTATTTTGGCAGGTCATTTTGGCTTGGCAGTCGACCCAACGGTGGTGGAATATGCCGAGACTTTTGGCTTGGCTCTCTTTGTGTATACTCTTGGACTGCATGTTGGACCAAACTTCTTTGGTTCGCTGAAGCACGAGGGTGTGGCTTTTAATATGTGGAGCCTTGCTTTGGTGGTTGTGGGCACGGTATTGGCAATGGTGCTAATTCCGCTCACTGGCATTAGCCTGCCCGATATGGTGGGATTGCTTTGCGGTGCCACCACCAATACTCCAGCCCTTGGTGCAGCCACAGAGTCGCTGACTTCGTTGGGCTTGTCGAGTGGCAGCGTGGCGTTGGCCACTGCCGTGACTTATCCGCTTGGTGTGGTGGGCGTAATCTTTGTGATGATGCTGTTGCGCAAGTTTTGCGTTAAAAGCGACGATCTGAAACCAAAGTCGCAGATTGACGACGACCATACTTATATTGCTGAGTTCGACGTTGTGAATCCAGCTATCGAGGGCAGAACCATTGCCGACATTTCGCAGAATAGCCATTTGCATTTCATCATCTCGCGTATTTGGCGTGGCAAACAGGTTATTGTGCCTATGGCTCAAACCCGATTGCATGCCAACGACAAATTGCTCGTCGTAACCACTCGCGAAGACGAGCGAGCTTTGGAATTGCTCTTTGGCGAAGAAGAACAGAAAGACTGGAACAAGGAGCAGATAGACTGGAATGCCATCGACTCGCAGCTTGAGAGTAGGGTGGTGGTGCTTTCGCGCACAGCCTTGAACGGTAAGGTGCTTGGCAGATTGCAGTTGCGAAAGTTGTATGGAGTTAATGTGAGCCGAATATTACGTGGCGACATCAAGCTCCTTGCCACCGACGATTTGCGATTGCAATATGGCGACCGCATAACTGTGGTTGGCGAACATGAGGCTGTAGACAATGTGGAACGTTTCCTCGGCAATGCCGTTAAAACTCTCGAAGAACCTAACATCGGCAGCATATTCCTCGGCATCATCCTTGGTTTGGCAGTAGGCACTATTCCTATTTCCATTCCAGGCATGCAAATGCCAATACATCTTGGTGTGGCAGGAGGAGCCATATTGATTGGAATATTGGTTGGAGCCCTCGGTCCACGTTTGCGATTGATTTCCTACACCACGCGTTCTGCCTCGTTGATGCTTCGCAAACTTGGCTTGTCGCTCTATTTGGCTTGTTTGGGCATTGTGGCAGGTAGCGACTTCTTCTCTACCGTATTTCGTCCCGAGGGCTTGCTGTGGTTGGGCATTGGTTTGTTGCTCACCATGTTGCCATGTATAATAATAGGTGTGTTAGCTTTGAAAACAAAGAAGTTTGATTTTGCCACCATCTGCGGCATTCTGTGTGGAGCCATGGCAAATCCAATGGCTCTTGGCTATGCTAACGACACTTTGGATGGCGACAGCGCCAGCGTGAGCTATGCTTCTGTCTATCCATTAGGCATGTTTCTCCGAGTGCTCATAGCGCAAGTACTCATAATGTTTGCTATGAGCTAAATTGTCGCACTTAATAAAAGACAGAAAAATAAAAAAAGGTAGCTACAAAGCTACCTTTTTTCCACCTATTATATATAGTCCCTTTGTTGGTTTGCCATTTATGCGACGGCCCTGTAGGTCGTAGATGGTGTTAGTGTTGAGGGTGGGAGAGGCTGGCGAGTCAGGAGTTATTTCCTCGATGCCTGTTGCCCAAGTGTTGAAATCGAATACACGGTTTTCCATTCTGTTGAGAGCTAAAACCTCGATGGCTGAGAGTGGACGATTGTAGATGATAACATCATCAAACGAAGCGTCGGCTGAGCCCCAGAATGAACCCTTACCCAAACAAATTTCAGAAGCAGAAGACAGTAGGTCTACCATGAGACCATAGTCAAAACCTGTGGCTGAGCTTATAGCCTTGCCATTGAGCGAGCCATTCCACTTGGTGAAGTCCATCTTGTTGCCGTCAATATAGAGTGCAACTTCGGCTGTGCGATTGAAAACCAACGTCACGAGGTGCCATTTGCCCACGGTGATGTTGTTTGGAATATTTTCTGCCGTAGGATGGTTTATGTCGAGCCAGCAACTCTCGTTGCCCGCTTTGCCATTGTTGTAGCCTACGTATGTGCGACCAGTCATATATAGTCTTGCTGTGCCGTCGGTAAGTCCAAACAGCGCATCCCAATCGTTTTCTGTAGAGCGATTAACCCAAAAAGATATTGTCGCTCCATCTTTCAATTCTTTACCCAACAAAGGATTAGGCATTGCCACAAAGCTCTCGTTGCCGTTGGCACCAAACTCCAGCTTTACTACTTTGCCATTGCGCAGAGCAGCATTCTCCTGCAGTGATGGTTTCTTGTTTGTTCCATTAGCCCCCAATGATGCTTTCTGGCTGTTGTCCATGGCGTTAGCGAGCGCATCGTCATCGAAACCATAGTAAGCCATCATTCCTGATTGCCAGTCGGCAGAAGGTGTGGAATGCTGATAAGAGAAAGCCTTTACGGTATAATCTTTAGCCCAATAATAGCCTGGAGTTTCTAATCTTACCGAGAGGTCTACGTTGGTATCTTCTGCGAGGTTTATAGGATTATATTTACCAACTGTAGATATTACGTCAGGATTACTACTTGTCCATGTAGTCTTCACGTTGCCAGCCTTGAGGTCGAAGCCCGCGAGGTCGAGGTCGCCCATTACATCCTGATTGTCTACCACAGGCTCTTTCTGATTGTTGAGTTGCCACGCCAAGTCGTATTTAGGAGTCCATTTATACGCCCACATGTTTACTCCAGTAGTAGGAGCGCAAGCTGTGATAGAAACTGTATGTATGGTTTTGCCATCCATCACCTCTTCGAATATCACACCATTATATTTTATTCCGGCTATGGTTAGCGAGATGTAGCCAGTACCCTCTGTGATGTTCCATTTACCAGTTTTAGAGCCCGAGATAGTGCCGTCTGCATTGAGCTTAATGTCGATAGGAGTAACCTCTTCGTAGTTCTTGTAGTCCATGCCATATTTATGTACGAGCAACTTATAAGTACCCACAATCTCATCGACAGTAAAAGGCTGTTTTGCTGCAATGTCGGTATCAGTAATCTGTTCACCATTATATTCGAAAGGTGCAACCACAAGCCATCCATCGCTATTCACAAACACCTGATGGGTGCGCACGCTGTGCCAAACGGTGTTGTTGTTAAACTTGGTGTGATAAATAAGGTAAGTGCGACCGTCGTTGGCAGCAATGATGCTGTTGTGTCCCTGCGCACATTCGCCAACAGTCATGAATCCCCATTTATTGTAAGCTCCCATCAGCTTTTCGCCACGAGTGTCGCCATTATAGCCATAGTTCATCACGTATGAATTAAAAATGGCACTCTTACCCTTAGTATCTTTATATGGTCCGTCAGGCTTTTCAGAGCGGAACACCCTCATCTCGTATCCACCATCAGGCGAATAGAAACCATTGCTCACAAAGAGATAATAATATTTGCCTATGTGCTCTATGTATGAGCCTTCACCCGAAACATAATATCCGCCCGAAATCTTCTTGCCGAAATACGGGTCGCTCGTCACACCATTTGTAGAGCCACCAACAGAAGGATAGGTAACATCGTAATTGCGCAAACCTGTTTCTGTATCGAGCTGCAACATCCAGATACCTCCCGACCATGAGCCGTAAGCCATCCATAGTTTGCCCTCTTCGTCGTAGAACACGCAAGGGTCTATGGTGTGTGGCCATCTGTCACCCCACTTTTCGCCCACGTTGTATCTTGCTGGCAACGAAGTCTGAGCACCGAGCACCAACTCTAGGTCGGTGTCCTTGTATGAATGCTCCGAAGCGTCGAAACCGCAGACCACTACCGGACCCTCATATTGATAAGGACCCGTGATATTGTCGGAAGTGAGCAATATGATACTTGAATGCCATGCGTCGCCATTGATGCTAAGATAGTAGCACCATTTCTTCATCACCGGATTCCACACCACGTCGGGTGCCCACATGTTGCCATTGATGTCGTATTTCTCGTCGGTGCGTGCCGACCAGTCCATCGCGTTAAACTGTGGCAGCGCAACCTCCACTCCGTCTTTCTTTATGGTCTTCACCCTCTGTGTGGTGAAAGCCTCGGCATTGGTGACGTTGGTGTTTGTTCCATTCTGCCATGCAAAGCTTGCCGAAGTCCAATCCTGCATGTTGGTAGAATAAGCGCAACCACGATGCGAGCCAAAGATGTAGTATCTCTGGCTGTTGCTGTCGTAAACCACCGATGGGTCGTGAACGCTAACCGATGTTTTTGTCTTGGCCTTATACAGGGTTTTAGCCTCTGAATAAGTTAGCTCGGTCTGTGCCGTAGCTGTTGTCAAAGTCAGCATCGACAACAACGTGAAAAATAGTTTTTTCATTATTTTTATGTGAGTTTGATTTGCATATAAAAAATTAGGCTTGATTTGTTGGGTACAAAAATACGAAAAAATAACTGAATAATGATATAAAAAGAAAAGAAAAAGATGATGCAGCAAAGCAATAGTGCTTTGCTGCATCATCAAGAGTATAAAATAAATCTGAGTAGTTATTTTATCGGGTGAAACAATTTGTTCTTCGTACCTAATGCTTCTATCTCCTCCATAGTATAAAGAGGACGCCAACGCATGGTGCCATTGTTGACTCCTCTGCCTTGTACGTAATATTTGTTCCTATATCCATGCGGAGTAAACTCACCTGTACCTCCTATATCTCCTATCTTAAAACCATGATGATACAAGCAAGTTGTTATCATGACTTCCGAATGTGCCGAATATCCCTTTTTCATATATTCGTCCAAGAGCGCCAATGCTCTTCGTGAATAACGACATACAGGATTAAACCCTTTCATGCAATCCGCCAAAGCATAGCCACAATTGTTCGACCTGTACCACCAACTCCATTCCTTGTTATCATCGCCAAACCGTTCCACATGGCAGGTCAGAAAATCATAATTCCGCAGATTTTCGTCGCAATCGTCCATCATCGTATTCCATTTTCCTGTGAACACTGCATCATACTCCACAAACCAATAACCGCCATACCCCTTGTTATCCTGATAGAAGCGCAACGGTATGAAATGCGGACTGCCAGGGACAATCGTATTCTCAATAGGCGTATAGCCCAATCCTTGAAAATCCGATGATCTATACACTATCCCTTTCACATCCTTCGGAAACATTACTTCGTCATATTCCGCTGCCGTACACACCCATACCACATCATATTTCTCACACTCCAGTTCATCGCGCAGTTTCCTATATCTGCACAACGTATCGTCATTTATGAAATGGGCAATAAACAACACTACATTCTTCATAATTCTGCATATTTTAAGTGAACTAAATGCCCTGTGCTCTTACCATTATCTGTTCCACAGTATGCCTTATCATCTCCTTCATCAGCTGTTGTGGTGTTCCGTCCGACAACATCAGTATTCCAGCTACAACTATCAGCACAAGTGCCACAAGCGTTATGCCATGCAGTGTCACAAACGGCATCCTGCCACCCATAAGGTTCTCAACCTCCGGGCAATGGCTGTGAATATCATTTGTTTTCATATTTCCTACTCCTCAATTATATTTATCTGGTTTTTCACCAATTCGTAATATCTGCCACGTTTTTCTATCAGCGTCTCATGGTTGCCACGCTCCACAATCTCGCCACCATTCATCACCACTATCTGGTCTGCATTGCGTACAGTGCTCAACCTATGTGCGCTTATCACCACAGTGCGTCCCTCATAAAACCGTTGCAGGTTTTCCATAATCTTCGCCTCGTTAGTGGCATCGAGGGAGTTTGTAGCCTCGTCAAGGAACATGTATTCTGGATTCTTGTATATGGCTCTTGCTATCAGAATTCGTTGCCTCTGTCCTTGGCTCACGCCCTTACCTTCCATGCCTATTATTGTTTCATAGCCCAATGGCAACGTCTTCACGAAATCATCTATCCGTGCCATGTGCGCCGCATTTTCCATCCGGTCCTTATCAGCCTCGTCAGAATTCACGGCTATGTTGTTGGCTATGGTATCAGAGAATATAAAGCTGTCCTGCATCACCGAACCTGTCGCAGCCCTCCATACGTGCGGATTTATGTCCGAAAGATCTGTTTCACCAACCTTTATGCAGCCATGCGTAGGCTCATAGAATCCTTGCAGCAGTTTTATCAGTGTTGTCTTTCCACATCCGCTTTCTCCAACTATGGCTGTAACCTTATGTGCCGGTATCTGTAGCGACACATTCTTCAGCGCCAACTCACTTTCCGAACCATTGTAGCTGAACGACAAGTCCTTAATTTCTATCTCATGCCCAGTGGGCAACACCGCAAGTTTCTTGTCAATATCAGTCTCCTCATCGTCCTGCGAGTGTATCTCGTTCAGACGCTCAAGACTTATCTTCGCATCCTGAAACGACTGTGCAAAACCAATAAACTCACCTATTGGTGCAGACACCTGCCCGATGATGTATGTGAGCGACATCATCATTCCAAGAGTCATCGAACCCTCCACAACCGATTTTGCGGCTATGTAGTAGATAAATATGTGAGTCGTCTGTGTGAAAAACACCGAGCCAGACTGTTGTATCTGACCTATACGCAGACCTTTCAATCCAATCTTGAAAAGTTTGACTTGTATACGTTCCCATTCCCAGCGTTTCTGCCGCTCGCAGTTGTTCAGCTTAATGTCCTGCATGCCCTGAACCAACTGTATCATCTTGCTCTGCTCCTGTGCCGACTGGTTAAAACGCTTGATGTCCAGTTCCCTGCGATAGCGCATGAAGAAAGAGATCCAGACCACATACAGTGTGTTGCCTATAATGAATATCGTCATCACCAGTATATTGTAATATGCAAGGATGGCAAGGAAAACCACAAAGTTGATAAGAGAGAACACTATGCGCATGCTGTTCGAGAGCAGAAAATTCTTTATGCGCCCGTGGTCACCAATGCGCTGCAGTATGTCGCCTGTCATGCGCGAGTCGAAGAACTGCAGCGGCATTGCTGTCAGCTTTATAAGGAAGTCGGCTATAAGCTGGATATCAATGCGCGAGTTCATGTGGAGCATTATCCATGAGCGGATATAATCAATGCTCAATGTGGCTATAAAGAACCCCAATTGCGCCAGAAGTATCAACGTGATGACATTCAAGTTTCGGCCGTTGATGCCCTGGTCTACCATAGCCTGAGAGAGGAACGGCAGCACCATCTGTATCATGCTGCCCACAAGCATGGCCAACAACAATTGTCCGATCATGCTGCGGTAAGGTGTGAAATAGCGGACAAATGACAGTATGCTTCGGCTGTTCTTCCGGTATTCGTCCTCAACCTTACCGAAGTTCTCGCCAGGTTCGAGCATCAATGCCACACCTGTATTGTCCTTGCCGGCATTAGGTCCTATCCAGCATCTTAAAAATTCCTCTTTTGTGTATGTCAGGCGTTGCGTAGCGGGGTCTGATATTCGTATCTTGTATTCACCGTTCCTGCATTTCTCTATGCCGTAACACACCAGAAAGTGGTTCTGGTTCCAATGCAATATGCACGGAAACATGCCTTCATCCGCCAACTGCTCAAAGGTCATCTTCATGCCCACGGTGTCAAAACCAATATGCCTTGCTCCCTCGCTTATGCCCAACATGTTGACGCCACGGTGAGAGATATGACAATGCTTCCGCAGCATCTCTGCCGAATAGTTCATGCCATAGAATTTGGCAACCATACGGAGAGAGGTTGGACCACAATCTGAGGTGTTATTTTGCCTATAATGAGGAAATTGTTTAGCCATGGTTAATGTTTCTTGGGGTTCTTGTTCCAATGATATGCCAAATGGAACATTACGTAATGTGGCAGGCAGCGGTACCATGTATCAATTCGTCCCTGGGCATTTACCTCATAGCGCACTGATGAAAGCTGCTGCAATATGTCGAAAGCATCGACACGTGCTATAAGCTTGCCTTTGAGGAAGGACTGGCTCAATGAGGCATTGAAGATGAAGTCATCGGTGTTCAACGAGCTTCCATAACCACGGCGACTGTACATTGTAGCATCTGCCGCCACTGTTGTTTTCAGTACCGGTATGGTATAGTGTGCTGTAAATCCGTATTTGTAGTCAATGACATTCAGAGTCTTGAAATCGCGCATCCTGCCTTTTGAGTTTCTCCAGTTTATATCTCCAGTAAGCTTGATATTCAACGTGTTCCTGTTGTATTGGATATATGCACCGTCGCGTAGTGATATCGTGTTAACCTTATTCTCATGGCTTTCCGTCTCGCCCGCCAGCATGGAGTAGTCTACGGAATGATGGTAATTGGCGCTGAGATTGGTTCCACAGGTCAAATGGCGTTTCTTGTCAATGGAGCTTGAAAAACCAAAACTGGCAATGGCGCTATATGAGCCTGACACATTCACCGGCTTGTATGTATAGACGCCCGTCTCCGGATTATATATTGAGGATTGTGCCACATCGGTATGACGATAGTCGAATGTCGCCCCCACATTCCAATTGCGCTGCATCATTATACTGCCATTTGAATAGCTCGTTGTGACTATTGTGTTGGATTGTCCTTTCAGTTTGGGATTTCCAAGCTTCACTATCAATGGTTGGCTGTCGTCACGGAAATCTATCTTGTTCATCAAGTCTACCTCGTTGCTTTTGTATTTTATGTTAAAGCGGAATTTTCCCTTGCCGTTAGATTTGTTAAAAGAAAAAGATGGGGAGAAGAGCATGTTGCTCTCGTTTACCAAGGTGTCAATGACACCACGCTTGTAGTCGAGTGACTGGTGGTAGACGGGTATCTCTAATTCCAACTTCCAGAGGTCGTAGTTTATGTTAAACATAGAAATTCCGTTTAATTTATATGATGCCGGCTTTTTCAGACTTACAGTTACATTGTTGCGGAAAAGCCTGTGATGGCTGTCATAGGAGTTTGATACGTCTGTTATTGCCGTCAGCATGTCGAGCTGTGACGCCAGCAGCAGCGTGTCGGGATGATAGAGATAGTCGTGCAACTTTGTGTCGGTGAGTTGAATTTGCTCACCTGCTATTAAGTCAATACCGTTGAGCAAGCCTGTGCCTACATAATTGGCGCTGAGCAAAAAGGCTGTAAAACGGTTTGACATGTCATTGGCGTTGTGGCGTATTATGTTCTCCTGATTGTCAGCCTGCCATGTATCATAACGCTTGGAAAGCCATGAACGGTCGTCGTTATGCATAAATACGGCACCCAGGCTCACGTTCCGTTTTTTCTCCCTGTCTACATTGAACATGCAAGACAGTTCATGCTGTGTTCTCCAGTTTTTGCCCTCACTTATCATGTCGGTGCGCATAGACGCGGTCTTGCGATCGTCCCATTGCTCAAACATGGTATTGCCGTATCCTTTTCGACGTCCTATATCAAAAAATGACTTGACTTCGAAATAGACTGGCTTCTTAATCTTGAATTCGTCCTTGAGTTTCAACTTCCAGTTATCAGATTTCGTGCGGTTCTCTGTCTGCGATGTAGGATTTATCCCTTCAAGGAATTGCTCGCTCCATCGTCTCATCTCTGAATCTGTGTCAGTTGTCGTATAGTCCGCGTTGAAATTATTTTTCACGTTTCTGCCCTTCGACTCGTAGTCAAGGTCTGTAGCCACACTCTGCGTTTTCACAAGCGACTGCGGCATCAATGCTGGTGTCCAATATCCCTCCTGCCCTATGTGCCGGTTCTCGTTCACATTGTTGGTATTTCCCATAAGCGAATAACGCCAACGGTTTGTAAAGCCCAACAGGAAGCCACGACCTAACCATCTATCTTCTGTTCCTACGGCTGCCTCAACATTGGCTATATAGCCTATGCTGAATTCTTTCTTTAGGTTCACATCCATCACGTATTTCCGTTCTTCCACATCATATCCCAAAGCCTCGCTCTTGTCGGTCTGTTTGTCATACACCTTTATGTCCTTAACGGTGTAGTATGGCAGATTTTCCTGCAACACTTTGCTGTTACCTTTAAAGAAAGACCGAGAGCCAAGCATAAGTTCGTCAACCCTTCTTCCATTCACATATATCACTCCGTTATCCGTCATCGTTACTCCTGGCAACTGTCTTATCAGAGCGAGCCGTCGGGCAGTTTGAACGCATCGGCATTATAGACCAGAGTGTCGCCCTTATAATAGAATTTCAGCCTCGTAGCCTTCACTACAACCTCGTCAAGGTCTACGCTCAGGTCTTTGCGCATCTCCAACTTTACCTCGATTGATTCGGCTTGCGGATTTGTGACTGATATGCGTTTCCATACCTCGGTATATCCCAACCTTGAGGCATGGATAAGATAGTCTCTCTTCTCTGGTTTCAGCCTCAGCTCATACACCTCACGCTGTAGCCTGTTAAAACGGTCACGGAAAGAAAAGGTATGTACAGTGTCTGTAACCAGTACGCTGTCGGTGGTATAGACAGCCACGTCGACACCTATGACCGGCTCTTTCAGGAAGGCATCTTCTATGTCTATGTCAAGATCTATGGTCTGCGCTTTAGTCTGTACCGTAAAGAACAGAAGGAAAAACAGCAGGCTTGCTGCTTTGGGGAATTGTAAGAATGTCAACATCAGTACCGAGTTTATATCGGTGTCAGAAAAATCCGACACCGATGAGATTTACAAATTGGTTATTACACGCAAGAAGAAATTGCTATAATCTTGCTACCTTGTTGCTCATACTTAACCTGGCAGTAACCTATACAAACACAACTATGTCCATCGGTATAAGAGCAACTTAAGACACAGGCTTGTCCTTTTGTGTCTTCAGAACAATTATCAACAAGGTTTAAGCTAAGACTTCCTTCTACCAAACTCAGTTCTTCATGAGACAACACTCTTGAATCGTTCAAAACGAATCTTTTAAGCTTTTTCATAATTTCTGTTTTGAGTGGTTAAACAATAACACTGTCTCTTCTGCAGATTGCGACTCTGCTCCCAATGGTTTGTGCTTGCCATTGTTATCTTGCAAGATATTTTTCTCTATTATATCAATGAATGTCGCCAGTCATACGTGAGTCGAAGAACTGCAACGGCATGGCTGTCAGCTTTATCAGGAAGTCCGCTATCAGCTGGATGTCTATGCGGGAGTTCATGTGGAGCATTATTCACGAGCGGATATATTCAATGCGTCAACAGCATTTCTGTCGAATAGTTCGTGCCATAGAATTTAGCAACCATACGCAGAGAGGTTGGATCACAGTCTGAGGTATTGTGTTGCCTGTAATGAGGAAAACGTTTTAAGTGATTCATGTCTGTTTTTTTACTTTCTCTTCGGATTTTTGTTCCAGTGATACGCCAGATGCGCCATGACGTAGTGCGGCAGGGAATGGTGCCATGTCTCTGTGCGGCCTTGTGCGTTCACTATATACCTCACGTTACTCAACTGATGCAGTAGGTCATACCCTTCGATTTGGGTGACAAATCTGCCTTTGAAGAATGACTTGGAAATTGTGGCATTCCAAACTATGTCGTTACTGTTCAACAGGTGATCTTCGTAGCCGCGTCGGGAATATATCTTCAGATTAGTGGACAGCGTTATTTCCCAAGGCAAGCTGTAACGACAGCTCAGACCATAGCTGTAGTTCCATGCGCTCACGTCGTATTCGTCATCGTCCTCCCGACTCACCTTGTTCCAGGCGATGTTTCCAATGAAAGCTATGAAGAGCTTGCCTTTCTGATACTCCATGTTTAGGTTTTGTTCCGTGAGACAGTTGTTCACCTTGTTAAGTATGCTGTTGGTGTAACCTTCGAGTATGGCAAGGTCTGCATTTCGTAAGTAGCTGAAGCGGGTGGTAGAGTTGACGAACAGCCTTTTTTGCCTGTCTATCGCCTTCCTGACATTAAGTTGGGTCTGGCTGTTCCAGTTGCCATTGACATTTTCTGGCTTATATGTATAGATTCCCGTCCTGGCATCGTAGGCAACACTTTCGGCAATGAGCCGGTTCATGACGTTTACGCTTTGCATTAAGGATATATTTTGCGAATAATCGTTCAAACTCCTTGTTATGCTAAACCTTATGGCATGTTTGTCTGAGGGTTTCAGGCTTGGGTTACCGAGTTCCTTTCTTAGCGGGTCTGAAGTGTCGCTATACCCTATTGTCTTAATGATGTCGGGAACATCGCGTCTCAATGTATAGTTCGCAGTCCATGACCACTTCCCTTTGGTTCTGTTGAATTGCAGATTAGGCTCTATCAAGAGATAGTTCCTACTTACATCCGCGTCTATCTCTCCACGTTGGTAGCATTCCCGTTCATTAAGGTGTGAGATTTTCACCTCCAGTGATACTATCATTTGATCCAAGCCCTGCCCTTTGAGATATGCCATATAGGGTATTGCCTCATGCTTACGGGCGTAATGACGGCTGGCATAGCTGTTGGCAAAGTCCTGCTGCCTCTTGAAATCAGTGACCGAGGGGAGCTCATTGATATCCCAACTTGCCTTAAAGAGATTGCTCTGCGTAGAATTATAACTCTGCTGGTAATGATAGCTTGAGCCGAAATGGAATCCTGATAGCAGATGGAAACGATAGGCTCCGCCAATGGCATAGCGGTATCTGCGCTCATTATGCTCCCTGTATTGGTCGCGTCCATCCTGCCGTATCGGTGACTGGTAGAAGCTCAGCCTGTAGAGATTGGTGTTGTTATGGTTAATGTTGCCCACTGAGCCGTCAAAATCCAAGGCATAGTCATCACCCCACTTTGTGTATTTTTGCCAGTTCGCTTTTTGACCCAACGCCCATTCCGTACCGTTCATTTCCATTTGGTTGCTCATGCTGTTGGTCGCTATTCTACTTATAGCCGAAGACGTGCTTGCCTGCAGTAATGAGTCCAGGATGACGGTCGTAGTGCCAAATGATGAAGGCGATGCTGCAAACTGGGCTGAGCGCCGCATGGCAGTTCCGTCGTTTCTGTGTTGGTTCCATTCAGAATTTAGAGTCAAGGCTCCTATCTTAAACTTATTTTTTAAGTCTATCTGTTTGTTGCGTCCTGTCGTGAAGTCATGCTTCCTGCCAAACGCCGTGCCTGATGCAAGATAACTTTCCGTGGCACTGCGCATTTCGTCTTCGCTTTTATCCCATCTGACAGTTCCCTCGGCATGTTCGTTGAACCTGCCGTCCTTGTCATCCACCTCCACGTCTATGCCAAGGCGTCTGGTGGTAAGCTCGCCTGTCTGGGTGGTAGCCGTCCAGTTGCCATCATTGCTTGGCTTGTTTGTTTGGTTTACATTGTTTGCGTTGCCGAAAATGCACAAGCGGGAGTTGTTGGTGAAGCGCAGGTTGAAGGTGCGTGCCAGCCAACGGTTGCTTGTTCCGCCGGCAAGCTCGGTATTGCCAACCAGACCTGTCTGATAGTCACGCTTCAGCGTCACATCCATCACAAAGTCTTTATGCAGGGTGCTGGCATATTTCTCCTCGTCCTCTTTCTCGTAGAATTGCAGCTTCTGAACTACATAATAGGGCAGGTTGTCGAGCATGACGCTGTTGTCACCTCTGAAGAATTCCTTTCCGTTTAGCAACAGGTAGTCCACCCGCCTGCCGTTCATCAGAATTTCCCCACCTGGCTTCAGCTCGCAGCCTGGAATGCTGCCAACGAGCCCGCTGAGCATGGAGCCTTCCGGAATGTTGAAAGCATTAGCATTCACCTCTATGGTATCCCCCTTGTAGGCTATCTTCACTATTGATGCCGTTACAACGACCTCGTCGAGAACGAATCGTCTTTTCATCAGCAGGGGGGAAAGCTCCAAATACCTGTTACGATGCAGATTCTTCAACTCTACATTCATCTCCCCGGTTTCGTAGTCAGGATGTTCCACTCTTACAACGTATTTGCGTGGAGTCCGTTCCAGTTCCCTATCCCAATAGCCGTTACTCCCTCTTGTTCTCATAGTGTCTATAACCGTGAGTGTTTCATCCAATAGAGTTACCTTGGCGTTTTGGATTCCTACCTTTGTAAAACTGTCCTTCACATACTGATACAACGAGATGGTCTTAACCGTCTGGGCATCAGCAAATGTGGCTTTGAAGCCGAATAGCATAATGACGATACAGGCGAAACGTAACATATAGGTCTGATTAATAAAGTTGTTCGTTTATATGAATTTTAAGTCTGGTCTATTTGAAAATAGACCAGACATACTTTTTAGAGCAGTGAATCATGCGTAATTTCCATCGGAACTGTGGCATGTACAGGTACTAAGAGCTGAACTCCAACCACAGTATGGGCTTCCCGGACTAGTACAGTATCCACTACAAGTTTTTTTGTTTCTGTCATCAGTACTACAAAAATGCGAGTCGGTACGCCCACAAATAGCCTTCATTTCTACGTTTCCTATAGGCTTTATACCATTATGAATAACAAATCTTTTTAACTTTTTCATTTTCTGACATGTTATGTAAAACTATGCACTGCCTTTTCAGCAGATAGCTGGTCTGCTCCCAATGGCGTAGTGCTTCGGCCATTGATATCTTGCAAGATATTTTTCTCTCTAATATAAACATTGGTTATCATAGCTAAATCTTCCAAATCGTATTCATCTGGAAGTATATGACCATTTACCAATACCGTAGGAGTGGCAACCAAGGAAGTCTTCTTTCGCCATGCAGCATGCTTCTTCATTTCCTCTTCTATCTCATGAGTATGTATGGATTCAAAATTCTGCTTTACTATCCTCTCATAATCATATTTTTCTTTCGTGTACCATAGCGCAAACCTGCGAAGAGCTTCTTTCCCTGTATTATTAAAATAGCAGGATATAAGATACCTGCTGCTGTCCTCCAGTTGCTTATTAAATGACGAAAAGACATATTGCACGCAAATCTCCTTATCTTCCGAACCCAATAGCTCTTCAACGCGCTTGTGCATTCGTGCACATGGATTACAGTGAGGATTGCTCAATATCGTCACAAGCATCTTTGCATTAGGATTGCCAAAGATTATAGCCGAATCGTCAAAACAGGTTTCGTAATATTCGCTTTTTTCGATGAGTGTCTTGGCAACATCACTATCGGCTTTCATGGCACGGTATTGCTGTACAGCAAGTACACGTTCTTTCTCTGTCGCATCAGTCGTTGCATACTGATGAACAGCTATTATACCTATGGCAAAGACAATGCAAGAAAGCAGACTGCTTGCAAAACTTAAAGTATAAGGAGTTGTCAAGCAGGAAAGAAGTGCTATTATACCCATTGTCCAAATAATGGCTTGTGATATTACACACAGCATACACCAGCTTTTGGCAACGCGCCATTGATAGTAAATACTCCATATTCCATAAAGCATTGCTATCCAGTTTATTATTGTAACAATACCATAAGAAACAGGAAAAAGTGAAAGAAGTATTATGTTAGATACAAAATATCCCATACCTATCTCACTCCAGCTGATACCAAAGACTTTCGCCATGGAACCGTCAAGTACGCTATTACAATCGGCATGGCTAAACAGACTGCAGACCCTATCGCCATAACGGCTTTCTCCATATAGCTGTTTCTCCATAAGCATAGCGCAAACAAAAATGCCAGAGCCACTTAGCAATATACGCATAGCCTCGAAAACATTTATGCTCCCCAAATTGCTTACCAATCCGACAACCACAGCCAATGCCAACATTAAAGGAATACTGTATGTTTTTGCATTGGAAATCAGTTCGTCACGTTGGTGCTCTTTATAATCAGGCTCGGTTGCATCCGTCGTCTCTTGCACCACTAAGGCATTGCCTGTCCAAGTCTTACTAAAAACGTCATGCGTCAAAGTCGTTTCTATGCCATGCTGCAAAAACTTAATAGTATTAGCATCACAGCTCAGACCAATGACAAAATCACCATGAGTATGCAATATACAAGGAAAATTCAGTTCTGAAAGTTTCTTCTTCTCTACGTACACCCCAAGCGTATTCACACCATATACATCCAGCATCTTCTTCAAGCCGTACATATTGTTCTTGTGCGGATGCTCCTCGAACAAGTTACGTGTAAAGCGCTTCGTATAACTTATATCTAAAGCGTCTAAGAAATTTTCAAGTATTGTTTTCATTTTAATATATATGATTTTAACTCGTCTGGCGACATACAGCAGACCTTTATAAACTCCTCCCTCATGTTCCTGGCATCATCCTTTGACTGGTATGAGGAATTGCCACCACGTGGATGGTATAAATGAAAAAGTTCACCAGAAGGTATACGACAAGCCCTATGACCGAGAATGACGACACGGTGCAGGCGCTCGGCATCTTCCGGGCCCCATCCCGTGAAACGTTCATTCTCACCGCCACACTGCAAATACCGCTGTTTGTGGACAAGATAAGCACCACCGCATAATTTACGTCCAAGAAAAGACTTCATTCTGAGATTGCGCAAATAGTCAAAGTCTAATTTCCTACGCGTTTGTGTGGAAAGTTCCTCGGATAACATGATAAAACGCCCGTCGTAGGGATACGCTATTGTGGCTCCCAAACGTATCTCCTGTAATGCTTCAAAAATCTGACAATAATCCACAAGGACATCCGTGTCCCAAATTGCCATAGTCTCGGTTTGTGCCATCAAGAGCATCTGGTTTATGTATCGTGTCCTATGGAAAACCGTGTTTGTATCTTCAACATATACGTAGTCCACGTTATCTATGCTGCCTATGTTATCGGTATTTGTGTGTGCATCCGCTTCCAACACTATGATACGACATTGCAAGGCGGAAAGATGCTTAACCACAGCCGCCAAATTAGCCTTTCTCTCCTTGCTGTCGATACGCACAGGAATTCCAATCGTAAGAGATTCACCAAGCATGGGCATTGTTCCTATATCTTGCATGTACATATTTTTAAAGTATTTTGTAATATCTCTTGTTCCGACGGGAAAGGCATGTCATCACTGGCTATCTTGCCATGTTCTAAGATGCGCCCTGCCAATGTCGGACAAAAGTCATGTTCCTTCATGCTGGCAAGCATTACGCATAATTCATCACCAAAAGGTTCATCATTAATAACTTCCTCCACCCAGTCCAAATAATATATAAGGTGTTCTTTTATCATCGCAATCTGGTCAGCATTGGCTGTCGCATTCTTTTCCAACTGCAACACACGCCACCAAAGATAGATACCGATGCCAGTCATGCCAAAGAAATCGGTATCTATGTCTGGATGCTTGTTAATTAAGGCAATCATCTGATTGTCCATGTGCGGCAAATAATCTGACGAGACTACAGATAAAGGATTTGTCTGCAATGCCAGCATTGCATCCTGCACACCTTTTGTCATAGCTTCTAACGTGTATCTTTCCTTATATTGCTTTAGAACAGCGTCGGAAGCAGTATGACAGCTCGTATCGTCCGACAGCAACATATCCATCCTTGATGCTATCTGCGACACAAAATTATCATCGTCGAAATCAAACTCATCAATATGAACTCGCAGATTTGGAGTAGCATCAAGCATTTCAGCCAGTCCTGTAGAATCAGTACCAATGACAGGAATCCCATGTCGCATCATCTCTATGGCTGTATAACTGCATTGCTCATGGAACGAAGGCATCACACCTATATAGGCAGATTCGTACACCTTGTCCAAATCACCGCTTTGCATCTTGCCCAAAAATGACACATGCTCATGAAAGGTCCTACACTGCTCCATATATGGTTGAAAATCTCCATCGCCAACTATCACAAGATATGTATCTGGATATTTAACGAGGATTTTTCCGTAAGCACTTATCAGATACTTCAGCCCCTTTATTTCGTCCAGTCGTCCTACGTACAGAATATTGCGCCGATCACCATACAAAAGAGACCTGCCGCACATATCATCGGCAATGCCGTTGTAAACAAGATGCATCTTGTCTGCTGACACGCTATAATTGCTGGCAAGAATGTCCTTTGTGCGTTTTGACAGCACAAGCACAACATCTGCCAAATACAGAAACACCTTCTCACCGGCATAGCTTGATATAACGCCTCTCTCTTTGTCATCTGTGGGTTCATAGCCCTCGGCAGTGATTTCTCTCATACGCCTGACATTACCATTCAACTCGAAGCACCAGTTCATGTAATGCACAGTCATCACTATGCAACTATTGACAAAGCATGATTTAAGCAGCACTGCCAACGGATAATGCTGGAAATAGTTAAAATGGAACACTATCTTGTCATTCCCTACATTATCAATATTCCTTGCAAGAAAATAGAATATGACACGGCAGTACGTCTCGTTTTCCGTACCAGAATGCAATGACGGGATAAGATAGTGCCGTATTCCATCCTTATCGTCAGATATAGCAAATTCTTTAGTGTCTGCATACATTTCCACAAGAGAAACTTTTGTCTCGGGCATGACAGATAAGCCCTCGGCCAATTGCTTAATATATGTCCCAATGCCATAACCTGCGGCACGGCTTGCATTATTGAATATGTAGATATTTGTCATGAGAGAATATCTTTTAGAATGTAGTACGCAGAGCCGCCATCTATGCCGACAGGCTTCTCTATATAGTCACAAGCAGCAAACAAAGGTTTGTTCAATATGCCTAATATGTCTGTATCAGGATTTGGCATCACCTTGTCTGCTGCCGCAGACTTCAGTTCTGCCATATACAGGTTGTCGAAAGTCAACGCTGTTCCGTATGTCTCATGCCTTAGAGCAAGATAAAGCAACACTCCACCAGCACCTGTGCGCACGGAAAAGTCTGACATGCGGCGAGGGTCCCGCTCCATTATCTTGGCATCGACATCAGCAAGTACAGAATTCAAGTCACACTCAACCAAACCAAGTTTGGAGAGCAATGTCGTACCGTAGCCTATTCCTGCCAACCCATATTCCATTCCAATGGGCATGTCGGTATGTACGTTCTCATAGATCTGCTGTAATAAATCCCATGCGAAATCCTCCAATAATTGGTCATGATACTTGTTTGCGTACGCATACAAGGAGACTACAACACCCATCTTGCCATGAAGCAATCCTATATCATGGATGTATGGACTTTTCAAGAGGAGATAATCTGCTATTTTCCTAAGCTCTGTATTCATGTTCTTTTCTTTCTAAAGACATTGCCGCCTCAAAGGTTTTATCCATTTCTAAATATTTGTATGTATACCTTCTAACAAACTGTCAATTAGGACATTATACCCACCTTTTTGTATGCCTTGGAAACGGTCGTTGAAATAGTTGTTGCATTAGTGTCCCGATTTTAACGGGACACTAATGACCATATACTTATAATACTATCAACCCAGAGAACACATTCTCTCCTACGTATAAGCGCAATTCAAATTCTCCCTCCAAACTTTCTGGTAATTCTACGCAACCATTTTTATCAATGTGTGTAGAAAAAACTACCATTTCATCGGAGATGATTTCTATTTTTGTTTCTACACATGATAATGGAAATGTAAAAGTTCGGTTGTTCTGATCAACAATAATAGGGAGTGGAGGTGTACGTTTCCTCTTCAATCCTAACGAAGAAGGATCAATGTATCTACTTGTATAACGTAGTTCTATAGGCATTGCGTTTGCAAACAATGTAAAAGAAACAAAAGCTAATAAGATAATTGTTTTGGTATTCATAAAGTAATCTTCATTTTGTTAATAAATAAATGATAATCTGGTTTGTATCTGGTTTTTGCACCTCAAAGATGCGTTGTAATATGCTTCTATACTAAATGCAATTTGTCTAATGCGCTTTGAGCGTTGCTGCATAATGGTGTTGCCAATAATAAAGATAATAGCAACATGCTAAATAGTGCTTGTTTGTGTTTCATAATCGGTATGTTAGTTTTTGTTTTCTGCAAAATTATTATTTTCTATTCTGTCGAACAAACAATAAATGAATATTTTATCTAACAAAAACTAACAAAGCTGCTTAAACTACTTGTATTTTAAGTAGTTACGAATGGTTAACAAAAAACTAACACTTATATAGGTTAATATATTTTTTGTACTCTCTGGTCAAAATCTTTAGCCGATCCATCCATACCATACACTTTTTTCAGTAAGCGTTTTCTTTTCATAGACAATGTTGCCGAATCGATATCAAGAAGTACACATATATCAGCAGGTCTAAAGTGTAATCTGACAAGGATACAGATTGCATAATCTAATTGTGCCAATGGTTCTACAGACATCATCTTCGTTCTAAAAGAGGGTAAAATAGTATCCATCATTTCGAAAAGCTTTGTAAGAATTCCCTCGTTTATACTTTTTCTTTTTTGTGAATAATTATAAATAATCCCATAGACAGATGATTCTAAAATAAGTTTGTCTACCTCATTTATCGTAGGGATAGACTTTAATAACTCTTCATTTTCTTTATATTCATCTAATTTCTTTTGCAAGTCATTCTTCTCTGACTCTATAGCACTTTTCTCGTTAAACAATTTTTGATTAATTGTTTTTAGTTTATTATTCTCTAAAATCTTGTTGTCAGCAATACTTTTGCTCTCATCACGATATTTCTTCATTTTAGTCAATAATTGGTTGTGACGCCACCATACCTTTTGAGTCTTCTTCCTAATAAAGAATATGCCCAACAAGATTAGTATAACTATTAACACCAAAACTATACGATACGAAAACTTAGTGGTTTGATTTTCGTGCATACTTTTAGCGGCACTCGTTTTATAGCTATTATAAGAATACAAAGCTTCATTCTTTGCTGACAACTCAGAATTTTTATTTAAGTACAAGGAATCATTCCACGCAGAAGCTAAAGTAGTATATTTTGCTATAGAATCTTTATTGTTGACCAAAGTATACACTTGTGCAAGGCCTTCTGTAGCAGCGTGTTTGTTTTCAAAATCACTACATAAAGAGAGATCTTTATAAAAATAATAACTTGCAGAATCTAAATTATTTACATTTAGGTAATAGGAAGCCTTAAAATAATAAAATATCTCCTTACCCTTCTCTATTTCGCCATCATGGAATAAGCCAGAATTAAACTCGTACATATCCACGGCTTTCTTGAGTTTCACGAAATCTTTTTTCTTAAGATAATTAATCATGTTACAGCCATGGACTATAGCTGCATCAGTCTTCCTATTTAACGCCAATAAGATTTTTGTAGAAGTTTCGTTTGCCACGATAGCAGAATCATACATATTCAACAATGAATAGGCGAAAGATTTATAGTTGTAATTATCTGCAAGCAGCAAAGAGTCATTACATTTTTCGGAATAAAGAATAGCTTTGTTGTAAGCAGCGATAGCCTTAGGCAACAATAATTGAGCATATAATAGGTCTGCTTTTTCACCGTATGACAACGCAAGAAGTTTATAACCTTCTTGACTATCTATATCACTAAAATGTTCAAGAACATAATTGTAGCATTCTATTGCCTTTGGTGCATCATTCATATCTCTAAAAATGCAGCCCAAGAGATATCGGCTCTGCATCTTTTCGTTATCAGAGCCATTGCGATCGTAGTATGCCACAACCTCAGAGAATGCGCTGTCGGTAGGCATTTGCATATACAACTTGTTTTGAGCCGTTGCCATGAGCAAACGCCATTTCATATCGACATTCTTTGCCGACGTTATATTCTGAGTCTTTTTAATGGTGCAAAGACAGTCGTAGGCAGCTTGCGGATTTTCATCCATAATGGAATCTATATGGTCAAGACGCGACAATAACGGATTGTTGTTGCTGCAGCTAACAGCAAATATTAGGATTAAGAATAGTATATATCGCATTGGGTAATGGTTTCATATTCGTAATGTTTACTTGACAAAGTTACGAAAAAAAAATAATGTTGCAATTTATCCATACAGATAACTTATTAAAAGTATGCTTTTTTAATATTGAAATATCGTAAATCCAATAAAATTTATATTTTTATTTTCAGTATTTTTGCCTTGTAGCACGTATACATATATATATAAGCAATCAACAACGACATTTATATGAAACTACACTTGTTTTTTTTAACAGCAATAGCTTTCATTGCTCCACAGACGATGAAGGCTTCCGGCTCAATGATGCCAAACACAAGCATCAACTATAGTAGTAGTACTGCAGCCGACCTCAATACAGAGAAACTACAATCAGCTATCTCTGAAGCTGAGGCTATTATTGCCAATGCTAACAGCTATCTGCCTGGTCTTGTCAACGACCTGTCTGACGTGCTATTTAGTGTACGTAAAATAGTAGACTCTGCAACCACACAAACACAAATTAATCAGGCGGTAGCAAAGCTTAAGACTTCAATAAGCAAAGCAAAGGCTTCGGAAGGTAAGACTTTCGATGCAGGCAATGCTAATGCCGTTTATGATACCAACCGCGGATTCATACACCCTGGAGGTTTGCATACTCAAGCCGACTTCGACCGCATAAAACAACAGTTGGCAAATGGCAACAAGAAGGTGACTGAGGCTATGAACAAACTCCGTATGGCTGAATATGCTCAACCTACAGCTGGCACTTACCCTACTGAAACTATCGTGCGTGGCGGCTCTGGCGAAAACTATATCAACACTTGTCGTGGTGCTGCTATAGCATATCAGAATGCTTTGCGCTGGAAGATAGAAGACAACCAAGCTTGCGCTAAGCATGCTGTAGAAGTATTGATGAAATGGTGTAACACCACTAAGAATGTAACCGGCTCATCTGATCAATTCCTCGCATTCGGACTCTATGGCTATCAGTTTGCTCAAGCTGCAGAACTTATGCGCGACTACGAGGGATGGAAGCCTGCCGACTTTGAAAAGTTTAAGAAGTGGATGCTCAACATCTGGTATCAAGGAGCTATCGATTTTCTGCGTCGTCATAATGGAACATGGGAGAACAGCGGTAAATGGTGGCAAGCTCCTGGGCATTATTGGAGTAACTGGGGATTGTGTAATGCCATGTGCGTGTTGTCAATAGGTGTGCTATGCGACGATGTTTTCATCTATAATCAGGGTCTTGGCGCTATCAAATACGATCAAGTTGGAACATTCAAGAATCCACGTACCGACAATCCTATCCTTGCCGACGGCTTGACAGAATTCTTGGGCAACTTCGTTGTCACCACATATCCTTCCGACCTTGAAACAGGAGCCTATGGCAAACTCGGACAGCTCAACGAGAGCGGACGTGATGCTGGTCATGCAGCCATGTCGTTGGGTCTTGCCGTAGACATTGCTCATCAGATATGGAACCAGGGCGACGACCTCTTCGCATATATGGATCATCGATTGGCTGCTGGTATAGAATATCTTGCTGCTCAAACACAGAGCGTAGAAGGATTGCCATGGGTGAACTACCATTATTATACTAACGGTTTCTATTATACAGACTCTCGTTCATGGCTCATGACCGGACCTGCTATGGGCGCACAAATGCGACCTTATTGGGGAACCGTAATCGGTATCTACGAAGGTGTGAAGGGAGTAAAAATGCCTTTCTCTGAGCAAGCTTACGAGATAATGGGTATTGATGGTGGTGGTCAGGGTTCTACAAGTGGTGGCTACGACCACATGGGATACTCTGTATTGATGAATACTCGCGAACCGCAGATTGCTCCTGCCGACAAGGTGCCTACAGAGCTAAAGGGAAAAATAGAATATGATGGAAAAACCATCGACAACAACGAACTTGGTGCTATCAAGAATACATACAAGGTAGATAAGAACAAGGCATTGCCTAAGGGCAAGACTCTCACTCTGAAACCTCTGCTTCCAGAAGGCGAAGAGGATACAGGCAATTGGAAATGGAATACGGGCGAAACTACTCGCGACATCACCGTTACCACCGACAAGAGCTATGCTTATCGCGCCACATATACCAACAAAAATGGTATAGAGAGCCAGCAGGTATTTACTATCGCTGTAAACGAGGATGCAAACCCTATGACAAAGGTTAATGGCTATATTACATATAATGGCGAAGAGTATACTGATAGCGTAACGGTATATTATGGCGAGACTGTAAATCTAACTTTGCAGGGACCTGACAAATATGTGGTGTGGGGAAGCTACGAATGGGATAATGGTGCCACCACAAACACCATAACAACAGCTCCTATAGTTCGCCCTCGCGACATCATAGGTGTATATATCAACCAAGCAGGTGTGCGCACTCCATGTAAATTCCACATCAAGGTGAAATATATGCAGGTGCAGACTAAAGTGAACGGTGTAGTAAAACCAGACACCACTGATGTAACAGTAAACATTGGCGACAATGTAGAGATTGGACCTTATGTCTCTAAAACATTGCCTGGTAGCACATTTCTTTGGAACACAGGTGAAACAACACCTACCCTCACCTTCAACAAGATAAAAGAAAGCGGCATCTACACTCTCGACTATGAGGTGAATGGCGAAAAGGGGCAGCTCAGATACGAAGTGTTGGTAAACGATACTGTCGACACTTCCATCGCTGAAGGCGACTATATGATTTTCGACCGTTTTCATAACACTTACCTTACTGCCAATAAGAGTGCAAAGTGTACTATGACAGAGAAAAACGAAGACGATATATTATCGCAAGTATGGCACTTCACCAATAACGGAACAGAATACAACAACCTGCAATCTGCGAAATACGAACAATATCTGAGGATTTCAGCTAAGATGGATGATGCTGTACAAAAATTTCCTTTTGCCTTTCGCAAGGCTATAAAAACAGAGTTCTACGAAATACACAACTATATTCAGAGTTATTGGGGATTCAAGGATGATGGAACCATTTCTCTTTCAAAAGGCAAAGAGCCAACAACATATCCATTGATGCTTATTCCTTATACCACAAACGCTATAGATATTCCAACAGCTACAAACGGCGCTACCATCTATAACATCATGGGACAGAAACTCAACAAGCCTCATCGTGGTATCAACATTATTAATGGTAAGAAAGTTATGGTGAAGTAATAAGCTGCAAGGTATTAATAGAAATACTCTGTTTGTGGATCATTTTTTTGCTAATTATAGATAAGGTTTTGGCGGAAAAGAAAGATTTATCTTTCTGCAGTTTCTTATTTCAAAAAAAATGTGTAAGTTTGCACAAAACCTCTACATATTATGGCACGACAACCTATATGGCACGATGAATACTGGTTGATGCTCATACAGATTTATATGAAGAAACCAGTTGGAGTAAAGCCCATTTACTCCCGAGAACTTGTGCAGCTTGGTATGGAGCTGCATATTCACCCACAATACCTTCACCGCATGATGACGAAACTCGACGAGGTGGAGTCGCCAAGCGTTAAGGCATTGATGGACAGCTATGCTCACAACCCAAAGAAATTTCGCAAACGAGTGGAAACGCTTCGACTCATGAAGGGCTTCGGCAATGAGCAGTCGTTCTATGATGGAGTAGAGGTGGTGGAGAGTTTCGAGGTCAACTTCCGTCCTATTATGGGTTGCGAACCCATCACGCCAATGATGTTGGTGATGATTCTTGACCTCTATTTCCGACTCACTCCGCCTACTATGGTTGAGGAAACTCCCGAGGTGGCAGACCTTGCCAAACTGCTAAAGCTAAAGCCACACGAGGTGGTCGTGGCGCTAAGGACATTCTGCCTTTGCGACCCATGCATTAAGACTAAAGATTTTGATAAAACATTGCTCTACGAACCTTGTCTGGAGGTGTGGAACAAATATGGAATTCAGGAACAAGATAAATTATCCGACTTAGCTTGCAAACTAAAGGATTATTTTTCGTAATTTTGCAGCATGGCTCAGAAACTTACACAACAACAAGAACAAAAGCTTGCGCAGCAGCAACGACTCACCCAACAGCAACTGGCGGTTGTCAGGATGCTGGAGATGCCTATTGCCGAACTTGAGGAGAAGGTGAAGGATGAGCTCAACGACAACCCTGCGCTCGAGAAGAGCAACGACGACATTGACGACAACCCATGGGATGGAACCGATGGCGACGACTCTTCGGCTGACAAGTCTAACGACTTAGACTCTGCTCTTGACTCCATCACCCACGACGACGACATGTTGCCCGTGTGGTCGGCAAACGATAATAATAATGCCGACTACGAGGAGATGGTGTATGGCGACCCTGTGTCGTTCTACGACCGACTGAAAGAGCAGATGTGCGAGATAGAGCTTTCTGACACCGAGAAGCGGATAATGGAATATCTCATAGGTTCGCTCGACGATAGCGGATTCTTGCGAAAAGACATCGATTCCATCTGCGACGAACTTGCCATCTACAACTATATGGATGTGGAGCCTGAGCAGATAGAGGCGGTGCTGAAGAAACTCCAAGATTTTGATCCTGCCGGAGTTGGCGCCCGCAGTCTGCAGGAGTGTTTGCTCATACAGATTAGTCGCAAACCCGACAGCCGACTGAAAGAGCTTATGCACAGCGTGGTGGCTAATCATTTCGAGGAGTTCACCAAGAAACATTGGGACAAGATTGCCGACGCACTTGGCTTGAGCGAGGTGCAGACCAATGCTCTCAAAACTGAGATGAAACGCCTGAACCCTAAGCCGGGAGCTTCGCTTGGCGAAACCATGGGCAGAAATGTTAACCAGATTACTCCCGACTTCATCGTCGACACCGACGACGACGGTCATGTGAGCTTCACTCTAAACCGTGGCGAGATTCCTGAGCTCAAGGTGTCGCAAGAGTTTGTCAACATGGTAGAGAGCTATAAGAACAACAAAGAAGGACTAAACCGCCGCGACAAAGAGGCATTGCTGTTTGCTAAAACCAATGTCGACAAGGCTCGTGGATACATAGAAGCGTTGAAACAGCGCCGACAAACGCTCACGCTCACCATGAAGGCAATAATCGATTGGCAGCACGACTTCTTCCGCGATGGCGACGAGAGCGAGTTGCGACCAATGATTCTGAAAGATATTGCCGAGAAAACCGGACTCGACAAGTCTACCATCAGCCGAGTTAGCAACATGAAGTATGCACAAACTCGTTGGGGAATATTCCCACTCAAATTCTTCTTCTCAGAATCCTATTCTGTGGCTGAAGGCGAGGATGTGTCGACACGCAAAATCAAGATGACGCTCAAAACATTAATCGAAAAAGAAGACAAGAAGAAACCACTTAGCGACGATGCGCTTTCAGAACTATTGGCAAAAAAGGGTTTGCCTGTGGCTCGACGCACCGTTTCAAAATATAGAGAACAACTCGGACTACCAGTAGCAAGATTGAGAAAGGAATAACAAACATTATGGACGGAATTTTTGAGAGAAACGACATCAAACCTACGCCATTGGCAACAGGCAGCGAGGGCGAATCAAAGTATGTGAAGCGCATGATTCTTGCCGCTCGCATCATCAGCATGATTTTCACGCCTTTTTATCTGCCTGTGTTGAGCCTCTTGGCGTTGTTCATATTTAGCTATATGAGTCGCCTGCCTTTGATTTATCAATTAAAGGTGCTCATCTTGACGTATCTGTTTACGGTGTTGCTGCCCACGGTATTGATACATCTGTATCGCCGCTATCAGGGTTGGACCTCGTTTCAGATGGGACGCAAGGAGCGCCGTATGGTGCCCTACATCATTGCCATAATGTGTTATTTCACGTGCTATTACTTGATGACCGTGATGCGAATCCCACAGTTCATGGCAAACATCGTGGTCACAGCATTGGCAATCCAGGTGGTTTGCGCCTTAGTTAATATATGGTGGAAGATTTGCATCCACATGGCAGGCATTGGCGGCATGGCAGGTGCTCTGCTCGCCATCTCGCTGGTGTTCCAGTTCAATCCTTTATGGTGGCTCTCGGTGATAATCCTCGTAGCCGGACTCGTGGGCACCGCCCGCATGATTTTGCGCCAACATTCTCTGCGCCAAATCGTTGGTGGCTTCATGGTTGGAGCAGTATGCGGATTTTTATTGATATTGTAATTAAAGAAGTTAAAGAATAAAATTATGAAACCAATAGTAAGTATTATCATGGGCTCGACAAGCGACCTGCCCGTAATGGAGAAAGCCATGAAATGGCTCGAAGATCAGGAGATTCCTTTTGAAGTAAACGCACTCTCAGCCCATCGCACTCCCGACGCTGTAGAAGAGTTTGCTAAAAACGCTAAGAGCCGTGGCATCAAGGTTATCATTGCCGGAGCTGGTATGGCTGCTGCATTGCCAGGCGTTATTGCTGCGTCTACACCATTGCCAGTAATCGGTGTGCCTATCAAGGGCGGTATCCTCGATGGTTTGGATGCTGTGTTCTCTATCCTCCAGATGCCTCCTGGCATTCCTGTAGCTACAGTCAGCGTTAATGGTGCTCAGAATGCTGCCATCCTCGCTGCTCAGATGATAGCTCTTGGCGACGAAGAGATTGCCAAGAAGATAGATGCTTGGAAAGCTGGCTTAGGAAGCAAAATCGAGAAAGCCAACAAGGATCTTGACGCTATCAGCGATTACAAATTTAAGTGCTAATTCTATGATAGACTTATTTCAATACCAACGCAGAGCCACCAACACCGTAACCATCGGCAGCCTGCTCATGGGCAGTAGCCAGCCTATCAGAATTCAGTCGATGGCCACCACCAACACCAACGACACCGAGGCGAGTGTGGCTCAAGCCATGCGCATCATCGAGGCTGGTGGCGAACTGGTGCGTTTCACCACTCAGGGCACCCGCGAGGCTGAGAACATGAAGAATATCAATGCCGGCATCAGAGCTTTGGGCAAAGATACTCCGCTGGTGGCTGATGTCCACTTCAATGCCAATGTGGCTGACGTGGCAGCAAAATATTGCGAGAAGGTGAGAATAAACCCAGGCAACTATGTCGACCCTGCACGCAAGTTCGAGAAACTGGAATATACCGACGAGGAATATGCTCTGGAACTGAAAAAGATAGAAGACCGCCTGGTGCCTTTCATCAACATCTGCAAAGAAAACCATACTGCTGTGCGCATTGGCGTCAACCACGGTTCGCTCTCCGACCGCATACGCAACAGATATGGCGACACTCCTGCAGGTATTGTGGAGAGCTGCTTGGAATTTTTGCGCATCTTCAAAGCCAACGACTTCAACGACGTGGTTATTTCCATCAAGTCGTCTAACACCGTTGTCATGGTGCAGTCTGTTCGTTTGCTCGTCGAGGCTATGGACAAAGAAGACATGCACTATCCGCTCCACCTTGGTGTCACCGAGGCTGGCGAGGGCGAAGATGGCAGAATAAAGAGTGCTGTGGGCATTGGTGCTCTGCTTGCCGATGGCATTGGCGACACCATCCGTGTTTCGTTGAGCGAAGAGCCTGAGGCTGAGATTCCTGTGGCTCGCCATCTTGTCGACTACATCGCTCAGCGCCAAGGTCACATCATGATTCCAGCCACAGCTGCCAAAGACTTCTGCTGGGCTCACCCTGTGCGTCGCACCACAAGGGCTGTGCTTGGCATTGGTGGCTCCAATGTGCCTGTCGTAATAACCTCTACCGAGGGCGAGAAAGCCGACTTCGTGTATACTGGCGCCAAGCTCCCTGAGACTAAGAAGCAAGGACAGAAATACATCGTCGACTTCAATGTCTACGACGGTAGTGCCGACACCTATCCAATCTTCCCAGGCAACGCTCTTGCCATGGTAGGAGCCGTAAAAGCCGACCTAAAGTTTGTCGTTCTCCAATATCCACACCCTGCCGACGAATATCTCGCTTGCTTGCGTCAGCATCCAGAGGTAGTAGTGGTTTGCGCCACAAACCATGCCAACCGCCTTGCCTCTCAGCGTGCTTTAGTCCACGAGATGATGGAGGCAGGAGTATTCAATCCTGTGGTCTTCGCCCAAATGTATGCTCTCGACAACAAGGAGCACTTCCAGCTCGATGCAGCTGCCGACATGGGTGCGCTGATGATGGACGGACTCACCGATGGCATATGGCTTATGAACAATGGCAACATCTCGGCTGCCGACATCGAAGATACAGCTTTCGGAATTCTTCAGGCAGCACGATTGCGCAGCACCAAGACCGAATACATCTCGTGTCCTGGGTGTGGTCGCACGCTCTACAATCTTCAGCAAACCATCGCCAACATCAAGGCTGCCACCCAGCACCTTAAAGGCTTAAAGATAGGTATCATGGGCTGTATCGTAAACGGTCCGGGCGAAATGGCTGATGCCGACTATGGCTATGTTGGTGCTGGTCCTGGCAAAGTGTCGCTCTACAAGAAGCAAGTCTGCGTAGAGAAAAACATTCCTGAGGCTGAGGCTGTAGAACATCTGCTTAATCTCATCGAAAACGATAAATAACACACACGCTATAAAATGGAAACTAATCTTTTTACCTATCCACCAAAAGAGCGCGAGGGCGGTTTCCTCTCCTCGCGCTACGACAATGCCGACGTGATGTATCGTCGCTGCGGCAAGTCGGGAGTGATGTTGCCAAAAATATCACTCGGCTTTTGGCACAACTTCGGAGGTGTAGACCCAATGGAGCGTAGCCGCGAAATCACTCGCTATGCCTTCGACCATGGCATTACGCATTTCGACCTTGCCAACAACTACGGACCTCCTTATGGTTCTGCCGAAGAAACCTTGGGCAGACTCATCGATAGCGACTTCCGTCCTTATCGCGACGAACTCTTCATCTCTACCAAGGCTGGCTACGATATGTGGCCTGGACCTTATGGCAACTGGGGTTCGCGCAAATATCTCATGGCAAGTCTCGACCAGAGCCTAAAGCGCATGCACCTCGACTATGTCGACTTGTTCTATAGTCATCGCTACGACCCTAACACCCCGCTCGAGGAAACTCTCCAGGCGTTGGTCGACATTGTGCGTCAGGGCAAAGCTCTCTATGTAGGCATCAGCCGTTGGCCGCTCGAAGCATTAAAGGTGGCAGATGAATATCTGCGTGCCCACGATGTGCCATTGCTAATCTATCAGGGTCGCATCAACCTCATCGATCGCGAACCTATCGAAGAGGGCATCCTCGACTATTGCCATACCCACGGCATTGGCTTCATCAGCTTCTCGCCTTTGGCTCAAGGCTTGCTCACCGACCGCTATCTCAATGGCATTCCTGCCGACAGCCGTATGGCAAAAGAGCATTTCCTTAAGCATAGCGCCCTGACTCCAGAACTCTTGGCAAAGATAAAGGCATGGAACCAAGAGGCTGGCAAACGTGGCGAAACTCTTGCCGAAATGGCTCTCGCCTGGATTCTCCATCAGCAGGGCATCACAAGCGTGTTAGTAGGAGCAAGCAGCGTGGCACAGTTGGAGAAAAACATGAAGTGTATCTCTGCTCCTGCCTTCGATGGCTTGGAACTGTAGGTAGAAACAAAGCAATCTAAATTTCAACACATTAAGCAAAGCTATAATACAAAAAATGAACATCATAAACCCTTCATTCGAAATATGGCATCAGGAGCCAGGACGCCTTGGTATGTACAAGCAGATAGAACGCGCAGGAAGAGTATGCTACAAGAGCGAAAACAATGCTACTGCTGATTCGGCACAACCTTTCGTTGAGCGCATGATGAAGAGCAAGCATACCGCCATGCTCGAACATGGCACAGTTTATCTAAAGGGTGAGGGGCTGGAGAAATACAAAGCCAATAAGTTCTCGCATTATAAGCATGTCGATGGCACCGATTATGTCACCACAAACCTTAGAGTGCTCGAAGAGAATGGATGGATGGACGATTTGCAGCTGTTCTGCGAACCTACTGCCCACCACGACCTTCGCATCACCGTGCATTTCACCACCCAGATTGCCATCACCCGCGAGTTCAACCGCCATCGTGCCAACTCCATGGCTGAGCAGTCTACTCGCTATTGCAACTATTCTAAGGAGAAATTCTCGGGCGAAATCTCTATCAACCTTCCAACTTGGATTTCAGAGCTTGAAGACAAAGTGGCTTCTACCACCGACTTTGTAGCTCTAAGCACAAAGGTTGCCCAAGGCACAGCATCGGAATACGAGAACTGGCTCTTTGCCAACATGGCTGCCGAGCGCACCTATATGAATCTCATTGTAGCAGGTCGTAAGCCACAAGAGGCTCGCGTAGTATTACCTCTCGACACCAACACCGAGCTTGTCCACACCGCCTTCATCTCCGATTGGCATCATTTCTTCGACCTTCGTGCCCTTGGCACCACCGGTGCTCCACATCCAGATGCAAAGGTGTTGGCAGAACCTCTTATGAAAAGTCTCGAACAATAATTATTTGAGCTTTTATGCCTAATTCTCCATCTGATTCTCAATCTAAGTTAGATTCTCAATCCAAGTCTCAATCTCAACCAAATAGTCTAATCACTCCCCTCCCTTTTGGGGAGGGGCTGGGGGAGAGGCTTTTCCCCAACCCCTTCTTCTACACTCCCCATCCCCTTTGCAAGCAAGCCATGGCAGAAGTCGAGCAACGACTCAACGCTATGGCAAAGAATGATAATGCTTTGAGGATAGAGCTTCAGAAAGGCAAGATGATAGGAGTGCTCATCGTTGAAGACCAAGCAGGCAACCTAAGCTACCTCGCCGCCTTCAGCGGACAGATTGGCGATAGAGACACATTGCCCGGCTTCGTGCCGCCAGTATTCTCCTACCTCTCGCCACAAGGATATTTTAAGCAAGAAGAAGCCAACATCTCCGCCATCAACAAGCAAATTTCTGATATGGAAAATAGCGAAAAGTTTGCTTCGCTTAAGTTGTTGCTTGCTGATACTGAGAGTCTATGCAAGAAGCAGATAGAGGATTTCAAGGCAAAGATGGCTGATGCCAAACTCCTTCGCGACAGTCGCCGACAGCAAGGTTCTTTAACTCCTGCCGAAGAGGCCCAAATGATAAAAGAGAGCCAACACCTCAAAGCCGAACTCCGCCGACTCAAAGCTCGCTGCAAGGCTGATGTTGACGCAATCTCTGCACAATACAACACCCTTGTCGACAAAATAAAAACCTTAAAGTCAGAACGCCAACAACGTTCCGACAGCCTACAGCATTGGCTATTTCAGCATTTCGTTATGCTCAATGGGCGTGGCGAGAGCAAAAACCTCATCGAAATATTCAAAAACACCGCCATCGGTATTCCTCCATCAGGAAGTGGCGAATGTTGTGAACCGCGCCTACTGCAATACGCCTTCAAGCAAGGACTCAAACCTCGCCTTATGGCTATGATGTGGGTGGGCGAATCGCCACGTGGCGTTATCCGTAAGCATGGTAGCTATTATCCTGCCTGTCAAGGTCGCTGCAAACCTATCTTAGACTGGATGCTCCAGGGAATAGAAGTAGAGCCCGACCATATAGACAGCGACAACACCGACCGACAACTGAAAATTCTGTATAGCGACAGCGACATCGTTGTCGTAGGCAAACCCGAAGGCATGCTTAGTGTGCCAGGCAAAAGCAACAAAGAGTCGGTCAAGACCATCATCATGCAGAAATATCCCCATGCCCACGGACCGTTGATAGTCCATCGTCTCGACATGGCTACGAGTGGCATCATGCTCGTTGCCCTCAACGAAACCTCCTACCACAATCTCCAACGCCAGTTTGCCGAACGCAAGATACAAAAACGATACGTAGCCCTCTTGTCGCGCAAACCCAACACACCCTCAGCATCTCATTGTGGCACCATCACCCTCCCTCTTGCTCCCGACTACATGCATCGTCCATGCCAAAAAGTAGACTTCGAGCACGGCAAACCCGCCCTCACCGAATGGCGCTTAGACACCGACCTTCGCATCATCCTCTATCCCCATACCGGTCGCACCCATCAGCTTCGTCTCCATTGTGCCCACCCCCTTGGTCTCGATGCTCCCATCAAGGGCGACACCCTATATGGCTTCCCTTCTTCCCGTCTCTACCTCCATGCCGAAGCCATCGATTTCCATCATCCCACCACTGGCGCCCCCCTGCACTTTGAGTGGAAGGCAGAGTGGTAGGGGAAGAATCAGGGCAGACGCATTAAATTGCGCTGCCCTCCAAAAGTTTTG
>UMHE01050986.1_pt1 | contig 90039 bp, 78 predicted proteins | sample 1965451 | NCBI WGS metagenome assembly UMHE01 (sample SAMEA4836090, study PRJEB28245) | human gut metagenome | biome: gut microbiome; material: fecal sample | place: Denmark | collected 2008 | reverse complement strand
ACTTAGCTTGACAATTCGCCTCTCAAAAGCTGTAAACTGCTATCTACAAGGAACAAAGTAAACTTTTATTTATTTGAAGAAGGCGTTCTGATAAACTACAGGATAAAGAGCGATACTTCTGGAATATTCATGACCAGCATGGTCACTGATTCCAGCTTGAAAGGTACCGCTCTTTTTTGCAACCATACATATTTGTTATCTTCATGATGCATCACCAAGATAAGTATGTAAAAATTCTCCATACGTTTCCGCATCAGCCTCAGCTACGAACATGCCATAATAGCGCACCGTAATACGGAACATATACAAATGACGGATTCACAGTCCAATCTATCGCAGCAAAAGCCAAAGCACCCCCTCCCGTTTATCGCCTATCACTTCATACTCAGTCGTACGACACTCTCACAAATAGGAACCTCTAAGCCGCCTATGCGGCAGTTAACACGAAGCGGGTCAAGCTGTCGGACGAGCAGCATTTCTAAGCTGCCTATGCGGCAGTTAACGACGTAATAGCGATTGCCGATCGAGACAGCTTTTTCTAAGCTGCCTATGCGGCAGTTAACCCGGGCTGATGCTTGTCGGGCCATACGGCTGCGGTTTCTAAGCTGCCTACGCGGCAGTTAACAGCTCGATGTATGTCGCATCCTCGTCCGGTGTATTCTAAGCTGCCTATGCGGCAGTTAACACAGCAGAATCAGAATTCACAGTTTGACTGGGTTTCTAAGCTGCCTATGCGGCAGTTAACTACGCCGTGCATCACACGGGCTATATGGTAGATTTCTAAGCTGCCTATGCGGCAGTTAACTGGCAGCTGGATGCCGAAGCCATCAAGAAACTTTTCTAAGCTGCCTATGCGGCAGTTAACTCATGGCGCGGCGCGACCGGCACGGCCGTCGCTTTCTAAGCTGCCTATGCGGCAGTTAACAAGCACTCGTACTCGATCCAAGGCCGCCTTAATTTCTAAGCTGCCTATGCGGCAGTTAACGGGCGGTGGGCGTGGTGGCAGAAGTGCTTTTTTTTCTAAGCTGCCTATGCGGCAGTTAACAGTAGTAGACAGACAAAAGGACATGCAAAAAATTTCTAAGCTGCCTATGCGGCAGTTAACTTACATCGATGTGGTGGGCAACGGCTTGTATTTTTCTAAGCTGCCTATGCGGCAGTTAACCAGAAATTTAGCGATTACCACGTCAATATCACTTTCTAAGCTGCCTATGCGGCAGTTAACGCAGTATCATTTTTATGAAAATGAGATTGCGATTTCTAAGCTGCCTATGCGGCAGTTAACAATGCCCTGCCGACCAATGCAGATAAATTTTTTTTCTAAGCTGCCTATGCGGCAGTTAACGAATGAAGTGGGTCGGCGGTATCAAAATAAAATTTCTAAGCTGCCTATGCGGCAGTTAACGGGCGGTGGGCGTGGTGGCAGAAGTACTTTTCTTTCTAAGCTGCCTATGCGGCAGTTAACGGCGTATGTCCTGCTCAACGCCATCAGTGCGTTTTCTAAGCTGCCTATGCGGCAGTTAACTCTGCTCGAGATGTCGCCGTACCCGAACAAAATTTCTAAGCTGCCTATGCGGCAGTTAACTCATAAACTTCAGCGACCTCATACAGCTCTGCTTTCTAAGCTGCCTATGCGGCAGTTAACCTGCAGCTCGACGAGATTGTACCACTTCCCGTTTTCTAAGCTGCCTATGCGGCAGTTAACACGTACAAGGTCGGCATGTACGATCTGGCGGATTTCTAAGCTGCCTATGCGGCAGTTAACCTTTCGACAGTAATCGAACATCGTGCCTTTTATTTCTAAGCTGCCTATGCGGCAGTTAACACAATGCGGACGGCCTGGATATTGATTATCCCTTTCTAAGCTGCCTATGCGGCAGTTAACACTTGACGGTCCGCGCAGGCACTTTGTTTAACTTTCTAAGCTGCCTATGCGGCAGTTAACATTCTCGACGATGCTGAGCCCCTCATTGCCGATTTCTAAGCTGCCTATGCGGCAGTTAACGTAAGCTTTTGCGCGAATAGCCTTATTCTGCTTGAGCTCACACCGTCTAACACCTATTTAACCAAAATTTTATGTACTTGTCAAAGCCCTTGATTTACAAGGCGTTCAGGCATACGACAAAAACTTTGGTCAAAAGTCGGGAACAGATGATCTCCTGCTGAATCCATAGGCAGAGAAGCCTTCACAAGGGTGCTCTACTGCTTCCTGCTTCTGGATGAATAGGCTGAAGCGATGATGATTTGTCATGCTCTCTAACTGGATGTACGGATACCTCGTCTTGTTTGCAGCTGACGGAAAAATCTTTTGGGCTTCTTCTATTGACATACTGTGCCTTTGTGCATAGCGTCTGGCTTTCCGCGCAGCAGTCGCCTCGGGCTGATAGCGACTGTACATCACGAAACCTTTGCATGCCCTGATGGGTACGGGACGAACAGTCTTGATCTTCACGTAATCTGGCGCAAGGTGCTTCAATGCATCGGCCAGATTCAAACGCTGCAAATCGGATTCTTCTGGAGCCAGCAGACGGAGTGTACGACCGAGTGTCGGCTGTACATCAGAGTACTCGGGAAATGCTACGCCACATCGAATCACCCCCTGCGCATCTTTGCTGTTGACCAGTGCCAGATGGATCTGGCGGTAGACTTTAGCCCAGAGGAATGAGATTGCGATGTCTTCTGTCGGCTGCAAGATAACCTCTTGGTAGAACCACATGCCCATCATCCCCTTTATTCTTTTCCGCTTGCACCGAAGACACCGCCACGAATCAGGACCGCCATAACGTAGTGCGCAGCTTCCGGACTGTCAAAATCAGCATCCAGTGAGTACTTATCAAAGAGCGTGTAGAAATCGTTCTTTGCCTTTGGAGTACGGAACGCTTTGCCTAGGTTCGTCACTGCACCATACGGCTCTACGGCGATTGGCCCTACTCCTGTATTTGTCCCATATTCTTCATACCAGGTATCAATCGTACGGATTGCATTGCTGAGTTTCTGCGAATGCATGGCCGCGGTGCCAGCTACCTCATACAAGACTTTGCTCTTCTTGCCTTTTCCTTTGTCCAAGATGAGCTCTTCGCTTGGATAGACGTCCTGCCCCTTGCCAATCTTGGCAAAAGCTGTCACTGTCAACAACAGATACGGAATCTTGCCAGCCAATGCCGATTCAATCTGTTCAGCTAATGCTTCAACCCTCTCATCACTCTTGTCAAAATTCTGCAGGGAATAATCATACGGATGGAACAGCCACTGTGTCGCATCGGGTCCATCGGTCTCTACTTGTACTTCCAAATTCTCTGCACCGACGCGATTCCGCCAGAGAAAACGCGCATTGGCAAGATTCAGCGCATACCGTTTTGCCAGTTCACCGAATCCGTATTGCTTTGCATAGCGCTGTCCCATCTTCAAGATTTTTTCTTTATGCTCTGCATTATTGCAAGCTGCAGGAATAGCTGCTCCCGGCAGGACTTTCATCGTGAACGTAATTTTCAAGGTATCCTGATCCATGGAAAGTGATGCCGCATCGACGGTCTGCAAGTTCGGTTTTTCGACTTCTGCATTGAGCTTGGCAGGATCGTTAGCCACTGCTGATTTCAAACGATTAGAGATTGTGCCGCGGACAGATTTCTCGTGCAGTGGCAGGGCCGTTGCTTTACCCTGACGCTCATCCCAGATTGTCCCGTACATCAAACCATCTGAGAGAACGATTTTTTTCTCAAAAGACAATACCGTTGCTAACCCCTTCGTGTTTGACTTTGCCATGATTAATCCTCTCCTTTATCTTTTTCACCGGATTCCATCTGCTCATTCACGCAGACGTATAAACCTTTATCTTCATCATAATGGTACTGCCACATCATCTCATCAATCCCCTCAAACCGATGTGCCATCTTGAACTCGCCGAGTGTCAGCACGGGTTCTGCGAAGCGATGCAATGTGCTTGCATCGCGCTGATTCGCCACATGCCCGAAAGGTGTCAACCCCTTGAAGCCGGTGACTATAGGCACAAGCCAGCCTTTTTCCTGACGCGGCTGCAAATGCCATGTGTCCTGCTCATCATCGTACTCATAGTGCAAGGCTAGCAAATCCAACATGGCTTGCAATGTATCCTTATGCTCCGTTTCTTCCTGCCTCTTTCTCAGCAACTGACGACGCTCGATCAGGACATATCCCGGCATAAGACTGCGGATGGCACGGCGCACATCTTTTTCGTTATCTTCATCCACTAAGAGGATTCTCGAATTGCATGTCGAAGTTGACTTCATAGAATCTTTTATCGACGAAAAAGGCGAAAATGCTAAGATGTCTCCGCCTGCAATCTTCATTCCCCTTAGGGCTTCCGCTACCTTCTCGATGAAAAGCGAGAAGCTGCCCGGCACCAGCCCGTCCGCTTCGATAAGAAGGGATACGGTCAGATGAACTCTTGCTTCCTCGATAAACGGGGGGCGTTCAAAGGAAGATCCTTTTTTCCGCAGCGGATTTGAGGTGATGATGACGGAGTTCACATAATCACCTGGACCTTTATAGGTCTGCAAATCAAAGTCATGGCAGGATACCGCTAGTTTCTTCAGGCGAATGCTAGACAGCGCCTCATTGCATCGGATCTTTCGCTCCAGCGCATGCATGGCACCCAGCCAGGCTGTCATGGCAGGAAAGCCAATCGTGAGCGGGCTACTGAAAGCATTTGCGTTGTGGATCCTGACATGTCGTAGCAGCAAATACGTCTTTACCTTGCTCATTCTTCTCTCACCTCCTGCTTCAGCACCTCTTCCATCGTCGCTGCAAAGAAATGCAGCTCTGCATCCGAAAGCGAAATCTCTTTCCGCTTCTCTATGCGACAGAACCTCCCGTAGGCATTTACGAGCCAACGAGCAAAATCCAAGCAGACCGGCCAGATCCAATCTGTATCGGCTTGCCGCTGGCTTCCATAGGCTTCATCCAGCCAAGTTGCCTGCTCATCTGACAGCTCAGTCTCCTTGCTCCAGCCAGCAGGAAGGGCCTGCAGACGATTCGCTTCGTATAAGACAGACTCAACAAAATCCAGGATGATATCCTCACGGCGCTCTCGCGTCTCAAGATTGTGGCGCTGATCGCGAAATAATGCATCAAGGCTAAACAGCATTTTACTGAAGCTGCGCCAGTAAAGGGAATCAGAAAAGAAATTTCTCTTTGGCAATTTTATCTTTCGTCCACTGAGTATCGGTGGTTGTGAAGGTAAAATATCTACTCCAAGGGATGTATTGCGACAGCTCATGTTCTGTGGCTGCGATCCTCCAAAGGCCGCACGTGTGATATTGGAGAATGTATAATACGACTCTCCGTAATATTCCGATTTTTTATCGCGACATTTTCGCTGCCAACGGGATGCTGTCTCAATGCTCTCCGTCACGGAGAACATCAGTGAGACTGGCGGGATAGCAGTCAACAGATGGTACGCATCTGCACCTATCGGGAAATATACCTGCCGCAAACGCGCATCTGTCTGTTGCGGCACTTCTTGTGGCTGGATTTCAAGGATTTTCTCTCGCAGCGGTTCATAAGCAATTCCTAGCGATTCAATCTCGCGACGAATGAATGTTGCATCTTCCCGAAAGTATTGCCATGCTGTCTTTGCGGTAAGATCTCCCTTCTGTTCTTCTTTTGTTTCTTTTTGAGAAAACTTTCCCACCAAGAATGAAGCAATTGCCATATAGGCAGCACCGCCATTGACTACCAGATCATCTTCGGCGATTACGTCAGCCGTTGTCAAATAGCCCTGACCGACAGGATTGCTATTATCATGCAAGCTGATTGCAACATCCGGATTTGTATACCGTGCAATATGCGATACTGCCCTACAGCGCTCCAGATTCTGCAAATTACTTTGCATCCACTCTGCCGGAGTCTGTTTCTTCTTTGCTGCTTTATCAGCGATGTAAGTTGCTATGGATCCCATAATCTTCCCTCCTTTGCTATGTATTATAACATAATATAGTTATGGATTCAAGTTGAAAATTTAACTCTGATACAATATTTTTCTAAAAGCTGCCTACACGGCAGATGACAATTGTATCAGAATATGGTTATTTACTAAGCTGCCTATACGGCAGATACCACTGCCTTCATTATATCAGAAACCAGTTCAGCTGCCTATCACTTTCTTTCCTTCATTAAGATGTGAAATGCCCCGAGCTGATCATCATACCAGTATGGCGTACTGGATTCATCTGCATAGGCTGGAAGCATCAGCTGTCCATATCGTTCTGATATGCGCTGCAGAACCTCTCCTTCTTCATCAGAATACGATTTTCTGACAGCCTGAGCTTGAAGAGACGCCATATAATCACGCGGCAGCCAGAATCTCTCTCTATAGAGATCCAGCTTCTCCTCCGGGTATGGCCTCAGATTGCACATATCTTCGTATCGTATATATTCACCTTTATCCATTTTATAGAAGCCCAGCATCCCTTCCCTCGCATCATAGCGATAGCACAGGTCCTGATCCGGAACACCTGCGCGGAATGGACGCAGATACTGCGGCAGCCCCGTCATCCACCAACCAGTCTGCTGCCATCCGCCCACTGTATCCGGGTATTTGTCATCGAGGTTGCGCCAATCCGCCAGTCTCTGATGCTCCAGATCAATCAGCCTCGACTTTGGACAAAGCGGCTTCGGAATCTGCACGCGAGGAATGGCATCGATATGGTCCCAATTACCGTCGGGCACTAATTCCTTCATATCATGGCTCTGCAACAGATAGTGCGAGGCTTTCTCGAACCCCGGCCGACAAAAGACTGCCCTCTGTGCCGGATTCATCATGCCCTGCCAGTTGAATTGCATGACACCGATGTTCGGAGCGGATATATCCTGCAGGCATGGACGGTGACGATGGACGCGGCCCGCCAGCTGGATGATAGAGCGGTAAGAGGACGGCTCTACGATTGCCCAGTCAAAATCATGATCGCGGCCGATTTCCTCCACTGGAGTAGCCACCACCAGAAAAATACAACGCTTCTCACGATGGCCATCCAAATGGCTACGAAGAAAGGTATCCTGGAAGGATACCTTTCCCCCGCGTTCCTGCTTGCGGCGCAGGACATGGTCGAGATACGCTTCCTGTTCATGGCGCAGCAGCAGGACTTGGCGACTGTGATAGCACATGACGAAAACTGCCGTATCGTCTGGCCATTCAGCAGACAGCAGTGTGAGAGCCATATTGACGCATGGATCGATGTTAGCAAATCGCACAAGGCCGAACGAAACCTCTTTTCCCGTCTTCTCATCAAGGACATGGTGATTTCCATGCAGCTGCAGGACGGCTTGCTTCATTGCCGCAACATATGACTGCCATGATGTTTCTTTCGTTGCCTGCGGCTGGCAAGGAATCACAGTCGCCTTCCGCTTCACAATCTGCAACTGTAATTTCTTGACGCGTTTCTCAACAAACGTTTTATGGGCAAGCCAGTACTGATTGGGCTGCTGCAACGGTATCACAGCGGACTCAGAACGAAATTCATCGATCCAGACAGCATTCATCGTCTTGGCGCGGTCCGAGAATGCATTGTAGCAGCACAGACCATCATGATAAGATTGGTACAGACCTTGAGCTAAGTCGGGCGGAATCGTCGCAGAGGATAAGACTACATTGCGGCCCAGTACGCCAGCTAAATGAACCAGGCGAGCGACCGCCGTCAAATCTTCCGGCGAGAAATCATCTACTTCATCAATGACGAGATCCGCTGACATCATCCGAAGGAACGGAAGCAAGCCCTTCCCACCGCGCGTCACCTCTGTCGCACGGATGATCTGGTCAATGGTCGCAACAAGTACTGGCTTGAACAGGAAGGCTCCATTTTTCTTTGACTGCGGATTTTTGCGTCCATCCAGGTAGATGTCCAGATACTTCAGCTGTTCATGCGTGAAGTTATCTTCAAAGGAAAGCATATCTTCCAAAAGTTCTTCTTCGCCAGCGCCACCGATCTCACAAGGAGAACCTTTCTCTTCTGAATCCGCAGTATCTACAACATCTGACTGCTTTTCCTGACGATACAATTCTTCAACAGCTGAAGAACCGATGATGATGGCCAATTCATCATTCGTCAGATGCATGCGCTCCTGATATTCGCTGCCAGTCTGGAGCGTCAGCGAGCGGAGCCCCAGCGCTAACGTATAGCGCATCGACTTGCCATCGGGCGACAATGCCTGCATCAGTTTGGCATTTGCGGTAGTCTTGCCGCAGCCCGTGCTTGCCATATTCAGGATGAACCAAGCTTGCTCCGCCCCCTCTTGCCTTGCCGCTTGGACTTCGCGGACTGCTTTATCCTGCCATTGATATGGTGCTTTTGCCGGTTTGAAACGTACTGTGTCTGTCACATCCATCTCGCTGGCAAAGAGCGGCAGCTGGTGCGCGATGTTGACGGCTTGCGCAGCCACCCGAACCAAATGCGAGGACAGTGTATCACAGAGCTTATCGCCCTCTGTATTGGCATATAAAACCTTCTTCTGTTCCTCTGTCGGTACATCCGTCTGGCACTTCTGAGAAGAGACAAAGTGATCGGCCAGCATCAGGGCTTCACGCGCATAGAGAAGAAGTGGACGCAAAGCTGAGTTCGATTCCGAGCAGAGCTGCTGCAACTGTGCTTTTTCCCGAAGCAGGCGTGCCAGCCATTTTTTGACCGACTTGTTCCAGTCACCATCATCCAGCAAAAATCCCCTCGAAAACGCAAAGCAGGGATTTTTCGCAACAGGGACAACTCCTTCATACCCCCAGTCAGCTTTAACCTTTGAAAAGAGCGCCTCCGCAGACAGAAGTGGCTCCATCGCACAGATTTTGCACTCCATCTCATTCCGCGTCACGGGCAAGCGATGATGTGACAGAATCAGCCAAGCGATCAGGCGCATGATTGGTGGCATATCCGGCAATGCCTCTGCCTGACTGCCTCTTTCTTTCATCTCCTTTTTCAAAGCTGTCTTCTTCAGCTTACCATCCATAAAGAGACGTATCCACGCATCATCATCCTCTGTGTCACCACTGATTTTCGCCACAGCCGCCAGCATCTGGCAGGAAACCCATTCGTGACGATAGGGGTCTTTTTCCATCGACGATGACCGCAGCTTTTCCTGGAAGTGATCCGATGACTTCCCCCAGTCATGGAAAAGGGCTGCTACCGCTACCAACGCTTTGATCAATGCAAGATAGGGCCAGCCGCCCTCCCACTCCTTATGCAGGATGTTCTTTTTCGTTGTGTTGACGGGCACCATGCCTTCTTCGTTGAATTTGTCGCGATTTCCCACCACCCAGAGGAGCTGGCTGCGATTGCGCGAGCGAATCCAGCGACAGGACACAGCCGTGCTTTTCGTCGCACTCCGGCGCAAGAGGGTCTTGACTTCCTGTACGCCCTCCTGTGTCATGATGGTCTGCCACGTATCATTGCCGATGCGGTCTGCAAATTGATCCAGGATACGGCGAACCGTCAGCAGGGCTTTCTTCTCGCTGCGGCTTGTAAACAGCACCATCATGATACAGGGCCCTCCTTTCCCCATAACTGACTCACATACTTCACTTCTTCAAACAGGAAGTCCAATACCTTGTGCTCCGTGAATTTCTGCAGGCAGTACGAACGGAACTCCTGATCCCTGAGATCATCTTCGGCACAGATGAACGCTCCTGGCAGAACAATGGCATCTTTCACGAGGTCTGCGACGTCAAAGACCAGGGCTCCGCGCCGCGTTTTTCCGTGCATGACGGCAAAGCCGTGCGGTATCCCCAATACCCAGAGGGTGACCGCAGCCAGGCCATAGGCTAGGTAATTGCCGTGATTCAAGAAGATATTGGCCTTATCTCCAGCGGGAGCATCATGAAGGCGAACAAAATCCGGCATATTGACATGCTCACTCGCATACTTATAAAGTGCTTTCGTGAAGACTGCCTCACCGGCCAGCAGCTGTTTGATATCCACAGCCTGCTGGATGACTTGGCGGAAGCGTTGCATGGCAGACTCGATTTCATCATCATCTGCATAGAAGCCCCAGCTCTGCAAATCACGATCCTTCTGCCAGACTTGCTCGATGAACTGGCACCGCTTCAATTGGAATTCTTTCGCTGCCGCCAACCGCTTGTCTGCCTGAAACCAAAAGGACAGCCACCCTTGCACATACTCTGTTGGCCGGTATTCGCTCTGAGGGCTGAGCCATTCGATTTCCACGCCGGAAAGTAACGGCGTCCCGCCATTGCCGCAGAAACCGACCATGACACCAGCCATAGACAGCATGCGCATGGCAGCCTGCGTGATGGATGTACCCATTCCCAGCAACAGAACCGTCGTATTGGCAATCGGAATATTCCAGTACTGATTCTCACGCTTGCCCTCCGTTAGATAAAGGACACGTCCGTCCTTCTGCATAACCCGACACTTCTCCAAATAGTAGATATTTGCCCGTTTAGAATGCAGAATGACTTTCAGATTCGATGCTTCAATTTCTGATTTCGTCATCGTCATGATACCACCTTCACGATAGCATACTGTCCATCAGTCACGTTCTATTTCATATTGTTAACATTCGACATGGCACCACTGTATTCCTTCACACACAAAAAAAGGCACCGCCGAGGCGGTGCCTTTTTGTCTCTGGTTGCTGGTAGCAATCAGATCATGTTCTTGACGTAGGAGTCGTAGAGGCTCTTGAGCTCTTCGACTTTGTCGTACATCTCAACCTGGAGGCCGGATGCCGTTGCGTAATCGCCATCGTTGAGGGCGTTGATGAGGAGCGTGAAGAGGGACTTCTCATCGATGCTGTCCTTGGCGAGGTAGCTGCGGATGCCGTTGATCTTGTTCCAGTTGTAGGAATCGAGGTCGGTGACGAAGTCCGTCTTGGCTTCCTTGGCTGCGCGAACGATGTCGCGGTTCTCCGGGATGATGCGGGCGATGAGCTCGGTCTTCCAGCGCGTCAGAGCACCAGCGCGGAAGGCTTCGATGATCTGGTCACGCAGTGCGCCGCCAGCCGTGATGACGGCGAGCTTTGCCGGGTAATTCTCGAAGTTCTGCATGTTCTCCCAGACCGTAGCTGGCGGAGCACCGAAGAGGCGCGTGCGCTCTTCTTCCGTGTAGTCTTCGAAGACATCGTCTTCACTGCGATATGCACGGTCTTTCTCGAGGTAGAAGCCCTCTTCACCGGCATCCTTGGAGATCTCGGCGAGGCATTCTGCCGTCGTGTGTGTGACGCAGGCCTTGACACCGTCGAGGCAGGCCGAATAGATGGCTGCGAGGACGAGGTAGGTGTTCGTGTACGGGTTGCAGGCGCGTAGCTCGAAGCGCGTTGCATACGGGTTGCTGAGGTCGCGGATCAGGCCGGCGAGGATCGTGCGGTTACGCGACGGGATCTCCGGCGTATGGCCGAGGGACGTGACGACGCAGACCGGAGCCTCGAAGCCCGGTTTGAGGCGGTTGAGCGAGTCGTTCGTAGCGGAGACGAACGGGTTGATGACCTCGTAGTTCTTGAGCAGGCCCATGAGGGAGCCGTAGCCGATGGCGCTCATGAAGTCTTTCTTCTGATCGTCAGCCGTGAAGAGATTGTGGAGCTTGCCGTCTTTCGTGATGGCAGCCATGCCGATGTGCGTGTGCTCGCCGTTGCCAGCCAGGCCGATCATCGGTTTTGCCTTGAAGTTGACTTCGAGGCCCATGCCGCGGAAGACCTCTCTTACGATCGTGCGGACGAAAAGCTCATTATCGGCAACCTGCAGAGCATCTGCAAAGCGCCAGTCGATCTCGAGCTGCTCGCAGACATGCGTCATACGGCCGCTCTCATCGATCTGTGCCTTGAGGCCGCCAACTTCTTTGTGGCCCATCTCGACCTTGAAGCCGTATTTATCGAGAACGAGCAGGCACTGCTCCATAGCTGTGCGGACGATGCCGTGCGTGCGCTCCCAGTACTGCTCCTGCAGGACCTGCGAAGCGGACATCTCTTCGATGGCAGCATCCTCGAGCGGCGTCTTGACCCAGAACTCGAGCTCCGTAGCGGAGGTGAACTGGATGTCCGTCACATCCGTGCCGTTGACGCTCTCGATGCCGGAAATCTGCGGGTGCTCCTTGAAGAGGGCCATCAGCTCTTTCTTGACATAGGCGAGCGTGTCAGCGAGGACGGCACGCGAGTCGACGCGCTTGCCCTCGTGGATCAGGAAGGACGGGATGCGCAGCGTGCCGATTGGCTTGCCCGTCTCCTCGTCGTAGTTCTCCATGTTGTAGTCGACGAACCAGTTGACGGAAGGATCGACCGGCATATCGACTTTCGCATTGTTCAGGGTGGCAATGCCCGTCAGTACGACGGAGGAACCATCCGTCTGGACAGCCGTGCCAGCATAGAACTCATCGATATCCTTGAGAAAGATGCGCATCGGGATCTTCTCATCCGTATCGTTGCCGGCCATATCGATGCCGACCAGCGATACGAACTTGATCTCGGGATGTGCTTTGAGCGTGTTCAGGATTTCTTCTTTTTCGGAGTTTGCAGGAATCACATAAAGTAACTCGTCCATGTTTATACCACCCTTTTTAAAATTAAGCAACAAAAAAGCCATGCAGAAAAAACATCCAGATCATACGAATCGGAAGTATCACCTCTGCATGGCGCCATTGCCATATGACTATTCGTCTCGTTCGAGCGCACCCGCTTGAACAATCCCTATATTAGCACAGCCTCATCCATTTGTAAAGAGGGCTAGCGTGTATACATGTCCTGCACCTCGCGGAGCAGCCTCGTGGACGCTGCTGACGCGTAGGCGGATGCGCCTTCCCCGTAAGTGCTGCGGAAGGCCTTCTCGCCGTCGCCGCCCGCTAGACTTGTGGCGCGCATCCACTTGGCAAAGCTGCCCCAGCCGCGGCGCGCCAGCAGGTCATGCGCGGTGAGCTCCGCGACGAGCGAGCACGACTCGTCGCCAAATGAAGCGACGGACTGCTCATACGATTTCGGCGCGGTCAAGTCTGCGCCATCGGGGAAGCGTCCCTTCTCCTGGAGCACACTGAGCCAGCTGCAGCGGTAATCCTCGAAGCTGCCGAGCCCTTCCTCGCTGAGGCGCAGCGTGCCGATGAGATAGGCCGTGCCGCGCGCAAGCCAGGCGACTTCCTGCTCGGTGCCGCCCATGGCCTGTGCCTCCATGACGCGCGTGAGCATGACGCCCATACTGAAGATCTGCTGGCGGCGCGAGTCTAGTGCTGCCGCATCGAGGAAGACCGTGCTGCCGTTCTCGAGCCAGAGGCTCTCGCCGACATTCTTCCGCGCTTCATCGAACGTCATATCAGAACGCGCGCTGACGGCCTGTGCGAGCTCTTCTTTGCCACTGGCGAGCACAAGCGTGTAGCTGCCGCGCAGCGTCTGGCCGAAGCGACGCTGCAAGAGCGACTGCACGGCCTCGGCCTCGGCGGCGTAGGCGTCTGCCTGGGCGTTGGTCACGCCTTCACCTGTCTCGATCTGTATCTTGGCAGGCTCGCTCTTCTGCGCCTGCCACCAGGCGGCAAACTCCTGGAGGAAATCGTCGAGCGTCAGGCCGAAAATCTGCGCAAACGCCTCCTCCCCTGACTTTCCCTCACCGAGAGCGGTGAAGTAGGCAGCGAGTCTCTGGCCGCGCTGCTCTTCGGGGAAGCGCGCAAGCAGCTGCACAGTCATCATGTCGGCCATCTCGTAGGCGTGGTATTCCTTTGCCATGATGGCCTTGCGCTCGGCAAATTCCAGGTGGATGAGCTGGTCGGGGCGCGCGGCGTGCGGCGCGCCCAAGAGATTGTCGAGCACATCATTCTGCCAACGCGCGAGCTTGCGGCCGCCGAGATGCTCGGCCATCATGGCGCCGACATAGTCAGCAGAGCCCTCTTCAAGCCAGAACAAGGCTTCCTTGTCCGTGTCGCGCCCGCGGCTCAGCTCGTACTGGAGCTGGTGGAAGAGCTCGTGCGCCGTCGTCGCATAGCGGTCGCTATGGCTGTCCATGACGCCGGCCTTCGCGTTGACCGCCGTGACATGCAGGCGCCCGCCCGACCAGCCGCCCGAGATGGCGGCGACCTCCTGCGCCTCCTCGTCGGAGAGCGAGAACTCTTCCTTGAGGATGCGGCGGTAATCCGCATCGGAAGCGGCCACGAATACGCGGACAGAATGATGGCGCACGGCGCCGAGTTTTTCCTGTGTCAGTCCGTCAAAGGCAGAAGCCGCCTTCTTGACATCCGGCAGGGCCGCGCCGCTGCCCTCGACGTGGATGGCCCCGTCATCGCGCTCGAAGTGACTCAACGCATCATCTGCCAACCGCTGCGCCTGCGGCAAGAGCTCGGGCGCATGGAAGCCGGCCCAGCCCGCACCGACGAGCAGCATGAGCACCACAAAAACAAATTTCTTCAAGCCAAGCGCCTCACTTCCGCTGCCAGCGGCAAGCCACATGCTCAAAGCAATCGATGATGCCGAAGAGCAGGAGGCCCATGACGCTGAGGACGAGGATGCCCGCGTACATCTCCAAGTAGTTGACGCGCAGCCAGGCATCCATGATGTAGTAGCCCATGCCATACTGCGTGCCGAACGTCTCCGTGAAGAACAGCACAGAGACGGCCGTCGCCATCGCGACGCGGATGGCCGTGATGAACTTCGGCAGGGAGGCCGGCAGGATGACGAAACGGAAGATCTGGCCAAGCGAGGCGCCGAGCGAGTAGAGTGGATAATAGCGCTCCTCCGGCAGCGTGCGAATGGCGTCGCGCACCGCCACGACGACCTGGAAGACGATGATCAGGAAGATCATGAGGATTTTCGAGAGCTCGCCGACACCGGCGAGCAGCATGAGGATTGGCAGCAGGGCAATCTTCGGGATGGGGTACGTCAGGTAGACGACGGGCGACAGGAAGCGGTCGGCCCGGCGGAAGTAGCCCATGATGACGCCGAGTGGATAGCCGATGCAGACAGCCAGGCCGAGGCCTGCTGCAATGCGCCAGAGGCTGTAGGCCACGTGCTCGAGGATGTCGCGCGCGAAGACATCTGTCAGGCGCGCGAACACCTTATTGGGCGTCGGCACGATGGGCAGCTCGAGCAGCAGCGCGAGCCCCCACCAGATTGCGAGCAGGAAGACAGCTGCAGCAAGGTATGAGAGCAGGGTGTGCGAGATGCCCTTCATGACGCCGCCCCCTCTCCTGCATGCTGTGCGCTGATGCCCCGTATCTCTTCGCGCAGGGCACGGCTCATCTCAAAGAATTCCCGGCTGCCGCGCTGTTCCGGATGACTGCCAAGCGGATTGTCGAAGACGCGCGCGATGCGGCCTGGATCTGCCGCCATCAGCGCGATCTTCTGCCCGAGGTAGAGCGCCTCCTCGACGTAATGCGTAACGAGCAGCGTCGTGACATGCTGCTCCTGCCAGAGCGCTAGGAAAACGTCCTGCATCTCCTCGCGCGTGATGGCGTCGAGCGCCGAGAAGGGCTCGTCCATCAGCAGGATGTCCGGCTGCAGCAGGAAAGAGCGTGCGAGGCTCACGCGCTGCTGCTGGCCGCCGCTGAGCTCATGCGGGTAGCGCGTGGCGAGCCCTTCGATGTGGAGTGCTGCCATGAGCCGCGCCAGCCTCGCTTCATCCTCCTCGCGGCCCGCGTGCCAGTCGTGGCGGATGCGGCAGCCCAGCACGATGTTCTCGCGCACTGTCTGCCACGGCAACAGGCCGTAGTTCTGCGGCATGAAGCCGATGCGGTACTTCTTCGGGTCCGCCTTGCCGCCTGCAATCTTCACGCAGCCGCCCTCAGGCTGCACGAGCCCCGCCACTGCCCGCAGGAGCGTCGACTTGCCACAGCCTGAAGGGCCGATGATAGCACAAACCGTTCCTTGCGGAACGGTCAGGCTGACATCGGCAATCGCAGCAGCTACAGCACGCTCCGCACTCCGGTAGCGCACCGTCATGTGGTCGAATGCAATCATGTCAGTTGGATTCATATGCCATTTCATTCGCCGAGCAGATTGATGACGAGGTCATCATACCCGTACGTCTCCTTTACCAAATCTTTGTCGTTGAGCCACTTGATGCAGTCCGTCACGTCCTGCTCCTTCGGCAGGGCTGCCTTGTGGTACGTCGGCAGTTTCAGTGCCTCTTTGGCGGCAGGCGGGAAACCGGCCTTCTCGATGACGAAGTCAATGTATTCCTCACGCGGCGCACTGTTGAGGTAATCGACGGCACGGTTGTAGGCGCGGTACATCGCCTGGATCTCTTTCTGCTTGTCCTTGGTGGCCTTATCCGTGAAGAGGATGACGCCCGGGTTGATGCCGAGATCATCGGAGCTCTTGAGGAGGCGGCCGCCGTTATAGATGGCGATACTGGCCATCGGCTCAGGCAGCGTTGCGGCAGCGAGTTTGCCGTTCTGCAGCATCTCGAGGCGCGTCGGGATCTGCGGGATGATGACCTTGTTGATGTCATCGCCCTTCAGGCCATCCTTCGCGAGGATCTCGTCCGTCACGTACTCGATGATCGTATTGCGCGAGACGCTGACATCCTTGCCGCGCAGGCCCTTGACATCTGCGGCGGGCTCTGCCTTGCCGGCGATGAGCTTGTAGCTGCCGTCCGTCGAGGATGTGACCTTGACATCGAAACCGCCGTCCTTGGCAAAGGCAGCGGCGAGCATGTCGGAGACAGCGCCGTCGAGATGGCCGCTCTGCATGGCAGAATCACGATCCATCGCGCTCTTGAACGGCTTGAGATCGACCTTGACGCCTTCGTCTGCAAAGTAACCCTTCTCTTCGGCAATCAGGAATGGCAAGGAGTCCGTATCCGGCATCAGGCCGATGGAAAGCTCCTGCATCTTGCCCGAGCCGGCCGACTGGCTGCCCATGCCGCAGCCAGCGACTGCGAGCATCGCCGCGGCTGCAAGTGCGAGGCAGCCTACTCGTTTCCAAATCTTCATCTTCACTTTCACATTTCCTTTCTATCCAGTATGCCTGCACAACACCTGTACCGCATTGTCACAGGCTCACGGGAGCAGCAGGTTGCCGAGCATCGCGGCGCCCTCCTTGGCATAGGAGAGCACAGTGTCGATCGTGTCCTTGTTTTCCGCATACGCACTCGCCGCCTTGTCCTTGACCCTGCCAGCCTCATTCTTCATGGACTGCACATCGTCGAGCTTCTGCTGGACGTCGTCGAGCATCGACTGGGCATCGTCGAGGGATTGCTGCACACTGGCAGCTGATGCGGCGGCATCAGCACCCTGCCGCCGGTTCTCCTCTGCGGCCTTCTGCTTCTTCTCTGCCTGCCCTGTCACCTTGTCGAGGAACTTCTGGACACCCGATTCACCATCGGCGCTGTCCTGCAGGGCCTGACCGCGCCCTTCAATACGGCCCTGCTCACGCTCGAGACTGCGCTGTTTCTCTTCGAGCGCCTTCTTCTTGGCCTCGAGAGCCTGGCGCTGTTTCTGCAGGTCGCTTTCCTGTGCATCGAGCTTCTGTGCGCGCTCCTGCATCTGCTGTTCCTGATGCTGGCGCTCGTTGTTCTGGAGGTCGGCCTGGTCCTGGCGATAGCCAGCGAGCGCAAAGCCGATGAAGACAGCGATGAGGAAGCCGACGCCGAGCAACAGCGCCTTCTTGTGGCGCACGGGCCAGCTCTGCTGTTTTTTCCTGACCTCTGCCTGCTTCTTTGCCTGTTCCTGCAGATCCTTGTCGGGTGCGAGCTCGCGCACATCGCCGCCAGCTGCAGATCCGCCCGCCTGCGGGAAGGGCTGTTGGATGGGCTCTTCCTCAGTCGCTGCCGAAGCTGCAAGGTCAGGTGGCAACTCCTGCGTATCGTCGAGGCGCGCTGTCTTGTCGAGCGAGGCCGTGCGGCCACGGCTTGCCGTCCGATCCACTGGTTCAGCTTTTCCCGCCGCACCGGGTCTCTCCGACTTCCCGCCTGCGCCCTTGCTCAGATCGCGTTCCGTGTCATTCATCGCCGTCGCCTGCAGCCTCCTGCTTCTTCTTTTCCTTCACTTCTTCCATCTCGATCATCGCCGCATGCTCCTTCTGCATCGTCTCGCAAAGGCGGCGCAGTGTCCAGAGCGTGTTGAACGGCGTGACGACCGACTTGTAGTGGACCTGCGGCACACCGGCGTCCTTGAGTGCCTTGAGAACGGCGTCGAGGCGCTTGTTGCGGATGTGCTGCAGGACCATGACCTCATGCGGGAAGACGAATGGGTCGCCTTCGTAATCCTCTGGATTGGCCGCGCGGAAGCCCTTGAGGCCCAGCAAATAGCCGATCTTCTCGCGCCACGCCTCTTCCGGCAGCACTTTTGTGTGTATGCCGAGGCGGTGCAGCGTCTTCTGTGCGAGCGCGAGCTTCTCGTCATCACGGAATTGGTAGAACAGGACCAGTTCTTCTCGTTTCATTTGTATATATCCTTTCCATCAATCATTGTCCATCCATTGTCCATCTGTCATCGCTATCATCGGGAGAGACCGCGCATCAAAAGATACGTGATGAGTTCATCCATCGTGACTTCCTCTTCCTGCATGCGCGCTTCGAGCTGTTTGCGAAGCGTCTTCGGCAGACGCACGGCAAACGTGCCTTCTGGCAGTGCGGCCGCCTTGCTCTTGTGCTCATGCTGGACCGCAGGAGATGGCACCGGTGCAGTCGCAGCTTCCTGATGATTGGCCTGCTCTGCTTTCTCGGCGCTCTCGGCTTTCACCGCTTTGCCCGGCTTCGCATTCTTAGCCGGTTTTGCGGCTTTCACCTGTTTGGCAGGCTTTGCCTCCTTTGCTTCTTTTACCTCTTTTGCATTCTTCGTCTCTTTTGCAGCTTTTGCGGCCTTGGCCGCTTTTTCCTGCTTCTCGGCTTTCACCGCTTTTTCCTTCTCGTTCTTCTCGGCTTTATTTGCCTTGGCCTTCTTGGACTTGGCATCCTTCTTCGGCTCGGTTTTCTTGGTCTCAGTCTGCTCGAGAGCCACTTCAGCCTTCTCGCCCGCCTCTGCGCCCTTGCACGCGTGTTTCTTTCTCACAGTCTCTTTCTCCTCCGCTGGATACACGATGAATTCATCGTAGGCATTGCGCAATGTCTCACTGGCCTGCTTCGTGCCAACACCGATGATATAGGACTTCTCCTTCGAGTTGAGCATCTGCGCGATGCGCACGAAATCCGAGTCCGTCGTGATGATGAAGTAGCGGCGCACGCCCTCTTCGTAGAGCAGTTTTGCCGAATCGTAGAGGGCCGAGTCCAGCGAGTTCTTGCCGAGGAAGGTCCTGCTGATCTGGCGGAACGTGAAGCCCGGACGGCGCAGGAGCTTCTCCCAGCGCTTCTGTTCGGGGCGCTCCTCCCAATCCGAGATCACGATCGTGCGGCACGGCTGGAATCGGCGCGCCTTGCCGAGTGTGTAGTTGAGCATCTCAAACGGCGCATTCTCAATGTCGTAGAGGATGCCGACCGTCGTATTGCTGGATTCCAGTGTCATACCTCTTCCCCCTTCCGCAGTGCCTTCTCGATGATGCCGCCGCCAACGACCGTATCGCCGTCGTAGAAGACGACCGACTGCCCCGGCGTCACCGCGCGCTGCGGCTCTTCAAAGCGAACCTTCACTTTGCCACCCGCAAGCGGCTCGACATGCGCGCGGCCTTCGCGACGGCCGTAGCGTACCTTGGCCGTGACCGCGATGGGCGCCTCGAGTGCATCGATGGCAATCCAGTTGAGGTCGCCCGCTATGAGGCCGTCCGCATAGACATCCTTTGCTCCGCCGACGATGACGCGGTCGTGCGCCATGTCGAGGTCCACGACGTAGAGCGGCTCCGGATGCGCGATGCCGAGTCCCTTGCGCTGGCCGATCGTGTAGAGCGGCACGCCCTCGTGATGGCCGAGCACATGGCCTTCCGTGTCGACGATGTCGCCCGGATGCAGGCAAGCGGGGTTCTTCGCGCGCAGGTATGCCTTGTAGTCATCATGCGGCACAAAGCAGATCTCCTGGCTGTCCGGCTTGTGGGCGACGGGCAGCTTGTAGCGCTCCGCCAGCTCGCGCGTCTCCACCTTCGTGTAGTCGCCGAGCGGCATCAGGAAGTGCGCAAGCGACTGCTGGTTGAGGTGGTAGAGCGCGTACGACTGGTCCTTGTGTGTGTCGATGCCCTTCTTGAGCACATAGCGGCCCGTCTCATCCTGCCCGATGCGCGCATAGTGGCCCGTCGCAACGTATTCCGCACCGAGCTCCATCGCCTTCTGCAGGAGACCCTCGAATTTGACATAGCGGTTGCAGGCGATGCAAGGATTCGGCGTCCATCCCTTCGCGTAATCCGCCAGGAAGTAGTCGATAACCTTCTCCTGGAACATCTCCTTGAAATTCATGACATAGTGCGGGATGCCGATGATCTCCGCCACGCGGCGCGCGTCGTCGACACTGCTGAGACTGCAGCAGCCGCGGTCATTCTCATCAAAATCACGGCTCTCCTCCGACAGGCGCATCGTCACACCGATGGCCTCATAGCCCTGCTCCTTGAGCAGCGCCGCCGTAAGCGAGCTGTCCACGCCGCCGCTCATCGCGACGACTACCTTCTTTTTCGTCATTCTGTTATCATATCCTTTCTTCTCTTCTTTCGTATCTATACACATCGGTCAAGCCGATTCCCTTCTATGAAAAAGACAGCCCGATGACTGCCCGTATATCCTAGTATACCATATCCGCAGGAAAAGCCCAAACAGATTGGACGCGGAAGGGGGCTTCTGCTAGACTAGATAAAGAATCCAGCAAACGTCTGTATAATAAATGATCCCCACTGCTGATTCTTGGAGGCTCGGTGCATCAGCAAGGGAGCGGGGGGATATGTTCCGGCTTCGTCGCTCCGTTGAAATGGACCCCATGTAACGTTTGCAGGAATAAGCCGGTTCGCCGCCTGCCGCGGCGGCCTCGCACAGATCTATCCCGGAAAGTCTTCTTTTGGGGTCCATCCTTGCGGGCGGCCACTGCGCTCCTGCAGGCGGAACATATCCCCCCACTCCTAGGAAATTCCAGCACCGGAGGGCCCTCAAGTTTTCTTGCGGCAGATTGACCGCAGCGTAAGGCGGGTGTGTCTGCAAGCTCAGTACGTGCGCCGCATGAACTCAGGTCGGGGAAATGTGTTTCGCCTGCAGGAGCGGCGCGATTGCCCGCAGGGCTGACCTCCGCGAAACGCCAGCTAAAGAGAAGCATGTACGAACGCCGCGGCAGGCGGCGAGGTGACTTAGCCCTATTCTTTGACATGGAGGTCATTTAGCAGAGCGACGAAGCCGAAACATATTTCCCCGGCCCTTGTCACAAGTACCTCATACATCGAATCGATCGTGGTACATGCCATACATTCGTATCTAGTTATCACACGAAAGGAGCTCTTCCTTCATGCATGTCATTGGCATCATCGCCGAATACAATCCCTTCCATCAGGGCCACGCCTATCAGCTCCGTGTCATCCGCGAGGCCATCCGCTCCCGCTTCCACGATGAAGCGGCCATCGTCGCGGTCATGAGCGGCAGCTTCACACAGCGCGGCGAAGCAACGGTCTTGGACAAGTGGCAGCGTGCGGCCCTCGCCGTGCGCGGCGGCTGCCAGCTCGTCCTCGAACTGCCCTTCCTCTTCGCCTGCCGCAGTGCCCAAGACTTCGCGCGCGGCAGCGTGCGTCTGCTGCAGGGGCTCGGCTGTGTCGAGACGCTTTCCTTTGGCGCGGAATGCCCCGAACTCACGCCGCTCATGACAGCAGCCCGCGCCATCGACGCACCAGAGACGCAGGCAAAGCTCCATGAAGCCCTGCGCGCAGGCGCTTCATACGCAAAGGCCCTGACTGCGATCTTAGCGCAGGAGAGCGGCCTTGCGGCGGATCTTCTGCGGCAGCCCAACAACATCCTCGCCATCGAATACCTGCGCGCACTGCAGCGCTATGCACCGGGCATCGAGCCGCTGCTAGTCGCGCGGCGCGGCGCGGGCTACCATGCGCCGTCACTCGGCCACTTTGCCAGCGCCTCAGCCATCCGCAGGGAACTTGCCAAGAAGGTCCCCGACTTTGCGGCGCTCAGGGAGTCCCTGCCCGAAGCGACGTATGCGGCCCTCCATCAATCATGCCCCGCGGAGATCGCCTCGACGGAGCGTCTCTTTGCCCCCCTGCTCGCGCGGCTGCTGACGATGCAGGAAGGCGAACTCAAGGCGGTCTTCGGCCTGCAGGAAGGGCTTGCGAACCGGCTGCTCGCCAAAAGCGCACAGAGCCGTTCACTTGCAGGACTCCTCGCCAAGATGGTCACCAGCCGCTATCCCGCGAGCCGTATCAGCCGCATCATCCCGCATCTGCTGCTCGGTTCGACGGAGCATGCTGCCCGTACCGCCGATGAGACAGGCCCTCTCTACGCGCGCGTGCTCGCCTTTGACGAGACAGGCCGCGAGCTCCTGCACGAGATCAAGAAGCGCAGCACGCTCCCCCTCATCACCAAGGTCAGCGCCGCACTCAACTCCCGCCAGCGCCTCGAAGGCTGCCTGACACCGCCGCAGGCAATGCTCGCCCTCGACACCAAGGCCACCGAACTGCGCGCCCTGGCCTTGCCCGCAGAAGCGCCGCTCGCGAGCCTCAAGCAGAGCGATTTCACCAGCTCGCCGCACTTCCTCACGAACGCCTCACATGCCTGAATCTCAGTTTACATGTTTACAATCATGCCGATACAGAGTATAATGAGGAGACTATCTCACTAACACATGCATTTTATCAGGAGGAATTACCATGTCTGAATACCCGAATCTGCACAAGCTGCTGATCTGCCGCAGCCTGCTCGATGACACGGCCATCCAATCGTTGATGGCCGTGCTCGACGGCGACAAGCGCCAGACAGGGCCGTGCGCCGCGAAAATCATCGAGACGGCTGAAGATGTCGGCCTGCACGACAACCTGCTGCGCAGCTACATCATCTACCTGCTCGTGCACGACCCCAACCTCGCTGCCCAGACCATCGAGATGCACGACAGCCCCGTCGGGACGAGCCTCAAGCAGGCCTTCCTGCACGACCTCACGCTGCTCCTGCCCTTCCTGACTGAGCCAGCGAGCCTCTACCTCGACCTGACGCTGCTCGACGCCTACAAGCCGACCGTGCCGCTCCACACAGAGGCCTCGACCGCACTCGAAGAGCTGCTCAAGAACGCCCGCACTGCCGAAAATTTCGCCGAGGCCCTGCTGCGCTACTACCAGAGCTTCGGCTACGGCGACATCGCCTCCTTCAAAGCCTTCCGCTGGGATGCGAAGCTCCAGCGCCTCATCGGCATCCGCCACTTCGAGGCCATGCAGATGGAAGACATCATCGGCTACGCGCACCAGAAAGAGCAGCTGATTGACAACACCGAAGCCTTCGTCCAGCGCAAGCCCGCCAACAACGTCCTGCTCGTCGGCGCACGCGGCACCGGCAAGTCTTCCGCCGTCAAGGCCCTCGCCAACGTCTACTACAGCCGCGGCCTGCGCATCCTGCAGCTCACCAAGCCCCAGCTCAGCCACCTGCCCGACATCATGGACGCCCTGCGCTACTTCGCCAGCAAGCGCTTCATCATCTTCCTCGACGATCTCTCTTTCGAGGAATCCGATGCCGAGTACAAGTACCTCAAATCCGCCATCGAGGGCGGCGTCGAATCGCGCCCCGAGAACGTCCTCATTTACGCTACCTCCAACCGCCGCCACCTTATCCGCGAGAGCTGGCGCGACCGCAGCGAGAGCCAGGACGACGTTTACCGCGACGACAGCATGAACGAGACGATTTCCCTCTCCGACCGCTTCGGCCTGATCATCCAGTACTACGCTCCCGACCAGAAAGAGTACCTCGCCATCATCGACCACATGCTGCGCAAAGAGGGCATCAAGCTGACGCCAGAAGAACTGCGCATCGCAGGCGTCCGCTGGGAAATGACCCACAGCGGACGCAGCGGCCGCACCGCCCAGCAGTTCGTCGCCCACTACCTCGGCCAGCTCGATGATCACGATGCATAATACCGGGGTAGCATTCGACTGAACGATGAAGCCGGAACGCATATCCCATCCATTCCATACTGAAAAAGACTGCGCATCGATCGTAACTATGATGCGCAGCCTTTTTATATGCAGTTGTATGTGTGTTTCAGCAGTAAATCGCTACGGCACGCGGCACGGTCTCGATCGTCAACGGCAGCATCGGCCCGCACTCGCCGTCGATATCGCTCTCGACGGGAATCCCCGACTCGATGCAGAACGACTTCGCCCGCACATGCAGCACGTTCTCCCGCTCCGACACCGGCTTCCCCGCGATGAGATCTGCCGTGATGCTCATGAGCTTCGGGATGCTGCACTTGCCGATTGACAGCAGGTCCAGCTTGCCGTCATCGACCGCCACACCGCGCGCCACATTCTTCATGCTGCCGACAACCGGACTGTTGATGATGACGAAGAGGAACGTCTCGAGCTCATAATGCGCCCCATCCGCCTCGATCTTGAGCGGGAAGTAGCGGAACTTCGGCAGGTCCCCGATGCCCTTGAGGTAGTACGCCATCTTGCCGAGCGAATTCTTGATGCGCACATTGACCTCGTGCGCGATGCAGGCCATCGCGCCGCCGCTCGCGACATTGATGAAGTACGTGCCGTCCACGAGACCGAGGTCCACGCGGCGCGAACGGCCCGAGACGATGGTATCGAGGTACGCCTCAAGGTCCGCATTGACGCCGAGATACGTCGCAAAGTCATTCGACGTGCCGCTGCCGATGATGCCGAGCGGCAAGTCGAGATGGCCCCTCATCATGAGGTTGACGATCTCATGGACCGTGCCGTCGCCGCCCGCGACGAGCAGGCCGTCAGGATTTACCTCGCGCACAAACGGGATGAAGGCCTCATTGCCCTCCTTGCGCGTGCGGTAAAAGACGACGAGGATGCCGCGGCGCTGAAAAGCCTCGACCATCCAGTCGAGCTTGTTCTTGAACGCCGCATGCCCTGAAACAGGATTGTAGAAGAGCACGAGCTTCTTCAAGATGCGTTCCCCCTATCTATTCCGAAATGATATTCTCACGATTTGAATACGCCGATGCGGCGCAGGATGCGGATGCCGATGCGGCCGATCATCGGCATGCGTGCGAGGTCATCCTCGAGCAGGCCGCCGACGAGCAGCATGACCGCGATGTAGACAAAGCAGCCGAAGAACACCGCGCCGAACGTCGAAATGGCACCGATATTCCACCAGGCCATCGTCCAGTCATAGAAGAAATAGACGGCGACCGCCATGACTGCCGCGGCAAACAGCGTTTTCAAGAGCTGCGGAATCTCCATACGGTAGCCGATGAACTTGTAGATGAAGAACAGGTTGATGATGGCCGCGACGCCCATGTCCGCCGCCGTCGCCCAGGCCGCACCCATGATACCGAGCCATGGCAGCGCCGTGAGTTCCCAGTTGAGGATGACTTTGGCCGCCGCCGCGAGAATCATGTTGACCATCGGGATGGTCGGATGGCCGAGGCCCTGCAGGATGCCTGTCGAGACCTGATGCAGACCGAGCAGCACGATGCTGAAGGCCGAAATCATGACGGCCGGGCCGGCGCCCGGCGCATTGTAGATGAGCGACGAGATTGGCGTCGCGAGCACGAAGACGATGACAAAGGCCGGGAAGCAGACAAAGTTCGAGATGCGCACCGAAGCCGCTGTCTGATTGTAGACGCGCTTCATGTCGCGCAGGGCCCGCGCCTCCGAGATGGCCGGCACGATGCTCATGGCCATCGAAGCCGTGATGATGCACGAGAGATTGACGAGAGGCACCGCCATGCCAGTCAGGTAACCGAAGAGCTCCGTCGCCTCATTGACGCTGTAGCCCGCGACCTCGAGACGCTGCGGCACAATCATGAGGTCGAGGTTCGAGACGACCGGCAGCATGATGCTCGCCGCCGAGACTGGCAGCGACAACATGAAGATGCGGCGCATGATCTTGAGGATGGACTCGTGCTCCGTGCCCGGCAAGGGCTTTATGTCGTGGCCGTAGTCGCGCTCGATATCGCGGTCGAGCTTCCAGTGGTAGTAGACGAGCACGATGAGGCCCGTGACCGCGCCGACGAGTGCGCCGAGCGAAGCGCCGGCCGAAGCGTACTCGAGTCCCCAGGGCAGGAAGAGCTGCGCGAGGAGGATCATCGTGATGACGCGGAAGATCTGCTCCACAATCTGCGAGACGGCCGTCGGCGTCATGCGCTGCCAGCCCTGCAGATAGCCGCGCGAAGCCGCGAGGAAGGTCACGAAGAATACCGTCGGCGCGAGCACGACCATCGAGAGGTACGCGCGCGCATCGCGGATGAAATGCCACTCGATGAGCCAGTCCGCTGCGAAATACGTCAGGATGGAGAATAAAAGGCCCGTGACGAGCATCAGTCCCATCGAGATGCGGAAGACGCGCTTGGCGCCATAGATATCCTTGAGCGCCACGCGCTCCGCCGTGATGATGGAGATGGCCACCGGCACGCCGGCCTGTGAGACCGTCATCGCGAAGAAATAGATTGGGAAGGCCATCTGGTAAAGGCCGATACCCTCACCGCCGAGGATACGCGATACGAAGATCCAGTTGAGGGAGCCGATGACCTTGACGACAAAGCCGGCAATCGTCAGGATGAACGTGCCCTTGAGGAAGGACTCTCCCTTGCTGGACTTCTTCCCCGCTTCCGGGGACTTCTGAGGCTGCTGCACCGACTGCACATTTGCCTCTACATCTTGCTTGCTAATGGAAAACACCGCCTACGTGCATAGATTTGCGAAAACTGCTGGAACCAGCTGGAACTAGGAAAGAAGAAAGGCAGGTTCCCCCGCCTCTCTCAAATTGCAAAAACGTCCGTATACCGCTATAATGGTACTCAACATTGAGATTATATCATTATTGGACGAATCAATCCAGTAGTTTCTTGACAAATATAGAGAGGAAAGCAGCATGGACATCAATCTCATGGGCTTCGACGTCAGCGCAGCCCGCCATAAACCCGAAACGATACGCCACAGCGAGCAGGCCTGCCCGTTCTGCGACCGCGCGAACCTGACGGATGTCATCGCAACGGAGGGCGACATGATCTTCCTGCGCAACAAATACAATGTCATCGAGGGCGCCGACCAGTTCGTGCTTATCGAAGGACGCGCGTGCAAGAGTGATATGCCCGCTTACACGAAGGAGCACATGCACGCGCTCATCCGCTTCGGCCTCCGCATGTGGCAGGAGCTCAGAGAAAGCGGCCGTTACGAGGCCGTTCTCTTCTTCAAGAATTATGGGCCGCTCTCCGGCGGCACCATCCGCCATCCCCACATGCAGCTCGTCGGCCTGCCACACGTGAGGAAAGAGCTGCTCTGCCGCCCGGAAGAGTTCGAGGGCCCCGTCATCTGCGAGCGCGACGGCGTCACCCTCAATGTCTCCGATGTGCCACGCATCGGCTTCTGGGAGTTCAACATCCTGCCGGAAAAGCTCACGCCCGCTGCCATCAATACGACGGCCGACTTCATCCAGATTATCGTCGACTTCCTCACGCACCACTTCGGCAGCCAGACGCAGAGCTACAACATCTTCTTCTACGACCTCGGCAGCCGCATTGCCGTCAAGCTCCTGCCGCGCTTCGCCACGCCGCCGATCTTCGTCGGCTACGGCATCCACTTCCGCCCGAGCAGCCTCGATGAAGCCATCCACGCCATCCGGCAGCGCTATTTCTGAACACCCACGCACTCCAGCCAGGGATATGTCAACATTTATCCTTTGACAAAGTGCGCCAAATAGATTAAACTAGTTAACGCAACGTAAATTAACTAGTTAATATTCATATTGAAAAGGAGTGGTCGTCTTCATGACAACAGAAAAACTTTGGTCCCGAGATTTCATTGCTTTGACTGCGGCAAATGGCCTGCTGTTTGCCGGATTCCATATCCTGCTCCCCACCCTGCCCATCTACATGGCAAGCTTGGGTGCATCTGGCTCAGAGATTGGCTTGATTGCCGGCATCTTTGGGTATTCCGCCATCTTCATCCGCCTCTTCACCGACACCGGCGTGCGCGCCTTCGGCAAGAAGACCTGTCTCTATGCCGGCCTTCTCTTCTCCCTGCTGGCAACGGCAGGATACGCACTGCTGGATTCCGTCGGTGCCATCGTCGCAGCCCGCGTCATCCACGGCTTCGGCTTTGGGCTCAGCACGACCTTCGCCGCAGCGCTGGTCGCTGACGTCATCCCGGCCTCGCGCCGCGGTGAGGGCATCGGTTACTTCGGCCTGGGCAGCACGATCGCGATGGCACTGGCTCCGGCATTCGGCCTGGTGCTGCTTTCCGACATCAGCCCCTGGGCCCTGTTCATCGCTTCTGGCGTCGCGACGCTCGCAGCGCTTCTTGCCGCCCGCCAGGACCGCACAGCCGAGAGGGAACCGGCGCTCCCCGTGCCGGCCGTGCACCTCTCCTTCCGCAACCGCCTCTATGAGGCAGGGACTGGCGTCCCCGCCATCCTGACCATCCTCTTCGGCGCCGCTTACGGCAGCGTCAACACGTTCATCGCGATGATGGCCGCTGAGGCCGGCATCAGCAGTGCCGGCCTGTTCTTCATCGTGGGAACCGTCTTCATCTTCCTGTCCCGCCCGTTCGGCGGTCGCCTTCTCGACCGCTACGGCGCCTTTGCCGTCGTGATTCCAGGAGCCCTGCTCTACTGCGTGGCCCTTGCCCTGATCCTCGCAGCAGGCAGTCTGCCCATGCTGCTCACCGCCTCCGTCTTCTACGGCCTCGGTGCCGGCCTCCTGCTGCCGGCACTCATGACGTGGATGCTCAATGTCGTCCGGGCAGACCGCCGCAGCGCTGCCAGTGCCACCTTCTACAACATGCTGGACATCGGCACGAGCACCGGCATCGTCGTGCTCGGGAGCCTGGCCGACACGGTCGGCTACATCACCATGTACCGCTATGTCCTCGCCATCATGGCCGCCTTCGTGTTATTCGGCCTGCTGACGCACCGCCTCGCCCGCCAGGTGCGCCAGCCAGAAGAAGCAGAGGAGTAAACCATGGACAAGACCATCTGGCAGGAGAGCGACAGTGACCGCCTGATTCACCAGCTCTACCAGACGATGCGGCTCTTCTCCAAGACGCTGAATCAGGAGATTGCCGACACTGGCATCTACAGCTCCGAATGGACCATCCTGAACCTGATCCATCACCGCGAGGACTGTGCACAGACCGCACTGAGCCAATACCTGGGCGTAGAGCCCGCGGCCATCTCCAAGACCTTGACGAAGATGGAGAAGAAAGGCCTGATTACGCGCGTCGCCCATCCCAATACCCGCGGCAAATTCATCGAGCTCACGGAAAAGGGCGCACAAGCCCACCGCGACTTGTCCAGCGCCGTGGCCGAACACCGCCGCAAGGCTCTGCAGGGCCTTTCACCCGAAATGCTGCAGGGCCTCAACGATGTGATGCTACGCATCCAGCGGAACTTATCCTCAGGAGAATAAAAGAACCCCAGACAAGGCTTTCGCCCTGTCTGGGGTTTTCTGATGCCAAAAACGGTGCGTCAAGCCTCTTTGCGGTCAAACGGCACGTGATTGAGGATGAGGTCCGGGTTGTTGTCCATGATCCAGCCGAGTGCCCACTCGTTGCTGACGAGCAGCACCGGGTTGCCCTTGCGGTCGTAGACGAACATGCCGCGGTCGGCGCCCTTGAGAGCAGCCGGCGTGACTTCACGGCCGTCCTTGAAGGCGAGCCAGCGCGCGACCTCATACGGCTGCATGTTCATCGTGATGTCGACGTTGTACTCGTTCTTGAGGCGGTATTCGAGAACCTCGAACTGCAGCGTGCCGACTGTGCCGACAATGTACGACTCCATGCCGGCACCTGCCTGCTGGAAGAGCTGGATAGCGCCTTCCTGCGTCAGCTGCTCGATGCCCTTGACGAACTGCTTGCGCTTCATCGTATCCTTCGCCTGTACGCGCGCGAACTTCTCGGGCGGGAAGACCGGGAAGTCAGCGTACTTGAACTTGTGGCTCTCGTCGCAGATCGTATCGCCGATGCCGAAGATGCCCGGGTCGAAGAGACCGACGATGTCGCCCGGGTAGGCCGTGTCGATGATCTGGCGGTCCTGCGCGAGGAACTGCTGCGGCTGCGCGAGCTTGATGATCTTGCCCGAGCGCTCGTGCCAGACGCTCATGTTGCGCTCGAACTTGCCCGAGCAGATGCGGATGAAGGCCAGGCGGTCGCGATGTGCCGGATTCATGTTGGCCTGAATCTTGAAGACGAAGCCCGAGAACTTCTCGTCGTCCGGCGCAATGAGGCCATCGCTCGACAGACGCGGCTGCGGCGTCGGCGCCATGCGGATGTAGCCCTCGAGGAAGTCCTGCACGCCGAAGTTCGTCATGGCCGAGCCGAAGAACATCGGCGTGAGCTCGCCTGAATTGACCTTCTCCATGTCGAACGCCTCGCCGGCCTCGTCGAGCAGCTCGATGTCGTCCTGCAGGGCCTGCCACGTATCCTCGCCAATGCGCTCGATGACAGCCGGGTCATCCGGCTCGTAGACATCGGCGATGCGCGCCTCCTGGCCGTGCGTCGTATCAGCGGCAAAGAGCAGGACCTTCTTGTTGCGGCGGTCATAGACGCCCATGTACTGGCCGTCCTGGCCGATTGGCCAGTTCATCGGATACGAGCGGATGCCGAGCACGTTCTCGATCTCGTCCATGATATCGATCGGCAGCTTGCCGTAGTGGTCGAGCTTGTTGACGAACGTGAAGATGGGGATGCCGCGCTGCTTGCAGACCTTGAAGAGCTTCTTCGTCTGCGCCTCGACGCCCTTCGCGACATCGATGACCATGACGGCACTGTCGACGGCCATGAGCGTGCGGTACGTGTCCTCCGAGAAGTCCTGATGACCCGGCGTATCGAGGATGTTGATGCGGCAGCCCGCGTAGTCGAACTGCAGCACCGACGACGTGACCGAGATACCGCGCTGCTTCTCAATCTCCATCCAGTCCGACACCGCATGGCGCTGCGTCTTGCGCGACTTGATGGAGCCCGCGAGGTGGATGGCACCACCGTAGAGCAAGAGTTTCTCCGTCAGCGTCGTCTTACCGGCATCCGGGTGCGAGATGATCGCAAACGTGCGGCGCTTCTTGATTTCCTTATCGAGTTCTTCGCTTAAAGCTGACAAAATCCTTTTCCTCCCAATATATATGAATGATACAGGTCAAATTGCACTGCTTACCATTCTATCATAGAGCCTTCTCCTCCTGCAATCCCATTTTTCCTGCATGAGGCGTCCGGCCATGAGCTATGGTATAATAGAGACATCTCACATCTGCCTACAGGAGGTTCTTATGAACGAAATCAAGCCGTCTGTCTGCCCCTACGACTGCCCCGACTGCTGCGGTCTGCTCGTCACCGTGCAGGATGGCCGCGCCGTCCACATTGCAGGCGACCCCAATCACCCCTTCACGCGCGGCACGCTCTGCCCCAAGATGGCCCACTACGAGCGCACCGTCCACGCCAAAGGGCGCATCATGACACCCTTGAAGCGCATCGGCAAGAAGGGAGAAGGACGTTTCAAGCCCATCAGCTGGGAAGCGGCCATCGCTGAGATTGCCGAGCACTGGCAGTCCATCATCGATGACTTCGGCGCCGAGGCCATCCTGCCTTACTCTTACGCCGGCACGATGGGCACAATCGGCTACAGCGCAGGCCACCCTCTCTTCTACAAACTCGGCGCCACGAGCCTCGACCGCACCATCTGCGCGCCGGCCAAGAGCCGCGGCTACCGCGATGTCATGGGCGCGACGCTGCCGACTGCCCCGCAGGAGGCACAAGAAAGCGATATGATCATACTCTGGAGCATCAGCATGCTCGCGACCGACATCCACTTCCGCCATGACATCGAGATTGCCCGCCAAAGAGGTGCCAGGATCTACTGCATCGACACTTACCGCACGAAGACGGCCGATTGTGCCGACGCCTTCCTCTGCCCGCGGCCCGGCACTGACGGTGCTCTCGCCCTCGCCGTGCTGCACGTGCTTGCCAAGGAAGGCCTCTGCGACCGTGCTTTCCTGCGCAGGCATGTGCAGGGTGCCGAAGCACTCGAACGCAAGATCCTGCCGCGCTACACGCCAGAAGCCGCCGCAGACATCACCGGCATCCCCGCTGAAGACATCCGCAGCTTCGCGCGCGCCTACGGACGTGCCCGCGCCCCCTTCATCCGTCTCGGCAGCGGCCAGTCGCGCTACACCAACGGCTCCATGACGACGCGCCTCATCACCTGCCTGCCCGCCTTCGTCGGCGCCTATGCAAAAAAGGGAGGCGGCCTCCTGACCTCCGCCTCTGGCAGCCACGCCTTCGACAAGAGCATCATCCGTCGCCCTGATCTCGAGCGCCCCGGCGTGCGCCACATCAACATGTGCGAGCTCGGACACGCGCTCAACGATGCGAGCCTGACGCCGCCCATCAAGGCGCTCTACGTCTACTCCTCCAATCCCGCCTGCACTGTTCCCGACCAGAATCAAGTCCTGCGGGGCCTTCAGCGCGAAGATCTCTTCACCGTCGTCCACGAGCGCTTCCTCACCGACACCGCCCGCTATGCCGACATCATCCTGCCTGCCACCACCTCCCTCGAGAGCGAAGACCTCTACTATTCCTACGGCCACTATACCATCCAGCGCGCCAAGGCCGTCATCCCGCCCGTCGGCGAGAGCAAGAGCAACTGGCAGACCGCCCGCCTGCTCGCAAAAGCCATGCACCTTGCTGACCCCATCTTCGACAAGAGTGAAGAAGAACTCGTCGAAGAGCTCATCGCCAGCACAAAGAGAGCCTGGCCCCTGCCTCTCGGCGAAGACGCGCTCCAGCAGTTCCGAGACTACCGCCCCGTCAACCTGCCTCTGCCCAAAGACTACAAGATGGACTTCCAGACACCCTCTCAGAGAATCGAGATCGAGAATCCAGCCTGCCAGCCATCCCTGCCCGACTACTTCCCGCCCCACGGCGACGCAGAGCCCTTCCCACTCATCAACGCCCCCGACATGCGCATCCTCGACAGTTCCTTCAACGAACGCGAAGAGCTCACGCGCGATGGCGTCATGACACTCCTCATCCACCCAGACGATGCCGCCGAACGCAGTCTCCAGGACGGCGACCCCGTCCGAGCCCGCAATAAGCGCGGCCAAGCCCACTTCACCATCAAGACCTCCGACCGCGTCAAGCGCGGCACTCTCGTCACCGAAGGCGTCTGGTGGCAGTGCTACACCAAAGACGGCAACACCAACCGCCTGACCTCCATGCGCCTCACCGACAAAGAGGGCGGCAGCACCTTCTACGACGTCAGCGTAACGATAGAAAAAACCTGACTTCGTCGAAGAGGCACAGCCTATCTCGCCCATCCTGCGAACCTCCGGCGGACAGGCAAAGCCGCATCCGCCTCCTCTCGCATCGCATCCGCGAACCTATCTCAGGGCGGGGCCCCTGTTCCGCCTGGAGCCGCGCAGCGCCCGCCCGAAGGAGTGAGACCTCCCGCACTGCCCTCCTTCACACGGTCACACGATGTAAACAGAAAACCCGGCACAAGCCCATCCTCGTACCGGGTTTTCCTATCTCAATTTTAAACGCTCTTCACACCTCAGAACGCCTTTCCATCCAGCGCCTTCTCGACGAGCGCATCTCCCACATAGCGGAGTTTCAGCGAGAACACCGCCTCCTGCTGCTCCATCAGCCGGAAGAAGATCTTATCCCCCTCCCAGATGGGCAGGTCGTAGACCGCATCCTTCGCCACCCACTCGAGCGTGCCCTCGCGGCAGTCGTCGCGGCCGACGAGCTGCCCGTGGAACGCATCTGCCGTGTAGAGGAACATGTACTCCGTCTGCCATTTGTCCGACATGAATGTGATGATGCCGCGCAGTCGGAATGAATCGAGGATGAGCCCCGTTTCCTCCCGCACCTCGCGCAACAGGCACTCCTCCGGCGTCTCATCCGGCTCAAAGTGGCCACCGACGCCAATCCACTTGTCGTGATTGATGTCATGCGCCTTCTTGACCCGGTGCATCATCAGGTACTTGCCGTCCTGCTCGATGTAGCAGAGCGTCGTCAGATTCGTCTTCTTGCGGCCCTTCTCCAGAGCTGTCGCTGTCATGCTCTGAGCTCCAGTCCGACCGGGCAGTGGTCGCTGCCGAAGATCTCGTTATGGATAGTCGCATCCGCAATCTTCTCGCGCAGCCGCGCCGACGTCACAAAGTAGTCGATGCGCCAGCCCGCATTCGTCTCACGCGCCTTGCGCAGATAGGACCACCACGTGTAGATGCCCGCGCGGTCCGGGTAAAGTGCGCGGAACGTGTCAATGAAGCCCGCATCCAGGAGTTCCGTGAACTTGCCGCGCTCCTCATCCGTGAAGCCCGCATTGCGGTGATTCGTCTTCGGGTTCTTGAGGTCAATCTCCGCATGCGCGACATTGAGATCACCGCAGACGATGACGGGCTTCTTCGCATCTAAGGTCACGAGATACGCGCGGAACGCATCCTCCCACTCCATGCGGTAGGCAAGGCGCTCGAGTCCGCGCTTCGAGTTCGGCGTGTAGACCGTCACGAAGTAGCAGTCAGGCAACTCCAGCGTGATCACGCGGCCCTCGTGGTCGTGCTCCTCGATGCCGAGGCCGTACGTCACCGAAAGCGGCTCGATGCGCGAGAAGACCGCTGTGCCCGAATAGCCCTTGCGCTCCGCGCTGTTCCAGTACTGCTTGTAGCCTGGCAGGTCGAGGATGGCCTGTTCAGGCTGCATCTTCGTCTCCTGCAGTGCAAAGATATCTGCATCGAGCTTCACGAACGACTCCATGAAGCCCTTCTTGAGGCAGGCCCGAAGGCCATTGACATTCCAGGAAATGCACTTCATCTATACGTCCCTCCCCGTCAAGGCAGCGTCTTGAACGCGCTGAGCGGCCAGAAGACGAGCACGGCCTTGCCCTTGATAAGCTTGTAGGGCACGAAGCCGACATCGGCGAAGCGGCTGTCCTCCGAGTTGTTGCGGTTATCGCCCATGACGAATACCGTGCCCTGCGGCACCGTCGCCTTCGGGTACTCGCTGCGCGTCTTCTCGAGGATGTAGTCCTCATCGAGCATCTGGTCGTTGACGTAGACGCGGCCATCCTTGATCTCGATGGTGTCGCCCGGCGTCGCGATGACGCGCTTGATGAAGTCGCGGCTCGTATCGCGCGGATACTCGAAGACGAGGATCTCGCCCTTCTGCGGCGCGCGGAAATCGTAGATGAACTTGTTGACGACGAGCCTCTCCTGCGACTGCAGAGTCGGGCGCATCGACGGGCCGTCGACGATATAGAGCTCGATGACGAACTGACGGATGATGAAAGCCAGGACAATCGCGATGACAATGGATATGACCCAGTCTTTAGCCTCTTCTCCCAATGAACTCATGGTGTTCCTCCTGTTCACAAACAAATAGGGACTGCCAAAGCAGTCCCTACCGTACGCAGATTAGCGTTTTTCTTTGATACGAGCAGCTTTACCCGTAAGGTTGCGCAGATAATAGAGTTTTGCACGACGGACAATACCCTTGCGGAGAACGTCGATCTTCTCGATGCGCGGGGAATGTACCGGGAACATACGCTCAACGCCGATACCGTAGGAGATGCGGCGAACCGTGAACGTCTCACGGACACCCGTGCCCTGACGGCTGATGACGACGCCCTCGAACATCTGGATACGCTCGCGGGAACCCTCGACGATCTTTGCATGAACGCGGACCGTGTCACCAGGTGCGAAATCCGGGATATCCGAGCGGAGCTGTTCTTTTTCTAAGGTTTCGATGATGTTCATTTTTTCCTCCTTGATGTCAGACGTTCATGGCAAGCCCGATGCTCACTCAGAGGACCGTCCATATACCTAGATAGCATACCATAAAAAAAGGGCGGTTTCAACCGCCCTTCACAATTTTTTTGATCTATGCCTGTCATTTGCCGATGCGCGCGGCCATCGCAGCGCGCACGACATCCTCCGGCACATCGTTGCGGCAGGTCACCTTGCCGATGCCCTCCATGAGCACCCAGTTGACCTTGCCGTTGATTGTCTTCTTGTCGTGGAAGATATCCTTGTACATCGCGTCGACCGTACAGCCCTCTGCGACAGTCGGCAGGTGCAGCCGCTCGATGAGCGCTGTGACGCGCGCGACATCCGCCTCCTCTATCATGCCGAGGCGCGCGCTGATGTCCGCCGCGCCGACCATGCCGATGGCAACGGCTTCGCCGTGGTTGTAGCGCAGGTAGCCCGTCTCTTTCTCGATGGCATGCGCCATCGTGTGGCCGAAGTTCAGGATGCGGCGCAGGCCGCTCTCCTTCTCGTCCTGGCTGACGACGGCTGCCTTGATCTCGCACGAGCGCGCGATCATGTGGACGGCAGCTTCCTGCTCGAGCGCGAGCACGGCATCGGCATGCTGCTCAAGATATGAGAAGAAGTCCGCATCGTAGATGATGCCGTACTTGATGATCTCGCCGAGGCCCGTGTAGATCTCGCGCTTCGGCAGCGTCTCCATCATGGCGAGGTCCATGAATACGGCCTCAGGCTGGTAAAAGGCCCCGATGAGGTTCTTGCCGAGCGCGTGGTTGACGGCTACCTTGCCGCCGACGCTCGAGTCGACCTGCGCCAGGAGGCTCGTCGGCAACTGCACGAACGGAACGCCGCGCATGTACGTCGCCGCGATGAACCCTGCGAGGTCGCCGACGACACCGCCGCCGAGCGCAAAGATCGGCGACTTGCGGTCGAGGCCGAGCTCGATAGCCCTCGTGTAGAGCTTCTCCGCAACGGCGAGGCTCTTGGAACTCTCACCGGCGGGAATCGTCACGACCGTCACCGAGAGGCCGCCGGCCTCTAGGATGGCGCGAACGTTCTCGCCGTAGAGCGGTCCGACGTTGCTGTCTGTCACGAGCATGGCCTGGCGCGAAAAGCCGGCTCCCTGTACGAATGCCCGAAGTTCCTGTTCCAGACCGTAACCGATCACGATATCATAGCTCTCTTCTCCGAGAGCGACGCGTACCTTACGCATGGACGACACCTCTTGCTTTCAGATAATGAAGGATTTCCTCGACGACCTGCAGCGGCGAGAGCTTGCTCGTATCGACCGAGAAGTCCGCCTGGCGGTAGAGCTCGCGCCGCTCCTCGATGAGCTTCTCGATTGCCAGGCGGCGGTTGCCCTGGTCCTCCTTGTCGAGAACGGGTCGCTCGCCCTTGCTGGCCGTGCGCTCGAGGATTGTCTCGACGTCTGCCTGCAGGCAGACGATGACGCCGTTCTCGCGCAAAGCTGCTACATTCCTGGGATCTTTGACCGTACCGCCGCCCGTCGAGATGACGACGTTCCTGCGCCCTGCAACGCGCTCGACCATCTCGTGCTCTCGCGCGCGGAAGTACGCCTCCCCCTTCTGCGCGAACATGTCAGGGATGGCCATGCCCGCCTCGCGCTCGATCTCCTGGTCGAGGTCGAGGAAGGCGGCACCGAGCTTCTGTGCGAGCACGCGGCCCGTGCTCGTCTTGCCCGTGCCCATGAAGCCGATCAGTACGATGTTCTTCACCGCCATCACCAATCCTTCCCGATGCGCGCCTTGTAGGCCGCAAGGGCTGCCTTGAGGTCGACCATCGCGTCTGAGCCGAACTTGTCGCAGATGGCCTGGGCCATGACGAAGGCCGTCATCGCCTCGCCGACGACAGAGGCCGCCGAGACGGCACACGTGTCGCTGCGCTCCTTGCATGCCAGGACTTCCTCGTGACTCTCGATATCGATGGAATGGAGCGGCTGCATGAGCGTCGGTATCGGCTTCATTGCCGCCTTGACGACGAGTTCCTCGCCGTTCGTCATGCCGCCCTCGAGGCCGCCCGCGCGATTCGTCTTGCGGTAGACCTTGCCCGCTTCGTCGAGGAACATCTCGTCGTGGATCTGGCTGCCCGGCAGGATGGCGCAGTTAAAGCCCGCACCAATCTCCACGCCCTTGATAGCCTGGATGGACATCAGGGCGCCGGCGAGCTTGCCGTCGAGGCGGCGGTCCCACTGGATGTGACTGCCTAGCCCTGCCGGCAGGCCGCACACTGTGATCTCGAAGATGCCGCCGAGCGTGTCGCCCGCCTTGCGCGCCTCCTTGATCTTCGCCTTCATCTTCGCCTCAGCCTCCGCATCATAGCAGTTGAGGTCCGAGATATCTGTGCCGAGCTTCGCGCGGTCGACCTTCGCCGGGTCGATGGCGACGCCGCCAATGCAGGTGACCTGCGAGACGACCGTGATGCCAAGCGCCTTGAGGAATTCCTTGCAGACAGCGCCGACGGCCACGCGCATCGTCGTCTCGCGCGCACTCGAGCGCTCGAGGATGTCGCGGACATCTTCGCGGTCATACTTGCGGATGCCCGTGAAATCCGCATGGCCCGGGCGTGCTGCCGTGACCTTCTCACCGGCCGGCTCGCCAAACGCCGCCATGCGTTCGCCCCAGTTCTGGAAATCGCGGTTGACGACCTGCAGCGTGATGGGGCCGCCAATCGTCTCATTGAAGCGCACGCCTGAGAGGACGTTGACCTTGTCCTTCTCGATCTTCATGCGGCCGCCGCGGCCGTAGCCCTGCTGACGGCGCGCCAAGTCCTTGTTGATTGCATCGAGATCTAGCTTGAGACCGGCTGGCAGGCCCTCTAAGATAGCCGTCAGGCACGGACCGTGTGATTCGCCTGCTGTCATAAAACGCAATTCGCTCATATTCATACACCTCGCGTATTTCAAATCATTATTGATTACAGTGTAAAGGATACGAGCTTATAAATCAAGGTCTTATTTCAGCATCCAGATGTCATCACTCACGAGACATTCCTTTCTCGCCTTCCATCTCGTCCTGCGCGCCGCCCTGTGGCCAGGCGTAGGCTGTGACAACAAGCTGACACTGAAGCGCCCCAACTTCCGATTGCGCTTCCGTGCGCTGCTCGATGCGTGTCTCATGGATGGAGAGCAGGCGCTCTGACTGCTGCATACGGCGCAGGAAGTCGAGCACAGCAAAGTACGAGCCGCTGCAGGATATGCTGACAGGCATCTGCTGCACGCCGTCCACCGTGCGCGTCTCAGCCGGTACGACTTTCTGGAGCTTCACCTGACTCTGCAGGGCTTTTTGCTGGAGCTCCTGCAAGAAGACGCCCTGCCCGAGGCTCATCGGCAGCACGCGCTGCGCGCGCACCTCCCGATCTGAGAGTTCTTTGGCGTACGCCGCCATATCGCCGTGCACATTCTTGAAGTTCATGACAGCGGCCAGACGCCCGCGCAGTTCCGCCCGCCGCCCCTCGTACGAAGCGCATGCCTCCTGCAACGGCAGGTGCACGAAGAACAGATAGAGCAACAGTGCCGCGAAGCATGTGAGACAGCAGCCAAGGGAAAAGCGGCCTTCCCCGCCGCAATGCTTCAGCCATTTTACTCCCTTCACCATACCCAGCCCCCCTTTACGCTAGATGCCCAAGCTGATGCGGAATGCGATGCCAGGCTTCTCTGCTCCCGTTTCCTCTGCTGACTCCTCGAGTATCGGCCCCTGCGGGAAGAAGTCCCGGTCCGCCTCGAAGGACTGCAGAAACGAGGAGAGCGCGCCGTAGCTGAGCGCCGCACCGCGTATCTCGATCTTCTTGTCCTGTCGCAGCGCGACGGACTTGAGCCAGACGCCTTCCGTCTGCAGCTCCGGCCGCCCGAGATGGACCATCACGCTGTACCAGGGCATGGCGCCCCCCACGAGGTGCGCTGCCTTCGCATCGCGCTGCTGGATTTCCTGCTGCAGCTTCGCCGTCATCCTCATCGTCTTCTCGTCGCGCTGCAGCAGTGCGAGCGCCTGCTCCTCCCGCTCACAGTCGCGCTTCGCTTCGAAATAGGCCCGCGTGTCAAAAAAAGCCGCGGCAAAGAGAATGAGGAATGTCACGGCGCAGCAGAGAGCGGCCAGGCGACGGTAGCGGAAGTGCCGCCTCGGAATCATCTCGCCCCAAAGCCGCAGGCTCAGAACCGGCTCGTCCGAAAGCGCAGCAAGGGCAGCGGCGATGGCCGGCAGGAACATGCGCTGCGCCGGCAAGAGCTCCAGGCCGTGCGCTGCCAGCAGAGCCTCATCGCTGCCATCATCAGGTGCAAGAGCAACCATGCCGCGCAGGGCGATGCCCTGTGAAGCAAAACCTGCTTGGATGCCTTCCAGATACTGATGCTCAGCAGCGGCGAGCAGCACAGAAGCCTCGCCCTGGCGGCGATAAGCCATCGCATACGCGTCAGCATCGAGTCCCTCGGCCATCAGGCGCGCGTCAAGCTCCCAGTGCGCCGCCTCGCGCCACTCGTCTCCTTCCATGTGAGGCGGCAGCTCCATCTCGTAGAAGCGGACCACCTCATCCGACAGACAGATTGCAAAGTCAAGCGCCTGCCAGCCGTCCCTCTCGGCGCGCATGGCAGCGGCCTCCGCCATCGTGACATCGCCTGCAAGCTGCTCTTTTGCCGTGCGCACGAGCTGATACGACTCGCCCTCTGCCAGCAGCTCGGCAAAGAGCAGTGCCCTGCCTCCGGAGGCCTCGGCAATCCCGACAACGCGGCGACGCCCATCCCAGAGCCAGCTGCTCTCATGGCCTGCATCTCTGCTGCGCCACGCTGCCAGCAGGCCGCGGCAGAGCGCCTGCAGACTCCCCATCCTGCCGCGTGCCTCAGCGGCTCCTTCCCTTCCAGACATAGCCATCCTCCTTCTTCTCTAAGCGGGCTCGCGCGATCTTATGGCGCTGCCAGACGTCACCCGACTTCTCGCGCGCCACAGCGACGAGCCAGTAAGAGCCCGCTTTCTGCTCCGCTGCGGCCTGCACGACGAGCGTGCCCTTCTCCGTCTCGACCTCGCGCGGCGCGATTATCATGCCTGTATCGACGAGAACAGGCTCCTTCTCGACACGCTGCAAGGCCTCCAGCAAGGCTGCCTCCGCCGCCAAACGCAGTGTCACTTCGCGCTCGTATGAGGCCGCCATCTTCCGGCTGTTGTAGGCTGTGTAGCAGACGGCCGTGGCAAGCATCATGGCAAATATTGTCACTAGAAGCGCCCAGATGACAGCCGACCCCTGCTGGCTCTCCCGTCCCATCGCCTTTCCCTCCTTCACTAATCCATCCGCTCTGGCCCGTAGACACAGACGGCAAGTGTGTAGCTGTGGCGCGTCACGCGACTCCTGCCCGTCAGCCGTATCTCGTGCAGGCGCGGTGCGACCTCGCTACAGGAGAATGCCGTGATGTCGACGCCCGCCAGCGAGTGATTGCCCGTCAGCGGACGCATCTCATCCTTCCAGACGAGCTTGTCCACAGACCCCACCTTATGGACCCAGTATTGCGTGCGGAACGTACTCGAGGAAGCTTCATCCGGCGAGCGGTACTGATAAAAGGTGTAGCCGGGTTTCTCGTCCTTCGTGAAGCCTCGGATTGCATACGAGGTCCGCGCGTCTTCAGCTACCTGGCGCACAGCCATCTGGACCTCCTGCTGCAGCTCACTGTCCGCCATCATGAAAAAGGCAGCGCGGAAGGCCATGACTGCCATGGCCCCCATCGCTGCCAGGAGAAAGACGAGGATGGGCAGAGAGACGAGCATGTCGAGCAGGATGAATCCCGATGTGTTACGACTCCCTTTCATACACTCCTACCCTCCTCTGATACGACTGTTTGTGCTGTCGCCCGCCGCGCGTCTGCCATGCGACGGTCACGGCAGCGAGATAGGTGCCCTCCTGCTCCATCCGCTGGATATCCGTGCGGAGCAGGAAGTCACCTCCCGTTTCATCCTCAGTGGCAGATCCAATGGCAGCCGGTGAGAACACGACGTATTCCCTGCGCTCAGACGCGCCTTCTGTCAGTGTTCCAGCTGCGGCGCGGTACTCGATGTGAGCCAGTTCTGACTCCGCCAAGCAAGTCGCCGCCGCCTCGAAACGAGTCTGCTCCTCCATGAGCACACCCTGGCGGAAAAGCATCAGGGCACCGGCCATCACGATGAGCACGGCCGCCACCCCCATTGTCTCGAGCAGGAAAAAGCCGCTCGCATCCGACCATCGCGTCATTTTACACTCCTCTCCACGCGGCAGCGGCCGCCCGCACTCAGGATCAGCTTGCGCGCCGACTGCGGATGGCCCTCCATGTAGATCAACATCGTGCACGGTGTCGCCAAGAGGCCGTCATCACCAAACGTCAGAGCAATGCCGTCCCTCGAGCTTGTGGCAAAGCGCCCCGTGATCACGATGCCTGGCAGGAAATCATGGCTGCTGTGCACGGCCGAACCAGCCAGCATGGTGTAGCCGCCGCGCCGGAATCGCATTTGCGCCTGGCGGCGCAGCGGCAGCTGATACGCATCTCTCCGCTCCATGCTCTTCGGCCAGCGTTCCGTCGTGCGCGAGACCTCGCGCATGTAGCGGATATCGCTCAGAAGGCACTGCACTTCGTACTCCACTGCCGCTTCGCGGTAGATTGCCAGCCCGTTCGGCAGCGCCACCATCGCAAACACCGCGAGGACGGCGCAGGCGATGATGACCTCGATGAGCAGAGAGCCATGCTCCTTCATAGCAGGACCTCATAGGCAGACCAGAATGCCGCACTGCCGATGTAGCTCAGGTATGCCCCCGCCGACAGGAACGGGCCAAAAGCCAGCCTGTCCCGACGGCCCAGCCGCCCAATGCCGAGCAAGACGAGCGCCAGGCAGGCCCCGAGAGCAAAGGCCAGCATGAGAGCCAATAATGTCCCCTGCCAGCCGAGCCAGATGCCGAAGGCCGCCGCATACTTGACGTCGCCGAGCCCGATGCCGCCGCGTGACAGCGTGCGCAGAGCAAAGAGCAGGGCTGCGCCGAGCAAAGCGCCCAAGAGTGCATCCCGCAGACTGCCCACGATTGCAGCCATCACCAGACCGAGAGCGGCCAGATAGAGATTTCCCTTATCCGGCAGCAGTCCTGTGCGGAAGTCGATGACTGCCATGGCGAGCAAAAACACGCAGAACAGACCACCGCGGGCCATCACAAGGCACTCCATGTCAACCAGTGACAGGCCGGCAAACATCAAAAACAGTATCATCATGATAATGATGCATACCTGTAAGGACAGTTGCTTAGCCATTACTCAACCACCTGTACCAGTATTTCCACTTTCCGGTTTCACATCTGCAGCTCTTTTCTCTTTTGTGAATGCACCGACGGTCTTGCCCTGGCAAAGTGCCCTGCTGTTCGCCGTATCGATTGTGTACTCTTTAGCCGTGATCTCTGTAGCTGCACCCTCTAAGTAGCATTTCCCCTTCGGCGGCGCTATCGTCGTATCCTGCAGATAATCCTTCAGGTCCGCGATTGCCCCCGGCGTCTTGCCCGTATCGATCTCATAGACGGCAATCGCTGTGTCCAGTGTGGACAAGTCAGACTGGATCTTGGCCGTATTGGCCGACGTGATGGCAGAAGTGAATTTCGGTACGGCAATCATCGCGAGGATTGCCACAATGCCCACGGCAATCAGCATGCCGATCAAGGTGAAACCTGCTTCATTCTGTCGAGTTTGCATGAAAGAATCCTCCTCTCGAATCAAATACTCTGCTCCGCCTTCCGGAGCTGATACGGTGTACACATTCCCGCACCCGACTTGTCCACATCCAGCGGATATTTATATTTTTCTAGGCAGATGCCTCTAAATCCTGCAAAGATTTAAAATATTTATATTATTACAAATATCTATTCGTAAAAAAGAGCACCCTCTCTAGAATACCGATTCTAAGAGAAGGTGCTCTTTCAGGGAATAGCAAACAGCTATGTGATTCAATACCAGTGCGTGAAGCCCAGCGAGAAGCCGACGCCGTTGTAGCCCGGATTGTGGGTGCCCATGCCGTTCGACGAATGATGGAAGAGGTAGGCAAGGCTCAACGAATCGCGGTCGGTGTAGTGATACGTCAGGCGCGGGCCGATGCGCCAGAGGAAACCGTAGGCACGGCCATTGCCCGGATGTGCGTGGTTGTAGGCCAGCAGGCTACCCGAAGCGTCGACGGAGCCGTCGAGCTTGCCCGAGACGTGCTTCGTCCAGCGCATCATGTAAGATGGGCCGAAGCCGACGGCCTCAGCATCGCGCCAGATATCATCCTCTGTCGTGTAGCCCGTCGCGCGTTCGAACGTCAGGCCGTAGTGCAGCGAGAGCGCGCCGAGCTTTTTGTACTGGCGGTAGACGTGCACATTGTAGAGATCGACGTTGCGCTTCTTGAAAAAGCGGCCGTCGAGATACTCGAGCTGCACCTCGACATCCTTGCGCTTCTCCTTGGCAGCTTCAGTCTTTGCCTCAGCTGCCACAGTTGTCTCAGACACTTCGCGAGGCTGCATTTGAGGGCTTGCAGCCTCTCCCTTCATCGCATCTGCACGCTCTTCCTGCTGTGCAGATGGTGCTGCTGCCGCCCGTCCCTTCTCTGCCGTCTGTGCAGCCGGTACAACCTGCCCCGCCTGTGCTGCCGCAGGCACAGCAGCCAGAGCAGCACTTTGCCAGGCAATCAGTCCGAGAGCAGCCATCGGCAGCATGAAACGCGCCGCACGTCTCTTCTCCATCGCACGATCGTGTCGATGACCGCACTTCTTGTCACATTCTCCAGACATGATGATGCACCATCCTTTTTATCTTCTTTCTGTCTCCTATCTTCAGGGGCCGCATGCTCTGCGTCCAATCAGTCTTTCCTCATTCTATCACAGATGCCATGACCGCTCAATTCTTTTCAGCTACGCACATCATCCAAGGGAAGGCAAACAAAGAGGCCGCCCCTGCGGGCGGCCTCTTTGCGGACCGTATGCGGATTCCTCATTTCTCGTCGAGCAGTTCGACGAGCTCATCGTAATCATGCTTGAGCTTGTCGTACTCATCGACGATCTGCAGGGCCGTGAGCACAGCGATCTTCGTGCCGTCGAAGCTCTTGACGCTGCCCGCCATCTTTTTCATCAGATGGTCAAGGCCGGCTGCGAGCTTCTTGAGGCGCTCGGGGGCATCTGTCCGCAGCGGGTAGCTGTCGCCGAAGATCTCGACGACGACGCGCTGTGGTGTCTTTTGTTCCACATCAGCCATGCGATGCACCTCCAGTCATGCTGTCATTCCTGTCATGCTCTTGACGGTCAGGCGCGCAGCTCTGCTGCGAAATGCTTCTCGACAGCCTTGAGGATATTCTTGAAGGCTGCATCGGCTTCCTCATCCGTCAACGTCTTATCCTTCGACTGGAACTGCAGGTTGAAGGCCATGCTCTTCTTGCCCTTTGCGACGTGCTCGCCCGTGTAGACGTCGAACAACGTGACATCCTTAAAGTGCTTGCCGCCGTTCTTCGCGATGACGCGCTCGATATCGGCCGAAGCAACGTCTTCGTCGACGACGATGGCGAGGTCACGCGCAATGGCCGGGTACTTCGGCAGCGACTCGAAGTGGAAGCTCTTGCCCGTGTACTTCATGAGGACCTCGAGGTCCATCTCGAAGAGATAGACCTTCTGCTTGATGCCGAAGTTCTCGGCAGCCTGCGGGTGGAGCTCACCGACAGAAGCAATCACCTCGCGGCCCTTCTTGAAGAGGGCCGTCTTGCCCGGATGCATGGCGAAGTGCTCGCCTGCCTCGACCGTGTACTTCGAGATGCCGAGGGCGCGGAAGAGTTCCTCGACAATGCCCTTCATGTCGAAGAAGTCAACCATCTCATTCCCCTGGTTCCAGCCGACTTCCTCGCGGCGGCCCGTGATGAGGCCCGCGACCATCAGGCGCTCCTCCGGCAGTTCCGTCAGCGGCAGCTGTTTCGGCAGGAATACTGGTGCGACGTCGAAGAGCTTGATGTCGTTGTTCTTGCGCGAGAAGTTGCGCACGGCGTTCTCCATGATGGAGGTCAGGAGGCACGTGCGGACGAGCGGTGCCTCATCCGTCAGCGGATTCAGGATGGGGATGGCCTGGCGAAGCGGCGAATCCTCTGGCACGAGCAGCTTGTCGAAGAGGTCCGTGCTCGTGAAGGCGAACGACAGCTCTTCCGTCATGCCGAGGCTCGTCAGCGTGTGCTTGATCTTGTCGACAAAGTTCTGCTTCGCGCTCTGCTTGCCCTGGACCATGCGCCCGAAAGGCGTCGTGCTCGCAATGTTGTCGAACCCATAGATGCGCGCGACTTCCTCCGAGAGGTCTTCCATGTACGTGCAGTCATTGCGCCACGACGGCACCGTGACATGGTAGCTCTCATTGCCCTTGGCCTCCACCTCAAAGCCCAGCGACGTCAGGATCTTGACCATCGCCTCGCCCGGGATAGCCGTGCCGAGACGACGGTTGATCTCGTCCGTCGTGTAGTCGATCGTCACCGGCTGCTTCTTCTCCGGGTAGCAGTCGACGACGCCCTGCGTGACCGTGCAGGCACCCATGTCCTGCAAGAGCTGGCAGGCGCGCTCGAGTGCGCGCGGCGTGTTCGTCACATCGACACCGCGCTCAAAGCGGCCCGAAGCCTCCGAGTGCAGGCCGCAGGCGCGCGCCGTGCGGCGGATGCTCGGCCCGTTGAACGACGCAGCTTCGAGCACGACGGTTGTCGTCTTCTCCGTGACCTCTGTCTCAAGGCCGCCCATGATGCCGGCAAGACCTGCCGGATGCTCGGCATCGGCAATGACGAGCTCCGTCCCCTTGGCAAGGCGCGAGCTGTCGTCGAGCGTGTGGAGATTCTCGCCCGCTTTTGCGAGACGGGCCGTCAGCGTGTGGCCCGTAATCTCATCGTAGTCGTAGGCGTGCATCGGCTGGCCGAGCTCGATCATGACGAAGTTCGTCACATCGACGACATTGTTAATGGCGCGGATGCCAGCACCCTCGAGGCGCTGCTGCATCCACTCAGGCGACGGGCCGATCTTGACGTTCTTGATGACGCGCGCGCTGAAGCGGTCGCAGAGATCGCGCGCCTCGATGCCGACCGAGACCATGTCCGCTGCCTTGGCTTCATCATCCTCCTTGCAGGCGATGACCGGCCATTTTGGCTTGTTGCCCGTCAGCACGGCAATCTCGCGCACAAGGCCGATGACACTGAAGCAGTCGCCGCGGTTTGCCGTGAGCTCGAACTCGAGCACGACATCGTCGAGGCCGAGCACATCCTTGGCCGGCACGCCGACCGGCGTGTCCGGCGGCAGGATGTAGATGCCGTCCTTCTCTTCCTCCGTCAGCTTCGTGAGGTCGAGGTGGAGTTCACCGGCCGAGCAGAGCATGCCGTTCGACGGCAGCCCGCGCAGCTTGCCCTTCTTGATATGAAGGCCATTCGGCAGATGCGCGCCGATCATCGCGACCGGCACGACCTGGCCCTCTGCCACATTCTGGGCGCCCGTGATGATCTGGACGAGCTCCTTCTCGCCGACATTCATCTGGCAGATCTGGAGGTGATCCGAGTCCGGATGCTTCGTAAGCTTCTCGATGCGGCCCGTGACGACCTTGTCGAGTCCTTCATCTGCGCGGATGACGTTCTCGACCGGCACGCCGGCCATCGTGAAGCGATCAGCCAGTTCCTCTGCCGACCAGTCAAAATCGATATAATCCTTCAACCATTTAATAGAAACCTGCATTTTCTATCTCCTCTCTCAGAACTGGCGCAGGAAGCGCATATCATTGTCGTAGAACAGGCGGAGATCGTCGACGCCGTACGAGAGCATCGCGATGCGCTCCACGCCCATGCCGAAGGCGAAGCCGGATACCTTCTTCGGATCATAGCCGCTCATCTCCAGCACATGCGGGTGCACCATGCCGGCGCCGAGGATCTCGAGCCAGCCCGTACCCTTGCAGACCTTGCAGCCCTTGCCGTGGCACATGACGCAGGAGATATCGACCTCCGTCGACGGCTCCGTGAACGGGAAGAAGCTCGGGCGCAGGCGGACCTTGACATCCTCGCTGAAGATCTGGCGCAGGAAGAGCTCGAGCGTGCCCTTGAGGTCAGCGAACGTGATGCCCTCATCGATGACGAGGCCCTCGACCTGCGTGAACATCGGCGAGTGCGTCGCATCGTACTCATCGCGGCGATAGACGCGGCCCGGCGCGATCATGCGGATCGGCGCGTTCGGCTCATTCTTCTGCATCGTGCGCGCCTGCACCGGCGACGTCTGCGAGCGCATGAGGATGTCCTCCGTGATGTAGAACGAATCCTGCATGTCGCGTGCCGGATGGTCCTTCGGCAGGTTCAGCGCCTCGAAGTTGTAGTAGTCCTTCTCGATTTCCGGGCCTTCCTCGACAGAGAAGCCCATGCGGAAAAAGATGTCCTTGATGCGCTCGAGCGTCAGCGTCAGCGGATGCAGGTGGCCGAGCGGCTGCTGGCGGCCCGGCAGCGTGACATCGATCTTCTCGCGCTCGAGGCGCTGCTGCATCTCGCGTGCCTTGAGCTCCTCGTTCTTCTGCTGGATCAGCTGTGCAATCTCCGCCTTTGCCTCGTTGACGATCTTGCCGACCTTCGGACGGTCTTCCTTCGCGAGTGCGCCCATGCCGCGCAGGATCGTCGTGAACTCGCCCTTCTTACCGAGGAACTTGACGCGGATGTCATCGAGCTCCGAGAGATTCCCTGCAGCGTTCTTGATAGCCTCGGCAGCCTGTGCCTTCAGCTGTTCAATCTTCTCCTCCATTGTATACCTCCTAAAAACAAAAAACCTCCGCCCCGAAAACGAGGGGCGAAGGTATGATTCGCGGTACCACCCTGATTTATAGCTTCCTTGCGGCTCTAACGCAGCCCTGCGTCCGCCCTTTCCTGCGGAGACTCCGAAGCGAACTTCACCCGTGCACACCATCCTGCTCCCAGTCCAGGCAGGACTCCCTGTCGATGCGCGCTCAGGATACTCTTCTTCATCATCGTCATGATTCTCTTAATATAGCACAACGACGTGGAAAATGCAAATCGTCCTCTTTGCCCCTGCCGCATGCATCGCATGTATCGCACATATAAAAGATAGAAATTGATAGAATGGGAAATACCTGATATAATATTGGAAGTCATCTTTTGTCGTAGCTGTTGTTATTCTTGGTTCTATTTTCGAATTCTTTTCAAAAAAGGGAGATTTTTACAACTATGTTACTCAATCGCAAATCGGTAGAGCTCCTGGCCCCAGCCGGCACGTGGGACGCGCTGGTCGCTGGCGTGGAGTCTGGCGCAGATGCTGTCTATCTCGGCGGCAAGCACTTCAACATGCGCATGCACGAGGGCGAGTTCAACTTCGACGATGCGCTCTTGAAGAAGGCCATCGACTACGCGCATGAACACGGCGTGCGCCTCTACATCACGCTCAACAACCTCATCAGCAACGAGGAGATCCCGGCGCTGCGCGAATACCTCGCCTACCTCAACGAAATCCGCCCCGACGCACTGCTCGTACAGGATTTCGCGGTGCTCGAGCTCGTGCACGAGATGGGCATCACGATCCCGCTGCACACGTCGGTCATGATGAACACCCACAATGAACATGCCATCGAGAAGCTCAAGGAATACGGTATCACGCGCATCGTCGTCGGCCGTGAGATGACGCTCTCCGAGCTCAGCCTCTTCCGCGAGCGCACGGGCATCGAGGTCGAGTACTTCATGCACGGCGACATGTGCATCAGCGAGTCGGGCCAGTGCATCCACTCAGGCGTGCTCTTCGGTCAGAGCGGCAATCGCGGCCGCTGCCTCAAGCCGTGCCGTTGGGCCTACAAGCTCATCGACGAGAAGACGGGCGAAGTCCTCGACAAAGATGGCCCCGGTGCCTACAAGCTCGCCCTCAAGGACATGTGCATGTACCGCGCCATCCCGCAGCTCATCCAGGCAGGCGTCTTCTCCTTCAAGATTGAAGGCCGCATGCGCCCGGCTGGCTTCATCCGCCGCATCGTCTCGACGTACCGCAAGGCCATCGATGCCTACATCGCAGATCCGAACGGCTACACGACAGATGAAGAGGGCTGGAAGACGCTCTACGACAACCGCGCGCGCGATTTCACGACGACGTTCGCCTTCGGCCAGCCGGGCAAGAAAGACATCGGCTTCACGGGTGAGCGCGAGCCGCGCTTCTTCAGCCATGCGGTCAAGGAGGCAGGCTTCCAGGATGAGGTGCTACACCAGGAACGCGATATCGAGAAAGAGAATGCAGCGCACCGCGTGCTCAGTGTGCGCTGCAATACGGTCGAATCGGCCAAGGCAGCTATCCGTAGCGGCGCCGATACGGTCTACGTCGGCGGCGAGGCCTTCCGCCCGCTGCGCCCGTGGAAGCTCGGCGACTACGAAGAGATTCTCGCCTACGCGAAGGGTAAGGCGCGCGTCGTCGTCACGACGCCACGCACGACAATGCGCCGCGAGTGCGGTGAACTCGAGCAGTTCTTCACGGCGCTGCGCGAGATCAGACCGGACGGCCTGATGGTCAGCAACCTCGGTTCGCTGAAACTCGCGCAGAGCATCACGGATCTGCCAGTGCAGGCCGACCTCTCCTTCAACCTCTTCAACCAGCTCGCCGCAAAGTTCCTGAAGGAAAACGGCCTGTCCATGGCCGCGACATCGTACGAGCTCTCATTCGAGCAGCTACGCGAAATCGTCGAGACGGCAGAACTGCCGCTCGAGACGGTCGTACACGGCTCCTACGAGTCGATGATCTGTGACCATGACTTCCCGGCAATGAGCCTGCCGGAATTCAACGAGCTCGACAACCCGGAGGTCCTCGACCGCCACTACGCGCTCCTCGACACGGCCGGCGAGAAACACGCCATCCGCATTGACCAGTACGGGCGCAATCATCTCTACTTCGCCAAGGACCTCTGCCTCTACCCGTACCTCGCGAAGTTCAACGGGCTCGCCTCCTACCGCATTGAGGCGCAGGACTACACGCCCGAACTCACGGGCCGCGTGACCAAGCTCTACCGCGAGGCGCTCGACGCGCTCGCAGCCGGCAAGAGCGCTGAAGAAGCCTTCGACCACGCAGCGTTCGAGGAAGTAGAGCGCCTGAGCCCGCGCGAGTGGGGTATCGGCACCTACCGCTTCCGCCAGAGCCGGAATTCAATCTAAATCGAATGATAGAATGATAGGATCAGGAGGGATTATCTTGGCTGAACATACATACCTTGGCCCTGAGGCCATCATCGAGAAGAAGAAGAAGTACATCATGCCCTGCCTCGGCCACTTCTACAAGGAGCCGCGCCAGTTCGTCCGCGGCTCGATGCAGTACCTCTACGACAGCGAGGGACGCAAGTACCTCGACTGCTTCGCAGGCGTATCGGTCATGAACTGCGGCCACTGCAATCCGGAGATCACGAAGAAAGTCCAGGAGCAGGTCGGCACGCTGCAGCACGTCTGCAACATCTACCTGACGGAGAACTTCGTGAACCTCGCCGAAAAGCTCGCCGAAGTGACGCCGGGCAAGCTGCAGAAGACGTTCTTCTGCTCGACCGGCTCAGAGGCCACGGAGGGCGCGCTGCTGCTCGCCTCCATCTACACGGGCAACAACGAGATCATCGCCCTGCGGAACGGCCTGCACGGCCGCACGAAGCTCGGCATGAGCGTGACGGGCATCCAGATGTGGCGCACGGATGAGAATCCTGTCGGCGGCATCCACTTCGCACCGAACCCGTACTGCTACCGCTGCCCGCTCGGCAAGAAGCGCGAGACGTGTGACCTCGCCTGCGCCAACATGATTGAGGACGTCATCCAGACGTCAACGGCCGGTCATCCCGGCGCCTTCATCGCGGAGACGATCCAGGGCAATGCAGGCATCGTCGTGCCGCCTGAGGGATACTTCCAGCGCGTCAAGGAAATCCTCGCACAGCACAACACGCTCTTCATCGCCGACGAAGTCCAGACGGGCTTTGGACGCACGGGCAGGATGTTTGCCATCGAGAACTTCGGCGTCGTGCCGGACATCATGGCCGTAGCCAAGGCACTCGGCAACGGCGCTCCGATCTCGGCCTTCATCTCGACGGCGGAGATTGCCGATACCTACACGCGCCCGGGCGCCTCGACGCTCGGCGGCAACCCCGTCTCGACGACGGCCGGCCTCGCCGTGCTCGACTACATCGAGAAGCACGACCTCTGCCAGAATGCCAGCGAGCGCGGCGAGCAACTGCGCGCCGGCCTGCGCGAGATCCAGAAGCGCCACGCCATCATCGGCGATATCCGCGGCCTCGGCCTCATGACGGGTGCTGAGTTCGTTCACACCGACAAGAGCCCTGCTGCCGCAGAGCTCGACGATGTACTCGAGACGCTCAAAGACCGCGGCTTCATCATCGGCAAGAACGGCGTCGCCCGCAACGTCATGGCCTTCCAGCCGCCGCTCGTCATCACGGCAGAAGACATCGACAACGTGCTCAATGCACTCGAGATGGTGCTGACCGAGAAGAAGCTCTGATACGCTTCACTGCACATCTCCGACAATGAAATGAGCCCCGACACAAAAAGGCCGCCCCCATCAACAAGGGGGCGGCCTTTTTGCATCCAGGTCATCATCCTTTATGCGTTATCGTTCTTCACTTCATCGGGATTGGGCTTCGTCTCGCTGCCACGCTCCTCTTCCGGCAGGAAAGCGAGCTTCTTCGCCTTTTCGGCATCCGCCCTGTCGTCTTTCGCTTCATCTGCGAGGAGTTTCTGCTCGGCGGCTTCGACCTGCGGTTCTTCCGCTTTGTCACCTTCGAGGATCTTCATGAATTCTTCGCCGGTGATTGTCTCTTTCTCGTAGAGGTACGAGGCAAGCGCGTCAAGCTTGTCCATGTGGGCCTTCAATAGGCCGATGGCCTTCTCGTGTTGCTTGCGCACGAGCTCGACGACCTTCTTGTCGATCTGCTGCTGCGTGGCAGCAGAGCAGGTCAGGCTCGTGTCGCCACCGAGGTAGCGGTTGTTGACCGTCTCCATGGCGACCATGTCGAATTCCTCGCTCATGCCGTAGCGCGTGATCATCGCGCGGGCGAGCTTCGTCGCCTGCTCGATATCATTCGAGGCGCCCGTGCTGACGAGGCCGAACTTGACCTCCTCGGCTGCGCGGCCGGCCGTGAACGTCGCGATCTTGTTCTCGAGCTCCTCGCGGGAGAGAATGTACTTATCCTGCTGCTCGACCTGCATCGTGTAGCCGAGAGCACCTGACGTGCGCGGGATGATGGTGATCTTCTGGACCGGTGCGGAGTGCGACTGCAGAGCCGCGACGAGCGCATGGCCGATCTCGTGATAGGCGACCGTGCGCTTCTCGGCATCCGACAGGATGGCGTTCTTCTTCTGGTAGCCAGCGATGACGACCTCGATGCTCTCCTCGAGATCCGCCTCCGTCACCTCGCTGCGACCCGAGCGCACAGCGCGCAGCGCGCCCTCGTTGATGATGTTGGCGAGCTCTGCGCCAGAGGCACCGGCGGCCATGCGCGCGATCGTGTGGAAGTTGACATCGTCTGCCATGCGGACCTTTTTTGCATGGACCTTGAGGATATCCTCGCGCCCCTTGAGGTCCGGCAGTTCGACTGGCACGCGGCGGTCAAAGCGGCCCGGGCGCAGTAGCGCCAGGTCGAGAGAATCCGGGCGGTTCGTCGCCGCGAGGATGATGACACCCGTGTTGCCCTCAAAGCCGTCCATCTCGGTCAACAGCTGATTGAGCGTCTGCTCGCGCTCGTCATTGCCCATCGCCGCGCCCGTGCGCTTCTGGCCGATTGCATCGATCTCATCGATGAAGACGATGCACGGCGCCTTCTCCTTGGCCTGCTTGAAGAGATCGCGGACCTTCGAAGCACCCATGCCGACGAACATCTCGACGAACTCCGAGCCGGCAATCGAGAAGAACGGCACATTGGCCTCACCGGCGACAGCCTTCGCGAGCATCGTCTTGCCGGTGCCCGGAGGGCCGACGAGCAGCACGCCCTTCGGCATCGAGGCGCCGATGCTCGTGTACTTCGCAGGATTGTGCAGATAGTCGACAATCTCGGAGAGGTTCTCCTTGGCCTCATCCTCGCCAGCCACATCACTGAAGTGGATGCCCTCCGACGATGGCACGTATATCTTCGCCTGATTGCCTGAGCCGCCGAACATCATCGAGTTACCCCCTGCCCGGTCCATGATCTTGCGGCTCATGTACTGGCCAATGGCGAAGAAAATCAAGAGCGGCAGGATCCAGGCCAGGAAGAAACTCATGAGCGGCGATGTCTCCTCCTTGATATCCTGTGTGAAGGTCGCCCCCGACTCCATCAGTCGCTGCGCCAGCGTCGGATCGTTCATGATGCCGGTCTTGTACTTCTTGTGGTCGTCCTTGACCGTGTAGAGGATCTGGTTCGACTGGATCTCGACGTGGTCGACCGTCTTGTCGTCGATAGACTGCATGAACGTGCTGTAGTCGACCGGCACGATCTGTGCCTGCTCCATGTAAGGCCGGGCCATCTCGTTGAAGAGAAGAATCAGGGCCAAGACGACGATATAGTAAAAGGCCATCGGCTTCTTTGGCGATTTGACTTCTTTCATAGTAGTCACCTCCAGATAAAGAAAAGCCCCCGCAGCCTCTCGCGGGGGGCACGATCATGCTCGTACGTAGAGTGTCTTGACGACGATGTCCACCTCGTGGACAATCATGCCGGTCATGAACTCGACATGGCTCGTGACCTTCTCCTGCGCCTGCTTCAAGAGCGTCGGGATGTGGTTGCCGTACGTCAGCACGACGTTGCAGGAGATGCGCAGTCCCTGGTCCTCATTGCCGACGAAGAGGTGCTTGACCTCCACATCGCTGACCTTGCTGAAAGGCCCCTCTGCGAGGATGACGTGGCGCACGATGCCCTTGATGGCCGAATCGTCGATGATGAGCTTGCCGTAATAGCTGAAGACCGGCCGCACAATGGACTTCTCGCCGAGGCGGCGGCGCCGCGTCGAGGAGCGCTTGAAGAACGACTGCAGCGGATCGATGAGATAGCCGGAGAAATGCGGCTTGAGCTCGATCGTCGGCACAGGGATGATGTGCTTGCCCTGCTTGACACGGTAGAAGCGCGCCTTCTCCATCTCCGACCGCGTCGCGATGTCCTCGATGCGGATGATCTTCGCGATGGGCGGCAGGCGCAGGGCCTTCGTGATCTTCTGGACCATGTTCTCCGAGGTGCCGAGGATCAGGATGCGGTGCGGCTTCGAGTTCTCGATGGCCTTGCGCACCTCCTCTGCATGACCCGGCAGTACAAAGATAGCCCGGCGAACGGCCATGATCTTGCTCTGCTCCTTCTTGGCAGAGTGACCCGCCAAGATCTTGCCGTCCTTGATGAGGATGCCATCATCGATGATGGCATCGGCACCATTCTTATGCGCGACAATCAGCGCGCGATGACTCTTGCCGGTCCCACTCGGACCGACTAAGGCAATGACATCCATCTTTTTCCCCTTGCTTTCAGAGTTTCTGGGCCGGGCGGTATAGTTTCTCCGCCCAGCAGTCATCGATGGTGAAGACGCCGAGGTCCTGCGGGTAGCGCGTCGCGAAGCCATGGTAATCTGAGCCGCCCGTCACGAGCAGCTGATAGCGCTTCGCCATGTCGAGGTAACGCGCTGTGTCGGCTTCATCGTGCTGCGGATAGAAGACCTCGAGACCCTCGATGCCGCGGCAACAGAGCTCCTCGACAAGCCTGTCGTCGCCGATGAGCTTCGGGTGCGCGAGCACGGGAGTACCGCCAGCCGCCTTGATGAGGCCGATGATGTCCTCGACCTCGAGGTGATAATGCGGCACATAGGCGGGCTTGCCCTTCATGAGCATCGCTTCAAAGGCATCACGGACCGTCGGGAAATACCCCTTCTTGACGAGGACGCGGCCGATGTGAGAGCGACTGATGGAACGGCTCGTGCCCGCAATCGTCAGGACCTCTGTCTCGCTGATCTCATAGCCGAGATGCTGGAGCTTCTCCACCATCTCGCTGAAGCGCGTCCAGCGCGCCTCTGTGACATCGTTGAGCTTATCGACGAGTTCTCCGTAATAGATGTCGACATTGTATCCCAAGATGTGGATTTCACGCGTCGGATGATGCGCGCTGAACTCTATCCCAGGGATGATGTGTATCCCCCTCGCCGGGTACAGGCCGTTCTCGTAGAGATGGCTGATCCCTTCCACGGTATCGTGGTCCGTGATGGCCATGTACGTGAGGCCAGCCTCCTTCGCCTTTGCCACGAGTTCCTCAGGCGTCAATTTGCCGTCCGAGTACGTCGTGTGCATATGCAGATCACTTGGCATCCTGATTTCACTCCTAAATCGTCTCTTGATCCATCACCAGAGCCGCCTCAGCGGGGCTCCACGATCAGCTTGATTGCCGTGCGCTCTTCCCCGTCGATCTTGATGTCGGTGAAGGCCGGGATGCAGATGAGATCGACGCCGTGTGGCGCGACAAAGCCACGGGCAATCGCGACGGCCTTGACGGCCTGATTGAGCGCACCGGCTCCGATGGCCTGCATCTCCGCACTCCCATTCTCACGGATCACGCCAGCCAATGCGCCGGCGACAGAATTCGGATTCGACTTTGCAGAAACTTTCAAGACTTCCATGATTAGCACGACCTCCTTGTTCACCTACTGCTGGAATATGAATCGCTATGCATGCTGTTATTCATACTATCACTAGTTTCTATTATTCGTCATCGAGCATGGAAATCCTTCTTTTCTCGCGCTATTTCTCAAAAGTGTGTTTGCACTACGTGCTCAGAGCGCATCTTCCTGCAGCATGATGCGCTCGATGCCGCAAGTCTTGTTTGTCGCCGTGTCGATCTCGACGATCAAGGCTGAGTAGACGCAGGGGCCTTCAGCGACATCGAAGCGGACGGGCATGGCCGTCGTGAACTTCTTGAGGATGAGGTCAGTCTTGACGCCGAGCACAGAGTCGCGCGGACCGACCATGCCGAGATCCGTGATATAGGCCGTGCCCTGCGGCAGGATGCGCTCATCGGCTGTCTGCACGTGTGTGTGCGTGCCGACGACGCCGTTGACGCGGCCATCGAGGTACCAGCCCATTGCAATCTTCTCGGACGTCGTCTCTGCATGGAAGTCCAGGAAAATGATGTCGCACTCATCCTGCATCTCGTGCAGGAGCTCCTCGACCTTCTGGAAGGGGCAGTCGAGCGGCGGCATGAAGGCGCGGCCCGAGAGGTTCATGACACCGATGTTCTTCGCCTTGAACGGGTACGAGCACCAGCCCTTGCCAGGCGTGCCCTCTGGATAATTGGCTGGGCGGATCAGGAATGGCTCCTGATCGATGAACTCGAGCACATCCCGCTTGTCCCAGACGTGATTACCCGATGTGATGACATCGGCACCGCCGCGGTAGAGCTCATCGAGCGACTTGCGTGTGAAGCCCTTGCCGCCCGCGGAGTTCTCGCCATTGACGATGACGACGTCAATAGCCTTCTCCTTGCGCAGCTTCGGCGTGATCTTGCAGAATGCCCGTCGGCCCGAGTGGCCGATGACATCTCCTACCAGCATGACTTTCAACATATCTCCCTCTTTCTTCTGCACAGCAGCGTATCAGCGCGTCAGCGATTGTAGACGACGACGCGGTCGTTCTCGCGCAGGCCGACCATATGCATACGGAAGCGGAACTCCCGCCGCTGGACCTGGTCGAGCATCTGGTCAAGAAGCTCACTCTGCACCGTCGCGAAGTCCTCTTCGAGCTTCTGCAGCGAGTGCTCGTCGACGAGCAGCGCCTTGCCGAAGCGCTCCGTGAACAGGCGTGCGATGAGCGTCAGCTCGTCGCGATCGAGTGTCATGACATCGCGCTCGACATGGAACATGACCGTCTTTTTCTCGGCAGAGACTTCCTCGACCCAGATGTTGGCGCCGACCTCTTCGTCGGCGACCAGCACGTGGTATGTCTCAATGCTCTCCGAGAGAAGCCGCGCAAAGGCATCGAGCTCGCGTGCGGGATAATCGCCGCGTACGATGAACTCGAACGTCAGCGTCGAGCGTCGCGGATCGTACGACAAAGAGCTGATCTCCGGATAGCAGACGAGCATCGAAGCCAGGAACTGGATGCCTGCCTTCTCCTCCTCTTTGCTGCGCTGTGATCTGAAACCAAACATGATAGTATCCTCTTAACAGACTGAGGGTCCGGGACAAAGCCCGCACCCTCAGTACAGCAGAACCGTTTATTTTGCATAATCGACGACGCGCGTCTCGCGGATGACCGTGGCCTTGATCTGCCCCGGATACTCGAGCTCGTCTTCGATCTTCTTGACAATGTTATGAGCGAGTGCTGCGGCCTCCGCATCGTCAACCTTGTCCGGCTTGACCATGACACGGATCTCGCGGCCTGCCTGGATGGCAAAGCAGCGCTCGACGCCGTCGAAGGATTCGGCAATTCCCTCAAGGCTCTTGAGGCGCTTGAGATATGACTCAAGGCTCTCGCGGCGTGCGCCCGGACGCGCTGCTGAAACAGCGTCAGCAGCCGACACGAGAACCGATTCGACGCTCGTCGCTTCGACATCACCGTGATGCGAGAGGATCGCATTGATGACGTCTTTCGACTCGCGGTACTTGCGGGCGATATCGGCACCGATGGTTGTATGCGAACCCTCGACCTCGTGGTCGATGGCCTTGCCGATATCGTGCAGCAGGCCGCCGCGCTTCGCGAGCATGACATCACAGCCGAGCTCAGCTGCCATGACACCGGCGAGGTGCGCGACTTCGATGGAATGATTGAGCACGTTCTGGCCGTAGCTCGTGCGGTAGCGCAGGCGGCCGAGCAGACGGACGAGCTCCGGATGGAGTCCGTGGACGCCCGTCTCGAACGTCGCCTGCTCGCCGGCTTCCTTGATGCGCTGGTCGACTTCGCGTTTCGCCTTCTCGACCATCTCCTCGATGCGGGCCGGATGGATGCGGCCGTCCTGGATGAGCTTCTCGAGCGCAATGCGAGCGATTTCGCGGCGCACCGGGTCGAAGCCCGACAAGATGACAGCTTCCGGCGTGTCGTCGATGATGAGGTCGATGCCTGTCAGCGTCTCGAGCGTGCGGATGTTACGGCCCTCGCGGCCGATGATGCGCCCTTTCATCTCATCGTTCGGCAGAGCGACGACAGAGACGGTCGTCTCGGCGACGTGGTCGGCAGCGCAGCGCTGGATGGCCGTCGAGAGGATTTCGCGAGCCTTCTTGTCCGACTCATCCTTCACCTGCTGCTCGTACTCCTTGATCTTCATGGCCTTCTCGTGCTTGAGCTCTTCCTCTGCCTCTGCCATGAGAGTCGTGCGGGCTTCCTCTGCCGTCAGGCCCGAGATGCGCTCGAGCTCTGCCTTCTGCTGCTCGTGCATCTCATTGACGGCAGCCTGGCTCTTGTCGAGGCGCGCTTCCTTGCGCGACAAGGATTCTTCGCGCTTCTCGATGGAATCGAGCTTGCGGTCGAGGTTCTCCTCTTTCTGGACGACGCGGCGCTCCTGGCGCTGGAGTTCCGAGCGACGTTCTTTCGTCTCACGGTCGAGTTCCTGGCGCAGGCGATGGATGTCTTCCTTCGCCTCGAGCAGAGCTTCTTTCTTCTTCGTCTCGCCACGCTGGGCTGCATCATCTACAATCCGCTTTGCTTCAGCTTCCGCCGAGCCGATCTGCGACTCCGCCGTGCGCTTGCGCATGACGTAGCCGACACTCGCGCCGACGAATGCTGCTACTATTACCGCTAATATTATTGTAACGATAATATTCACCCCCCTTTTCGTTTTTTTGCTTTCATGCATATTTATATCGGTAGTTGTGACATAACTATACCTTTCTATTTTACAGATTTTTTCCTTTAGTGTCAAGAAAACTCATCGCGCTGGAGAGATGCTGTGAAAATATTTCTGTCAAGAAGAGCATGCAGCAAAGAAAATGAGAGGACGAGGAAAAGCCGGCTTCCGTCGGAATCACGGAGGCCGGCCTTGATGAAGCGGCAGAGGGAATCACGCGAGCATCATCTTGACGATGTCGCGGCGGCTGACGATGCCGAGCAAATGCTTCTTCTCGTCGAGCACAGGCACGCGCTTGACATGCTTGTTGTAGAGGATCTTCGCCACCTCGCTGACATCATCGTCTGCCTTGACGGAGATGATCTTCTTCGTCATGAGCTGCTCTGCCGAGATGGCCGCGATCTTGCGGAAGGCGTCCTGGTACTCGCGCAGGCCCGAGTAGTAGATGACCGCGCCGAGGATGCAGAGCTCATCCGGCAGCTCCGGCGCAAACTCCTTGCGCACGAGGTCGCCCTCGCTGACAATGCCGCAGACCGTGCCGTCATCGTCCATGACCGGCAGCCCCGAGACATCGTGATCCACGATCGTCTGAGCGATCTCGCGGATCGACGCCTCCTTCTTGACCGTAATGACATCCTTCGTCATGATATCCTTCACCAGCATATGATACACCTCATTCCTGATTGATGGCACAATACACGAGGAATTACCCTCTTTGCTTAAGGATTCGCTATCTTTCGACGATTTACCTTCCTGTCATAAAATTTTCTGCAAATCACGGTATGCATCTCCCGCCTTTATCTTGTTTTTTCTCACTATTCTTCCTATAATAAAAGTGAACCAGCAAGATCCAGAGGATACATTTTCAAGACAGTCTGATGGCATAGCACCTCAGCAGCGGAAGGATGAGCATTATGAAAATCCAGAAATCCTTGCAGAAACGAATCGTCTCCGTCCTCGCAGCGGGCATGATCATGATTCCCGGCGTGTACGGGCTCGCCCCGGCACCAGTCGCCCATGCAGAGTTTGGGTGGGGAAGCATCATCGGCGCTGGCATTCAGGGCGCGGCAGCGCATGCACAGCTCACAGCGTTCCTCAAGAAGTACAATGACTCCGAAGAAGGCCGCCAGGAGTTCTTCGAGGAGATGAAGAAGCAGTACGGCGTCAACTACAACACCTACTACAACAACAAGATCGACACCATCATGGCGAACCTGACGGCAGCAATCGGCGCGGTCGATCCGACGATCTACGACAAGCCCTACAACTACTTCATCAATCAGGACAAGAGCTTCAATGCCTTCTGCACGCTCGGCCACAACATGAGCATCAACACCGGCCTGTTCAGCGTCCTGACGAATGACGACGAGATTGCCGTCGTGCTCGGCCATGAAATGGGGCATGGCCAGAAGGACCATCCGGCCAAGGGCGCGCGGCGCAGCCTCAACATGTCGATCCTCGGCGCGGCGACGGGCACAGACCTCGGCGTCATCGTGGCGAACGTCATCAACAACCGCAACATCACGAAGCCGATGGAGCGCGAGGCGGATGCGCTGGCCTTCGAGTACATCACCCACTCCAACTACAATCCGGGTGCCTGTGCCGCGGTCTGGCAGCGCGTCATGGATAAGTCCAAAGGACAGGAAAACGTGATGCAGCAATTCCTCTCCGACCATCCATCGGACGGCGACCGCCGCGACGCCTATGCTAAGAAGCTCTACGAGTACAGCAACAAGCACGTGACAGTCAAGGACGGCACGGTCAAGGTCAACGGCAAGGACTTCGTCACGCCAGCTGCCCTCGGTGATATGTCTAGCGCTGAGCGCTCCTACTTCGTCGTCGGCAATCTCGCGGCGGCCTACCACAACGGTCACAACAAGGACGCCGCCTATGTCGACGGCAAGACGGTCATGCTCGGCCCCCAGCCCATCATGACCTGCACCTACGACGATGAATCGGCCCAGAAACTCGCCGACCGCCTCAACAAAATCAAATAATTTGCAGATGCACCTACGAAAAAGCTGCTGCCCAGCAATCAGGCAGCAGCTTTTTCATATGCAGTAAATCGTGATAAACGAACACAGCGGGTACCGAAGATTCAAATCAGTCCTGACACGGGCAGTTCTCTTTGTGGAAGTACTTGTTGATGATCTCGACGGCGCAGTAGTCACCGCACATGGAGCAAGCACCTTCGTCTGCCGGATTGCGGGCGCCGCGCTTCTTCTTGGCGAGCTCTGGATCGATGGCGAGTTCCATCTGGCGGTTCCAGTCGAGGACTTTGCGCGCCTTGGCCATCTCGAGGTCCCATTCGCGCGCACCCGGCACGCCGCGCACGAGGTCAGCGGCATGGGCAGCGATGCGGCTCGTGATGACGCCCGTGTGGACATCCTCGATCGTCGGCAGCGCCAGGTGCTCGGCCGGGGTGACGTAGCAGAGGAAGTCCGCGCCGGAGACAGCGGCGAGCGTGCCGCCGATAGCCGCCGTGATGTGGTCATAGCCCGGTGCGATATCCGTTACAAGAGGTCCAAGCACATAGAACGGCGCGTGGCGGCAGAGCCGCTTCTCGAGCTTCATGTTCGCCTCAATCTGGTCGTACGGCACGTGGCCCGGCCCCTCGACCATGACCTGGACGCCGCGCTTCCAGGCGCGGTCCACGAGCTCGCCGAGCGTGATGAGCTCCGTGAGCTGGCCGCGGTCCGTCGCATCGGCCGTGCAGCCCGGGCGCATGCCGTCGCCGAGGCTGATGGTCACATCGTACTTCTCGCAGATGTCGAGGATGTCGTCGTAGTGCTCGTAGAGCGGGTTCTCCATCTCGTTGTGCAGCATCCAGCCCGCGATGAAGGAGCCGCCGCGGCTCACGATGTCCATGACGCGGCCCTGGCGGCGCATGCGCTCGATGGCGCTGCGCGTGACACCGCAGTGCAGCGTCATGAAGTCCGCGCCGTCCTTGGCCTGCTGCTCGATCGTCTCGAGGATGTCGTCATCCGTCATCTCGACGACGGCGCCGTGCTCGCGGATGGAGCGCACCGTCGCCTGATACAGAGGCACCGTGCCGACCATGATCGGCGAATGCTCGATGATGCGCTGACGCGAGATGTCGATGTTGTTGCCCGTCGAGAGATCCATGACAGCGTCGGCGCCGCAGCGCACGGCCTCATCGAGTTTCTCGAGCTCCGGCTCGATGTCCGGGAACGTACTCGACGTGCCGATGTTCGCATTGACCTTGACGCGCAGTCCCTCGCCGACGCCGCGCGGGCGCAGGTTCTCGTGATTGACATTCGCGCAGATGGCAATCGTGCCGTTTGCCACGCGCTCGCGGATTGTCTCGACAGGGATGTGCTCCTCCTGTGCTACAATCTTCATCGCATCGGTGATGCGGCCCTCACGGGCCTGCTGCATTTGTGTCGCCATGTAACAATACCTCCTGAAAAACAAAAGCCGCCCGGCGTACCGGACGGCAAGATATGCTCTGTCACTTCCCTACGCAGGTCTTAACCCAACAGGTTCCAAGGGTCGGAATACTCCTCTCAGCCAGATGGCTCCCCTAGTGAATCGTCTTTTATGCGGTTTTTACCTGCAGAAGCAAGCTTCTCTATCAGTTTATCAGAATTCATCACAAAATGCAACACCTCGAGAGACTGCCTCAAGGCAGGACAAGGCGGAAGCGGCGCATGCTGCGGCCACAGGTGCAAGGCGCGGGAATCGGCTCGACATAGAGGCCCGTGCGCAGGCGCACGAGCGGCATGGCCTCCGCCAGCAGAGTCGTCAGAACAAGCTCACCGGCTGTCTCTGCCGGCTCTCCGGTCTGCGGGTCGATGACCTCGCCCAGCACGAAGTCTTCCTGGAGGTGAAAGGCCAGCTCACCAGGCTCACAAGGCAAAAAAAGCGCCGCCGTGCCGAGCTCCGGCAGGGCCAGCATGTGATAGACCCTAGCCGACGTCATCGCCTGCAGCGACGCGGCGAGCTCAGCGCCCGGCGCGCTCTCATGCAGGAAGATGATGCGCGAGAGCGGCAATTCGCTGAGGCCGCTGCCGCGCTGCAGCAGGGCATCATCGAGTGCAAGCAGGCGCTCCGGCGTGCCGATGAGCGTCTCTGGCGTCACGAGATCCATCTGCTCTGCCCATCGCTCCGGCTCAGTGCCAAGCATCATGGTGGCCGCGCCGATGAACTCGAGCGCATAGTGGACATCCATGATGCGGCTGTCTGCGCCATCGCCGAGCACGGCTGCAAGCGACGCATTGTGCAGGCCGCAGGCCACGAGACTCCGCGTCACCAGTTCGATGCGGTGCGCGATATCGCCATTCGTCGCAAAGTGGACGAACGGCTCCCCCTCGCCGCTTGCCACCCGCATCTGCGAGATGCGCAGCAGGCTCGAGAGCGGCATCGTCAGGAAGTCGAATGATTTCCGGCCCGCAAAATCAGCGGCGCTGAGCAGCGGCAAGGCCTGAAGCGCACCCGTCTCCTTCAACTCCTTCAGCGACTGGCCGTTCATGCCCCGCTCGGCAAACGCCTCGCGGTAATGCGCGCTCTTCTCCGCGGCCCAGCGCAACTGCTTCTGCAGGCGCTTCTCCTGCAGCGCCCGCAGCTCCTCGGGCGCAATCTGTTCCATCGATGGATTGGCAAACAAAGACATCTCTCCTCTTGTCCCGTCGGGCAGCCCGCGGGAATCTCACTGGATATCGAATACGGTCTTATTCGTCTCTGCCGGCTCTTTCGGCAGGACGATGTGAAGCACGCCGTCCTCGAACGAGACGGAGACTTCATCCTTGACGATGCCGTCGATCTCGAAGGTGCGCTCGAAGGTGCCCGTGCGGCGCTCGCGGCAGATATACTTGACATCCATGTCCACTTCCGGGCGCTCTGCCTTGATCGTCAGGTAGCCCGTACCATCGTCATACGACACCGTGATCTGCTCCTTGTGGAATCCCGGCAGCTCAGCGAAGATCTCATAGCGGTCCGGCGTGTCGATGACATCGACGCGGAACGACGAAAGCGCCCCACTGACGCGGCCGAGCGGATTGCACGGCTGCTCCGTCATGAAGTCGAGTGCCTTCTCGAGGACCTCACGGCCTCGCTCAGCATTCTCACGGATATTGAAGGGAATCGGTCTGATCATCATAATCGCCTCCAGATTCTTTTAATCGATATACATGTTCTATCGTTATCCCCATTATACAAGAAATGTGTGAAAATTACAAGAAAAGCCAGCTTCTCTTCTGTGAGAAACTGGCTTTTGCCTTTCTGTCCCCTATCGTCTGCGGAAATCAGAAAATCACTTCTGGAATTTATCGAGAGCCTTCTGGAAGTCCTGGACGAATTCGACCGTACCCATGTACTCGCCATCGTCATCGTAGACGGCCATGTAGCGGACGCCGACAGGGCGGCCCATGATGCGGCGATAGATCTCCATCTGGGTGCGCTTCTTCGCCTTGAAGTCGAGTATCATCTGGCGCACAACGGGGATGATCTCGGGCGGATGGCAGCTGTAGACCTCGCGCCCGAGCGCCGAGAGCGGACGCGAGAAGACCTTGCCCTCATTGATGAAATAGCGCAAGATGTCATCCTTGTCGATGAAGGTGATATCGACATCGAGAAGCTTCAGGATCCCCTGGAGCTGGCGCAAGGTCAGCTCACCGGTCGGCAGCTTCACCTTGCCCTCGAGGATTTCCGGCTTCATGGCCGATGACGACTGCTGCTTCATCCAGGCCTCCCCCTCCGGCCAGCGCGGCATCGTCTCGACATCAACAAAGGCCATGCCCATCTCAAAGAGATCCCGATAGACCATGAGCCACTGCTCTTCGGTCAGATAGCGCAAGGAGAGCGGGAAGAGGATGCGGTCTTCTTTGAATACCATCTCACGGATGCGCGCGCACAGAGGCGCAATGCGTCCCTTGTAGAGCGGATAGTTCCCGCTGTCCTCCTTGAGCGCCTTTGTGATGACGCCAAGTTCGCGCTTGATCTCGTCGTCGACGCCCCACATGACCTGTGACGGACCCGTGACGCCGTAGTCATAGAGCAACGGCATCAAGAGTTCTTCTTTCTTGGCATAGTGCGAGCGCACAGCGTTGAGCGCGGCGATGAGTCCCGTGATTCTCGCCGCGTCCTCCTCACCGACCATCTCGCGGTGGATGGCGTCGAGGTGGCGGACAAGAGCGTCATTCTCGAGGCGCAGCAGGCTCAGCGGATGGCCCTCGGGCAAGTCGTCTGCCGTCAGGAAGGCCGCTGCAGCGTGCGTCTTCTCAGCCGTCTTGCGCAGCGCTGCCTGCTCCTCGTCCTTGCCGCTTTCCGCGCAGTCGTGGAACAGCGCGGAGTGGACGTCGCAGAGGCGCTGGACATCCTTTAGTGGTACGCCGCCCTTGATGAGGTCCTGCTCTGCCTCCGCGATCTCCTCGGCCTTGACGTCCTCGAAGTGGCGCACGAAATCGGCGCGCACCGATTCAAGCGATTCGCCGCCATTGAGTCGCGCGATGTACTCGCGCAGCATGGCCTGGCGCGCCTGTTGCTCAGCGCCCTTCAGGACAAAGCCCTTCGCCTCGAGCGCCGTGCGGATCTTCTCCATCGGGATGCCCTTGACGACAGCGCCGCGCGGCAGCGTCATGATGCTGCCCATAAGCTTCAGGGCAGCGGGCTTCATGGTGTCTTGAAAGCCGATTTCCGCGAGGATTTCCTTGAGTTCTGGGGATTCGCGGACGAGCTCCGCTACGCTTTTCTTCAGATCGAGTTCTTTCATCGAGATTGCTCCTTACACTATCCGTACATTATCTATCGTATCATCATGTTGATTCCGTATGCATGAGACTAGTATAGTACAGCAAGCACCGTTTTGTCGTACCATTTGTTACACACCTGTGAGGCACAGCCCTCTCTCATGCTTCGACATAGTGGCTGAAGCTGCCGATGACGAGCTGCGGGAATTCCTCGTGGAGCGCAGCGATGAAGCGGCGCGTGCCGAGAATCTTGCCCTGCGGCTCCGGCATGATGTCGAGGAAGGCATCCGGGTCGATGTTGAGGTTGCGCACCTGGATCATCTGCACGGGCAGCTCGCGGAAGAATTCCTGCCAGGCAGCGAGTTCCTCCTCGCGGTCGTTGAATCCCGGGAAGTAGAGCAGGTTCAACGAGACGTAGACGCCGTGGTCGAGCGCATAGCGGATGGATGCCTTGACATCGGCGAGGTGGTAGCTCGCGCGATAGTAAGCGTCGTAACCTTCCTCGCGCGCGCTGATGATGGAGACGCGCAGCGAGTCAAGACCGGCATCGACGATCTTCTTGATGCCCTCAGTCCAGCCCGCATTGGAGTTCATGTTGATCTGGCCCTTCTTCGTCTTCGCGCGGATGAGCTTGATGCCCGCCGCGATGTTGTCAGCCGCCAGCGACGGCTCGCCCTCACAGCCCTGGCCGAAGCTGATGATGCCATCCGGCGCCACCGAGAGGTGGTAGATGCCGACCTCGGCGATTTCCTCTGGCGTCGGGCGGAACTTGATGCGCTCCTGCGGCGACGGGCAGCACTCGGCCGGCTGCAGTGAGATGCAGCCGAAGCAGTTCGCGTTGCAGACCGGCGATGTCGGGATGCCGCACTCCCAGCGGCGGTAGAAGAGGTTCTGCGCCGTGCAGCAATGCCACTTCAAGGAGCAGCCGCCGACCTGCTCGACGATGCGGTTGCCGGGCAGGTCCTTCTTCGTGCGCTTGACGAGCTTCGCGAGTTCCTTCGTGTTGTAGTGGACCGGGTCCCACTTCTCGTTCTCATCCGTGTAGACGGCCGCACAGTAGAGCTCGTCGCGATAGACGACGACAGCTGTGTAGCCGTAGAGCGGCAGGCGCTGTGCCTCCTCTGCCCGCTCGTAGGCCGGCATGTAGAGGCGCGTGTAGCCTGCCGGCAGGATGGCGGCCACGGCGAAGCCGCTGATTGGCATCGTCTCACCGTCCGCGCTCTGGCCGACGGCCAGGCGGTCGGGAAGCAACATGAGGTCCGCACTCTCCGGCAGCGGAATGAGGTCCTCAGCCTGCAGCAGGACATTCATGCGGCCCGTGCGCCCCATGCCACGCATGCCCGGCGCGTCGAGGATGTTGCCGTCCTCATCGGCGTAAACGGCCGTGATGGCCTCATTCTGCTTGCTCATGATATTCCTCCCTTGCCTTTCCTTCTGCTCCGGCTGCTCCTTCGCTCGCTTCTGCAGCCTGTGCCTTCTTGGCCTTTTTCTTCTTCTTGGGGTTGAACTGGTTCATCGCCATGTCGACATCGTGCATCACAATGCACTCCACCGCAGGGATCAGGTAGTCGATGGCCTCGCGGATCTTCGGCTGATCCTCCTCCGGGAAGGCAGCGAGCACGTGGTTGACGACGGTCCAGCCCGGCAGCGGACGGCCGATGCCGATGCGCACGCGCGCAAAGTGCTCGTCACCGACATGCGCGAGGACAGACTTGATGCCGTTGTGGCCGCCCGCACTGCCCTTCTTGCGGATGCGGATTGTGCCGGCGGGGATGTCCATGTCGTCGTGCGCGACGATGAGGTCTTCGGGCTCGAGCTTGTACCAGTTCATCAACGGGCCGATGGCACGGCCACTCTCATTCATATAGGTCTGCGGCTTGACGAGCACGACCTTCTCGGTGCCGATGCGCGCATCCGCGACCTTCGCGTCGAACTTGTCCTTCCAGTCTGACGCCGAGAGCCCCAGCGCATCCGCCAGCGCGTCGACGAACATAAAGCCGACATTATGTCTTGTCTTCGCATACTCCGCACCGGGGTTGCCAAGACCTGCAATGATTTTCATAGTGCAATCGATCTCCTGTATCGTTCTCTTTACTCTAAGCTTCGTCTTTCCAGTGTATCACATCTGCCTTTGAAAGACAAAAAACAAAAACTCCTGGGCCAGAGGCCCAGGAGGAATATCAATCGTTCGCCGTAGGATCGCCCACCATGAACAGATAGATGAGCACGATGATGCCGAGCACGATGCGGTACCAGCCGAATGCCTTGAAGTCATTCGTCTTGATATAACGCATGAGGAACTTGATGGACAGGACGGAGACAATGAAGGCCGTGACCATGCCGACGACCAGAATAAGGATCTCCGCACCCGTGTAGTGGAAGCCGAACTTGACCATCTTCAGCGCACTCGCACCGAACATGACCGGGATGGCCAGGAAGAACGTGAACTCCGCAGCCACCGTGCGACTCGCGCCGAAGAGCAGGCCGCCGAGGATCGTCGCGCCAGAGCGGCTCGTGCCCGGCACGAGCGAGAGCACCTGGAAGATGCCGATGATTAGGGCTGTCTTGTAGTCGAGACGCCGCAGGTCCGTGATGGCCGGGCGGCGATGCTTGTTGTAGTTCTCGACGATGATGAACATGATGCCGTAGAAAATCAGCGTCGTCGCGACGACCGGCGCCGTCATGAAGTGCTCTTCCATGTACTTGTTGAAGAGCAGGCCGATGACTGCCGCAGGGATGCATGCCACGATGACCTTCATCCAGAGCTGCACCGTATCACGCTTCTCCTGGCGCGTCTTCCACGAAGAGAACGGGTTGAGCTTCTCGAAACTCAGCACGACGACGGCCATGATGGCGCCGAGCTGGATGACGACGAGGAACATGTCCATGAACGCCTTGCTGACATCGAGCTTGATGAACTCATCGACAAGAATCATATGGCCCGTACTCGATACCGGCAGCCACTCCGTAAGACCCTCCACGATGCCGAGAATGATGGTCTTGAGTAAATCCGCTATATTTAGATCCACTTTCTTTTTGCCTCCTGTAATACCTTAATGTCCATTACCGCATTTCGCTCACGGCAGTATGCCCATTATAGCACAGCTCCCCCTTCTGTGCATGGAAATTTCCGGATAAAGACGGCTCTGCCTGCTGCAAATCTTCTTATAATATAGAAGCCCAACTTAAACACGCGATAAACAGCGTGCGGAAACTGTGAGCAAGTCACGGAAAAAGCGCCGTTTCCCTGCTATACTGGAGAAAAACCAAGGGAACGTGTACCGAAGAAGGCAGTACGTCCCTCTTGATGAGACACGATACTTTTTTCATATGGCTCCTATAGAACCATACTAGGCAAGGAGGTTCCCCTATCATGGCAGCAATTGTGATTACCAAAGAGAATTTCGACAGCGAAGTCGTGAAAGCAGATGGCACGGTCCTCGTCGACTTCTGGGCGACGTGGTGCGGTCCGTGCCGCATGCTCTCTCCGATTGTCGACGCCGTCGCAAGCGAGCATCCGGAAGTCAAGGTCGGCAAGATCAATGTCGACGAGCAGCCCGAGCTCGCCCAGCAGTTCGGCATCATGAGCATCCCGACGCTGATCGTCTTCAAGAACGGCGAGAAGGTCAATGAGTCGGTCGGCCTCGTTCCGAAGGAGAAAGTCGAAGAGATGATCGGCTGAACTCTCTATCCAATCGGCACATCAGTAAGCGCCAGCGAGATGCCTGAGTGCCTCGCAGTCCTCGATGCGCAGATACCCGCGGCCCGACGTAGTCCATCCCTCCTGATTGAAGTACTTGATCAGGCGGGTGACGACCTCTCGGGCCGTTCCCATATAGCGGGCCATCTGCTCGTGCGTCAGGTGCACGACCTCGCTTTTCCGCTTTTCGCTCTCCTCAAGCAGGAAGATGGCGAAGCGGCGGTCAGCTGAAAGGAAGAGCACCTGCTGCAGCTTCCAAAGCATGTCTGACAGGCGCTTCGAGGCAAGCTCGTAGGCAAAGCAGCGCACGTAGATGTTCCCCTCTGACAGCTTGCGGAAGGCAGAGGCATCCGTCAGCAGCACCTCAGTGTCCTCCTCTGCATCGATGTAAACATCAAACGTCACGGCATCGAGCGTACAGGCAGCTGACAGGATGCCGATGTCATCGGCAAACAGACGGTAGATCGTCACATCGCGGCCGTCCTCCGACAGCGTGTAGACGCGCAGCTGGCCTCTCTTGATCAGCATGACGCCGATGCAGTCGAATGGCCCGCGATGGACCTGCGTGCCGCGCTTGTAGCGGACAGCATGCGTGTGGGTGTTCAGGAGCTCTCTCTCTCGGTCAGAGAGCTGCGGCCAGAAGCCGAAATGGCGGATGAAGAGGTCTGTCACGCTCTTCTTCCCTTGTTCGAGACTCTGTTCCAAGTTACATCACCTTCTCCAGATAGTAAAAGATCACATAGCAAAAGAGAGCCTCAACAAAGGCTCTCTTTCTTTTTACGGTCTGTCCTTGAAGGACGCGCGGATCTTAGCGAAAAAGCTGGCTGACCGAGCGGTGGCTCTGGATGCGCATCATGACATCGCCGAGTGCGTCGGCAAGCGACAGGACGACGAACTTGTCGGACTGCTTCTCCGGCGGCAGCGGGATCGTATCCGTGATGACGAGCTTCTCGATCGGGGACTCGTTGATGCGCTGGACAGCCGGGTCCGAGAGGATGGCATGCGAGCACGAAGCAAAGATGCGCTTTGCACCGCGCTTCTCGAGGGCACGGGCGCCTTCGCAGAGGGAGCCTGCCGTATCGACAATATCGTCGATGATGACGGCCGTCTTGCCCTCGACATCGCCGATGAGGTTCATGACCTCTGCGCAGCCCGGTTTCGGACGGCGCTTCTCGATGATGGCAATCGGTGCCTGCAGGTGGTCAGCGAGAATGCGCGCACGCGTGACACCGCCGAGGTCCGGGGAGACGACGACGACATCGTCGAACTTCTGTGCGCGGAAGTAGTTCGCGATGACCGGAGCTGCCGCCAGGTGATCGACCGGAATGTCAAAGAAGCCCTGGATCTGGCCAGCATGGAGGTCAACGGTCACGACACGGGTCACACCGGCCGTCGTCATGAGGTTGGCGACGAGCTTTGCCGAGATTGGCTCGCGGCCACGCGTCTTGCGGTCCTGACGTGCATAGGCGTAATACGGGACGACAGCCGTGATGCTGTGTGCCGAAGCGCGCTTGCAGGCATCTGCCATGATCAAGAGCTCCATGAGGTTGTCGTTGACGGGATAAGACGTCGGCTGGATGATGAAGATATCCTTGCCGCGGATGCTCTCACTGATCATGACCTGCGTCTCACCATTGTTGAAATGACCGACATATGCATCACAGAGGTTGACGCCGATGTGGTCGGCAATCTTCTTTGCAAGATCCGGGTTTGCATTACCGGTCAGGATGCATAAGTTAGCAGTGTCTAAAGCCATTTTGATAAAATCCTCCAAATCCTTACACCTAAATTATTGCTCGAAGAGGACGGGCTCCGCCCATTCGTCTCTCCTTACAGTATATCATAGGATGTGCAAAAAGGACATATTTCCTTTTATTTTGCTTATTTTATTTTACGCGTGCTCACTCGTCGCGCTTGTCATGCCAGCTCTCAATGACCGTCTGGCGGGCGCGCGCAATCGAGAGCTTGCCCTTCGGTGCCGTCTTCGTGATGGTCGAGCCAGCTGCGATGTAGGCATCATCCTCGATCGTCACAGGAGCGACGAGGTTGGAGTTGCAGCCGACGAAGGCATTGTTGCCGATCTTCGTGCGGTGCTTGGCCTTGCCGTCGTAGTTGACCGTGATCGTGCCGCAGCCCATGTTGACATTCTCGCCCATGTCGCAGTCGCCGATATAAGAGAGATGCGGCAGTTTCGAGCCCTTGCCGATGTTCGAATTCTTGACTTCGATGAAGTTGTCGATCTTGACGCCTTCAAAGAGGTGCGTGTTCGGACGCAGGTGGACGAACTGGCCGAGCTTGACATCGTCATCGATCTGGCACTCGTGCGCGTAGATGAACTGGCCTGTCACGCGTTTGCCGCACTTGACATCCTGGAAGCGGACATTCGGGCCGATCTCGCATTCCTCACCGATGACCGTGCCATGCTCAAGCCACGTCATCGGATAGATGACGGTATCGCGGCCAACTTTGACATCATCGTCGATGTACGTCGTCGCAGGGTCCATGATTGTGACGCCCTCGCTCATGAGCTCCTCGTTCTTGCGGCGGCGCAGGATCTTCTCGGCACCGGCGAGCTGCAGGCGCGAGTTGATGCCGAGCGTGTCCTCGTAGTCGTCAGCGGCGACAGCCCAAATCTTCTCGCCCTTCTTCTTGAGGATCTCGAGCACATCCGGCAGGTAGTACTCACCCTGCGCGTTGTCGTTCGTGACGTGAGAGAGCGCCTCGAAGAGGTCCTTGGCCGCAAAGCAGTAGATGCCCGAGTTGACCTCGCGGACCTCGCGCTCCTCTGCCGTCGCATCCTTGTGCTCGACAATCTTCTCGACAGAGCCGTCTGCCGAGCGGATGATGCGACCATAGCCCGTCGCATCCGGCATGATGGCCGTGAGGACCGTCGCCTTTGCCTCGGCTGCCACATGCTCGTCGTAGAGCTTCTTGAGCAGCGCGCCCGTCAAAAGAGGCGTGTCGCCGCAGAGCACCATGACCGTGCCCGTCTCATCCTTCAGCAGGTCTTTCGTCTGCAGGACGGCATGGCCCGTGCCGAGCTGCTCCGTCTGCGTGACGAACTCAGCCTGGTCGCCGATGGCCTCGCGGACCATTTCGCCGCCAAAGCCCGTCACGACGATGTTGCGCTTCGCACCGGCAGCTTTAGCCGCATCGATGACATGCTGCAGCATCGTCTTGCCTCCCGCCTTGTGCAGAACCTTCGGCAGCTTCGACTTCATGCGCGTGCCCTTGCCGGCCGCTAGGATGACGGTTACTAAATCTGACATACTATCGTTCTCCCATCTCTTATTCATATAACATGTATCTCATGCGTCCTGCTTGGACGGATGCGCTTTCTTCTTCTTTGAGCCCTTCGCAGCAGCCTTGCGGCTCGTCGCGATGTCCATCGCCTTCAGCAGCGTCTTCTCGGAGTTCTCCATATGGTGCTCCGCTGCCTTGCTCGCGCCGCGCTCATCGCCGTTGGCGATGGCCTCGACGATCTCGCGGTGCTCATCGAGCGTCGCCTCAAGGCGGCCCGGATACGACATCGACAGCGTGCGGAAACGGGTGAGCTGGTCGCGCAGGTTCGAGATGATGCCGACGAGGCGGTTGTTGCGCGCCGCATGATAGAGCAGATCGTGGAACTCGATGTCCGTCTCGACGATCTTCTCCATCGCCGCTTCGTGGTCGTCGCCCTCCTCGTACTCCTTGATGTAGCCGCCGATGATGACGAGCAGGCGCTGCAGGTGCTCGAGCTCATCTTCTGTGATATGCTCTGCAGCCAAGCTGTTCGAGAGGGATTCGAGCGCCGTGCGGATCTCGAAGATCTCATTGATGTCACGGATTGACATATCCGCAACGTACGTGCCGCGTCGCGGCATCATGACGACGTATCCCTCGAGCTCCAGCTTGCGGATTGCCTCTCGTACCGGCGTGCGGCTCACGCCGAGTTCTTCTGCAAGCTTGATTTCCATGATGCGCTCGCCAGGCTTGAGGACGCCCTTGCGGATCGCCTCGCGCAGCGATTCGCAGACCACCTCGCGCAATGGCTGGTAGCTATCTAATTTGATTGGAGACAATCTCTGTTCCATGTGCTTCCCTCAATTCTCATCGTGATTTTTATCTGCTGTCTGGCAGACGAAGATATCCGCGTCCGTACGCTCTTCCAGGTAAGCCGCTGCAGACTGTGCCTCGACCTCTGACGAAAAGAGCCCGAATACAGTCGGGCCGCTGCCAGACATCATGCTGGCCAGTGCGCCCTTCTCCATCATCCAGGCCTTATACTGCGCAATGACCGGATACTGCTTTATAGTAACACGTTCAAGAACATTGCACAACAGGGAGGCAATGCCTTCCCGGTCATGGCCAGCGATTTTCTCGCGGATGGCCGCATTGTCGGGGTGGACCTCTGTGCCCTGCTCATCGTAGTTCCGGTAAGCCCAGGCCGTGGAAACGGATATCTTAGGCTTAGCGAGCACGACCCAGAACGGCGGCACCGGGCTCAGTGCTTCCAGGACCTCGCCCCTTCCCGTCGCCATCATCGTGCCGCCCATGATGCAGAACGGGATATCGGAGCCGAGCTTCGCACCGTACGCACAGAGCTCTTCCTGTGTCAGGCCGAGATGATAGAGTGCATTGACGCCGCGCAGCACAGCAGCTGCATCCGCGCTGCCGCCCGCAAGGCCTGCCGCAATCGGGATGCGCTTCGTGAGCTCAATGCGCACGCCGCCCGGAGTTTCTTCGCCGCCGAGCAGCAGTTGCGCCGCCCGCCAGGCCAGATTCTGCTCATCAGCCTCGAGGCCCGGCACGTCGAGCACGAGCTCGATGCCGCGCGGGATCTTCGAGAGCTTCACCGTGTCGTACAGTCCGATGGACTGCATGACCATCGCGACCTCGTGATAGCCATCCGGCCGCTTGCCCAAGATGTCCAGTGTCAGGTTGATCTTGGCATTTCCGTCTACGATAATCGAATCATCGGTAATCAAATCGTCCCCTCCTATCATCATGTCAGCGGTCCAGCGGGAACTCGCGCTGCCCTGCAAAGTGCGGCACGAGTTCCAGCGCGCCCTGCGGGCAGTGCAGTGCACAGAGATTGCACCCTGTGCAGGATGCCCCCGCAAAGTGCAGGGCCGCATGCTCGCCGCGCTCCAGCACGACTGCCCCTGTCGGGCAGACGACGGTGCAGAGGCCACAGGCCGTGCAGCCGTCTCGCAGCGCCAGCCCACAGAACAGCTCGCATGCTTCTGCCTGCTGCTTCCGCAGCCAGGCAGAAGCATCGAAGCGGAAGCTCCGCTCGATCTGCGCTTCTGCTATTTCCTGCAGCCCCTCGGCCGTCGAGTGGAACAAAGCTTGGAAAAAGCTGCGCCGTTCGACCTTCCGCGGCTTTTTCGGCTGCGGCGGTGCCGGCTTGACGTGGACGAGCGCAATCGTCTTCTTTCCCGCCCGCGCGAGTGCATCGTTGCAGGCCGTGACTTCCTGTTGAAGCCAGGCAAAGACGGCCGGACGGCACGATTCACACCGTGAGATGTCGAGGCTCAGCGGGCGCTTTGTCGCCAAGCTCCAGAGCAGCCGGCGGTCGAGGAAGCCGAGGCAGTGCACGCCGCCGGGGCTGGCCTTGCCGCACATGAGGACTTGTGGCGTGAGCGCCATCGTCTTCTTGAGGGCCTCCGCGTAGTCCTCCGGCGCCTCAATGGCCGCCGCGGGACAGACGGCAGTGCAGAGGCCGCAGCCGTCGCAGGCTTCTTGGTCCACAGCGTGACTGGCAATGGCCCGCTGCGGGCAGATCTCCTCGCAGCGATGACAGTCCGCCTTGCCGTCGCGCACGAGGCAGCGGCCCAGGTCGATACTTCGTTTCTCCACGATACTTCTCTCCTATTATATAGTGTATTTATTATACCACATCTACGTTTCTCATGCGATTTTTCTACGGAATCCAATCCCCATTGCTGCGATAATTATTTTCTTTTACGATTCAATATAATTTTTCTTGTCTCTCCTGCCGTTTTAGGCTATAATGGAATCATAAATAGAATGCATCACGATGCACTAATACAAAAGGAGGGCATGATACATGGATGCACTGATCCTATCCCGATGGCAATTCGCCATCACAACTGTCTACCATTTTCTCTTTGTCCCCGTAACACTCGGGCTCTCGATCTTCGTCGCACTGCTCGAGACGTGCTACGTCCGCACAAAGCGCCCGGCCTGGAAAGAAACCAGCCGCAAGCTCGTGCGCTTCTTCGGGACGCTCTTCATCATCAATTTCTCGATGGGCGTCGTGACCGGTATCGTGCAGGAGTTCCACTTCGGCATGAACTGGTCCGAATATTCCCGCTTCATGGGCGATATCTTCGGCGCGCCGCTCGCGCTCGAGGCACTCACGGCCTTCTTCCTCGAGTCAACCTTTCTCGGCATCTGGATCTTCGGCTGGGATAAGCTCTCGGAGCGCCTCCACTGCATCTGCATCTGGATTGTCGCCTTCGCGAGCAACCTCTCAGCCTTCTGGATCCTCGTCGCGAACTCCTTCATGCAGCATCCGGTCGGCTTTGTCATCCGCAACGGCCGCGCAGAGATGACGGACTTCTTCGCGCTCGTCACGAATCCGTACGTCATCGGCGAGTATACGCACACGCTGTTCTCCGCCATCGCAACGGCCGGCTTCCTCGTCATGGCTGTCTCGGCCTGGAAGGTCCTGCACGACGAGGCCTCGCGCCGCGCCTTCACGCAGACACTCAAGGCAGGTGCCGTCTTCATGCTCTTCGGTCTCTTTGCCACGATGGGCAGCGGCCACCTGCAAGCGCAGTACATCGCACAGGTCAACCCGATGAAGCTCTCCTCGGTCGAGGCGCTCTGGGAGACGGAAGACCCGGCGCCGTTTGCCATCGTCGCCGACATCGATGAAGATGCACACAAGAACAACTTCGAGCTCACCGTGCCCGGCGCCTTCTCCTTCATGCTCTACAACACGCCATCCGGCGCCGTGCCGGGCATCAACCAGATCCAGAAGGACTACTCGGAGAAGTACGGTCCCAATGAATACCGGCCAGATGTCACCGGCCTTTTCTGGAGCTTCCGCATCATGATTGCTCTCGGAGGCCTCATGATTCTCCTCGGCCTCGCTGCCGCTTACTTCGGCTTCACGAACCGCCCATTGGCCTGCCCGTACTTCCTCAAGGCACTGCCGTGGTTGCTGCCGCTGCCGTACCTCGCCAACAGCGTAGGCTGGTACGTCGCAGAGGCTGGCCGCCAGCCCTGGATCGTGTTTGGCCTGCAGAAGACGAGCGATGCCGTCTCACCGAACCTCACGGGCGCAGATGTCTGGCTGACGATGGCCGGCTTCACGCTCCTCTACCTCGTACTCGCCATCGCTGCCCTCTGGGTTGCCATGCGTTTTATCAAGAAGACACACATCTCCTTTGAAGAAGGGAGGAATGCATGATGGATCTCAACATTCTCTGGTTCATCCTCATCACGGTACTCTTCACGGGTTTCTTCTTCCTCGAGGGCTTCGACTACGGCGTCGGCGGCATCCTGCCCTTCCTCTCCTCCGATGAGAAGGAGCGCGGTGAAGTCCTGCGCACGATCACGCCGGTCTGGGACGGCAACGAAGTCTGGATGATCACGGCAGGCGGTGCGCTCTTCGCGGCCTTCCCGCACGTCTACGCCACGATGTTCTCCACCTTCTACCTCGCGCTCTTCCTCATGCTCGTCGCGCTCATCCTGCGCGGCGTGGCCTTCGACCTGCGCGGCCGCCAGCAGAGTGCCTGCTGGCAGCGCTTCTGGGATGGCGCCATCTGCTTCGGCAGCATTGTGCCCGCCTTCCTCTGGGGCGTCGCCGTCACGAATCTCATCGCCGGCATCCCGATCAACGAGAAGATGATCTACACAGGCGGTTTCTTTGACCTGCTGACGCCGTACACAATTGTCGGCGGCCTCGCCTTCCTCTTCGTCTTCCTGTTCCACGGCACGGCATTCCTCACGCTGCGCCTTGCGAAGAGCAGCCTGATCATGCGCTGTCAGCAGCTCGCCTTGAAGACGGGCGTCACTGCGGCCATCTTCTTCGTGCTCTGCATGGCGATGACGCTGACGTACACGGATCTCTTCACGAAGCCACTGGCTGCTGTCGCCCTCGTCGGCGCTGCGCTCTTCTTCGTCATGGCCATCCTGAGCATGAAACTCGCCAAGGGCAAGGCCAGCTTCCTCCTGAGCACGGCTGCCATCGTCGCGACGACCATCGCTTTCTTCGCAGGACTCTTCCCGCGCCTCATGGTCTCGAGCCTCAACCCGGACTGGAGCCTGACGATCACGAATGCCGCCTCGAGCCCCTACACGCTCTCTGTCATGACGATTGCGGCGGCCGTCTTCGTGCCGATCGTCCTGATCTATCAGAGCTGGTCCTACTACATCTTCCGCAAGCGCGTCACGCCTAAGGATGCAGAAGAACATTATTGAGGAACGGATACCCACTACCATGAATATGAAGCAGACCTTTCTCTACAGAGCCTTGCAGCGCGAAAAGGGCGTGCGGCGGCAGCTGTTCTTGACGGAGCTTTCGCGCGCACTCGCCACCCTCGGCGCCTGCGGGACGGCCAGCCTGGCCACCAGCCAGGTCTTTCTCGAGAAGGGGAGCCTCAGCACGACAGCACCAGTCCTACTGGTGCTGTTTCTTATGCTCGGCTCCCTCCACCTCCTCGGCCTGCGGCAGGCACATCTGCTGCAGGCGCTCTCAGATGGCGTGCGCGCGAGCGTCCGCCAGAAGCTCCACCTGCACCTCCTCTCGCGCCAGGGGCAGACCGACCGCACGCTGACGCGCCGGCTATTGCCGCTCGCACTCGAGAGCACGGATGCGCTCGATGCCTGGTTCACGCGCGTCCTGCCCGTCGTGCAGGGCATCGCCATCACCATGCCCTGCCTGCTCATCGCCGCCTTCCTCGTCGATCCGATGACGGGCCTTCTGATGCTCGTGACGGTCCCGATTGCGCCATTCCTGCTCTACCTCATCGGCCGCGTGACGCGCAAGGCGAGCGAGGAGCAGTGGCGCGAGATGAACCGCTTCTCGGCAGGACTCGCGGAGATCCTGCGCGCCCTGCCGACACTCAAGCTCTTCTCGCGAGAGCAGGCGGAGCGCGAGCGCGTCAGAGGTCTAAGCCGCGACTTTGCAAGAGCCGCTCTGCGCGTACTTCAGCTCTCCTTCGTCTCGGCTTTCGCCCTCGAGCTCATCACGACGCTCTCCATTGCCATCATCGCCGTCAGCATCGGCCTGCGACTGCTCTACGGACAGCTGACATTCACGGCGGCTTTCTTCGTGCTGCTCTTGACGCCGGAATTCTACCAGCCGCTACGCCTCTCCGGCACAGCTTTCCACAGCGGCATGACAGCCTTCACCGCTGAATCTGCCCTGTCGGAAGTCGCCTCGAACGCATCAACACCAAGAGGAGTTCCAGGCGCGCCCTCCTTCCTCGATACCTCTGCGCCCCTCACTGTGCAGGCTCTCTCCTTCCGCTATCCGGGCAGCCCGCTGCCACTGCTCGACCGCGTATCGTTCACCGTCGCCGAAAGCAGCCTGACTGTGCTCTCGGGGCCGAGCGGCTGCGGCAAGACGACGCTCATGCGCCTGCTCGCAGGGCTGCTGACGCCAGAGAGTGGGACCATCCTGCGCTCCGAAACCGCGCCTTGCAGCTATGTGCCGCAGGAGCCGCATCTCTTCAATGCGACGCTCTTGGAGAACATCACGCTGTTCCACTCGGGTTTCCGCGAGGACGATGTGCGGGCGGCACTCGAGCATCTCTCCCTCGACAGCTGGCTGGCCGCTCTGCCACAGGGACTCGCAACGCCTCTCGGCGAGGGCGGCCAGAGCCTCTCGCAGGGCCAGCGCAAGCGCCTCGGCCTCGCGCGCGCCCTCGTACAGGGACGGCCGCTCATCCTGCTTGACGAGCCGACTGCCGCGCTCGACGAGGCGACCGCCTCGACCATACGCGAGGTCTTGCTCTCCCTGCGCGGCACGCACACGCTGTTTGTCATCAGCCACGACGAGCAGCTGCAGGCCGCAGCAGACCATCTGCTGACCTTTGATGCGATCACGATGAAAGGAGGTACTGCCGTATGAGGAAGCTCCTTCGCCTGACCTCAGCCGCCGAGTTCCTGCCCGTATTGCTCGTGAGCCTCATGGCACTCTTCACGGGGCTCGCGCTGCTCGGCGCCTCGGCCTGGCTCGTCGCCTCCGCGGCCCTGATGCCGCCCCTCTACACGCTGGCACTCGGCATCACCACCGTGCGTGCCTGCGGCATCGGCCGCGCCGTCTTCCGCTACGGCGAGCGCTACCTCTCGCACCGCATGGCCTTCCGCATCCTGACAGAGATCCGCCTTGCCTTCTACGATGCGGCCGCGCGCTGCCTGCCGCTGCGCAGCGGGCCTGCGCGCCAGGGCGAATTCCTGCACGATCTCATGGCCGGAGCCGATGACCTGCGCGACTTCTACGTCCGCGCGCTGCTGCCCATCACGGCCATCGCCACCATCACCGCACTCACCACCTGGCTGCTCGCAAGAGTGCTCGGCCCCTTCGCCCTGCTCCTGCCCGTTCTCGGCCTTGTGCGCCTGCGTCTCGCCATTCTCGGTCGCCATACAGATGAACGCGAGCGCCGCGCGCGCGATGCAGCCTACCGCAGCGCTCTGCTCGACGCAGCAGGCGGCGCCAACGAGCTGATCTGCGCGGGTGCCGGACCTGCCGCGCAGCGCCTTGCCGCCCCGGCAAACCGGTTGCTCGCGGGCGACCTGCGCCTTGCCCAAGGCGATGCGCGGCGCGACGCGATGGCAAATCTCCTCGATGCCGCCCTCCTGCTCGTCCTTTTTGCGCTCCTGATCTGCCGCGTGACGGCAGACGAGCTCAGCGGCATCGACCTCTGTGTCTGGTTCCTCGTCCTCCAAGCCCTGCTCGCTGAGTTCCGCAATCTGCCAGAAGACGTGCGCCAGTGGCGCCGCAGCCTCGCTGCTGCCAAATTCCTGCCGGACCGGGCAGCAGGCAGAGAGACACATCCTGCAGCAACAAGCCCAGGCAAGTCCCCCCTGCCGGACAGCACGCTACTCCTTGAAGCGCAGGATATTTCCTTCTCTTACCGTCAGGGACAGGGCATCCTCCAAGATCTCTCCTTCCACATCGCGCGCGGCCAGCACACGGCCATCGTCGGTGCGAGCGGCGCGGGCAAGACGACGCTCTCAAGGCTCCTGCTCGGCGTCTGGTCGCCCGATGGCGGCACACTGCTCCTAGAAGGACAGCCCTATGCCAGCCTTCCCGCCTCCGCCATCCATCAGGCCATCGCCGCCCTGCCCCAGGGCAGTGTGCTGCTCTCCGGCTCCATCCGCGAGAATTTCGAGCGATACCGGCCGGAGTGCTCCAGAGAGGATATGCATGAGGCGCTCGCAGACGCCCAGCTCAGCGAAGTCATCGCCGCGCTTCCAGATGGCATTGACACGCCGCTCGGAGAGGACGCCTGCAACCTCTCCGGCGGCCAGCGCAGCCGCCTGCTCACAGCGCTCGCCATCGCCGGCAATGAGCCCCTCGTCCTGCTCGACGAGCCGACCTGCGGACTCGATGCGAAGACAGCTGCAGCCCTTATCGATGCGCTCTTCCAGAGAGTCCAGCGGACCGGCCAGACCTTGCTCGTCATCACCCATGAAAGCTCTATCCTCAAGAACTTCTCCCAAGTCCTTGAACTGCGGAAATAGCAGCGCGCACTGAGCGCGGACAAAAAGAAGCCTTGCCTACATCAGCCGGCAAGGCTTCTTTTGATATAACGCATCATTTCATCTCGGTATCGTAGTCGTGGCCCTGCACCATGCGGTGCGCTCTCGGCTGGAACGCGGGATTGATGACACTCTTCCTGGGATCATACTCCGGCGTGCGGATATCCAGGAGGTCGAGCAGTGTGTGGATGAAGTCATCCGTCATGTACGGACGGTTGACGGCCGCCCGGAGCGCCTGCCACTTCTCCGGATGGTGTGCCTTGTAGGCAGGCGATGCCCAGAAAATCATCGGCACCTCGAGCGTCTCCTTCGTCGGATGTTCCTCGATATGGCCCGAGAACGTACTGCCACGGTCGTAGAGCGCCTCGCCGTGGTCGGGGATGTAGACGACGAGCGCATCCTTGTCGGCGAACTTGCCCATGAGGCTCGTGACGATGAAATCGTTGTAGTAGAGCGCATTCTCATACTGCGCGATTTCCGTGCGCTTTTCCTGAGACAGCTCATCCTGCGGCGGCGGCACATCATCGGCCGTGAATTTCGAGAAGATGTAGGGGAAGCGCATGTAGTAGAGCCCATGGCCGCCCATCAGGTGAATGAGGTAGAAATTCTTGGGTGCAGGCGACTGCAGGGCCTCGTCGACGAGCGGGAACAATGCCTCATCGTAGATGCCGCTGTCCTCATGCGACTCGCGCAGGCGCGTGAAGCGGCTGTAATCACTGCGGCCCGCAAAAAGCTGCGCGACATTGCCCCAGATGCCCGAACTCTCCTGATTCGAGAGCCAGTACGTCCGGTAGCCCGCCGCCTTCATCGTGTCGATCATGTTGTTGTAGGCGTACCACGGTTTCGAGGAATCCATGTCTGCAAACGTCAAGAGCTTGCGGAGCACGGCGACCGTCGCAGACTCCGGCGAGATGGTGTCGCGGAAGACGGCGAGGTCCCCCTTCACGTTCAGTTCGTCGAGATTTGGTGTATTCTCCAGCGGATAGCCGTAAAGGTGCATGCGGTCGCGCGTCGTCGACTCACCGAGGATGAAGACGACGTACGGCGTATCGCTGTGGTTCTCCGCAATATCGACATCCGCTACGGCCTCCTCCTTGAGCTTCTCAAACGCGCGGATATTCTCGACCGACGTCGTCGCCGCTCGCCCGACGCGCACGACAGGCACGTCGAGCGAATCATTGATGATGAACGAGTAGTAGCGCGTCAACAGGATGCCACCCGCAGCCAGTGAAGCGACAACGACGAGCGGAATGGCGAGCGACAGGCGGTGGCATGACAGGAAAGGGATCCGCACCGCGCCGAGCCTGCGGTAGGTAAAGACACCCGCCACGACGAGCAAGACAGCAGCCACCACGCCCTTCCAGCCCACGTACATGCGGACGAACTCTCCCGCCTCGCGCGGATTCGTCTGCAGCACCGCCGTCACGATGCCCGCGCCGATGAGCGAGCTGTACTGCACGATGGAGAAGAACTCCACGCCGCCGAGCAGCAGCGAGACGAAGAACGACGCCGCAAACAGCAGGCGCCGCAGCCTGCGCACGGGGATAAAGCCCAAGATGAGGATGTAGAGCAGCACCCCGCCGAGCAGGAAGACAGCATCCACCGCGAGCACGCCGAGCTGCTCCCCCTTGTACATGTGGATGTTGAGCCACGCGATTGGCGCGAAATTCAGGAGGTACAGCACGAGCAGCAGCCCAGCCTCATGCTCCACCACATGCGTCCCGCGCGCCCAAGCCCTGAGTACGAATCGTTTCAATGCGTTCAAATTCCCAACCTCCAGAAGAAATGGTATAATATAACTATTATACACGAATCAGGAGGATTTTTCATGACACAAGATACATTCCATAAGCTCGTCCACCTCGTGATGGACTCCCCCGCCCATCCGCCCGAGAAACTCTTCATCGGCGGCATGGACAGCTGGCACGCCCGCGCCCGCCTCGCCCACTTCCTCGCCATGAAGGGCATCGACAAGACGGATGAAGCACTCGAGCTCTTCCACAGTGTCGTCGAAGCCGACATCGACGAGGAGAAGGCTGAGGACGTCGAGGAAAAGGTCTTCGCCCTGCAGCGCTTGAGCTCCCTCGAGAAAGAGCTCGGCAAATTCGACGAAAGCCTGCGCCACATCGACATGGCCATCGAGCTCGCCGAGTCGACGGATTTCCTCTACAAGTACATCCTGCGCGGCGAGCTCTGGGCCGACCGCTGGAACCTCATGCACAAGATGAATATGACGCAGGAGGCAGAGGCGGAGGCCGACGAGCGCATCGAAGCCTACAAGGACATCCCCGTCCACCACAACAGCTATCTCTACTACGGCTACCGCTTCAAAGCTCAGCTCTCCGCCGAGCGCGGCGTGACGCTCGTGGCCAAGGATTACATGCACATGGCACTCCACGCGATGGAAATCCCGAAGGAATATGAGGCAGGACTCGAAAAGGCCTTCTCCGCCACCCACGACAACGCCTCGTGGATCCTGACCGAAATCGATAAGGCGACGCCAAATCCGGATAACCTGCACTGGGATATTTGAAAAATGCGTTTGCCGACGGAGGGGGGCTGTATTTCGGCTTCGTCGCTCCGCTAAATAAATGTGTGCCGACGGAGGGGGAATACATTTCAGCTTCGTCGCTCCGTTAAATGTGCCTCATGCTATCGATTGCAGCCAAGATAATCCGCCGCCTGCCGCGGCGTTCTCACATCGACTGGCAAAGCAACGCCTCCTCGGGGCACAGCCCTGCGGGCAGTCACTGCGCTCCTGCAGGCGAAATGTCTCCCCCCTCCTAAAGATACATCCTACAACGGAGTCTCTCTCCCGCTACGTTCCTGCAAAAAGCCTCATCCGCTCATCGATGATACGACGAACAGTTGAGGCTTTTCGCAACCGTACCTTGGCCCGCGGGGCTGGATGAGCATAAGCGTAGCATTTGATGTTCTGCGTTAAGAAAGGATTTTTTCCCACCAAGCCCCTTACAAAAAAGCGTCGTCCAAGCGAAGCGCGTTTAGCGTTTTGTAAGGTTGCATTAAAAGGCAAAAAATTCTTTTAGCAGAACATCATTGCGTAGTGTTGACCGGCTATCCCCGACCTCGTTTAGCAGTGCGCCGTGGCGAAGTGTTGCCAGTCTCTCCCCGGCCCTGCTCTACATCCCCCCTTGACTCTGCCATAATTGTAGTGTTTACTAGGAAGTCAAGGGGGTATTTTTGTGACCAAGAACATGACAACCGGCAGCGTCGCGAAGAACATCGTGTATTTCTCGCTGCCATACTTCTTCTCGTATTTCCTGCAAACGCTATACGGCATGGCCGACCTCTTCATCATCGGCCAGTTCGAGGGAGCGGCAAGCATCACGGCTGTTTCGATTGGCAGTCAGGTCATGCACATGCTGACCGTTATGATTGTGGGGCTCGCGATGGGCACGACGGTCACGATTGCACAGGCTGTCGGCGCGGAGGACCACCAGCGCATCCGCAAGGCCATCGGTACGACGGCTGTGCTGTTCTTCGGCGTCTCACTCGTGCTGGCCGTGCTGCTGGTCGCGCTGCGCGGCGGGATCACCAGCGCCATGGAGACACCGATAGAGGCTGTGCCCGGCACACAGTCGTATCTCCTCATCTGCTTCCTCGGCATCCCACTCATCACCGCCTACAACATCATCGCATCCATCTTCCGCGGCCTCGGCGACGCCAAGAGTCCGATGTACTTCGTCGCAGTGGCCTGCCTCTGCAACATCGCACTCGACTACCTCTTCATGGGCGCCATGGCGATGGGCCCGAGCGGCGCAGCCTGGGGCACCGTCATCTCACAGGCCATCAGCGTCGTGCTCGCCCTCGCCTACGTGAAGAGCGGCTGGGCAGGCATTGCACTCACGCGGCAGGACTTCCGCCCGGAACGTCCCGTGCTGCGGCGCCTCCTGCGCATCGGCGTGCCGATCTCGCTGCAGGACGGTTTCATCCAGGTCGCCTTCCTCGTCATCACTGTCATCGCGAATATGCGCGGCCTGACTGACGCCGCTGCCGTCGGCATCGTCGAGAAAATCATCAGCTTCATCTTTCTCGTGCCCTCGTCAATGCTCTCGACCGTCTCGGTGCTCGGCGCGCAGAACATCGGCGCGGGCAAAGTCGGCCGCGCACAGCAGACCCTGCGCTATGCACTCGCGATGACCGTCGGCTTCGGTATCACAGTCTCCATCTTCACGCAGTACGCCGCCTACGACATCGTCGCGCTCTTCACCTACGATGCAGCCGTCATCGTGGCAGGCGAGGCATACCTGCAGGGCTATATCTTCGACTGCATCTTCGCGGGCATCCACTTCTGCTTCAGCGGCTACTTCTGCGCCTGTGGACGCTCCGAAATCTCGTTCCTGCACAACATCGCCTCCATCGTGACAGCCCGCATCCCGCTCGTCTACCTGACCTCTATCTGGTACCCCATGACCCTGTTCCCGATGGGCCTCGCGACGGCAGCAGGCTCCCTCGTGTCTGTCGTCATCTGCATCGGCGCCTTCCTCTACCTTCGCGGCCACGGCAGTCCGGCCTTCGCGAAGAGCGATGCCGCTGCCTGAAGGGGCACGACCTCAGCCCTTTGTTCTGAGATTCCCCACGATCACGCCGAGGAAGATCAGGGCGACGCCGAGCCACTGCGCGAGAGCGATGTGCTCGCCGAGGACGAAAAAGGCCATGAGGATGGCCATGGGAAGCTCCGACGAAGTCAGGATGCTGCCGAGTGACGGTCCGGTATGCGGGATGCCGATGGAAAAGAGAAGCGGCGGCAGTGCAATGCCAAAGATGCCGAGCGGGATGCCGTATGGCGCGACGGCGGCAAGGCTGCCCAGGGACAGCAGGAAGGTCGGCGGCATGAAGAAAAAAATCACAGTGGCCGCCCCGACGGACATCAGGGCACTCTTGAGTACGGGCGGCACCTCACAGCCGACCGTGCCGCTGACGAGCAGGACAAAGGAATAGCTGACGGCCGAAGCCAGTCCCCAGAGCACGCCGCTCGTCAGGGAGATGCTATCCGAACTGCCAACGAGTCCCGCCGCGAGCACTGATCCCGGCAAGAGGATCGCGATGGCCGCGACTTTCTGCCTGTCCGGCAGGCGGCGCGAGAAGACGCAGTCAATCGCCGTGCTGACCCAGACGAACTGGAAGAGCAGGATGATGGCAAACGAAGCCGTGACCGTCTGCAAAGCCGTGTAATAGAACATCGTCGTCAGGCCAATCGGCAGGCCGCAGCAAATGAGCGTCAATGCCCGGCGGACACTCAAAGGAAAGCCCCGATGGCGCAAGGCCGCCATCCACAGCAGAAGCATGCCGAAAAAGACCTGCCCGCCACAGACCTCCACAGGCGTCAGCCCTGCCGCATAGGCAATCTTCACGATTGTCGAGAGGATGCCGTAACTGCATCCCCCGAGAAAGACAAGCAACGCGTATTTCATGTACTACCTCTCCTTTACCCAGTAAACCTCTCATTCAACAGAAAAAGCCACGCAGCAGGCGCTGCGTGGCGAAAATGACATGTGTCAGAAAAATCCACTCTCAGGAACACATCCCGAGTTTTAGATGAAATCACGTATAGGATAACAAAAGATGAGCCAAGATGTCAAGGCCAGCTGTCTTCAAAGAGAGACGACGGCAGGGGATGGCTGAGCAACACTGCGCGATGGCCGTCTGCTAAACGCTCCGCTTTTGCTCAGCCATCCCCTGCTGCATCTTGCCCTTCTTCTTTGCCCTAGCCAGCAATCACCCCAGCTGATGTTCTGCTGTCAGTCTCAGTTCCCTGTCGGCAATCCGACCGGCGATATCGGGATGGTGTGAGGTCACGATGATCGTCTTGCCCGCATCCTTGAACGACTGCAGAAACTGCGTCAGCCACGCCTGGCTCTCGGCATCGAGAAAGGTCTCCGGCTCGTCGAGCGTCCAGACAGCGGGATTCATCGTGAAGATCGAAGCCAGAGCCGTGCGCTTCTTCTCGCCGCCCGAGAGAAAGTACGGCGCCTTGTCGCGCAATTTTTCCAGCGAGAAATACGCAATGGCATCCTCCACGCGCTGGTGCACCGCCTCCTCTGGAAGCCCCATCTGCAGCGGGCCGAAGGCCAGCTCCTCCTCTACGCTCGCACAGAAGAGCTGCGCATCCGGATTCTGCCAGACGTAGCCGACGCGCTGATGGAAGTACTTGGAATAGCGATGCTCACGCATCTTCTTCGCCGTGATGGCCGTCCCCTCAAAGGTATACGTGCCGATCTCCGGGAAGACGAGTCCGTTCAAGAGACGCAGCAATGTGGTCTTCCCCGAGCCGTTCGGTCCCGTCAGCAAGACGGCCTCCCCTTTCTTTATCGTAAAGCTGATGTGGCGCAGGACCGGCTCATGGTCGAACGCACAGCAGACATCTTCAAGCGCGATCAAAAGAATCCCTCCAGACGAAGATACAGGAAAGCATACAAGGCAAGCAGGGCGAGCAGTATCAGCCGCCCCAGGAGCGGGCCGCGCCGTCTCTCCCCCGCCATGACGGGGTACTCGCCCGTAAAGCAGCGGCAGCGCATGGCCTCAGCCATCTCGAGCGAGAGGCGCTGCGAACGCTGCATGACAATGCCCATGATCCCGGCCATCGCCTTGTGCTTGCGCGGATTGTGGCCGACAGAGCGCAGCTTCAGCGACGTCAAGAGGAGCGAAGCCTGGTCGCCGAGCAGCACGAGGTAGCGCAGCGTCGTGTCAAGGATGAAGATGACCTCCGGCGGCAGGTGGAAGCGCCGCAGTGCCGCCGTGATCTCATGCCACGAGAAATACTGCTGCAGGAGATTGAGCGCTGTCACGCAGAGGAATGTCTTGAACGGCAGCAGGATTGCCGGGCCCGTGCTCCAGAAGATGAGCGCTGGCAGGATGAGCAACAGGCAGAAAAGGACGGCTGTCAATGCGCCCACAACAATCTGCCGCAGCTGTGCCCCCGTCAATGCCGTCATGAGCACGAGCTCCCCTCCGAGCACGGTCCAAAGGAATGCAGGCGTGCGCGCCGTGACGACGGCCAAAAGCAGCAAGATGAGCAGCACGAGTGCCATGCCAGCCTGGCCGCGATGGCGCCTGCCCGCCTGCGCGCGCAGGACCTTGAGCATCTCCATCATGCGCAAAAGGGACCGGGAGATGAATGCATCCCGGTCCTTGTCTGGTCTGTATGATTCTTCGTGCTTTGCCCACTCAGGCAAATCCATCATGAAGAACACCTCAAATCAAAACTCACTCAGCGACCCGACAGAGAATCGCCGTAATCCGTATGCGAGGCAAAGAGCGGTGCCGCCATCTTGAACAGGATGACGAGCAGCGCCGTACCGATGAGCGCCGAGAGGATGTAGCCGAAGGCATCCGGCAGCCCTGCAATCGCATAATCCGGGAACAGCGCGTCAAACGAGAAGCCCTGCTCCATCCCCGCCGGCGTATAGCCGAGCGCCGTGCCGAGGAAGTCCTGGTCCGCGAGTTCCTCCGGGTCCCATTCGCCCCAGGCCGTGCCAGCGGCGAGCAGTCCGAGCGGCGTGCAGACAATCAGCGCCGCAATGAGGCCGTAGAGCGCGCGGTTCGTCTTCATGCGGACCGACTGGAAGAGGTCCGGCGACGTCTTGCGCAGGTAGGCGAGCACCGCCGTCGTGAAGATAACCTCTGCGAGGCCGAAGATCGTCAGGTGCCCAATCATCATCGCCGGCACCGAGATCCAGAGCGGATACGGGCAGTAGAGCGCCTGGCCGGCTGCATCCGTAAAGAGCAGCGGCTGAATGCCAAATTCGATGGCCGCCACGAGCGCCGCCGCATTGATGCCGACGTACGCGCCGAGCCCCGCCGCCATGTACTCGCCCGACGAAGCAGTCAGGCGCTTGCGCAGGAATCGGTAGACGGCATAGCCCGTGAACGGCAGCACAAACGCCATGTTGAAGCAGTTCGCGCCAAAGGCCAGGATGCCCCCGTCACCGAAGAACAGTGCCTGGATGAGCAGCGCGACGCTGACCGACAGACACGCCGCATACGGGCCGAACAAGATCGCGATCAGCGTGCCGCCGACCGCATGGCCCGTCGTACCGCCCGGCAGCGGCACATTGAACATCATACCGAGGAACGAAAGCGCCGCTGCGATGCCCAGGAGCGGCAATTTCTCCTGCGGCACATGGCGGCGCACCTTCGAGACGGCCACGAGCCAGACCGGCACCATCGCCGCGCCGAGCACCGCACACGTTGACGGGCTCAGGTAATTCTCTGGAATATGCATGATTTCATCTCCCTTATAAATAAACATGATGATTGATGCTTTCATTATACGTCATCTTCATGAATGCTGTAAGCCTCCCAGGGGGATAGAAATTTCGTTCTACAGCAAACCGGCAAACAAAAAGACCCGGGAATCCGCCGAGGCCGCTGAAAAAGTCTCTATACATTTTATCAATCGGT